>PVMK01189249.1_pt2 | contig 19241 bp, 19 predicted proteins | sample 1853481 | NCBI WGS metagenome assembly PVMK01 (sample SAMN08533507, study PRJNA380276) | Marine sediment metagenome, whole genome shotgun sequencing project. | reverse complement strand
CGCGTCGATGACATTGTTCCCAAAACCTTCCGCGTCGGCCGCGAACGCCGGCCCCGCGATGATCAGGCCGACCGTCAGTGCAACAGTAGCCGCTACGCCGTGGACGAAAACGGTGATTACTTGATTGAGTTTCCATTGTGATTACCCACCGGTTGAAGACATGAAACGAATGATCTGTTCTGGCTTTTCCCTGAACTCGTGACGCGCGGGCTTGAGCATGAGCGCCTGAACAATCGCCTGCCGCAGTCCTTCGTCATCAATACCCTGGCGCAGCAGCGGCCTCAACGGCACGGAATGCTCCTGGCCGAGACACAGGTGCAGCGTACCGTCGGCCGACAAACGCACGCGGTTGCAGGTGTCACAGAAGTGCCGGGAGATCGGTGTGATGAAAACCGATATGCAGACCGCTCCCGTCTGTTCCTGCCCCCGTTATTCGATAGTAACGGGCCGGACCGCCGCCTGACATGACACTGGGCACCAGGTCATAGATCTTTGCCAGCCGGGCCTTGATCTCGTTCAGGTCGATATAGTGATTCGACGCCTCCCGCCCCGCCGTGCCGACGGGCATCGTTTCGATGAAGCGCAGGCTGAAGCCGTGTTCGATACAGAAATTCGACCATGTCTTCGACTTCGTCGTCGTTGCGGCCCTTTGAGCGCCAGCATGTTGATCTTGATCGGGGTGAAGCCCGCGGCCTTTGCGGCCCGGAGGCCGTCCAGAACCTGATCGAGGCCATCATAGCCGGCGATCTCCCGGAAACGATCCGCTCGCAGGGTATCCAGACTGACATTCAGGCGCTGGACACCGGCCGCGCGCAGGGAACCGGCATTTTGCGCGAGCAACATGGCATTCGTGCTCAGCGACAGGTCTTCGACGCCGGGCAATGACGACAAGCGGCGTGCGAGTCGGGAAAGATCTTTCCGTACCAGCGGTTCACCGCCGGTGATCCGTACCCGACGGACACCGAGGTCTGCAAAAGGCGCCGATCACGCGCTCGATCTCGTCGAACGTCAGGTAGTCCTCACGGCACGCGAAATCGCGGTAGCCCTTCGGCAAACAGTAGAAACACCGGAGATTGCATTTGTCGGTCACGGACAGGCGCACGTAATCGATCCGCCGGCCCAGCGGGTCGATGAGAAGACGGGTGTCTGATGCTTGCCTGGACATTGTGAATTATCATCCGCTCGATCCCGAGCTCAGGGATTCTTCACGTAAGCATTTGGCCGCAGATAGAACCACCAGTTAATCACGATACATACGGCGTAAAAGATCGAAAATCCGTAGAGCGCGTATTCCGGGGTTGTCGCGCCAATCTGCTCACCGAAGACCTTCGGGATGATGAACGCGCCGTAGGCCGCGACCGCGGAGGTCCAACCGAGCACCGGACCACGTCGTTCCTGATCGAATACGATCGCGATGGTCCGAAAAGTCGATCCGTTGCCGACGCCGGTTGCCGCGAACAGAATAATAAACAGCGCAAAAAACGGCCAGAAAAATTCTTCGGGCGTCGGGGATCGATAAGCGGCCGCCATGAAATACGCGACACCGAGCGCCGACGCGATCATGATGATGGACACGATCTGAGTCACCTTGGCGCCGCCTACCTTGTCCGAAATCCAGCCGCCTATGGGGCGGATCAGGGCGCCGATAAACGGCCCCATCCACGCAAACATCAGCGCACTGGGCCCGTTGGGATTGACCGCGTCGTGCACGAGTACGCCATCGGCGCCCGGCACGTGAGTGAAGCCGAAAATGACTTTGATCGCTAGCGGAAATGCCGCCGAGTAACCGATAAACGAGCCGAAGGTCATCGTGTAGATCACCGTCATGGCCCAGGTGTGCTTGTCATTAAAAATCTGGTACTGCCGTTTCAGGTTCTCCTGCAGCGCGCCTCTCGTTAGATATCTCAGCAACAGTACCGTGGCCAGGATGACCAGCGGCAGGACGATCCATTTGCTCAGAAGGCCCAGGCCGGTCGGTGGCGGAAGCAGCAAATAGAGCCCCGCCGTCGCGGTCGCGAACGCGATCATCAGCAACAGGAATATCTTCGTTGCGCTGCCGATCAGGCTGCCCGGTTCCGGGGTCACGGATTCCGTCGCGATGTTGTTCATTCCGAACCAGCCGAAAAATGCGAGCGGAATCAGGAACACCAGCCAGACGAATCCGGCGTTATGCAGGTAGGTCGGCGTACCGGCTGCAATCTTGCCGAAAATCCAGCCACTGCTGTTGACGAGGGTCATCGACTCGCCACCGAATATGCCCATCGTCATGACGAGCGGCACGAGGACCTGCATCGTCGTCACACCGAAATTCCCGAGTCCGGCATTCATGCCCAGTGCAGCACCCTGCTGTTTCTTGGGATAGAAGAAACTGATATTGGACATGGAAGACGCGAAGTTTCCGCCGCCGAAACCGGACAACAGCGCCAGAAACTGAAACACCCAGAACGGTGTTTCGGCATTTTTCAAAGCGATACCAGTGCCGACGGCCGGAATCATGAGCAGCGCCGTCGTAAAAAAGATCGTATTTCTTCCGCCGGCGATCCGGATGAAGAACGTGCTCGGAATCCTCAGTGTCGCGCCGCTCAGTCCCGCGATCGCCGTCAGCGTAAAGAACTGTGCCGACGTGAACGGAAAGCCGAGGTTCAGCATCTGCACCGAGATGATGCCCCAGTACAACCAGACCGCGAATCCGCACAGCAGGCTCGGGATGGAGATCCAGAGATTTCGGGTCGCGACCTGCTTGCCGGTGCTTTCCCAGAAACCCGGGTCGTCCGGCTTCCACTCTTTTATATTCGCTGCCATCGTTTTGCCATCCTCTCTAAATAAGTCCCGCGCGAAAAATCATCAGAAGTATTTCGTATCCTCCGGGTGTTCCGTGCGATCCATCGACTGGATCACGTTGTGCATCCAAAACAGGCAGATACAGGAGATGACCCACATGAACATCCAGCAGCTGGTCCACAGCCCCGTGGTTTCCAGCAGGTAGCCAAATATGATCGGGCAGAAAAATCCGCCCAGGCCGCCGATTACGCCGACCATGCCGCCGACGACGCCGACGTCATCGGGAAAGTAATCCGGAATGTGCTTGTATACGGCCGCCTTGCCGATGCCCCAGACACTGCCGAGCAGCACGACGAAGAACGCGAATATCCAGACATTCGCCTGGAAATAAATCTTCGTGACGCCCTTGGCCAGCAACTCGCGGCGTTTGACGACCTGCCCGACCTCGACGACCGGCTCCTGCCAGACGGCCTTCGTCGGGAACACGACCACGCGATCATCCAGGTCCTCGAACGACCGGTCCTGTTCCTGGAGTACGTAGCGCTTATCGTCGACGACGACGACGGTCGGCGAGATCTCGGTCACCGTGCCGGCCCGCGCGGCCATAATGCCTTCGCCGGGGGAATAGACTTCCATCTTCGGTATCACGAGCATGAAACTGATCGCCACCGACAGGCCCAGGACCCAGTACATGACTGCTCGCGCGCCCATGGTATCGGAAAGCCATCCGCCCAACGCGCGAATCACGCCGGACGGCAGGCTGAATGCAGCGGCCAGGATGCCGGCCGTGACGAGGGGCAGGTAGTAGACATTGACGAAATACGGCACGAGCCACTGGGAAAAAGCCACGAAACATCCGAAGACGAGGAAATAGTAAAGACCGAAGCGCCAGACTCTCACGTCTTTCAATGGCTTCAGCATCTCCCTAATATTTTCGGCCTGCACCGCCGGCTTCTTGTTAGTCGCGAAGATAAAAAACAAGACGCCCATGATCGCGAGGATCGCCGCGTAGAAAACCGGCAATTGCCGCCAGGCGTCAACATTCGCACCGTTATCCGTCAACTGATTCAGGACAGTCGGCGCAAACAGCGTCGTCAGTGCGGCGCCCGCATTGCCGGCGCCGAATATACCGAGTGCCGTGCCCTGGCGTTCCCTCGGATACCAGACTGACGAGTACGCGATACCGATCGAAAAGCTGACACCAGCCAGGCCCCAGCCCGCGCTGCAGAGCGCGTAAAACAAAAAACTGTCGGCGTACGACATCAGGTACATCGGCACGGCGCATAACAACAACAAGCCTCCGTAGATCGGCTTGCCACCATATTTATCAGTCAGCATTCCGGCCGGCAATCGGAAAATAGCACCGGTCAGAACCGGGATACCCATGAGCCAACCGATTTCGACGGGACCCCAGTCGAATACCTCGTTGGCGGCCAAAAAAGTCACGAGTACGCCGTTGAGCATCCATGCGGCAAAACAGACCGTGAACGCGGTTGTATTAAGAAACAGTGCCTTGTGTGACTGTCCGTTGGCTACCTTTTCCACACTGATGCCCTCCTGCGGAAAATCAACTGATCCCTGTCTGGAATCCGTGCGTCTGTCAGTTGTTGCGCGGCCGGGCGTCCGACCATGCAGTACTTGCCTGGCGAATGCGCTTTCTGTCCCAGTACCAGATCACGACCTGGTATGGCCGGAAGATGTAATGCAGGGGCGCAACTATTAGATGCACGAGCCGGGTGAACGGAAAAATCAGGAAGATCGAAAACGCACAGACGATATGTGCCCGAATCACGAGCGGCATCGCCATGACCGCATCGGGTTGCGGATTCAGCTTGATTAGCGACCAGAGGTACGGCGACAGATCCGATGCGAACCATGACGAACCCCAGCGATAGCCCAGCGCGATCCAGCACCCGAGGACCACCTGCAACAACAATACGAACTCGACGAAAAGGTCCATCGGAGTCGTAACCGCCTTGATCCGTGGATTCGTCAGGCGCCTCCATATCAGTGCGCAGAGTCCTACGAACACGGCGACGGCGAAGGTAAAACCGAGTCCTTCATGGACGATCAGCCGGGCCGGGGCGCTGTTCCAGGACAGGACAGCCTGAGGAAACAGGAACGCAACCATGTGGCCGAGAAAGATCATCAGGATGCCCCAGTGGAATGGGACGGTCCCCCAGAACCCCTGTTTCCCCTCCAGGAACTGCGCCGACAGGGTTGTGACCTTATACCCCGTCTGCCGATACCGGTAGGTCGTCCCGATCACAAAAACCGCGATCGAGATATACGGGAACATGACGAAAAAAAAGTTGTTCAGGGAGTTCATCGGATCATCTCGCTATTTAATACTGTGCACTCGCACGTTCCTCAATTGCATTTTCCCGGCCGACTGAGTTCAGGAAATCGCTTTCACGCTTCAATGGCATTATTTCGATGCGCGAGAAATCCTGCTTCAAAACCAAATACAGCGCATTCAGGGCCAGCTTGTAGAACGTTACCGCCTCGACCTGTACTGCGGGCGTATCGATCAATGTCTTGTAGTGTTTCCTGTAGGACTCGTTTTTCTTCTCAAGACGGCCGGGATCGAACTCACCGATCATTTCGAGCAGCGCAGGACCAACGATTGCGTAAGCCAGGTCCTCAATCAGCTCTTCATCTTTCAGCAGACTCATCAGCCTGAGAATATTGGGTAAATGATCCGCAAGCTCCGTGCCGCAGTCATTTTTGGCTGCGAGGTGCTCGCGGTTCAGGTTGGCGAGCATCTCACCTCTCTTGTAATCGTCGCCGAACAGGACATAGCCGATATCGAGAGTCGCAATAGCCTGCACGTCGAATGAACGCGTAAACAGCTCCTGCATGGTTAATAGATCATCGGCCGGGAGATAGTCTACGAACTTGCCAATCTCGCCGGCGGCTTCCGGATAATTCCCGTCGAGGAACTTCTTGATCTGTTGAACCCGCTCCGGATACCCGGCATCCGGGTACTCAAAAAGTTCGGCCAGCAGATGATAATGATTAAGATTTTCCATGTGTTACAGACCTCTCTGTGCGGTACCTTCTTTGAATCCGAAGCCCGCGCTACCCTTCTTGTCACCCGTGAACTCCATCATCTCGATGGCCTCTTCACGATGCGCCGCCGGGATAACGAAACGATCGTCAAACTTGGCCAGCGATGTCAGGTAGTAGATGTCATCCGCCATCTTGGCGGTCAGCCCGGCCTTTTGAAGCGCTTCGTTTGACTTCTCCTCGGAGATATCGCCCACGGTCACATGCCTGCGATAGATTCGCACGGCCATGAGTTTCTCTATGCGGGCCTTGATCATCTCGGTATCGCCAGCGCTGAACAGGCTGGCCATATACTCGAGCGGGAAGCGGGCCTGATCGAGTGTGCCGAAGATTTCTTCAGTGCTGGTGTCGTACAACCATTCGTCGTTCCACTGCTTGACGACCGGTCCCATTTTGTCGCGCTGGCTTGGGTCCGACTTACCGAGTGACGCCATGACCGGCAGCAGCGGTGGGACGTAGAACAACATCGGCAGGGTGCGGAACTCCGAGTGCAGCGGCAGGGCCAGCCCCCATTCCTTGACGAACTTGTAGATCGGTGAGCCCTGCGCCGAACGGATCGTCGAATCCGCAATGCCATTGGCCTTCGCCGCCGCGATGACCTCCGGATCGTTCGGGTCCAGCATGATGTCCATGTGGTTCTGGACCAGGTCCTTCTCTTCCGAAGAGGCCACCTCCTCGATCTTGTCCGCGTCATAAAGAATGACGCCGAGGTAGCGAATCCGGCCAACACAAGAGTGCATGCACGCCGGGGCAAGACCTGCTTCGATACGCGGAAAGCAGAGGATACATTTCTCGGACTTGCCGGTGTGCCAGTTGTAATAGGTCTTCTTGTACGGACAAGCCGTGACACACATGCGCCAGCCGCGACAGACTTCCTGGTTCACGAGGACAATCCCGTCCTCGCCTCTCTTATATATGGCGCCCGAAGGACACGCCGCGACGCACGCCGGGTTCAGGCAGTGGTTGCAGATTCGCGGCAGGTAGAAGAACGCCATTTTTTCCAGCTGGAACATCGCCTCTTGCTCTTCCGGGGACAGCTTCTCGAGGTTCGGGTCCTTGCGCGCATAATCCGGCGTGCCGCTCAGATCGTCGTCCCAGTTGGGGCCCGATTTGATATCGATCGGTTTCCCATCGATCAGGGATACGGGGCGCGCGGTCGGCTGGTCATCGCCGGCCTTCGCCTCGATGAGGTCCAGGTACTTGTACGTGAACGGCTCATAGTAGTCATCGATCACGGGCAGGCTGGGATTGTGAAAAATATTTGCGAGACCTTTGAATTTGCCGGCACCTTTGAGCTTAATGCTGATTTCTGTTCCACCGCCATTGCCGCTGCCATTGCCCTTCTGTGATCCATTGCCGCCGCCTTTCTTCTCCCAGCCGCCGTTATAAATGCTCTGGTCTTCCCATTTGCTCGGGTAACCGGTACCGGGCTTGGTCTCGACATTGTTCCACCACATATACTCGGCGCCCTTACGGTCTGTCCAGATATTCTTGCAGGCAACCGAGCAGGTGTGGCAGCCAATACATTTATCTAAATGAAAGACCATCGAGATTTGAGATCGTATATCCATGTTTCTGTTTCCGTCTCTGTTGTGCTTACCAAACGACCTTATTCATTTTCTTAACGGTCACGTGAGTGTCTCTGTTCGGCGCGATCGGGCCCCAGTAGTTAAAGTGATAACTGAACTGGCCGTAACCGCCTGACAGGAAATTGGGCTTCAGATGAATACGCGTGCAACTGTTATGCCCACCGGCGCGCTTATTGCCACGCTCCTGCGATTTCGGTATGCCGGTTGTTCTCTCCGGCACGTGGTAGACAATGCAGACGCCGCGCGGGATGCGCGCACTGACGACGGCACGCGTACAGTAGACGCCGTGGTCGTTGTAAACCTCGACCCAATCGTTATCCTGGATCCCGAGCTTCGCGGCGTCGACCTCGCTCAGCCAGCACGGCTCGCAACCGCGGGACAACGTCAGCATCCGGAGGTTCTCCATATAGGTCGAGTGGATGTGCCATTTGCCGTGCGGCGTGAGGTAATTGAGCACCAGTGCCTCGCCGTTTTTGAGCGTTTCCTTCAGATCGCCGTAGAGCTCCGGTTTTGGCGCCGGCTTGTAGGTCGGCAGGTTCTCGCCATACGCGATGTACATGTCCTGATCCAGGTAGAAATGCTGACGCCCGGTCAGCGTGCGCCATGGCACGAGCTTGTCGTAGTTATAGGTGTACGCGGCATAAGCCCTGCCTTCATTCATCAGGCCGGACCAGAGCGGCGACGTGTTGTAGCGCCTCGGTTGCGCCTGCAAATCGGCGTAGGTCAGCTTGACGTCCTGGCTGCCCCGGGCCAGGTCGACGAGTTCGAGACCGGTCTTCTTCTCCATATTCTCGTAGGCTCGGACCGTCAACTTTCCGTTGGTCAGCGTTGACAGGTGCAACACGGCATTCGCGGCGTCGATGTCTTCCTCGATCGTCGGGTAGATTTTGCCGTCCATTTCCCGGACCGGAAAATGGTTTGATTCCAGCATCTCATCATAGACGTCGTCACAGGCGTAGTGATTGCCGTGAGCACCGAGGCCGGTTTTCTTCAGGTTATCGCCGAGTGTGATGAACTTGTCGTAGATCTTCGTGTAGTCCCGATCGACGATGGCGATCTTGTGCATGGTCTTGCCCGGAATCGCCTCGACCTCACCCTTGTACCAATCCTTGACGCGCGGCTGCGTAATCTCATCGGCCGTGTCATGGGCCAGCGGAGCGGTAACGATATCTTTCTGCATCTCCGGCAAGTAGACCTTCGCCGCATCGCTGGTCGCCTGGGCGAGATCCCGAAATATATTCCAGTCCGTCTTCGACTCCCAGACCGGCGCGACGGCCTGTGACAGCGGATGGATGAACGAATGCATATCCGTGCTGTTCATATCCGCCTTCTCGTACCAGGACGCCGCGGGCAGAACGATATCGGAATACAGCGCCGAGGAATCCATGCGGAAGTTCAGGTCGACGACGAGATCCATCTTGCCAACCGGCGCCACATCGGTCCACTCGACGTCTTCCGTGTGACGTTCAGAGTCCTGCGCGATACCGTTCGAGTGCGTGCCAAGATAATGTTTCAGGCAGTACTCATGACCCTTCATCGAGCCGACGATCGCGTTGCCGCGCCAGATGTACCAGACGCGCGGATGATTCTCGGGCGCCTCGGGATCACCCACCGAGTATTCGAGTTCCCTGGACTTGAGCTTCTCGAGGACATACTGCTTGACCGCAGCGTCATCCGTTGCGCCGGACTTCGCCGCTTCCTTGCTGAGTTCGAGTGTATTTTGCTTGAACTGTGGGTAGTACGGCATCCAGCCGTTGCGCACCGATTTGTAGATCGTATCCGCCGTATGTTCGCGGGTCATCTCGTTATCGGGGACCGTGTTGTAGCGTGAATACTGGCCGTCATAGCGGTACTGGCACGTGTTGATGTAATGCCAGAGGGGCGCCTGTTGCAGCCGGACCGCATTCAGCCAGTCCTTCGCGAACGCGATGCTGCTCCACGAATCCATCGGCGCGAGTTTCTCCTGCCCGACGTAGTGATTCAGACCGCCACCGTTCTTGCCCACGCAACCGCTGAGCATGAGCGCCATCGCGCCGGCGCGGTACATAAGATTCGCGTGGTACCAGTGGTTGATACCGGCACCGATGATGATCATGCACTTGCCTTCGGTAATAGCAGCCGTGTTGGCCCACTCCCGGGCAAACTGCAACACCGTCTTCGAGTCGACGCCCGTGAAAACCTCCTGCCAGGCCGGCGTATAGGCCGCATCCTTGTCGCTATAGTCAGCCGGGTACTCGCCTTCGAGACCCCGGTTTACACCATACTGCGCCATGATCAGGTCGTAGACGGTCGTGACGAGTTCGGTCTGACCGTTGGCTGTCTGAACACGCTTGACCGGCACACCCCGGAGCGTCTTAATGTCGAGCCCCCATTCGTCGAACTGGGTTTGCACGACTTCGTCGTTGTCGTCCAGGAATGTCAGAACCGGATCATAGGCACTATCGTCCGCGGCATTCTCGAATTTCATGTTCCAGTTGCCGGGCGTCTTGTCCCAGCGGTGTCCCATGGCTCCTTTCGGAATTACAAAGCGACCGCTGTTCGTATCGACGTTGACGAACTTCCAGTCACCATTGGAGATATCCTGGTGTTCGGCCAGTTCATTCGCTCGGAGCAACCGGCCAGGCCGATACTGACCGCTCGACTTGTCGAGCTTCACGAGCATCGGGCTGTCGGTGTACTGCTTGACGTAGTCAATAAAGTACGGCGTCGGGTTCTTGTAGTGAAACTCGGTCAGGATGACATGAGTGGCCGCCATCCAGAACGCGCCGTCACTGCCCGCATGCAGCGGAACCCATTGGTCCGCATATTTGCAGACCTGTGAAAAGTCGGGTGAGAAAACCACGGCCTTCGTGCCATTGTGTCGCGATTCGGCGAAGAAATGACAATCGGGCGTGCGGGTCATATTCAGACACGCGCCCATGTCGGCGATCATCTTGGAGTTGTACCAGTCCGCGCTTTCACAGACATCCGTCTGCTCACCCCAGATTTCCGGGAATGCCGTCGGCAGATCGCAATACCAGTCGTAAAAACTCAGGCAGACACCGCCAAACAACTGCAGGAATCGTGATCCGGCCGCGTAGCTCAGCATGGACATCGCCGGAATCGGGGAAAACCCAATGACACGGTCGGGACCGTATTTCTTGGCCGTATAGATATTCGCGACGGCCATGATTTCCATGACTTCATCCCAGGTCGCTCGCCGGAAGCCACCTTTTCCGCGCGCATTCTGATAGCTCTTGCGCTTATCGGGGTCCGCCTGCAACGCTTCCCAGGCCTTCATCGGATCGCCGGTCTTTTTCTTCTCGGCCTGGTAGGCGTCGACCAATGCGCTCCGAATCAGCGGGTATTTTATGCGCAGCGGACTATACAGATACCAGGAAAATGAAATCCCACGTTGACAACCCCGTGGCTCATACGGCGGCAGGGAATCCTCGAGTAACGGGATAATCGAGCTGCTGCGTCTCCCAGACGACAATGCCCGTCCTTGACGTGAATCTGCCACGAGCAGCCGCCCGTGCAATTGACGCCATGGGTGCTCCTGACGATACGATCGTGCTGAAAACGATTGCGGTAAAACTCTTCCCAATTCCGGGTTTCCGGTGAAATAATATCTTTAATCCAGCTCATGCTTTACACCTATCGTTCACGACTATTGCTCATTGACCCGTTGCTCGCTGACCCATTGCTCATTGACCCATCGCTTACTGACGATTCGTTCGGACTATCTCTCACTAAACCCTGTCTTCTATGACGGATGTCACCTGACGGTCATAGATCGCCTGATTTACCGGTCCTGTCTTTCGTTTTCGCCAGATAATTCCGAATAACAAAAACAGAATCGCAGCACCAAAGGTTCCACTCAGGAATAGTCCGATCCCGTAATCTCTCGGCAACTGGTTGTACTGCTCGGAATCGGCGTACTCGAGGAATGCGACGAGCGCCGTAGACTTCATCGTCGGTCAGCGGTTTGTCCGCGTAGGCCGCCTGCATGACGGGGAACGGTGCCTGACCGAGGATTGCCTTGACACCCGCACCGCCCATGCGTGAAAACACGGTCGTCAGTTCTGCGGCCAGTATGCCGCCACCGATGACCGCATCGTTGCGCACATCGTGGCACGCATTGCAGGCGGCACCGCCGTTGTCAAAACGAACAGCACCCTGAAAAAGCGCCTGTCCTTCCTGGATATCCTCTTCCGATGCCGGCGCGGCAACCGGAGCCGGCTGAGTTGCCACCGTTGTGCTCTCGCCGGCGGTTGATGCCAGGCCCGCGCTCTTGACCGCGATGTAACTCAGGACTTCACGAATCTGCTGCTCGGAGATCAACGCGTCCGGCATGATGATGCCGTTGAATTCAGCTGCGATTGCAATCGCTTCCGCATCGCCACTTTTGATGAGCGACTGTGAAGATTTTACGAATTGCTCAAGCCAATCCTGTGATCTCCGCTCATGAATTCCGGCGAGATCCGGACCCACCCGCAGGCCCTCGCCGATCGAATGGCAAGCGCCACAGTAGGTTGTGAAATTTGTCTCTGCAGGCGTTTGCGCCCATCCGTTCTGGACCAGCCCTATCGAAACAACGGCCGCCAGCGCTCCGAAAACGGAAGCGTTCACCCGCCTTGAAAACCCGCTAAACATAATTACCAACCCTTATCGTTGGATGAGACTCGCACAAAATTTTTGCGAAAAGTTTTTCCGACAAGGGTTAGTTTAACGGCGCTGTCGCAGCCTGAAATACGTAATATCCGTCATTCCATGCGTATTGACTCTGACTTTGTGCTGTGCGCCAGACCGTATCTTTGCGCGCGAGTTTTGGAGGACTGTTGCCCGGCATCTGCCGCCGGATCCTGGACAATCTCAACCTGATGACGAACCTGCGACCGCCTTGACCTTCGCCTTCGCCTTCGCCGGCAAAAGTGGAACCGCCGGCAAAACCCAACTGCTGCTCGTGCGCCGGGCCGGACTCGGGATCGTATAGGCGACCCGGTCCTGATCTTCGTGCACCTTCCGTACATCGATGCGCCAGCCGCGATTTTCCCAATCGCGGCAGAATTCCCGATAGCGCCCGATCGCTTTGTCGGCCGGCACGAGGAACTCGTTGACGTTCGTGTCCGGCGTCAGGATCGGGTGCATCGGCTCGAGCACGTAACGGTCCTCCTCGGCGGTGAACAGGCCACGGTCCTCGAAGGTCTTGTCATACTTCGGGATCGGTCATGAAGTTGCGTCCGAAAATTCCAAAGATGCGATCGAGTTTTTCGTTAACCGGCGTATGAAAAGCATAGCCATGGAACCAGGCCTGATCCGATATATGAATATGGGTCCACGTGACGTTGGGCCCGTGATTGCCCGAGCCCGCGTAGGTCACGCCGTCATCATCGCGCCCGGAGCCTTCCCGCATTTCACGCTGTGGGAGCGGTGGGGATTTCATCGGATTCATGAATCCCGTCCCCCACTGCGTATCCTCCAGCAGAACATCCTCGACGCGATAGTCTTCGCGAACTCCCGAGAAAGCCGTGCATCATATGGGTAAATTCATTGTGCGCCGGATCCATCGTGTTCTCGACGGAGCGTTTGTAGTCGATCTTCCACTCCAGGTTGAGCGGTATAAACCGCCAGTCTGGATCGTCGAACTCCGGGGCCGCTTGAATCGGTGGCCGTTCTTCCTCCGGCAGATCGCCGAGAAAGACGTGCACGAGCCCATATTTCTCCTCGACAGGATAAGCGTCGACGCGGGTGCGCTCGGGGATCTTCGCATCGGCCCCCAGTGACGGCAGGCGCACGCAGGACCCGTCGCCGTTGAACGTCCAGCCGTGATACGGGCATTCGATGCAGTCTCCGCGAATTCGACCGTCGGCCAGAGCCCCACTGCGGTGCGTGCAGGTATTGCTGACGCATTTGACCTGGCCATCGGTGTCGCGCCACAACGCGAACTGGTGGCCGAGCATCGTGATTTTTAACGGTTTCTGCGCGCCGAACGTAATGTCGGCACTCTGACAAGCGACATACCAGAAGTTGATATACATTATTTTTCTCCAGCTCAGTATTGGTTGGTCCTTTAAACGTCTGGTTTAATCCAATCGGGCATGTACAGGCTATAAGTAAATATACCTATCGGGCTTTTGGCTCCGGCGCGTAAAACCCTGATTGATGAACACTGGCAACGGCTGGTAAAAAAAAGGCGGCAAAAATGCCGCCTTTTAGTCTCACTTTGAACACGCTTCACGCAGCTTTCTCGATCTTCTTACGCTCAGTCCGGTTCTTGATCCGGGGAATTTCCTCGACTACCCAGTTTCCGGAGGTCCGGCGTGCCGGGCATGGAATCGCAAACGCCATGTCCTTGCCGTTGCGGGCATTGAACTCGTTCACATCGATGCGCCAGCCCATGTCGTCGAACTTGGCGAGCCAATCGCGGTAGGCCACGATCGCCTTGTCGGATGGCGTCAGGACTTCCTTCGTTGCGCTCAACGGTGTCCGCTGCGGATTCATCGTGGCCAGGATCTGAATGTCCTGCCCTGCGATGACCTTATTACGTGCATGGATCGGTCCGTTGTGCTTCGGATCGAGCAGGAAGTTGCGCATGTTCAGGAAGAAAATATTCGTGTTATTTTCATCGACCGGTTGCTCGAAGAAATACTGACGGAACATCTTGTCGTCCGTGATGTTGATATACGTCGGCATCATATTCGGACCGTACGTACCACCACCGGCATAGACATCGGCGCGTGTGGGTCTTCGTGTCGCCCCAAGGCGTATCGGCCTCGGGTGACGTCGCACTGCCCTTCTGCGGCAACGGCGGCGAATCGAACCGGTGCATGAACCAGAAACCCCAGCCCTGGTTGTGATCTTCGGTCTCATATTCGCGGACCTTGTAGGTGTCCCGATTGATAGCCGAGTGACCATGCGTCGGGTGTACGAACTCATTATGCGCCGGGTCCAGCCCGTTCTCGATCGAGCGCTCGTAGTAATACGGCACCTCGAGTACCAGGACCTCGTTGGCCATCCAGCCTTCCTGGCCATATTCCTCGACGTTGAGCAGCGGCGGCCGTGATTCTTCGGGCTCGTCGCCTAAAAATGCGAAGATGATGCCGTACTTCTCCTCTACCGGGTAAGAATCGACCTTCGCGCGGGGCGGCACCTTCGTGCCATAGCCGATTGACGGGATGTTCTTGCACTCGCCATCACCACCGAACTCCCAGCCATGATACGGGCAAACCACACAACCGTTGACGATACGCGGCGAGTTGCCGCCGGACCATGCGCCACCGATCGATGCGCCGCGATGAGTACACGTGTCGCTCAAGACGTGGGCAACACCTTCCCGGTCGCGAAATGCGACAAGATTAACACCGAGTACCTTGGCTTTTTCCGGCTGGTCATAGCCAAGATCTTCACTGCGAATAATTGGATACCAGAAGTTGATATACATGACAAACCCCTTCTATTGATTGACAGTCAAACCGGATGCCCAACAGGCCGCTCCGTTTTTTCCAGGCCGCCGCTGTATTGTGTATCTCTACCCCGACCACCAGGACTCATAAGTATCCTAGCGACGCTCGGTGGTACTCCTCAATTCGTACTTTTACCTATTTTCAACCTCGGTACCCCTATATTTACGGCGACAACCATCTGGATCGCCGCAAATATCGCTACATCGGGCGGATCACCCTATCAAGATCACCAACCTAAGAAAGAGCCTCGCGGATATATTGCAGGACAGCTTCACACTCCTCGTTGCTCAGGATACCCAGCCATGCGGGCATTGCCCTTCCTTTTCCATCCCGTATGGAATCCAGTAATTCGCTGTCGGACTTATCCATGCGCTCACCACCGGCAAAGTCGGGGACGTTCGGCATCAGCGGTGACCCATTGAACCCGTGGCAGGTCCCGCAATACGAATCATAAAGGTCCTGACCCCGGACCGCCGAGGAGTCGCCCGCATGGGCATGGTTGAATAATAGCGACGCAGCAATAACCGCCATTTTTACTGTCAGACCTGTCCACCGCATCCAGAAATCCCCGCGCGCAATCCGCTTCTTACCGGCATCCACTGCATAGAGACTGTGCATTCACGACAGTGACCCGTACATACGGGATTTCCGCTAAATCCGCCAAAAGCTCGGCGGCGAGCATCACTATTCCTCCAGGTTTTCTCCATATCGTATACGACCGGATAATGAGCGCTTTTCGGGATCGAGTGGTCTACCGAATTTCCGTATAGGTAGATGCCGAGATTTAAAAATCATCGGACTTGTTGTCTCATATGACTGGTATCGCGCTAACCAACCCGGGTGATGCCAGCAACGAAGACGGCAAAAGCAAACGGGCGGATTTAGACTTCGAATTCTCAGGGATACAGATTCGGGGTAGCGACTAACGTCAGGAGAGAGACTATGAAGGGGTCGAGTCGTGCAGCGTTTGTTATTGCCAGCATTATTCTGTGCTTCATGGGGGTGCATTACACCTATTACACGCTGTACGGGTCCCATGAATCTGTCCTGATCGACTACCTGGAGCAACGAATCAAAGGGGCCGAGAGCCTCGATGAACTGGTCGTGGAATACGAAGCTTCCCTGGAACTGGTTGCAGCGTATGAGAGAGACCGGCCGGATATGGATGTGCTCACGCGTTACCAGCAACAATCAATCGAGCCCTATAAAACCAAAATAAGGCTTGAAACTGCGATTGAGGTCTGGGAGAAAAAGGCATGGGAATATCAGCGGGTCTGGTTTTCCTGGACTGCCGGACTCGTTCTGTTCTTGGTTGGCGCCGCCGGCTTTGTCTTGTATCGTAACTGGAGAATTCTCTCTGTCCATATCGCAGGGTTGGCCCAGATGATCTGGTCGGCCAGCCCGACGCCGATGATCGTCGGTGCACTGGCAGAACATGAACGGCTGCTTGGCGCCAAGCTCCTGATGACCGTGATGACCTTCGTGTTACTGATGGCTGCCTGGTACATGAGCAGTCGAATGCAAAACCCTGATCACTCGTAAGACGACGTGATGAGACTGTTGTCCAGTTCACTGGGCGGTCCGGCATCTCTTCGATCCAGCTCTTCTTACCGGCGGTTTCACATATAAACTCATAAAAGTTAAAAAAATAGGTAAAAGTCCTAATAACACAAACACTTGATTTGAAACAGACTCGGTAGCTACGAGCAATACACTCGACGACTCCTTTAATTGTTAAAGAGATCGATCCTGCAATCTGGAAGCCGCTTTGCAATGGACGCTGTTGGGAAATCAACAGGTGAATATGACACCATATATATCGTCGATCCGGACGAGAGCCACAGCGCGAAAGTTTCGTCACTTCTGACAGAACTGGGTTATCACACCTCGAGCTTTGTCAGTGCGGAAGAATTCCTGGGCGGCCTGGCAGAGGATACGAAGGGCTGCATCATCTCGGAAATTGACTTGCCGGGCATCAACGGTCTGGCTTTGTTAAACCGGCTCAAAGACCGCGAAATAGAGTTGCCGGTCATCTTCATCACCGGACATGAAAATCTGTCTACGGCCGTGGAGGCATGCCGAATGCGCGTGGCCGATTATCTTATGAAGCCGTTCATTCCCAAGGCACTTGTGGGCAGGCTTCGCAACATACTGGATGAGCACTCGGCCAGCAAATTATAGGCTTTGCGCACTCCATATTCCCCGTACTCTGGCCTGCTCAACACGCTGATATTGACGATGTTGACCTAAAGCTCGGGATTCGCCCAAACTGCCTGAATGCAATCAGCGCCTCAAACGGCTCAGACGAAGGCAAATCAACGCATAGCATGGCATTGCCGGAGCGTCGAAGACGCCGAGCAGCGACTCGAGACCGATCGCACCCGGGGCCTTGCAACATCGGAGGCGACAGCCCGGCTGGCAAAGTTCGGCACCAACGAACTGAAAAAAATGGGTGCGCGGCCGTGGTTCGTCGTATTGGCCAACCAGTTTTTCGATGTCCTGATCCTGATACTGGTCCTCGCTGCAGCGGTGTCTTTATTAATTGGGCACGTCATCGATGCCGCAACGATTCTCACGATCGTCGTGCTGAACGGTGCGCTCGGGTTCGTACAGGAGTGGCGTGCGGAACGGTCTCTCGAGGCCCTGCAACAGCTCCTGTCACCGAAATGTACGGTTGTCCGCGACGGCGTCGAGTCATCGGTTGACTCGAAGCAGCTGGTTCCGGGCGACCTGGTCCGCCTCGAGATCGGCAACCAGGTCCCGGCGGATTTGAGGCTTGTTGATACGCTCAATTTACGTGTCGATGAGTCCACACTGACCGGCGAATCGTCGTCAGTACACAAAGACACGGCACCACAACCGGAAGCAACCGCCCTGGCATCACGGCGATGCATGGCCTGGATGGGCTCCTCGGTGACGAATGGCAGGGCGCTCGGCCTGGTCGTCGCGACCGGCATGGAGACCGAGTTCGGCCATATCGCATCGTTGACCCAGACGATCGGGCGGCAACGAACGCCACTGCAGAAACGGCTCGGCGAACTGGGTAAAGCGCTCGGCATCATCTCCATCGCACTGTCGGCTGCCGTCGCGGCTCTCGGTTGGGTGCTCGGTAAATCCGCGGTAGACATGTTCCTGACCGGTGTTGCGCTGGCTGTCGCGATCGTGCCCGAAGCATTGCCGATCGTCGTCACGACGACGCTGGCGCTCGGCATCCGCGCAATGGTGAAAAAGCGCGCATTGTTCAGGCGCCTGCAGGCTGCCGAGACACTGGGTTCGGCGACCGTGATCTGCGCCGACAAGACCGGCACGATGACGACCAACCAGATGACCGTGACAAAAATCTGGTTGCCCTCCGGACAGATAGACGTCACTGGCCAGGGATATGACCCGGCCGGCCGTTTCGAGCAACAGGGTCAGCAGGTCGATTATGAAGAACACGACGACCTGCTCGCGCTCCTGCAAACCGGGATGATCTGCAATCACGCACGGGTGACAAAAACGCAGAAAGGCTGGACCGAAAGCGGCGAACCGACCGAGGCTGCATTGATCGTCGCAGCGCTTAAAGCCTGGCTGTCTCCGGATGAGGCCATAGAACACGTCAGCGAGCTGTCGTTCAATTCGCAGCGCAAGCGGATGACGGTCATCGCTCGCTCCGGAGAAAAACTGATCGCGCATGTCAAAGGTGCGCCGGAAATCATACTCGCGCGCTGCACGACGCTGCGTGAAAACGGGCAAGATCGGCCGCTTGTCGATGCCGACGAAGAGAAACTGGAAGATGCTTACAAAGCGATGGCCGGCAGTGGATTGCGCGTGCTGGCGCTCGCGAGGCGCGTAATCGAATCGCCGGCGCTGCTGGATGAGGAAGAAGTGGAAAACGATCTGTGTCTGCTCGGATTCGTCGGCATCATCGATCCGCCGAGGCCCGAGGTCGAGGCTGCGGTCCGCACCGCGCGAGCGGCAGGGCATCCGCGTCATCATGATCACCGGCGATGCTGCACAGACAGCGCTCGCGGTGGCCGAACGCATCGGTCTCGATGTGGACCGGGTGCTGACCGGCAACGACCTGGTGACTATCAGTGACAAACAGCTGAAAACCGCGCTACAAGCCAATGTGCTGTTCGCGAGAGCATCGCCGGAGCACAAATTGCGCATCATCTCCAGCCTGCAAGATCAGGGTGACATCGTCGCGATGACCGGCGACGGCGTCAATGACGCGCCGGCACTGAAGAAAGCCGACATCGGCGTGGCGATGGGCCAAAAGGGGACCGACGTCGCGAGAAGCGCCGCCGACCTGATCCTGATGGACGACAACTTCGGCTCCATCGTCGATGCAGTCGAGGAAGGCCGCCGGCAATTC
>PVMK01114202.1_pt1 | contig 19242 bp, 19 predicted proteins | sample 1853481 | NCBI WGS metagenome assembly PVMK01 (sample SAMN08533507, study PRJNA380276) | Marine sediment metagenome, whole genome shotgun sequencing project. | reverse complement strand
GCCGATGAGCTGGCGCGGGTGGTTGAAGGGTTTTTGGCCAGTGCAGGTAGTGATCAGTCCGGTGGTGATAAATACATGGTCAATATTCACACCGATATCGAGACACTAAAAGAAGACGGCAGCGGTGCCGAGGTAGAGATTGAAGACCGCGGCCACGTTCCAGCGGAAACTTCCCGACGTTTGGCTTGTGATTGTTCCATCGTTCACTGGCATGAGAATAACCAGGGCGAGCCTCTCAATATCGGCCGGAAAACGCGCTCCATTCCGCCAGCTATCCGGCGGGCTTTAAAACGCAGGGACCAGGGTTGCCGTTTTCCCGGCTGTACCTGTATCCGTTTTGTCGATGCACACCATATTCAACACTGGGCAGATGGTGGCGAGACTTCCATGGATAACCTCGTTTTGTTGTGCCGCACACACCACCGCCTGGTGCATGAGGCGGGTTATGGTGTTCGGTTTCAGGTGGCCAAAGGTGCTGTTTTCAGTTTGCCGGATGGAAAGACCATCCCGCAGGGGCCAGATACGCGTTCCCGCGGGAACGTTTTTACACTCCAGGCGAGCAACCACAAAAGTGGTTTGAACATCACGCCCGCGACGGCAACCCCACAATGGCATGGCGAGAAAATGGACCACGGTGTGGCGGTTGATATGTTGTTGCAGTGTGAAGGTGAGTGAAAGCTAAAAGCGCTCAGAGCCCTTTTTCCAAGCTCCGCCAATTAAGGGGCACTTACTCACCAGCTTAGGCACCGCCTGCGGCGATTATCAGCTTCTTGAACCTGGGGTGGTCACGCAAGTTGTCCAGGTCACTGTCATTCACCATCCAGTCGATCTCGGCCATGCCCTTACCGACGCTTTGTTCCAGGCAGTCGATGGCCTCTTCTATCTTACCCGTGCGGGAATAGACGCAAGCCACGTTATACATGTTCATGGCGTCATCGGGGTCTGCCGCGATCGCGCGCCGCAGCATTTCAGAACCCTCGTCATCACGACCCTCGTCGAACAGGCTCATTGAACCGAAGCACAGCGCGCGCGAATCACTGGGGTTGGCCAGCAAATGTTTTTCGATCGCCTCCAGGGTTTTCAACGAGGCCTCTTTGCCTTCCTTCTCGCGGCCCAGGGTTCGGTAAACCTGGGCCAGCAAGCTGATGGCCTGGTAGTCGTCGGGTCGCACTTCGGAGGCCTTTTCGAACAACTCGGCCGCTTTTTCGAATTTCCCCTGGGCAAATGCGTGACGGGCGTGAAAATAATAGGCGTCAAACAGCTTGGGGTCGATCTCCGCCGCCCGGGTGAAGGCTTTTTCAGCCTCTTCGTGGCGTTTGCCCAGCGACAGGGCCAGGCCGCGTGACGCATGCACCGCGGCCAGCTCGGGCTCCAGTTGCAAGGCAAGCCGGCTGTTGGTTTCTGCCTGAAGGCGATTCGATGCCGAGCTGTCTGCGTACATGTACAAAAATGAAAAGCAATCGGCCAGGCCGGCGAAGGCCAGGGCGTAGTCGGGATCGAGTTCGATGGCCCGGGAGAACTCCTCTCGCGAGATCGCCCAACCGGATTCACTAAGCTGGAAGAAGTGCCTTCTGCCGCGCAGGTAATACTCGTAGGCCTCAATGTTATCGGTTGGTTGGCGCTCGATGGCCCGGGTTTCAGAGTCGGAAAGGGTCAGCTTGAAGGCTCGGGCCACGTTCTCGGCAATCTCTTTCTGGATCCCAAACACGTCTTTCAACTCGCGGTCGAAGCTCTCCGACCAGATGTGGTAACCGTCCTCCACCTTGATCAACTGGGCGGTCACACGCAGTTGCTCACCCGCTTTGCGCACACTGCCCTCCAGCACGGTGTTTACTTTCAATTGCCGGCCGATGGCTTCGATGTCCATCGAGCGATCTTTGAACTGGAATGAACTGGTGCGCGAGGCCACGTGCACTTCGCGGATTTTGGCCAGCGCATTGATGATTTCTTCCGACATGCCCTCGCAGAAATGATCCTGGTCTTTATCCTCACTCATGTCGGCAAAAGGCAGCACGGCAATCGAAGGCTCAGTGCTGATGTCGGGTTGGGTATTCTCCCCTTTGGGTTCAACTGCCGGCGTGCGCTTGATGCCCTCGGGGGTTACATCCAGCGCCCAGGCCAGGATCATCGCGACCGGAAACCCCAACGCCAGCAGCCACAGCACCAATGATGCCGACCACGCGGGTAAATTGAGGGGCTCGAAAGTTGCATCGGCGATCTGGATCAGTATCCACGCACCCAAAACATAAACCACGGCCACCCGGAACACCTTGCGGCGCTTCAGGTCATCAATAATTCGTTTGAAGCCCGTGGGTTCTTCGCCCATACCTTATATCTCCGAGTACAAGTAGTTTAAACGCTATATTGCCAGAAACCTCAAAGTCTTGAACGGCTATTGATATCGGTTCTTCAGCCAGATCGCAGCACAATTTAATCACATTTGAGCGTTCAGGGCTGAATTGTACCTGGATACAACTGTATTTCACGCCAGCTCCCATGCCCGGGGCGAGAGTAGGCATAGCATATAGATACCGTCTGTTGAGTGTATCGCAAGAATGAACATTATGCCTTTATGGAGTTGACGATATGTCTGGCTAGAGTTTTTGGACCGGAACGTGCACTATATTGTTTATGCTGCCGGTTTCTCTTTTGCCTATGTCAGCTGTCTACATCATTGAAGATGCCGGCCACGGCAAAGCCACTCAAGCCTGTTATTTTTGCCTCCTAAATTTTGGTTTGGATCTTGATACCCATCAATTTTTTATGAACCGGTTCACCGAAGTCAGTGATCAACAGCACACCGTTGAATCGCTGATCCTCCAGGAGGTCCCGAAGGTGCCGGTCCGCACCTTGCAGGATTTCAGCGAGCTCAGGATCATCATCGTCGAAAGCGCCTGCAATGGAGAGTTGTAGTCCACGGTGGAAGTCAAAAAAAGCCTGGAGGTTACGCACACCGTCGAAAAATTGTGCAAACCGCACACGTTCATCTATGTCGTGGCAGGCCTGCATGAACTGGATTTGAATCGCTTCCCAAACCGAGACCTCAAAACGTGTGTGGATTAACTCAAAAGGTTTCCGCTTATCAACCCGCGGTCCCAACCTGCTGGCTTCGTTGGCGTTTTTTATTACGCTGCCCAATACCGTATGCCTGGCCCGGGCGTACTGTTGTTGGCGTTCTAGATCACTTTTGGTCTCTTCCCGTGATTGTCGGCGACGATCCGTTACCAGCGCCAACCACACACCCACGAACACACCAACGATACCAGCCACGGTCTGGACCCAGAACTCGACCATCGTGGCATTCATTTCAATCTGTAAATTCTCCGGGGAGGGACCTAAACAGGCATAGAAACGAAGCTGGGGTCAATCACCTTTGATATCTGCAATACGGAATTGCACGGAATACCCGTCAGCCGGCCATGCTCCCGAATGAGTTCCTCATCCGCGGCAAGATAGACACAGTAAATCTTGTCGCCACAGATAAAGCTCTCGACCCATTGAATTTCTACACCCAACTCAGCAAGAACATTGGCAGAACGGCGGGCAACGGTTTGTAGTTGTGAAGGAGTCATACTGCCCGCACCCGGTATGTCTCTTTCGATGACGAACTTTTGCAAAAACTACTCCCAATTGGCTTAGGTGACTTTCGCGCTTCTTTGTCACTGGATGCGCATGTGAATCATTCGCTATATAGCCAGTGTACTAGATGAAACTGAAAGTGCTCGAACCTTCAAGAAAGAGAGGCGCGAATACGTGACCTGTTTCCCTCGTCTATACTCAGTTAATGTGGACTGGGAAAAACACCAGGGAGCAATATGTCGGTAGCACGGGTCATCATATTGACATCCATGGCTATGCTGGCGTTCGCTGGCAATTCCATTCTGTGTCGAGTTGCACTTAAACATACCGCCATCGACCCGGCTAGCTTCACGACCATCCGGTTGATTTCCGGTGCCCTCGTTCTGTGGTTGATCGTCAATTTCAGGCGCGATGCTTCAAGCGTCACGGGGAACTGGCCATCGGCGCTTGCGTTATTTGTTTATGCTGCCGGTTTCTCTTTTGCCTATGTCAGCCTGTCTGCCGGTACCGGTGCCCTGCTACTGTTTGGTGCGGTGCAAGTCACTATGATCAGTGCGGGGCTTTGGTCCGGAGAAAGATTGCATGGTTGGCAGGTGATTGGGTTATTGCTGGCGTTTGCCGGGCTCACCGGCCTGATGATGCCGGGGCTTTCAGCGCCGCCTTTGCTGGGTTCGGCATTGATGCTGGCGGCTGGTGTCGCCTGGGGCATTTATTCTCTACGTGGCAAAGGCGCGGGGGATGCGACGCGTGTGACTGCGGGTAACTTTATGCGGTCAGTGCCCATCACCCTGCTGTTGGCCCTGGTGCTATACCAGCGGTCCAATCTGGACGTGAACGGCATATTGTATGCTATGGTTTCCGGGGCGCTGGCGTCCGGTGTCGGCTATGCCATCTGGTATACGGTTTTACCCGCGCTTAAAAACACATCGGCGGCCAGCGTGCAGTTGTCCGTGCCGGTGATCGCTGCGGTCGGAGGGGTTATTTTTCTTGCCGAACCGATGACATTACGATTGTTGCTGACATCCACCGCCATACTTGGTGGAATTGCACTGGTCATTGTGAAAAAGTGATTTGTGACAAAAGGGGCCGGATACATATAGGAATGAAAAATGTATCCGGCCCCTTTTTCGGGATGTAAATTGATGGGTGTCTTTGCCTTTTAATCGAGCCTTCTAATCCGCTTTCCCCCTATATCTTGGATACGTGGTTCGGCTAACGGGAATTATTTCGTAATTGCTTTCCAGATAGGAGACCAGGTCAACCAGTTGCTGCACGGTCATAACATGGTTATAAACCACCATCTTCGATTCATTATCCTCGGTGGCAAAACCCTGTTTATTATTGAGCCTGCTTATCCTGTGAGAGGGGTTTATTATCGACGTTACCAAGTCACCGTAGGTCTTGACCACAGTAACCGGCCCGCCCAGCTTTATATCAATATCAGTATTTTCGTTTCCGGCAATACGCTCGATATCACCGACCGAATGGCAGGTGTTGCATTCCAGCTCAACAAAGGTTGCGCGGCCTGCCTCGAAACTGCCCTGGGGAAGCGAGAATCCACGGCCTGAATTTGGGCCAAAATCGCAGGAAGCAAGAAACAAGAATAACAAAAACAATGGAGTTAGGAAAATTCGTCTCATCGCACCATTCTCCTTTTGACGGGTACTAAATAATATCAATACCTGTCTATTTTTCCACTGATCCAAGTCAAATATATTGCTTTTTTTCCAACTTATGAGTTCAGTTAATTTTCGGGGGGATTACCGTGTGTCTTCGCTTTTCTCCTTCATATCCAGTGTTTTCTGGGAAAGTAGCTTTTATACCTTTTATACTTCACTGCACATAATGATGGGCAATCCAAGACTATGAGCAACTTTTGCTTAGATTTTTCTAACGACGAAGATTTTCGCCCACTGGCAGCGCGAATGCGTCCTGTTACTGTGGACCAGTTTTGCGGTCAGCAACATATACTGGGCCCGAATAAACCACTGCGTCGGGCCCTGGAAGCTGGCCACATTCATTCCATGATTTTGTGGGGACCACCCGGAACCGGTAAAACGACACTTGCCGAAGTGGCTGCCAATTATGCAAATGCAGAATTTGAACGAATTTCCGCGGTAACCTCTGGTGTGAAAGATATCCGTCTTGCGATTGAAAAAGCCCGCGAACACAAATTATCTGGCCGTAAAACCATCCTGTTTGTAGATGAGGTGCATCGCTTTAATAAAAGTCAGCAAGATGCCTTCTTACCTCATATTGAGGATGGTACCGTCACCTTTATTGGCGCGACCACAGAAAACCCATCTTTTGAATTAAACAATGCACTATTGTCCCGGGCGCGGGTATATAAACTAACGTCATTGGCCTCTGCTGATATTCTTCATGTATTAAACCAGGCCATTGAGGATTCCGAACGTGGTTTGGGTAACATAGCTGCGACATTTGAAGAGAACACCCTGGATAGACTCGTTGATCTCGTCAATGGTGATGCCCGGGTGGCATTAAACTATCTTGAGCTTATCTATGATTTAGCAGAAGAGAGCGAGCAAGGTGTGAAAGTTATTACACTGGCGTTATTGGCTGAAGTTGCTGGTGAGAAAGTTGCCCGTTTCGATAAAAAGGGGGACATGTGGTATGACTTGATTTCAGCTGTGCATAAATCGATTCGTGGTTCTAACCCTGATGCGGCGCTATATTGGTCGGCGCGAATGATTGCCGCTGGCTGCGATCCTTTGTATATCGTACGCCGTTTGCTGGCGATCGCTTCAGAAGATATTGGCAATGCCGACCCAAGAGCGATGCAGATTGCGATCTCAGCATGGGACTGTTTTACTCGAATAGGGCCTGCTGAAGGTGAGCGCGCCATTGCACAGGCGGTTGTCTATTTGGCCTGTGCACCGAAAAGTAACGCTGTTTATACCGCCTGGAAGCAAGCGCTTGGTGATGCGCACAGCCAACCTGACTATGACGTACCGCTACACTTACGTAATGCCCCAACGAGTTTGATGAAAGATTTAGGCTATGGCGCTGAGTATCGATACGCGCATGATGAACCAGGGGCTTATGCTGCCGGGGAGAATTATCTGCCACCTGAAATGGCGCAAACTCGTTACTATCAACCCAGCAATCGCGGTTTAGAAGGGAAAATTCGTGACAAACTGGAATATCTAGCTGATTTAGATGCAAAAAGCCCAAAAAAACGCTATCAAAAATAGGACAAAATTCAGGACACCCATATCTTTAAATGCTAAATGTGATGGGTGTCCTGACTCTGCGGCGATATTTCAGGGTTCGGTTCTGCCTGGACCTAACAACGGGCACAGGAAGTAGACATCATCCTCATCCATGTAGCCGTTTGAATTCGCGTCTACCCACCAACGACCACCGTAATAACCGGTATCCCCGTGGCTAAACTCGGTTTGAAGTCCGGTCGGTCCATCAAATTCCAACAGCTGAAAATTCTCGGTTCCGTTGTAAGGCAAGTCTCCGAGTACGAGGGTATCGTAAAACAGGTCCTGGGAGGTGACGTAGATAACCGGCATTCCCGGTGCTCCTCTACCCTTGGTTCGTTCTTTGGCATAAACGCTGGAAGTCATCAGGGTAAGAACGCCGGCGAGGGCAATCGTGCTTACTAGTTTGAATGTACTCATAGTGGTGCTTTCCTCTTCGATGTGTATGTAAAGCCGCCGCTTGCAGGTGGCGGATCACCAACCCATTGTGGGTTTGGAAGCGGATACGTCGGTCAAGGAGAAAAGGTTACAAGGGCACTAAAAATAGTTTGTTCTAAGACAATACGCGGGTTGTTTCGAATCTACTTCTGATCGGAACCGCCGCGACGCAGGCGCCATTTCGCCGCGATGCCAGCGCCTACACCGACCATCAACAGGCCCGGGAGAATATGATAGCTAAGGATGTGCAACGGCTCGTACATACAGGCAAGTTGCATATACAGGGCCGGTAACATGCCGGCGACCAGGCCGATGGACATGGCCGTGCGCACGGGACGCAAGGGGTAGAGCCGGCGAACAAAGTACAGTCCGGTCAGGATCACGGGAAGCGCATAGACGAGTGTTTCGAAATAACAGTAGTTACGCTTGCCCAGCCTTGATGGCTCCAGGGCAGGGCTGACAAATCCAATCACATACTGGGCCAGCCAGAGCGCCATCAGGACCATACCAATAACAGCAAACTGTTTGCTAAGGGCTGCTGGTACCGCAGAGCGAAAAGCCAGCAGGCTGGTCCAGAGTATCGCCGCAACACCCAACATTGTCTCCAGCAGAAAACGGGGTTCTGTACCGAGTTGTGAAAACGCACCCGGTCGAATGGGGCCAAACAGGTGGGTCACTGCAACCACGTAAATAGCGCTCAACAGGAACCAGGCCATGGCCAGCCTGTTGATATTCGCGGGCGGTGAGACAGGCGTCAGGTCACTGCTGAGATTTGAAATTAGTTTGTGGTGCTTGTTCATAGTTTATCCGCCTCCATCATTTGCTTTAACTTGCGGATAGCCCGGTGTACCCGTACTTTGACCAGGCTTTCGGAAATATCGAGCTTTTCTGCCGTTTCAGCAATGCTGAAACCGATGATCTTGGTCAGAACCAACACCTCCCGGTACTGAACTGACAATGACTCCAGTAAGCGACCCTTGATAATTTCGCTCTCTGCCTCACTTTGCTGGCTCGTTCGGAACAGGATTTCCTGCTCTCCTCTATATTGACTGGTAATTTTTTGCCGCGTGCGTTGCTTGCGCAGCGTATCGATGGCCTTATGGCGCACGATTGCAAACAGCCAGGGCCGGAAAGGCCGGTGCCGGTCATAAGTATGGCGAGCCTGGTGAATGGCGATCAGGGTTTCCTGCACACAATCCTCGATAAAATGGTGGTTACCAAAACGACTGCGCAGGAAATTGTAAATTACGTCTGTCAATTCGGTGAGCAACTGTCGGTAATCGGATTCGTTGCCCGCCTGCGCGTTCACCATTAACTTTGACCAGCACTGTTCATCGGATTCATGCTTCAGCGCGATGCCTTTTGTTGCTGTTTCCATGGAAATCGGTTCGTTCAGGATTACTACCGCTGCCGGTCTATTTAATGCAGACGAGAATGATCCTAGCAAAGAAGCCTCTCCGGTCATAGTCTTAGCCTGGTACCTGCTCAACTTACCAGACGAATACGTCTGTCGAGGGAAAAGGGTTACAACTGGCGGAATGTGTTAAATCACCAGGGTCAGAGCAAAACCTGTCTGATGACAGTTAATTTGGCCGGATACATTATTTAACTTCGGCTTTTGGCCGACATCAGGGGTCCATCGTGCCGCTTGACCGGAGACGACTAATGGGCTAGAGGATTATCAGAGTCAAGTGCCAGAGTAAGCCTATGGTGATTTACCACGGCAAATTTGTTGCTGAACAGGAACGACTTTGCTGCAGGTCTGGTCAGTACGCGCACGTCTTAATGCCTGCGTGTACCACTCGAATTCATCCAGGAACTTGATCACCCGTTCTTCATATGCCTCGTCAAGAGCGTTGCCATTGTTATCGAATGCAGAGTGAATCTGGGATACCGGTAGGGAACTCGGTATGCTCGGAGTGCCGAGTTCGGCCAGGATGGTGCGCAGGTTTGCCAAGCCGCGTACACCGCCAAAGGGGCCTGCCGAATAAGTTACGATTCCACTTGGTTTATAAAGATACTCACTTTGATAGTGATCAAGCAGGTTTTTTAATGCCGCTGGAATACTGTGATTGTATTCAGCGCTTACGATCAAAAAGCCATCTGCGGCATTTAGTATCTCGCCAACAGAATGCATGGCGGCCGGTGCTGCGCCGTCCTCAAATTCCTTATACATCTTATCCAGCAGGGGCAACGGATATTCCAAAACATCGATCAATGTAGCCTCGTGGCCTCTTTGGCCAACTTTATTAATAATAAAGCGTGCGGCTTTGATACCCTGGCGGGCCTTGCGGACGCTGCCGTAAATGACTGCAATTTTGAGAGGGTCGGAGCTTGACATTGTTGTTTCCACTTTGAGTTCTATAGCTGTTTGGCACCGTTGTGTGCAATCACCAAATCATAACAAATACCAGACCTGGTGTTATTCAAGGGCCTGGAAGACACCCATGATGTTGCCTCCATCGGCGTTGTACACAAATATCAATTCCATAGATAGCAGACAGGAAAAGTAACGGGTTTGTTTCATCGAGTTAATACCGGTTATGCTGCCACCAAAAACCAGGGTATGCATGTATGGCTTCAAATTCCACAATCTGTAAACTGACAATTTCGCTATCTGATATTGATCGTAACTACTACGACACCCTCAATTTAACCGTTGCCCAGCATCCTTCAGAGACCATCGAGAGGATGATGGTTCGTGTTTTGGTTTTTTGTATCAACGCCCAGGAAAGTCTCGAATTTACCAAGGGACTGAGCGCCGTGGATGAGCCGGATATATGGGCCCGGTCACTGGATGACCAACTGATGTTGTGGATTGATGTCGGGGGGCCCTCACCTGACCGGATCAAAAAGGCAAGCCGCATTGCAAAGGAGGTTAAAGTCTACAGCTTCAATCGAAAATCAACCCCCTGGTGGGATACAGGAAGGGATAAGTTTGCATAGCTGAAGGCATCGTATTTGAAGTGATGAATGTCGTTCGAATTCGAAGATCATAGTTCAAGCAAAGGGGTGGTTAATTACTTCCATATACCGCTAGCCGCAACCAGGACACGCAACATTTCAGCACCCTGCGCTGTAAAAAGCCACCCGAAAGCTACACAGTTCAGAACAACCGTCGTCCAAAACATAAACTGAAAAGCGTTTTTCCGCGACTTGTGCCGCAACACCTGCTGGGCAATAAGCGCGCCCGGCCAACCACCAACAAGTGCCAATGTGTGCAGTGTGCTTTCCTTCGTGCGCCAGCGGTACGCCCGCGCAGCGCGTTTGTCCTTTGCGTAAACCAAAAAAGTGAACGCACTGGCTGCCAGGTACAGGTACAAAATTTGAATGGGGATGTTGTATGCCGAGACTGACCAGGCGACGGCTACGATGAAGCCAATGGCAAATAGGGTCAGGAATAACTTGGTGATGGGTTTTGGATTCCCGGATGGTATTTCGATTGCCCGTGTCACTTTAACGGCGCATGGCCGGCCCTGTTTGTCGGTGGATAGCGAGTAAAGGACGACCTGGTTGAGTTCGGGTGGCAGATGGCGGTTTTTGAATGCGCGGATGTGTACGAATACGTGCTTGGGTCCTGCGGAAGGCGTAATAAAGCCATAGCCCTTTTCTTCATTCCAATGCGTGATTTTTCCTAGAACTCGCTTAGTCATGTCTTCAGGTCCCACAGGCCCGTTTACTCATATTTGGCCTCCACGGACAAAGTCGCACAAGACTCAACATGAACCTGGAACAATGTAATCACCATGTTGATCAGCAGTTTTCCAGTTTTTGATTTTTATCCAAACCCCAATTATAAATTAGAACACCATGGACCTGTTGTACACGGTCAACTTCGGCGGCTTCTGTCTGGTCTCGAGTGATAGTGATTTCACCAAGCTGGCATCAAGGATCAGGGAGTCGGGATTACTGGTTTATGGTCACTCGTTGAAAAGATCACCAAAAAAGCTGTCGAGTTCCAACTCTTTCACGACACTGCCGTCCAACAGCTTAACCAAGAAAGATCGACGTCTATTTCAAAAGCCTGGAAACCCATGCCCGCAAACCTAAAAAGGAATGGGTGTCCTCGCTTTTCTTTTTTTTATTAACTGCTCCTGGCCGTTAGCCGTTATTTAAACCACTAAAATTCACGCCCGGTGTATGGCGGCTACGTGTCGCGAAGCGGTTATAGGATAAGGACAAATATCGGCGACGCCTATAGCTGCAGTCGGCCACAACCGGACCTTCTCAATCCAATTGGTTTTTACTCTGTCCCCAAATACTTAAATCCAGGATTTTTGTTCTTTAGACCGCTTACTCAAGGTAAATATCAGTAACCTGGTCTGAAACTGCGACTGGATCATATTCTTCCCGGTTGGACAGGATAACCACGGTCAATCCAAGCCCCGGGTATCGTGAAATCGCTGTTCTGAAACCTACCCATGAACCGCCATGCGCGATACGATCATTACCCTGGTAGCTATCAAGACGCCACCCGAATCCATAATCAATTTCCTCACCATTGTTGAGCCGCGCCCGGGTAAATACCTGTTTCATCGTATCCTTGCTAACAAGGGTGTCACCATACAGGGCCTGATCCCAGTAATAGAAATCCTCCAAGGTTGAATATTGTCCACCTGAACCCGTGATCCCGTTCAGGGGATCATCATCGTTGAGTTCATATCCATCGGAAGTCTGGGAGTAACCCAACACGCGCCGGTTGATCTGGGGGCGTTTATGATCATGGATCAACGAACCATCCATGCCGATGGGTTGAAACAGGCGGTTTTTCATGAAGGTCGCAAACTCCTGTCCGGAAACAGACTCGACAATCAATGGCAGTGCTTCGTATGCCGGGTTGCTGTACTCATATCGATCACCGGGCGGGAACAGAGGTTTGTTTATCAAACCTTCGTAGGCCATGACATCCGCATTGCGCGGCAACGTGTTCTTTTCAACCCATGCAGAAGCATCAAACTTACCGTAATAGTCCGGCAACCCACTGGTATGAGTAAGCAGATTACGAATGGTGACATCCTCGTAAGGTGATAACACGGGTACGTATTTGCTGGCCGGATCCGAGTAATCCAGCTTTCCATTGTCAGCGAGTATGGCTATGGCCATGGCAGTGAATTGCTTGGATACCGATCCCAACCGGAATGTCGATGATGGCGTGATGGGTATCTCTTCCTCCAGGTTTGCGTAACCGTAGCCTTTCGAATGCACGATGCTGCCATCGCGTATAACCATCACCGCAGCACCCGGTTGTATGCCAATAGTGAAGGATGAAAACAATTTGTCTACCTGGCCAGATTTCTCAATCGAGGACTCGGTGTCTGCAGCTTGTGCATTTAACATCGCGCTAAAGACAAGAAATGCCATTACTGCAATGGGCTTAAATACATTTAGGTGTTTTTTAAATGCTTTGAAAATCCTGCTCATATCTGACCTCTTCTCACTTTGAAGTCAGCTTACCTGTGACTGCTTTGCATTGTAAACATCGTTATGATGTAGCGATGAAACCCGCTGAGTTGCCAAACATCCTGTAGGAAAGAATCGTCATGAGATCTGTCCCCAAAACCATCACTGTCCTTTTCAGTTGTATATCGTTGGCTACAACCACCCTTCTAATGGCCGAAGTCAACAAGCAACAGGGATGGTTAATCAATAATGTAATTATTGTTGATGGTTCTGGGTCAAAGGGCTTTAGCGGTGCCGTAAGGGTCAGGGGCAACGTCATTACTGGTGTCGGCGATCTGGTACCCGGTGATGGAGAGACAGTGCTCGATGGCAACGGCCAGGTGTTGGCACCCGGTTTTATCGATACCCATAGCCACGCTGATTCAGAAATCAGGGAACAGCGGGATGCATTCGCCGCAGTCAGCCAGGGTATTACCACGGTAGTCATCGGTCAGGATGGCAGTTCTCCATATCCACTGGCAGATTGGTTTGAAACCCAACGCATCCTTCCCGCGGCAGTCAATGTTGCCTCTTTTGCCGGCCACAACACCTTGCGTGACAAAGTCCTGGGCGATGACTTTCGCAGGGTCGCAACACCGGGAGAGATAGAATCCATGGCTGCGCTGTTGAAAAAAGAACTGGACGCGGGCGCTCTGGGGTTTGGCACCGGTCTCGAGTATGAGCCCGGTATTCATTCACTTCCGGACGAGGTCATCAGCCTCGCCAGGATCGCGGCGGCAGAAGGTGCACGTTATATCAGCCACGTACGCAGTGAAGACCGTTGGTTACTCCAGGCGATAGACGAAGTCATTGAGATCGGCCGCGTCACCGGTATGCCAGTGCAGGTTTCACACATCAAGCTGGCCATGAAAAGCCTGTGGGGAACAGCTCCGGAACTGATTCACAAGCTTAATGCAGCACGCGCAAAAGGTATTGATATAACGGCAGATATTTACCCCTACACCTACTGGCAGGCGAACATGATGGTGCTGATTCCCTCCCGGGACCTGAATGACAGGGCTGAGTACGAGTATGCGTTAAACGAAATCGCTCCACCCGAGGGATTCTGGCTGACCCAATTTGATCCACAGCCCGAATACGTTGGCAAAAAACTCACCGAGATTGCCGAACTGCGGGGAACCGACCCGGTCACTGCATTGATGCAACTGACGGCCGAATCGGTGGCTTATGGTCACGATGCCGATACCATGATCGGCACCAGCATGCTTGAAGAGGATATACACGAACTATTTTCCTGGCCGCACACCAACCTGTGCACAGACGGTTCACTGGATGACCTGCATCCGAGGGGCACCGGCTCCTTTACGCGTGCGCTGGGGCGTTACGTACGTGAACAGAAACTCATGAGCCTGGAACAAGCCGTCCACAAGATGAGTGGATTGTCAGCCAGCCATATGGGCATGACCCGTCGCGGCCTGATCCGTGCCGGTATGACCGCTGACCTGGTGATGTTCGACCCAGAAACGGTGCTGGATAATGCCACGCCCGAATATCCACAGGCCCAAAACACCGGTATTACCACGGTTTGGGTAAATGGCATCATGGTATTCAATGAAGGTGCAACGACCGGTCAATACCCCGGACAGGTCATTCGTCGCCAGGACCTTTAGAGAATGACAGTAAATAGCGAGTGGTAGCTCGCAAGTGCATGTTCCGCTCTCACTGACAGTACCTGTCAGTTGCAGTGAGTATCGCTGAAAGTGGAACGAAATGACTATATTTGGCCGACTGCTGCTATACGTGTCGCTGAAATTTGTCCTTATCCTATAACCGCTTCCGAGCGCAAAGCAGCCGTTCATCTGGTAGAAATATCAGCAGTGTGAACAACGGCTAACGGCCACGAGCAGTTACTCAAGGATTTATCACTCGAAGCTATGCTTTGCGGGTCTTCCTTAGTCTGCAGCGTTGACATTCAACCGTCTCAATACCTCCCCCGCCAAAGCTGAATGATTCACTGATGATTCGGAAATCATGGAATCCCAGCCAGCATAGAATTTTGCCCAACAATCGATTTGGCATATTCCTTCCCTCCAGCCCCACTTGGAATTTCCCTGTATTGTGGCTGATTTTTATCCTTCTCCCCAAGCGGTGTTGGCAAGAGACGCTAGTGACCGCTACACTTCATTTAGCTGCTACTCAAAGAACGGAAAATTCAAAGAGACCTTTAGCAGGAGTCGGCCATGTATAGATACCCCGTTCCGCTTTCCGTGATACTGGATACAGCTGGCAGGTAGCTGTTTTCGGCATCACGTTCCAGCAGCGTCAGGCGCTCAAGGTAACGGGCAATGCGTTGAGCGATGGTATGAGTCAGTTGTGTGAGTTCATCACTCGTCGGCGTCTACCCAGCGAAACTGCGCAAGGGATCTTTGGGCACCGTCGATGTAAACGTCATCCAGAAGTAGGCTCAACTAACGCGGAATGTAAAACCTCAATTAAGGAATTTAATCATCCGTCCTTAAATTTGAAAGATACGCTAACTTTGGTGCGATAGGCCACTACCTCACCGTTTTCGATTTTCAGGTCCTGGGATGTCACCTCAGCAACTCTCAAGTCTTCCAGGCTTTGTGACGCTCTCTCCACGGCATTCTTAGCAGCCTCCTCCCATGAGTTTTCACTAGTTCCAACAATTTCAATCACTTTATAAATACTCATAAATCATCCTCTGAAATGTGAACTAACAATACAATTCGATAATGCGATTGAGTGTTTTATTAAAAAACTAAGGATAATAAATTCAACACCCTTTCGTGTTTCAATCTACTCTCTGTTCACTCAAAGATCAATCGACAGATCCTTGTCTCTCCTGGAATTGCAACCTCAGCTCACTTATGATATGCAGCGCGGCCTTTCGAAGCGCGGCATACTGCCAGCTAGAAAAAAGACCAGCCCTTTACGGGCTGGTCTTTTTTTCTTTGTGAGCGTTAAAACTCGCTAATACCTAATCACCTTCCTCCTCACCCACAGGTTCATTGGTCGTGGTGATTGCACCTATCCCTTCATTGCCGTTGTACGTTTTTCGGAGACAGACATAGAGTGGAGACTCCTGTTGCAACATTGCGAGCACGCTTGAGAAATCCCGATCAAAATAGTTCAAATTCACTAAATCCGGCCCCCCGCTACGACCGGGATAGTAGTAATCCCGCAACGAACTGGATTCCGCCCGGAAATAGATTGTGCCGACATTCTGAGAACCCTTGTACAGGCCGATTGTTGAAGTAAATCTATACTTACTAAGCCAGCCGTTGGCCCGGCTGTGCTTGTTAACTTTGTAGTTGTCAAACTCATTTGATATATTCCACATCGCCATTATCCTTCCCTCCTGGATGGATTGCTTAGGATCAGGATGATCCTTAGCGCTTCTTTTTATTTTTGGCAGAACGAGGTCTGTGACCGTAGCTCCCTGTGGTTAAATCACCTTGATCACTGTTGAGAGATTCACGGCGCGATTCCTCGCATGCCGCCATTTACCATACACCTTGCAGGGTCGGAAAAATTGACATGGATCAATTTCCGCTGATATTGAGGTATGGAAAGTGATGAATTTGCTCAGTTTTTCAAGTGTACGCCTTCCGGAAGCTCAATTACTGTTTAAGCGTGTAGAAGAAAGCGGCCAAAAGGCAGTGTCTGGCGCCAACATTCCGCTTCTGGTGAGTAAGCGGCTATACGACAGGTTTAATTTTTAGCGGTGCGCCCTGCTGGAACCGGCCAATAGCCGACCATCTATCTTGCAGCGACCGATGAATTATGTCCGCAAATGTCGCCAACCTGCATAGCGTGGGATTTTGTGGCAGAACTCGACGTACTGCTCGCCGAACACACGACGCAGGTGCTCCTCTTCCACCAGAACCAGCAGATGCAGGCTGATCGCGACCACGAGTAGCGCGGCCAAACACCACAACGACCAGTCGTTGAGCGCAAAGCCCAGCAAAAACAAGAACCAGCCCACGTATTGCGGATTCCTGCCCCACCTGTATGGCCCGGATGTGGTCAGTTTACCCGCATCAATGCAGAGAACCTTCGGCACTGAACGGAAGAAGGTGACGCTGATCAGACACAGCGCCAACCCCATCAGACCCACCAAAACACCGACATAGTCCAGCGCTTTACTCGGCATTTCGTAACTCGTGGCATACTCAAACACAAGATTCGGCACGAACAACATTGCACACAGCAATAGCAATCCAATCAAAGTCAGCTTGCCACGTTTACGATACTCCCAACGTGCATAAATTAGTGCGACCATCGTCACTGGAACTGTCAAAGCGAGCAGGTAAGCCAGCACGATCAACCTCCTAATGTTCGGTTAGGGTCGTTTGCTGTCTGTCACTAGCTTATCATGCGACCGTCGCCTTTTGGCCGTTTTCAGCCCTTCAAATTATTGAAATTCACATCTGGTGAGCGTCTGCTTTGCGCTCAGAAGCGGCCTGTCGCGTTATGGAATGGTGATGGGCAGCTAACGGCCAATTGCGATCCTTCGAGCAAGCTAATAAATGTAGCGAATGTACCAGTTTCGTCATGGTTATTGCCAGCATTGAAGACCCAGCGGTTATTCAGAAGATACTCGCTCAACTGGATGATAATGCAACTTCTGCAGCATCAGGGTTGCTACCGAAATGCCGCACGCCTTGCAAGTAATAAGTCAGGACAGCCATCAGCTCCCTCCCACTTTGAGCGATTAGAAACATGGGTGTCCACGCGTCTGCCATCCACGCGCGTTCCCCATACGTCTTCCGCATCTTACTTTTGGGCTTTTCTACTAAAGTGATGTAAGCAATGAGCGCGAATCGGTGTCAGCGAAGCTGTTGTCTTGGTCTGGAGCCTCTAAAAACCCGGTTCTTAAATCGTTTTGTCTCAGCCAAACAACTCACTAGCCCAATGCGGGTATATTGGTTTTGCAAATCGCCTATAGTTCAATCACAGCCTTGATACGAAATATGGCTGTAACAAAACCCCTTAAGCGTGCGTCTAAATAAGCACACAGAACACGGAATCAAGATAATGTTAGCTGGCTTTTTATCTGAAAAACTTCAAAAAACGATATTCGTGCTTGGCATAATGATGATGACCGTCGTCGGAGCGATGGAACAAATGGATAGTGAAGTCCTGGTTGACCCTGTTCAATGCGCAATGAACCTTGAAAGTGAAATCGGTAATCACGGCTGACACTGCCGGAAAGAAGTTGCCGGCACTCCGGTTACGACCAAAAAACATACCAAAACATACGACACCCATCGCGTTCTTCAGATCCCTACATCCTGTAGGCGACTGTGTCTGGGCTTTTTAACTACGGTCGTAATACTCACCCCAAAGCTTTCTGGGCCTCACACTCTTTAAAGGACATTCCCAAAAGCCATCCCGTTTGAGATCCTCCGTCCCAATCAAACTGCATAGGTGTGGCGAAAGATTGGCTGACCGACTGCTTCTGGCCCTGAGTCATTTAGCAACTGTTTTTTAAACAGCTTTTGCCACCAGTGGTGATCCACGACGCTGCAAGGCTTTCAAATAGGTTGCTTCATCATACGGAGTCCTGGTTTGCCAACAACAGTAAAGAATGCGGATCCACTTGAATGCAAGTGCCCTCAGTGCAGATTGATGAGCACTGCCTTTTTTACGCTGTTGATAATAGTACTCACCCGCCCAATAGGACTTGTTGATAGTTTGTGCCGCCCACTCAACAAAGGTCTGCCTGACGAAGTTGGGACAACGCCATCGCCAGTGTACCCAGTGTTTGGTTCCGCTACGTTCGGTTACTGGAGCAATGCCTGAGTACTTCTGTAGCTCAGCTGCACTCTTAAATCGATTTCTCTGCTCGCCAAAGGCCACCAGTAAACGTGGTGCAAGCGATGGTCCTGCACCTGGTAGTGAACTGAACAAATAATAATCATCGTGTTCAGGGGCAAGCTCAGCAATGGTTTGATCGTAAGACTTTATGGCATCAAGAATCACTCGCAACATACCAACAAGCATCAGCACATGTAGCTTGTTGGGAGCGATAACTGCTTCATCCAGGGTTAAATGTTGACTTGATCTGATGGAAGCCAGACGAGTTTCAAGTAACGCAGGGTTGCGCGTGTTCCCGGCACGAAAGAAAGTTATCAAGGTCGTAGTTCTGGCGCGTTTAACCTGCATGAGTGTTGGCCAACGTTCAATAAAGTCACAGAACAGCTTTGTGTCGATCCGATTAAACCATTCTAATGTCTGTGGATAGTACTGTTTCAAGGTACTTCGCAATCTGTTGGTGAGTCGCACCCGGTCACTGACTAATCGTCGTCGTTGCTCAACCAGTGCTGCCAGTTTGCGTATTTCAACGCTTTGTGGCTGCAACGGTTCAAACCGTTCCGGATGCCGAAGGATCAAATCTAATGCCAACTCAGCATCGGTAGGATCATCTTTGGCACGGCTTGGCTGAAACGCTTCGCGATATTTTGCCAGGGTGGATGGGTTGATTGGAAAGATGACAAAGTAATCGTACTTTTGTAGTGCATAGACGATCGGCCCTTTCGATAGTTCTACAGCAATAGCAATGGGTCCGGAG
>PVMK01180278.1_pt1 | contig 19246 bp, 14 predicted proteins | sample 1853481 | NCBI WGS metagenome assembly PVMK01 (sample SAMN08533507, study PRJNA380276) | Marine sediment metagenome, whole genome shotgun sequencing project. | reverse complement strand
GAAATCCGCGACAGATCGGCCGCGAGGTCAAGGGGCGCCCACAGAATGAAGAAGAGCATGACGGCGAACCCGATGCCGAGGAGATCGAACCGTCCGTCCGCCTGCGCCTCGGCGAGCTTGAAGGTGCCACGGATCAGGAAATAGCCGGCGAAGAGCAGCACCGCCGTCGCCACGACCAGCAGGATCGTCGTGCGGAAAAAACGGAGGAAGTTCTTCCCAACCCCGAGCATGAATGGACGACGGTCGTCGCGTTCGAGCAGCACCTCGACCACGCCGGCCGAGAGCGCCACCTGCAGCAGCAGCGTCAGCATCGCCATGACGATCAGGCCTCGGCTGATGATGGGCCGGAGAGCATCGGCCGGTGAGGACCGAAACTCCATCAGCACCACGAACCAGTCACCGTCGAGCGCCCGATCGGCGAACAACGACTGACCGAGGGCTGGCGCGAGGTTGGAGGCGGCCATCGCCCCGAGGACCAGGGCGGGAATCAGGGGCACCAGCCACAGAACGAGGACCAGCCGTTTGTGGCGTCCGGCGATACGAAAACCCTCTCTTACAAAGCTCATGGATTGCATCGGCTCACCCCACCATTGAGGTCAATTGGAAGACGTTCTGAAGCCAAAAGACCAGGTGTGTGATCATCTTGGCTGCGGGCTTTCGGTTCTTTTTGAGACGGATCGAGTTATTGAGTCGGTCGACATCAAGGGCCAGCAGGTGGTCGGGATCGACCTCGGCCGAAACCAGCTTGGCTTGTCGGATCTCCAGGTACTTCTTCCAGCGGGTTCTGCCGTCCCACTCGTGACGAACCGACTCGCCATCCTCGAAGACGAACTCGATCGTTACCGGGTGAATGAACTCCCCGCGGCGCTCGACGACGACCTCGGTCCGGTAGAACTCTTCCTGGTCATCGGAATCGTCGTTGTCGTCATCTTCGTCATTGTCCTCCGCGTCGTATTCATGACGGTCGGCGATGCCGAGCAGGGTTTTCTGGTCGTCGTCGTCCCAGAACCATCCGCGGGGGTCCTTTTGGTGCCTTGAGCGCGCAGTCCGTATTCGGCAGTCGAGACTCCGGTCGGTGTGAAAGGCCTGCTCGAGGAAGAACGCGATGTCTGTAACTGCCTCGTCGAGCATGATCTCCTTGAAATCCTCGGTCGACGGGTGGCGGAAGCGCCAGGTCTGGAAAAAGCGCCGCATGGCGCGGGCGAAGGCTTCCTCACCCAAGATATTCTCGAGGTGGCGCAGGGTCACGGCCGGACGGGCGTAGCTGTTGAGACCGTAGCTGCCGCCCGAGCGATAGGTCCACGCCGGCTGCACAATTGAATCGCTGTACCGGCCGTCGCCGAGCCGCTGCCGATCGAGATCGGTAGAGGTGATCCGGAGGCCGAAGAGATCGATCATGTGGCCGTAGTACTCGTCCATCACCACCATCTCGTAGAACGAGTTCATGCCCTCGTCGATCCACGCTTCCTCGAACTCGTTAGAGGCGATCATTCCCTGGAAGAAGTTGTGACCGAACTCGTGCACCGTGACCGACTCGGCCGCCAGCACCTTGTCAAGGCCCGGCAGGTTGAGCACCGGGTGGGTGCCGAGGGTGATGAAGGTCGGGTACTCCATCCCGCCCGCGCCCATGCCGCCGCGCGGGGGGTCGACCATGGTCAGCGTCTGGTAGGGGTAGGCGCCGAGGGGCAGACCGTAGCCCCGGATAGCCGCCTTGGCAGCCTCGATGTATCTGTCTGCCTGCGCCCGGTGGGCCGGCTGTAGGAGAAGTTTGATGTCCACTGGCTGCAGCCGCAGCTCCTCGAGAGGGACACCCAGAAGCGCGGCCATCCGTTCGGTCTGCTCCGGCGGAACGTCGGTGTCGGGATCAAAGCGGTCCTCGACGACGATGAAGTCGGGGCTCGCCGTCCACGCGAAATCGTGGACACCCGGTTGAATGAAGTGGGCGGTGACGGTGTCGCCGTCGACCGACTCGTCGACGAGAAGGCCGGTGGCGCCGATCCGACCGGCGTACTCGGCCGGCAGCTGGAGCCGAACGTCCCAGTCGCCGAAATCGGCGAAGAACTCGCTGTTGGCATGGAACTGGTGAGTGTTCCACCCGGGCTCGGTCCGGTCTCGGTCACCGACGTCCTCGAAGACGCCGATCTTCGGGAACCACTGACCGCCGAGGACAAAATCACCGTGGACTCCGGTGCGGGCGAAGATTTGGGGCATCTTGGCCGCAAACTCGATCTCGAGCTCGACCCACTCGCCCGGTTGGATCGGCTTTGGCAATGGGTAGCGCACCACCGTGCGGTCCTCCTCGTTGCCGTCGTCGGGTCTGATGAACTCTTCGACGTCCTTGAGGTCGGGCCGGCCGTCGAGCGTGATCGGCTCGGGCTCCCCCGGCACGGCAGGAGCGAACGGCCGGCGGAACGGTTCAACGCCCTCCTCCTCGGCGACGATTCCTTCCGCGATCAGATCCGCGCCGTAGGCCAGGCGCATCGTCTCGACCTCGATCCAGCCCCAGCCGTCCTCCGGGATCTTGACCCCCCTCAGCTGCCCGCCGGACCCGACCATGAATGTGCTGCGGTCGTTGGCAAAAGCGTTGAGGTAGAGGTGGAACTGCAGCTCGTCGATCGGCACCGACGAGGTGTTCCGCCAGCGGATCCGTTTGACGCCCTCGATATGATGGTCCTCCGGCTCGTAGCTGGCGCTCATACTCACCTGATAGACCGGCTCGGGCAGCTCGATCTGAGCGCAGACCGTCGTCGCGGCGATGACCATGACAGCGGCCACAGCCCCGAAATTGATCAAAGGTTTTCTCATGAATTGCCTTCCCTCCCGGGTTCACCTCTCATGACGAACCACGGTCGAGGAAGGTTAGCAGGTCTGAGTGAAGCGGCGGTTGTTCATCGGCGCATGTGGGTCAACCACGCGTGGCGATTCATGGAATCCTATGGGTGCCCGACGCTACCTCGGTGTGACAAAGTTGTCGAAGGGGCGTCGTCGCGATAAGCTCGTTGTGTCGACATCCGGGAGGCAATCATGATTGAGAGGCGTTCAAAGATTGATCGGCGGAAACCGGGAGATCGGCGCTCCGGTTCGGACCAACGCCAGAATGACGGTGGGACGGAGTGGGACGGCGAGGAGCGACGGAACGGGAACGAACGCCGTGTCAGGGAGCGGAGGAGTGGCGTGGATCGCCGGCACAAATCCAAACCCGCCGACTAAGGGTGCCGGACACCGCTTTGCTGATCTATTTTGCTGGGAGTTCGCCTTAGTCTCTTGGACGCATGTCCTTCAGCCAATATCTATCAAGTCTGCGGCGTGGTGTCTGTGGCGTTTCTATGTTGAACGTTTTAGCGTTCTAACGGCCGCAAAGGGATGACGAGAGTGGACGCCTACTTCACGAGAAGGGCCCTCCTGTCACCATTAATGACCGGAGATGTTTCCGGTCGAAACCCCGCCTCCTCCGCGCAGGCGAGTGTTCGAGCGAAGTCGCTCGTGGACACGTGGCCCCTGGGCTCGACGATAAGGAGCCGGCCACCCGGTTTCTGCGCCCGCGCGAGGTCGGCAAAGAAGGCGGTCTGGTCCGACACCTCATGAGCCACGTGCATAACGGCGCAGAAGTCCACCTGACCCGAGAGATCGTCGATACCCAACCCCTCGGTCCCAACCTCACGGATGTCCAACAGGTCGCGAACGCCTGCCCTCCGGGCCCTGCGTTCGAGGACCGAGAGCATTTTTGGCTGGGTATCCAGAGCCACGACCTTGCCCGCGGGGCCGACCATCCGCGCCAGGGGCAAGGTGAAAAATCCCATGGCGCATCCAGGCTCCAGCACGACCATGCCCTCGCGCACAAACGGATCGAAGAGCTTGCGCGGACTTTCCACCAGCTTCCGCAGCGGATTGAGCAGGAAGTAGCCCACCCAGGGAGGACAAACATGGTCAGCCACTGATGCGTCTCCTTAGCCCGCTCTTCTCACCGGGTTAGACGAGGCGCCCCGCGAACTCGCTGGCCGAACGCACGAAGATGCACGTGTTGAGACCACTGGCGAGCTCGATGATACGGTCGGCGTAGGCCGCCTCCTCACCAGGTTCGGGCTCCTGAAGCCCCAAGAAGACCACATCGGCGTCGGCGCTGGTGTGGTGCAGGATCTCGGTGATGCTGCGGTCCGCGGGTTTGACGATGACCTCGGATTCAGCGCCGATGCGGGTCTCCGGGAGCAGATTGGCGAGGCCTTCGAGCTGTAACCGGCGTTCTTCCTCGTCGCGCGCTACCGAGCGCACCCAGATTTTCGAATCTCTCCACCCGGGGTTGAGCCGCAGCAGGTAGGCCAGGAGCAACATGAGGTCCCCGTTGTTCTGCAGACCACCCCACCAGATGTCGATGCGTTTCTCGCTCCCGGGCTCGTGAGCCCAGTTGAGCCTGGCAATGATGGTGTTCTTTCGTGCATAGGACATCGCGCGCATGATTCGGAGCTGGGACTCGAGCCGCTCCTTGCGCCTCGACCACCCGAACATCACGGTGTTGGAGTGGAGCCCCGCAATCCCGTTGGCCTGGGCCACGCTGATCACCCCGTCTTCAAAATCCGGCACCACATCCACCTCGGGGAACGCGACGACGCCGGCCTCCTCGAGCTCGCGATCCATCTCCTCCCGCAGATTGCCGATCTCTTTGAGCTTTTCGAGCTCGCCCACCACCAGCCGGCACACCGTCACCACCCCACGATCCTGGTTGAACCACGAAGCGAGCCGGACCAACCCGGCCCTCTTTCCGGGATCGCCCGCGAAGAGTAGGATCTGCGGCCGCCAGTTTCGCGGGTCGAGCTCATGGTGGCGGAGCTTGAGGAGCGCCCAACGTGCGAGCGCCACCCACATACCGGCGCGGACATCGCCCCATCGTTTGCGCATCGCCCGCCGCCGGAGATGGACGTAGAGCGCGCTCTCGAGAACGACGGCCGCCAGGCAGGCCCACGGGCTGATCAGAAACATCACCACGATTGCCCCGATCGAACCGAGTAGCGACACGTACCAGGGCACCCGGATGGTGGGCCGGTAGGAAGGATCGCCGACCAGGCTCTCGAGAGCCGACGCGAGGTTGATCGTCACATACAGGGTGAGAAAAAGGATGGTGACGAACTGCGCCACCGCGTTGAGCCCGCCGAGGGTGACCGCGGTCAGCGCGATGGCGCCCGACACCCAGGTCGCGATGGTCGGTTGGCCGGTGGGTGAAAGACGGGCGAGAAACGACGGTGCAAGCCCGTCGGCGGCCAGCGCCTGAAGCACCCGCGGCCCGCCGAGAACGCTGCCGAAGGCCGACGACAGAATCGCGCCCCACAGACCCGGGAAGACCAGCCACGAACCGAAGATCGCGATGCTCGTCCACACCACCCCCGGAACTGCCAACTCCTCGGGCGAGACTCGGGTGGTGACGGCCATCAAGACCGGCACCATCAAATAGATTGCGGTACCGACGGCCACCGCCGCCAGGGTGCCGCGCGGGATCGAGTGGCGGGGGTCCTTGAGATCGCCGCTCATGCCGATGCCGGCGGTGAAGCCGGTCACCGCCGGGAAGAAGACAGCGAAGACGTACCAGAAGCCCTTCGGTGCCGTGCGCAGCGTCATGCCGAACTCCGGAGTCCGGGTCCCCTCCGCCAAGGCGCCGACCGCCAAGGCCACCAACGAGACCCCAACCGCTACCATGATCGGGATCTGCAACTTGAGGGCGAGTGCTGCACTCTTGCCAGAGACGAGGGTGATAATGATGATGATCGCCGCGGCTAAGATCTGCGGTGCGGTGCTCGGGATCTCACCCCACTGGGCGGGCCACACGGCGAGGATCGCCTCCACCAGACCGAAGCTGTAGAAGGTGATGCTCAGCGTCCGGCAGAGAAAGAGAGGAATGCCGATGGCGCCGCCGAGCTCGAGCCCGAGACTCCGCGAGATCATGTAGTACTCGCCGCCGACCCCGACCGTCATGTTGGTGGCGATCGCCGACGCGGACAACGCGGTGATGAACGTGATCGAGCTCGCGAGCAGCACCACCAGCAGCGTCACCGGGAGGCCGAGATTGCCGACCACCCACCCGAAACGGAGGTACATGATGAGACCGAGGATTGTCAGCACGCTCGGGGTAAAGACCCCGAGCAAGGTACCGAATCGTTGGGCGGTTTGCTGCGCCGATGCGTCGGTCGTCATATCCCTCCACATCGCCAATGGATGTGCTGCGGTCCCCCAACGCTACACCAGCCGCCACCAACTCGGCAAACGGTTGTGAAGTCGAATCGGTGCTACATCGGTCCCACCTTGGATTCCAATTGATCATCTGATCAAATATCGGATGTTGGTAGACTTGGAAAAGGGAGATCGGGACATCCGGGCCGAGAACCAATGAAGATTCGAACGAAGATGTATCTGGCCATCACCATCGCAACGGTGGTGTTGGCTACCCTTCTGATCTCCTCGGGTCTCTACCTATTCGGCCTCTATTCCCGCACAACGGAAAGAGAACATGGGCTGATGGCTGCCGAGCTTGTTCGGACGGAACTGATTATGAGGCTCATGGCGGGAACCTTCGATGAGGCTGAGATGCTCCCCGATCTTGTCGAGGTGATCCCCGCTCTTCATTCGCTGCGCATCGCACGATCTGATGCAGTTGTCAGTCAGTTCGGCGGAGAAAACGACGGCCCTCGATCGGAGTTGGAGCGGCAGGTCATGGCAACTCGCACACCTATAGAAATGCTTGTGGAGACCGATCAAGGCGTTTTCTTCCGGTACATCGCGCCGTACACCGCCGAGGTATCACCTGGGAAGAACTGTCTGGCGTGCCACGATGTTCTGGAAGGCACCGTGCTCGGGATCGTCAACCTCGAACTCGATCTCACCAGACAACGCTCCGCCGCAGTCAGATTCACGGGCGGCATTGTCGCTATCCTCGTGTTGTTCGCGATTCTGCTCGCCTACTTTCTGAGCCGGCTTCTGGTACCCATCGTCGATGCCACCCTGGAGATACACGCCGTCGTGAGCAAGGCGGAGCAAGGCGACTTCTCTGGTCGGCTGGACGAAGGCGGACCTGACGAGATCAGCCGGATGTCAGGTCAGACGAACCGTCTCATGGCGACCCTGGAAGACGGCTTCGGCACGATCGTCAAAGACGTCGAGGCTCTTTCGGGACGCCAATACGTGGGCGGCAATCGCAACCTCCTCACCCACACGGTGGCGACCGTGAGAAGCATGGTTGATGCGGTCCGCTTTCGGCAGACCATCGAGGCAGATCGGGATTTGAGTGAGATCTACAAGCGGATTCGAACCCTCCTTCGAAGTGATTTTGACCTCACGCGCTTCTCTCTCTATGAGGTTGATCCGGAGGAGGACCGCTTGAAGGTCCTGTTTGTCGAGGGTCTGCCGGAGGGTCATGAGTTGTGGTGCGACAGTGAAATCCTGGTCGACGGTACAGCCTGTCGGGCCCGGAGGACCGCCCAGGAAATCGATTCCTCCACCGAGGCGGGAATCTGCAGTGCCTTTGCCGGCAACCGCATATCGCCGGCGCAGGACTTCATCCACGTTTGCATGCCGCTGCTGTTAGGCGGAGGTGTCGGTGGTGTACTGCAGATTCTCTACAACGCTGACGAGGCGGAGAAAATCCAAGGACAACTCCACACCATCAGGACATGCATCGAAGAAGCCGCACCTGTGATCGAATCCAAGCGGCTGACCCAAATCCTCAAGGAGACCACGCTCAAGGACCCGATGACCGGGCTTTATAATCGGCGTTTCTTGGAGGAGTTTTCGTTCAGGCTCACCAGCTCCGCCGAGCGCCGAGAGAGCAGTCTGTCGCTACTAATGTGTGACCTGGATTCCTTCAAGCAGATGAATGATGCACACGGACATGCGGTCGGAGACCTTGCTCTCCGAGAAGCCGCCAGCGTGATCGGCTCATCGGTTCGACACAGTGATTTCGTCATTCGGATGGGAGGGGATGAGTTTCTCGCCGTTCTTGCGGATTCGTCCGCCGACAAGGCGATGGAGGTCGCAGAACGCATCCGTTCCACTCTGGAGGCGAACCAGCTCCAGGTCGACTCGAGGACGTTTCATTTGACCGTGTCTCTGGGGGTGTCAATCTACCCTGCTGATTCAGAAGACTTCGAGGGCTGCATGAGAGCCGCCGATGCGGCGCTATACAAGGCCAAGGAGGCGGGAAGCAACAAGGTCGTACGATTCAGCCGCGAAATGCTGTGAGATGCGGCGTTTGCTCCCTTGACCGAGAATCGTTGTAGGATTGGTGGCGTTCAGCCGCTGCCGTGTGCCGGTTTGATTCCGGACGAAACGGCGGGGCCAAAAGGAGGGGCAATGAAAAAGTCAGGTCTGATGATGTTGGTTGCGTGCTGCGTGATGGTTGCGGTGATCGGTTGTGGCAAATCCGAGCCGGTGGTCGAGGTCGAGACCGAGGCGGCAGTGGCAGAGGTCGCGATGGAGGACGCCGAAGCCGCAGTCCGGCACGATGTGGTCTACGCCTGCAACTGTGGGCCCGACTGCACCTGCGGCTCCGTCAGCACCGCGGCCGGCACCTGCACGTGTGGCAGCGAGCTGGCGGCGGCACACGTGGTCAAAGTGGAAGGCCACGACGCGCTGCTGTGCACCTGCTCGGGCGACTGCACCTGCGAAATCGACGCCGAGGACAACACCAAGTGCGCGTGCGGCGCCGACCTCAAGCGGGTCAGCCTCGAGGGCAGCGGGCTCTACTTCTGTAACTGCGGCGGCTCGTGCACCTGCAACTTCATCTCCACCGAGCCGGGCAACTGCACGTGCGGCATGGAGCTGATCACCAGCTGATCTGCGCGGCACCCACGATGGATCCTTGCCGCAGGCTGACTATCGGAAGGCGCTGACGGCTGCTACCCTGCACGGTCTATGGCGGACGCATACCCAAAGATCATTCAGGGCGGTATGGGCGTAGCGATCTCGAACTGGCACCTGGCGCGAACGGTCTCGAAGTTGGGACAGCTCGGGGTCGTGTCCGGCGTCGCCCTCGAGGTGCTGATGGTCAGACGTCTCCAGGACGGCGACATTGGAGGGCACATTCATCGGGCGTTGGGGAAATTTCCTTTCCGTGACATGGCCAAACGCGCCGTCGAGAAGTACTACATTCCCGGTGGCAAGGCCGATGACAAACCCTACGCAGCCGTTCCTTTCCACAAACAGGCGGGTTCGAAAAAGCTCCATGAGCTGTGCGTGCTGGGCAATTTTGTGGAGGTCTTTCTGGCTCGTGAAGGACACGACGGTGTGGTCGGCATCAACTATTTGGAGAAGATCCAACTGCCCCACCTACCGTCCATCTACGGTGCCATGTTGGCCGGCGTCGGATACGTGGTGATGGGTGCGGGAATTCCAATCATGATCCCCGGCGTCCTCGACAGCTTTTCCCATCACGAGCCCGCGTCCTACCCTCTGAACGTCGTCGGTGAGCAAGCCGGCGAAAAGACGTTCACACATTTTGATCCGCGAGACATCATGGAGGGCGATCACCCGCCGCTCGAGCGCCCAAAATTTCTCCCAATCATCGCCTCCAATGTGCTGGCGGCGACGATGCTGCGGAGGTCCAACGGCAAGGTCGACGGCTTTGTCATCGAGGGACCGACAGCCGGCGGTCACAACGCACCGCCTCGAGGCAAGCTTGAAATCAACGAGCTTGGCGAACCGATCTACGGTGACCGCGACGTGGTGGATCTCGGGAAGATCTGTGAGCTGGGCCTCCCGTTTTGGATAGCCGGTGGGTGTGCATCCGCCGACAAGCTGCGCGAGGTTCTGGAGGCAGGCGGAGCCGGCATTCAGGTGGGGACCGCATTTGCGCTCTGCAAAGAATCTGGGATGGCAGAGGAGTATCGGAGCGCCCTGTTGCAACAAGCGGTGGCGGGAACGGCTGAGGTGTTCACAGACCGTCTTGCCTCACCGACCGGGTTCCCGTTCAAGGTGGCGCAGCTCGAAGGCTCTCTCTCCGAGCAGGACGTTTACCTTTCGCGGACTCGGGTCTGCGATCTCGGATATTTGCGGGAGGCCTATCGCAAGGACGACGGGAAACTGGGATACCGGTGCGCTTCCGAACCGGTTGACATCTATCTCACCAAGGGCGGCGAGGAATCGGCCACGATCGGGCGAAAGTGCATCTGCAATTCCCTGGTCTCGAATGCCGGTCACCCACAGGTTCGAAAGGACGGTTCGATCGAGAAACCGTTGCTCACCAGCGGCGACGACCTGGTGGAAATCGCGCGCTTCATTCCCGAAGGGCAGACGTCCTACACGGCCCGCGACGTGATCACCAAGCTGCTGGAGCTCGAAACCTAACCCGGTCCTAAGATGAGGGAACCCCCATCATGAACAAACGTATCGGTGTCTTTGGGTGGGGCGTCGTTGCCCCCAAATCGCCGGATGTCGACACCTTCGAGAGTAACCTCAAGAGCGCAACAAGCTGGCTCGAGCCCTTTGACGGAGTCGGGCCAAGCAACTTCCTCGTCGGACGGCCGGAGTTCGATTTTGAGGTGTACAAATCGTGGATCGACGCACGATTCGAACCGCGGAAGTATTCCCAGTTGCAGTCCAAGATGGGCAACACGGTCAAGTACGCGATCGGCGCCTTTATCCAGGCGCTCGGCCAGAACCCTGGCCTCGAGCCTCTGCTGAAAGACCTGGGTCGTCAAGTCCATGTCTACGTGGGCACCGGTTTGGGCGATTTCCCGCTTCATTACGAGCTCGCCCTGCGCTATCACCGCGCCCAAAGAAGATGGAACCGTTTTTGGTGCCAGGACGAACACCACAGCGAGCTCAGGGAATACCATCTTGCGGAGAACGAGCAGAAGAAACAGCTACGCGAGAAGCAGGACGCGCCGCAGGACCCCGAGAGTGTCGATCCATGGAGTGAGGATTTTGATGAGATCAGTGAGGATTGGGACGCTTTCTGGGTTGCTCGCTCAGACGGTCTGCGGCGATACCTCGACAGGCATAGCGAGATTGAGGGGGAGGGCATCACCGGCGACATTGAGAACGGCAAGAGCCACATCATCCGGCGCAAGATGACGACTCGTCGAAAGCTCAATGCAGAGTACGGTTGCCCCACCGAACCATGGAGTGCCGTCGATCCCAACCTGTTGTGGAACATCCCCAATATCCCCGCGGCTCAGATCTCGATGCTCGCCCACATTACCGGGCCGGCGATTGCACCGCTTGCCGCATGCTCGGGCTTCAGCGTTGCCCTGAAAATGGGGATCGACGCGATCCGCTCAGACCAGGCAAAGGTGGCCGTAATCGGCATGACTGATCCAGAGCCACACGCCCTGTCGGTCGGTACGTTCTATGGCGCCAGGGTCTTGTCCCATGACGGGCGAGTTTCCAAACCCTTCACCGGCTTCCGCGGGACCCACGTGGCAGGAGGTGCCTGCATCTGGATCGTGGGTGATGCGGACTACCTCACGGAGAGAGGGCTCGAACCGCTTGGCCTTGAAGTCCTCAGCGTAGCGGTTTCCTCGGATGCCGACCACATCATCACTCCTTCAAAGGAGGGACCGAGGCTTGCCATTCAGCAGGCACTGTCCGAGGCGAGCATCGAGCCGGAGGATGTGGCCACATGGGATATGCACGCAACCGCCACGCCGGGCGACTGGAGCGAGCTTCAGAACCTCCTTTCCTTTTTCCCAGACTCCACAGCGTTCACGGCTCGTAAGGGCACATTTGGACACGGCATGTCGGTCTGTGGCGGATGGGAACTCACAGCTCAGCATCTCGGCTTTTCCAAGGGTGAGCTGCTTCCCGTGAATCTCTCGAGCGACGAGATCCACGACCAGATCCGCCCCTACTACCGCTGCTTGGTGCAAGATGAGGGTCGCCCGACGGAGGGTGACGTGGCCGGGAAGATCAACATGGGCGTGGGTGGCATCAACGCCTGCGTCATCTGCAGGCGGTGGTGAATCCTCAACCTCCCGCAATATTCCTGTCATCCCGAGCGAGGGAGTCCGACGACCGAGTCGAGGGATCCCCCGAAGCAGGGGATAAGCTGATTTATCGGCATTCTCCTATTTCGGGGGATCCTTCGACTCGTTCCGGCCTGCGGCCTCCACTCGCTTCCAATGACATCGCTTTCCGAATCACCAAAAAAACGAGAAGGACCCTGAAGGTGGGCTGAAGCCCACCCTACATCGGACCTACATTTTGCGCGGGTTCGTAGGGTGGGCCTTGGCCCACCTTCAGTCTCGCTGCTGGTGCGCAAGACGCTGCAGGATTCCCCGTTGTCGTCGCTCGTATTGTCGGCCAGAAGGGTCCTGAAAGGCTCAGGATGACAGTTATCCGATTTTTGCAAGAGGCTCGCCTCAATGCAGACATCGGTGACTTGTTCTCAGGACCTGCGGTCACCGGCACCTCTGCAGCCATGTGCTAGGCTCGCGCCCATGGCGGGGCAAGGGGATAGCCAGGGCAAGCGTGGGCCGGGGATGGTGGAGCACGCCATCAGCGCACTCAACGGCTGGTTTGGCGAATATCTCTCCCAGACCGACAACGGGCTCCAGCAGCCCATGGCGTTGTACCGGGACAACCGGCCGGTGGCGCCGGAGGATTTCGCGGCGCCCCCGACGGGCAAAGTCTGCGTGCTGGTGCACGGGCTCGGTTGCAACGAGTCGTTGTGGAACTTTCCTGCATTCCACGAGGGAGGCGGTTACGGCGAGCTGTTGGAGCGGCGCTGTGGTTACATGCCGCTATACCTGCGCTTCAATACGGGGCTGCGCATCTCCAACAACGGCAAGCAGTTGGCTGGTCTCTTGGAGCGATTCTGCGCGCACCACGACGTAGCCGTTACGGAGCTTCTGCTCATCGGGCACAGCGTCGGCGGGTTGGTCATCCGCAGCGCTTGCCACGATGGGGTTGAACGGGGTCAGGACTGGGTATCGCGGGTGCGTCACGTGATCTACCTGGGCTCACCCCACCAGGGGGCGCCGTTGGAGAAAGCCACCAACGTGGCGGCCAATGTGCTGGGTCGGTTCGACACCACGGCCACCCGCGTCATCCGCGATGTGCTGAATACCCGCAGCTCCGGGGTGAAGGATCTTCGCTTCGGTAACCTCGTCGACCAGGACTGGCTCGACTGCGACCCGGACGAGCTCATGAACAATCGCCGGGTGCCCATCCCCTGGCTGTCCACCGCACGCCACCATCTCGTCGTGGGTCAGGCCTTGGCGGGGGTGGGGACGCTCGGGGACGCCATGGTGCGGCCGGACAGCGCCGCCGGCCGAGCGTGCGGCTCCCAGCCCGGCGCGCCGGGTGGATCCGATGTGCAGGTGATACCGGGGCTGGACCACCTGGCCCTGGCCCGGCATCCCGCTGTCTACAACCACGTCGAACGCTGGGTCACGGAAGATGGATAAAGACGACTGGAAGCGCCTCAGGGGATTCAAGCGCCTGATTCACGACGGCGTGGAGCGCGGCGCGAACTTCGTGGAGAAGCACCACCGCCATGCGGCCGAAAAGCCGTTTCAAGTGCTCGAGTCCATCACACCCATAGCGGCACCCACCAGGATCGTGCGGGGCGTCCACGACGGGGTGCTGTGGCTGACTTATGGCACCATTCGAGCCATCAATCAGGCCACTGAAGTGGCGGACGACTGGGTGATGGACAGGCTGGAACCGGCGGGCGACGGTGACGAGCGAGAGCATTCATAGAGGCACCCGTGCCGGATTGTGACTATGGTATCCCCGCCATGTCCAAGAGAGTGGCCACCTGCCGGTCGTCGAGAATCTCCATGGTGTCGTGGATGCACCTCAGGTGGACCATGGTGGCCTCGGTCTTGAGGTCGCTGATCTTGTCCACGAGTGGGGCCAGTTGGTCGGGTGGGGTGGCGGCCATGGCCTGTTCCGCGAGCGATGATTCCAGCTGATTGAGCTCTCCGGCGAGGCCCATCACCGCGGACATGGTGTTCTTTCGGATCAAGAGGAGGACCACCTTCTGCTCGGGTGTGAGCTTGAGGTCGGGGTCGTCCCAGTGCTGCTTGAGGATGCCCGTCAGATGGGGCATCTTCCCGACGACGAGGAAGGGCATCCTGGTCGGTGGTTTCATAGCGGCGCCGCTGTCCTGGGTGCGGGCCTCTTCCGACGAGACGGCGACGGTGCAGGTCAGCAGGGCGATCACGACGGCGGCCAGCATGATCGCGGCGAGGGAAATGTTGATGGTGGTCTTCGGCATGGTTATCTCCTTGCGGGCCGGTCAGTGCGGCCATAAGGGCTGCAGAAACCAAAGCACCGCCTTGGGTGCTACGTTTTGCATTGTCTCATTGCGAAAAAGGTGCCCGGTACACACTTGTGATGCATTGGCTCAGAGAGGCTACTCACCTGGGATTCTGAAACGGTCTTTCTAGGCGTTCAGGTTGAGGATCTACCGGGAAGGGGTCGGGATCCCGATGTGGCGCGGGTACGGAAGATGTTGGCGACTCTTGGCGTGGGGCGACAAACTTCCCAAGATCCCCGGACCTGGAACCTTACAAGTTTATGAAAATAAAAGATTTCAAGGCTTGACAGCCCCGTAAACCAGCCCACAATAGAGGTGGAGGGCAGGGTCATGTCAGAGGCTCGAGCGCTCGAGAACGTCCGCCGTCAACCCCTTCTTCTTAGCCCCATCGTCGCCGTCATTCTCTCCTGCTTGGTCGCCGCAGGCACCGCGGTTGCTCAGGAGGAGGAGTACGAACCGATCGACAGCTCGGCCTGCGCCAAGTGTCACGAGGCCAGCCGCGATGATTCGGTATTTTCCGACGACATCATGCATTCGGCACACGACGGACTCGCGTGCCTCGCCTGCCACTGGGACCGCTCCACGGTGCCCCACCGAGACCTCGACGAACCATTCTTCGTTGGTTGCCAGTCGTGCCGAAGCTGTCACGACGATGCCTCCGAGCAGTACCAAGCGCATGGCCGCGCGCGACTCGGTTCCGTTGAGGACATGCCCCACTGCTCCAGCTGCCACGGTGACCACGACATCCTTCCACCAACCGCCAAGCGATCCACGGTCCACCCGGTCAACCTCCCGGAGACCTGCGGAAAATGCCACGAGAACCTCGACATCACGACCAAGTACGACATCCTTATCGACCATCCGATCCAGATCTACGCACGGTCGGTCCACGGCCAGGCCACACGAGGAGGGATCTACGTCGCCGCGACCTGCAACGACTGCCACTCGTCGGGAGGCACAGCACACAAGATCCTTTCCCCGGGATCGCCCGACTCGAGCATCAACCACTTCAATATCCCCAAGACCTGCGGTCAGTGCCACAAGGGTGTGGAGTCCGACTTCTGGGAGGGCATTCACGGCCAGCTGGTGGCGCGGGGCGAGACCGACGCCCCGGTCTGCACGGACTGCCACGGCGAACACGGGATCCTGTCACCGGACGATCCCTTGTCGCCGGTGTCGCGTTCCAGGGTCGCCGAGATGACCTGCTCGCCGTGCCACGAGTCGGCGGTGCTCAACGAGAAGTACGGCATCAAGACCGGCCGCCTGACAACCTTCATCGACTCCTACCACGGGCTCAAGTCCAAGGCCGGCGACACCCACGTCGCCAACTGCGCCTCCTGCCACGGCATCCACCGGATATTGCCGGCCTCCGACCCGACCTCCACCGTCAACCCCGCCAACCTGCAAAACACATGCGGCGAGTGCCATCCGAACATTTCGGGGGAAATGGCCTCGACCCCAATCCACGGCGTCGGCGGTCAGGGTCTGCGCACACCAGTCGCCGACGTCGTCGAGAACGTATACATTATTGCCATCGCGGTGATCATAGGCCTCATGGTGCTGCACTGGTTGATCGACCTCCAACGGCACCTGCGCGACGTCCTGGCCAAGCGGCCGCAGGTCCTGCGAATGCGGGCCGACGAGGTGGTGCAGCACGCCTTGTTGGCAATTTCGTTCACCTCTCTCGTGATTTCCGGTTTCGCCCTTCGCTACGACCAGGGTTTCGTCTCGCGTTTCTTCTTCGGTTGGGAGGGCGGCTTCCAGGTTCGCGGGATCCTTCACCGGATATGGGCGGTGGTGTTCATGATGACCGTGGTCTGGCACGCTGTGTTCCTGACCACGACGCGCGGCCGCGGGTTCCTGCATGACATGATGCCGGTTCGGCGCGACTTTCAGTTCTTCGTGCGACGAATGCTCCACAACCTCGGTCTGCGTCCGAAAATGGAGTCTGTCCAACGTTTCAATTATGTCGAAAAGGCGGAGTACTGGGCACTGGCGTGGGGGACGGCGGTGATGATCGCCACTGGTATCATGCTCTGGTTTGACAATTGGTTCGTCCAGTTCCTCCCCAAAGGCGTGCTCGACGTGGCGCTGGTGATCCACTTCTGGGAGGCGTGGCTGGCTTCGCTCGCGATCCTGGTGTGGCACCTCTATTCGGTGATCTTCCACCCGCATGTCTATCCCATGAACCCGAGCTGGATCACCGGCCAGATGCCCGACGAGATGTACGAGCTTGAACACCCCGGCCACCTGGAGGAGGCTCGGCAGCAGACCGAGGAGGCGATCAAGCGGCAGCTCGAGCGGGTGCGCCGGCGAAACGATGAGGATTGGGACGAGGTGGCGAAGCCGAAGAGGGATTCTCCGGACGATCAGAAGGGCGAGTCCTGATCGAGGTGTTCATTCGTAAGGTCCCAGTACCGGCCGTGCACCTCGGCCACACACGGCACCGCCGGGCAATCACCGGTGGTCGCCGGAAGGGGCTCGGCGAGGCGCTCACCCTCCCTCTCGGCGCGCGGCGCTGACGCCAGCCCAACGCGAATCATACCTAGCCCGTTCCCATCCAGAAACTCTGGTGGGAACTGCGCAGTTCTCGATTCAGAAACGAGCGATTTTTCTGCAAGGTCAATGAAGGTAAGGATTTGCGCGGAGGCGTACTCGTGCACGCCGCACAAGGAAATCCGAAGCCTGACGCCGAGATCGCAAAAAAGCGCCGTTTCTGGACGAGAACTAGCCCGCTTTTCTCTCCGCCCCCCCCCCAACTCCGGCTTTTCCGGCAGACGCAAACGCTGAAATGGGGGGCGGTGAGAAGAGCGGGTTAGGAAAGCCCTACCTACTTGACACATTCTAATGGGCGGCACCTTGTGATTCTGGTCTAGAATGAGTCGTTCGGCAGTGAATCTGTCGCAGGAGGAAGCATGATGTTGAAGATTGGTCGCAGGGAGTTTCTCAATGTCACAGTGTGTGTGATCGGTGCGGTGCTTGCTATAGGGGCAACCGCCTCAGCGGAGAGCGGGGGCCTGACCTTCGAGCAACTCGCCGCCGTCAGATCGGTTTCAAGTGTGGACATCTCCCCCGACGGTTCGGCGGTGGCTTACACCCTCAACGTACCGCGGCGACCGGGGGACGATCCCGATGGTCCGGCGTGGCGGGAGCTGCGGGTGGTGTCGGTTCCCGACGGCGTGGACCGTGTCTTCGTCGGTGGCCAGGTCAAGGTTTCGGGGGCTCGGTTCACCCCCGACGGCACCCGGATCACCTACCTCGCCAAAAGGGGACGATGACGAGCACACAACGCTGTGGTCGATCCCAGTTGGAGGTGGGGAGTCGCGCCAGTTGGTCGCTTTCGGCACGGCAATTTCCGATTATCGAGGTTTCACCGGATGGGCACCCGGGTGGCCTTTGTCGCCGACCAGCCGTCTTGCGAGAAGCGCAAAGATGCCGAGGAGAAGGGCTACTCGCAGGAGGTCTTCGAGGAGGACTGGCTTCCAAAACAGGTGTGGGTGGCGCCGATGCCGGCCCCTGCGACTGTCATTCCCGATCCCTCGAAGCCCGCGGAGGAGCCCGAGGAGCCGAAGGCCCTCGAGCTCGAGGGCTCCGTGTTCAACGTGCGTTGGAGCCCCGATTCGACGTTGCTGGCGGTCGATGTGGCACCGCGTCCCTTGATCGACGACCGGTACATGTTGCGCAAGGTGACCGTCATCGATGCGGCTACTGGAGAGGTCAGGGCACGGTTTGCCAACCCGGGCAAGCTGGGGGATTTCCAGTTCAGTCCCGATGGGGCCACGATCGCCACGATCTCCGCCGCCGATCCCAACGATCCGGCCGCCGGCCGGTTGATGGTGGCGCCCGCCGCTGGTGGGACGCTCGAGGACGTCATGCCGGACCTCGAAGCGCACATCAGCCGCTTTGCGTGGCGGGACTCGGACACTCTGATCTTTGTCGTCGCCGAGGGTGTCGAGACGCGCCTCGGCGAGGTCGATCCCGGGGGTCAACGGGTTCGGACTCACCTGGTCTCCGGAAACGAGCAGGCCGGTCTGCGGGTGCCGATCATGGGCGGTCTGAGCCTGTCTCGGGACGGGATGCGTGCGGCGTTCACCGGCAACACGCGACTCACCCGAATGAGGTCTACGCCTTCAATCTCGGAGAGCCGGCCGGTCTTCGCCTGACCGACAGCAACCCATGGCTCAGCGACGTCGCGCTCGAACCTCAGGAGGTTTTCCGGTGGCAGGGCGCGAGACGGGGTCGAGCTCGAGGGTCTGTTGATTCGACCCGCTGACGCGGCTACGCGCGGGCCGCTGCCGTTGATCATGGCGGTCCATGGCGGCCCCTGAAGGCCACCGGAGCAACGGCTGGCTCACCAGCTACTCAGCTCCAGGCCAACTGGCGGCCAGCCAGGGGTACGCGGTGTTCTTCCCGAACTACCGCGGGAGCACGGGACGCGGCGTCGCGTTTTCGAAGATGGGTCAGCACGACGCCGCCGGCAAGGAGTTCGACGATCTGATCGACGCCCTCGAGGCGCTGGTCGACCAGACATCGTCGACGCCGACCGGGCCGAGTCACCGGTGGGTCCTACGGCGGCTATGCGACCGCCTGGCTGGCGACGCGCTACACGGAGCACTTCCGCGCCGGGGTGATGTTCGTCGGCATCAGCAACAAGCTCAGCAAGGGAATGACGACCGAGATCCCGGTCGAGGACGTCATGGTCCACTCCCGGTACCAGCCCTTCACGAACTGGCAGTTCAGCCTCGAGCGCAGCCCCATCTTCTGGGTCGAACAGGGACGGACTCCCCTCCTGATCGCCGGAGGGACGGCCGACAAGAGGGTCCATCCCTCGCAGAGCCTGCAGCTCTACCGCGCACTCAAGCTGAACGGCAAGACGCCGGTGCGCTACGTGCGCTACCCGGGAGAGGCCACGGCAACCGCCGCGCCGCGGCACGTGACGACTACGCTCGCCGCCTGATGCGCTGGATGGATCACTTCGTCAAGGAAAAGGCACCGACCTCCCGC
>PVMK01154853.1_pt1 | contig 19252 bp, 17 predicted proteins | sample 1853481 | NCBI WGS metagenome assembly PVMK01 (sample SAMN08533507, study PRJNA380276) | Marine sediment metagenome, whole genome shotgun sequencing project. | reverse complement strand
CATCCCCATCGCTGTCTTCTGAGCTCACCGCATAATATGTGCTGCCCCCGCCGCTACCGGAACCTGCACCCGCCACTCTGCCGGTGTCGACAAACACCGTGCCAGTGACAAGCCCGCTGTTGATCTTGGAGTAAGGCCCTGCCGGGGAGCCGGCACGATAGATGTTGTAGCCGGCCACCGCATTGCCGTTGCTATCAAGGGCCGCATTCCAGGTTATGCGCACACCGTTGTCTTGCCGAATAGCCTTTACCCCGGTGGGCATGCGCGGCAGCGGGATCTTAAGCGCTGTGGCCGGATCTCCAAAAAGTAGGAAAGTCTGTGAGATCTGTTCATATTGGTCGCTGCCGTTGGCTAACAGCACCTGTTTGGCTGCCAGGATCGCAGGACCCAGCTCGCGGATGTCATCTGTAAAAAAGGCCTCAAAAAGCGCGGTGTTTAATATGTGTTGACCGGCGGTAGTGGTCATGGCTGTGGGCATCAAAGCAGCAACCGTACCTTCAGAATCAGCCAGCAGCAAGGTTTCTGCCAACGAGGGCAACGTACCCTTGGCAGCACTGACATAGCCAAAGTTGCCCGTTAAACAGCTCATGCCGATCACAAACGGATACTTGCCGCTGTTGTCCAAAGCCGGCACATGGGAGTCTTCAAAAATCGACTCTGTGGCCCAGCTCTGCAAGCCTCCGTGACCGCTGTAGTTGACATTAAAAAATTTAACAGAAGGCGCATGGCACAGGGTGTAGAGCGCAAGGTGAGACCAGATAAGATTCGTTACGCTATTGGCCACGCTCAATTAGAACCCATCTCAAAAATGTCTATTTGCCCAATATCTTTGTTGGTGCCTCGTTTTAAATCCTCGACATACAACAGTATGCCTCCGGTTTAAAGCTCGGCCCCGCCGCGCGTGTCCCGGCGAAGCCTTTAGGCGAAGACGGAATCTTGAACCAAAATCCTATTTTTGAGACGGGTTCTAATAATACGCTTGACAAATACCACATATATGTTAACTTATATTTAGCTTTTGAGGAGGTGATATTATGGGCCAAGTCACAATTTATCTGGATTCTGAAACTGAAAAAAAAATGAGCAACGTGATTAAAAAAACTGGTATTTCCAAGAGTAAATGGATTTCCGATTTAATCAAACAAAAAATGACAAGTACCTGGCCTGAAAACATCGTAAAGTTAGCAGGAGCATGGACAGATTTGCCGACTGCGGAAGATATCCGGAAAAATATGGCTGAGGATGCTGACAGGGAATCGATATGAAATACGTTCTGGATACGAATACGCTGATTTACTATTTTAAAGGGATTGGAAATATCGCAACCCAATTGCTCGCTACGCCACCTAATGATATCGGCATACCCACGATTGTGCTTTATGAACTTGAAGTCGGGATAGCAAAATCTGTTCGTCCGCGCAAAAGAAAAGCGCAACTTCAAGAATTCATATCTTTGGTTAACATTATCCCATTCAGCTATGCCGAAGCTAAATGTGCTGCAGACATTCGTGTAAAACTGGAAAAGAAAGGTAGTTTGATAGGGCCTTATGATATATTGATTGCTGCCTCGGCAATGGCCAATAACAATATTTTGGTAACACATAATCAGAGGGAGTTTCAACGAATTCGTGGCTTGAAACTCGAAGACTGGTATTAGAAATTTGGGGATGAGGGGACGGGGTTGATTTATTGCGTTATTTTAAAATTGTATGGAAGGGAACGTTGTAAAAATAGGGGAGTCGAATTTTTGCGTTTCTTTATTGATTCATTATGCTATAAAAGCACGCATAGATGCGCCCAAAGCGCTGCAACACATCATTTGCCGTGGTATTGAGCGCCGTAAGATCTTTACCGATACTGCGGCGGGGCGGATAAGAACAACTTTGTTGCGCGTCTCGGCAGGATGATATTCGTAAAAAGAAGGGGACGTTGGTGAAATATTGAAATTTGATTCTAATTTGCCTGATTTGCAGTAAATTTTGCTAATTTTCAATCAAACAGTTTGGTTGCAATGTCTTTTGAAACAGGATCGTGACGGCCGCGGCTGATCAATTTGCTCACCGCCGAAGCGGTAATGTTCAATTGGCGAGCAAGCTGTGCGCCAACCATTGCCAATTTTTCCACTGCCAAATAGCAGACTATTGACCTTGCCCGAGTACCGTCTCTTTGCTTGCTTGCGCCTTTAATAATCTCTGCGTTGATCTCAAAATAGTTGGCAGCCGCATCAATCAGGGCATCCAAACCAATGCCCTTGGCCATCGCCAGTGTTTTCCTTTCATAGGCCTCATTGGCATGCTTGAGTACAAATTCAACAAAATCGCTGCTGCCCAGAATCCTTTCATCACTAATTACCCGCAAATGCGATGATCGCATAGCGCTTAACGCAGACCAGCCCCCAATAGAACGAATTAAGCCCCCACCCACTAAATCGGGTCGGCGGCCAAAGACAACTCCCTTTGAAACAAAATCAAGATAGGCTCTCCGAGAAGCTCGAATACTTTTTCCAAACATAGCTAAAATATAAGTCGTATCCTGCCATGACCGTATAGCTTTGCCCATCAAAGTGGCATGTCCTGTATAAGGATAGACATTCAATTTTTTATTACCATCGACAATACCAGCGCGAATTGGATTGAGATGAATATATCTGACCAGCTCAACCAAATAAGGATCCTGTTCACACAAAATCGATTTATAGCGGTTCTGGAACACATGACCATGGCGTTGATGCCGGCGGTTAAATTGCTGAGCATGTCCAGTCAACAATCGGCGCATTACCAAGCTAAGTGGCACAAGGCCGGTTCTTAGAAGCAAATGGGCATGGTTGCTCATCAAGGCCCAGGCAAAACAGGGTGTTTCGGTCTCCGTGAGAATCAGACCCAGTCTGTCTAAAAAGTTCCGGTAATCTTTTGCATCTTTAAAAATGGCTTTGCGCTCGATACCGCGAATGATCACGTGGTGCAGCGCTCCAGGCGCATCTATTCTGGCTTGGCGGGGCATAATGATAGTGTATGTAGCTTAAATAAAGCCAAATGTCAATATTTCATCAACGTCCCCTCTTTCCTTCACCTGAATCCGCTACGCGCCGGCCTCGTTAGTTCCATGCATCAATTGGATCGGTATCGCTATTGCGGTCACGGCGTTTTGATGGGCAAAATCAATAAAGACTGGCAAGACAGCCGTTATGTTTTGAGATTATTTGGCAAAGAGTATCGTCGGCCCGCAAACGTTATCGTGGGTTTGTTGAAAAAGGTGTCAAAAAAGGCAGGCGGCCGGATCTGACCGGAGGCGGACTGATAAGAACGGCTGGGGGTTGGGCTGCATTGAAAACTTACCGCCGAATGAAAATACACATTAAAGGCGATGAGAGAATTTTAGGAGACAGTGATTTTGTAGATTCGGTCTTAAAGGAGCAAAATGAGCGCTTGGAGCGAGGATATCGAATTCAAATGCAAGGATACGATTTTGATAAAATCGTAGATCGAGTTGCAAAGAGGTTTGAATTGAAACCGAATGAGTTGTTAAGCAACATAAAACAGCGCAAGCGAGTGAAAGCAAGAAGCTTATTGTGCTACTGGGCAGTAAATGAATTAAAACTGCCTGGCGCAGCGGTGGCGCGTCGATTGAAAATGAGCAACTCAGCGGTCAGTCGTGCGGTGGTAAGAGGGGAAAGGATTGCATCCGATATGAAGCTAGAATTATTTGAAGATTAGAAACGCAACAACGCAACCCCGTCCCTTATATTTGACGTGCCCTAAATTTAACAAAAAAGGGGACATCCGATCATGCGGATGTCCCCTGAATTTGGGTGAATTCAAATATCCCAATACGTGCTGCTGCCCGGTTTTCAGATTACCTATTTTTCATCGTTTCGAAATTCTATGAACCACAGGGATGTAATTTCACGGTCTTGATTCAGCAGATAGGCGACGGTGTCTCCCACGCTAAAGTCGTAAATTCCGGCATTGCGATCTTTGGGAGTCGCAAATTTGATCCCCGGCGAAAATTCCCAGACCGTATCACTGATGACAACGCCGTCCTCTTCGATTTCTTCAATTTTGCCGTATCCGTCAAACCCCCTCGGGTAGAATTTCGGCACTTGCCACTCCTCGCGCATATAGCGGCCTTGCGCATAACTGAAATTTCCCGGGACGGCAGATAACATAAACACCATTGCCAGACCCAAACAGACCCAAAAGGCACTCCACCTTCGTCGGAATATCTTATCGAATATCATGATCGTTTCATTCTCCTTTGTAAAGATTCAATGCTCGTGTTAGAAGTGGTTTCAAAACCCCATCTGAGGCCCAATGGCTGCGTTGCAGGCCTCCGATAAATGCTCACATACGCACCATGTATGCTGCGCTTTCTCGATCGGCCTGCGCCTTGCCCTTGAACCTGATCTGAGATTTTGAAACCACTTCAAGGGCTTATCAATCGCTAGTTCCGCAGCACACGCCAGTGGGTCATCCCTAATCTGGGGGCTTTCTCGAGCAGCGTTTCGATTTCGGTATCAGAAGTATTGTAGAATCCTGTCTCTACGTTGCCATCAATCAGATAGCTGGGCAGCTCCACCTTGCCGTCTATTTTAAGCCCGGTCGGCGGCACCCAGATCGGGTCGACCTCAGTTCCGATATTAATCAAATCCTGGTCATCGATCACGCCGTCCCCGTTCGTGTCAAAATGGGCCTCCGACAGCCTTCCGCCGGTGCAAGGATCCATCACCATCACCCAGGAATGGCCCGCCAGACCGCAGGTGCTGCCCTCGTTAACATAGGATATCACGGTCAGCCTATTTGCCCTGATGCGCACGTCACTGACCACCCGTTCACCGCTTTCAGGTAGATTAAAATACCAGCCGACATTCTTCATCGGATCCGGCTCAGTCCCCACATCATTCGGATCACAGTCTTCCGTACCGGAATTATTACCACAGCTGCCGCCTTGTTCGGTGGTTGTCTGCCAATCCGGATTACCATCACTGAATGTTCTGAGATCCAGGCCATTTTCGGTGCGCTCATCAACAACAATCTGCTGCAATAATGACACCGTGGCCGGCAGGTTGGGATGGGTGATGGCGCTCCCGTCGAAAGCGCCGACATATTCGCTGTCATCATCATCATCGCCGTAATCCCAGATACCGTATACCGCCTGGGCACTGGTGTCGCTAATATCATCCAATCCCAGATATCTTCCGGTGCCGAAGGTCACGAGGTAGCCGTGCTTTTCGCAGTGAAACATCACACTCGGCTTGGTGGTGATGGGCTGGCCCGGCGTCTGAAACAAGGGCTTGGGTGTGCCAGCGTCGCTGTAGGCCACATCCCATAGATTATAATCATCGGCGCTCAGGTCAAACTTCCATAAATTGCCCTTGAGATCACCGGCATAGACATAATCCACCGTATTATTATTATCCACATCGACCGCAATCGGCGTGGATAGTCCGTTGCAGGTACCGACCCCGGGTATCGATTCGTTTTTTCAGCGCACCGGTGGCCGGATCGAGAATAAACAGCACGGCATGGCCGTTGACGCTGTTATAGCCATTGCCGAAAATAACGATCCAGGGCGCGTCTACGGAATCGTTGGACTGAACCAGTGCAACTTTGCTAAAAGAGTAACCGAGATCCTCAACCTCCGTGCTGGGTGTGGTCCCATCCGGATATTCCCACATGACCCGGTTGTCCAGCTCGCTTTCGGTGGCGGGAACGTTAGCGGGCATGAGGTCGGTTAGATCCAGTGCAAAATAGCCGCGACCCCCTTTGCCCAGGCCGCCGATCAGCATGGTGCTGACACCGGACAAGGTGACGTCTTTTATGGTGGGGGATAGATCCACATAATACTGGTGTTCATAGAGAGGATCGGCAAGTTCGTGAAGGTCTGCAAACACCAGGTTGGGCACGTAGGCAAAAAGTTCCTCACCGGTGGTAGCAGCAAAGGCGTGCAACATTCCGTCATTGCTGCCCGCGTAAAGGATATCATTTTTGAACACCGGGGCGGAATGCACGATATCCCCGAGCACCGAAAAGCGGTTTCGAAACGCTCCGCCGTTGCGCTCTTCTTCGCTGGTATCGCCATGCAGGTAATCCATCATGTTCCGGGCATGGGTATCATCGGCTGCCCAATCTGCATCCAGCTGGTCCTTCTGGGCATCTGTCAGGCTGTCAAACCGAAAGGGTATGCCGTTGGTCCCGTTATGGGTGGCGATAATACGCCCGTTCCAGCTTTTGCTATCCAATAAATCAGCCGCCGCCCATTCGGGATTTAATGTATCTACCCCACCGCTGAATTCATCAACCTTGAAGGCTTTTATATCGCCGGTCCAGCCTTCGCTGCTGTACCTTGCCTGAAACATGAGCAGATCCGGTTCCAGCCTTTGATACAATTCATCCCCATTAATGGCCACGCCGGAGGCCGAAAAAACGCGGCGCTCAATATCCTTCATGATCGAATTCAAAGCGTTGACCAGTTCCCTGGGATTGGACGAATTCAGAAAATCGCCCCGGCCGTTGACCGCGGCGTGCCAGACATCGTCGACTTTTTCCGGTGTCGATTTGCCAACGGTCGCGTCCGGCCATACGATGTAATCTTCGGTGGTCTTGTGCTTTAAATCGTCATCATAGTCATTGGGGTCAATCGTCCCGATAACACCAAAACCGATAGTATACGTCACCATATGCTGATGAGCCGCATCGTCTGCGGCGTTTTCCGGCACGTTATCAGCCAGATCCGTGTTGAGATCCCGTTCGTAGTAGTACATGGCAACGTCGGCCAGCGTTTTTTCGTAGGAATCGGCATACGGTTCCCCATCATCGCCGTCCACGTTCTTAATCTCACCGGTTTGGGGATCGCCGCCGTTATAGTATCCATCGGTGATCACGATCGTAAATGCCTGCTGGCATTCACCGCCGTTTTCGGAAGTATCCCAGGGGGAATCATCCCCATCGCTTCCGTCCAGTTTTTTATTATCATGCTTGTCAAAGTAACGACCCGCGGCTTCCAGGGCACGCCGCAACGGAGTACCCCCCTGCCACTTAAAGTCGTATAAGAGATTCAGCAGGGTTTCGGTGTAATCTTCACCGTCGTTTTTGACATTGAGCACGTGTTGGGTGACCGTCCAGCTCTTACCGATATTGATGCCGTAAAGCCCGATGCGCACCGCCTGCATGTTGGTAATCAGTTGGGCCGTAGCATAGGTGGCGGTGAATCCGCGCCGGCGATAGTAGCTGTACCAGTTGGCAAAGTTTTGGCGCTCTTCCACATAGGTGCGCCCGGTCTGCACATCGGCCGGCGGACTGACGACAGTGATCAATTCATCCGCTCCAACTACATCGTCGCCATTGCTGTCATTGAACTCGTAATATTCGATGGATCCGCCGTCCACTACTACCAGGTAGGGTTTGTTTTCTGTTTGCGATTCGACATAATAATGTGCGCGCGGGATATCTATGTCTATGCTGAAGCTGCCGCCGCCATCCTTGGGCACAAATTTTACGGCATCGGCGCAAGCCCGACCATGATCGCTATGGCAAACATTATGGGTTAGGGTTACATCGGCCTTGCCGGTATTAAAGTCATAGTCGCCCAATTTAATCCACTCGCCGCCATGGTCGCGCTGATCGACCTCTTTGGTGTCGGTACCGCCGGCATGGGTGATCGTATATTTCACTTTATCCTTGCGGTTACTTGAGGCAACATACCAGACATAGACTTCATATTGCCCCTCTAAAAGGTACGGCGCCCATGTGGCGGTGTAGTCCTGTTTTTCTTGAATCGCGCTGTAGTAACCAGTCTCATAGTCTTGATCGTCGGTGAACCACTCCCAGGGCCCGGTCATCGAGAAGGCACCCGCGTCTTCGTCGTCCACAATGACTTCGCCGCCGACCGAAATGGAAAGTATGTCATAGCTGCTGCCCAGATCAAAGGTGGGCGAGGCATACATCGGGTGCGAGCGCGGATTATCGGCGTCCGCATTGTCCATTCTGCCCGTGGCCAGGGGCCAGGGCTCGTAATCAATGCTGGGATCATAGTATACCTTGTTAAATCCAGCCCACTGGGTTTTCCAGTGCCGGCGACGATCCCCGCGGCCCAATATAGTGCCCCGGTCATATTCGTGGCACCCGGGGGTGCCGCCGAACTGATCCCCGCAGGGATTATCAAAGAGATAATCATTAAAGTCCAGATATCTTCCATCATAGGCGCCCGGCACCAAAATCTCAAAGCTCATGCTGCCGGAGTCATCCAGGGCGATTAGAATATTGGGCGGAGCGGACTCAAAGCGGGCATCCAGCGGGACATCCTCAATTTCGACACAGGTATCATCCGGCGGGTCGGCCTTATCCACTTTAAATGTAGCCGCGATGATGTGACCTTCTCTGACATCACTGAAGGTATAAGAGGTCGGCTTACTCTTCACATCTGTACCGTCTACTGTGACTTTGTCCACGACATAACCCGCATCCGGAGTGATCGTAAATGTCTGGTCCGCTCCGGGCGCCACAGCCAACGGTCCCTCAGGCGAAATGCTTCCATTGGAACCGGGGGAGGTCGATATAATATAAAAACCGGTGGCAGAGAAACTGGCCGTTATGATGTAATCTTTCATGACATCGTTGAAGGTGTAAGAGGTCACCGGTCCTAGGGAACCAACATCAGGTTCTACCACGACATCCAAAACCTCATAGCCGCTATCGGGTATAATGGAAAACGTTTTGCTCCCATGCTCCGGTACGATGGTGGGGCCGGATGGTGAAATACTGCCGTTGATGCTCGCACTGGCGTCAATGGTGTACTCGGCCGTGCTTTTACATCTGAACACCGCGGCAATGGCGCCTAAAAAGTCTGCCGGATCGGCCCACTCGATGGTTTTGGTGATACCTTTACCGGCGTCGCGGAACTGGTAGTAAGTCGCCAGCGAAAGGAGGGTTTGCTTCTGCTCGGCGAGAACCGTCATGCTGCTCGGCCGGCTGGCAACGTCTGCAGCGATATCATCTGATCCGGCAAAATAAAGAAGACTCGTGTCGACGCAATCCACCTTATTCGAATTGATGACGGTGTCGGCGACACCCGCATATTTGTAAGACGATTTTTTCAGTTCCCATCCAATCACAGCGGCACCCGCCGAGCTGTAAAAAGAGGCGATATCAACGAGCATTTCATCGCCGGCGCCGCTGGCGCTGAATACATAGGGCCCGGATTCGCCCGCTCCAGCCACCTTGTACCAGGCGCTCGTGCGCATGGCTTCGGTCCCGGGTGAGGACGGCTGGATCAGTGTCCAACCGGCCGGGGCGCTGAGAACGGCATCACCATCGCCGAAAGCCACCGTGGCGATCATCAAATCGCCCTCCTCCACGGAGGGCGCGGCCGCTGAAAGGCTGAATGTGTTGTCCGCCTGAGTCTGTACGTTGTCGCGGTAATAGATCCGACAGGTGGTTCCTTTGTCGCTGCCGCCGCTATAATCGATGAAAAGCTTGGGGGCCAGGGTCATATCCCCGTGGCCATGGGCGCCCCGAACGGATTCCGCAACTCGTTGGCCCGAACCCGTCACAATGATGACCATGGCATTGTTACTGGACCAGCCGGATCGATCCACTATTTCCTGGATAATCGAGGAAAGGTCCGGTGTTTGGTGTTTTGCATGTATAGTGTCCCACTCGTCACCCGCGGCAATATTCCAGGTAACGGATGCGTTGGTGGTTGCCCGGTTACTGATATTGTTGTTGGTACCGATGAATGTGGTGGCATTATTGTGGGCCTGACCGTGAAAAATAAGAGTGGTGGCGTCGGTATCGCCGGTTTCATCGGTGGCAAACTCGATGTAGGCGCTGTTGATGATGGCACCCTGGGGAATGCCGATATCTATAAAACGCACGCCCACATGTGTCTGACCTGACTGGAGCAGTTCCAGATCGGAACTGGTAAGATCGATTGAACCATTGGAGGCCTCCTCGGCATCATCTGGGTCCGTGGAAACCCAGACTTCTATAGTGTCGGCATAAACTTCATTCACCCCGATGCCCCAGCCGCTTGCAAGCACAAACCAGGCCACTAAAACCATTAGAGCTGGAAACGTTCGCCGCAGAAAACCGCTGCTCGAAGATACAGAAGATCCTTCCGTATTGCTAACTGTATTTGGATTGCAGTGGAATATATTCATAAGAAAGCTCCTTATTAAAATGCTTTTAAATATCCAACTTCGATAGTGACGGCGCCTCTGTTGGGAGGTGCACTGCGACCAATAATGGTGTAGTCGTGTATCTTGGTGCTGCCCATATCCAGAGATTCTCCTTCAACAATTCCCCCGGCAACCACGACAAAACGAGTATCTGAAAAGGTGGACTCCTCGGGGGTTGCATCAGCGGATCCGCTTTCCCAAAAGGCGCTATCGTAAAGAGCGCCAGTATCGAGCAGGTTATCTGAATTCGCCAAGGTTTGCGTCATCCAGGTGAGGGGGGGGTCCTCGGTTTCGGGATTGCCCGTTCCCTCCATTAGATCAAGGGCTTGCAAAGTAGCCCCTTCGGCCCGATAGAAGTTCTGCTGGTGAATCAGCTCGTGGACAGCAATCTTCACTTCGGTATTGCTGATATTGGTTGAAGCGATGCCGATAATGGTGAGCAAAACCAGTATCAATAAAGCAGCGATCATAACCACGCCCTCTTCGTTTTTAAAAATGGATGTTGTTTTCGGCCAAAATATTTTTTTCTTAAGCATCTATCTTGCTCCTTAGTCAAAAACCCGCATTGCGACACCTGACCCGAGTGGTGTAGGTTCGTTGGACCGGACCACCCCTTCCGGCAGGCTCCTCGACGATTAAGGAAATTTCCACTGTACGGATTTGAGACGTATCTCCTACCGGGTCAGTTTCTCCATGGTCTTCAATTAAATCTAAACCATTAATTAAATCATTATTCGTCGGCGTATCCGTACCGTTTTCTCTGAAGTATCTAAAAAGGGGTTTATTTATATCTGGGCGGCCGTTGATTACATTGTCGATAAAAATTTCTTCGATGCCGGAATTATTATCCATTTGCTTGAGTTCAGTGCCGTCTAACCGATAGGTGAGATCCTCAAAGTCATCATTGGTATCTCCATCCATATTTCTGTCTGCCGTAAAGGTCATTATTTCGGAACCGGCCGTGCTTATTTCCGGAACATTGAGGTAATCTTCCTGGTAATCAAGGAGGCCGGCCATCATAATATCCTCGGCCATAAAATCAATGGTGGCGCGCACGGCCTGCTGGACATCGGCGGCAACGTTCTGGGTGGTATAGGATCGCGTCAGCCCTGCATATACACTGTAAATGGCCGCCATAATAATAGATGATACGACCATCGTCACCAGCAACTCGACCAGAGTAAAGCCTCTGTCTCGCATGCCGCCGGCATCTGAAACTTTTTTTGATTTTAAATCTATTGAAATCAGATCCTTCATGTTCCATTTCCTCTGGTAATTGATTCGAGCACCACACTGCGGTTCTGGCCCCTTCTGTTCCAACTCACGGTAACCGTTATTCGGCGGGAGGTACTGCTGCCAAGGGGGTTGGTCACACTCCATCCCCGTGCATAGATACCTACCGTGTCATTATCACTCGTTAATGTGGTTACGACTTGTACGGTTTTGAGCTCCTCGATCTTCTGTCGGGCCAGCATGGTGGCCTCGGTTGTGATGTTTCCCGTGGTATTGTTTTTGGTAGTCGACAGCTGCATGCTGCCCACAGCCAGAATGCCGATTGCAAATATGGCCATGGCGATCAGCGCTTCGATCAAGGTAAAGCCCCTGTTATTTTTCGATAATGTGGTGTTCTTGTGATCTGTTTTCATGGGAAAACTCTTTTATGGTTAATCATTATACTGAATGTTAATACGTCCCAGGCGGTTCAATCCAATAAGTCCCTGGTCACCGCCGGAACTGTCGACCACGATACTTCCGATGTCATCGGGTAATCCTCTATTGTTAAAGCGTACGTAGACATTGCCACCAAAGTCGGTGCTGCCAAGATCTATAGAAACTCCGGCCGGCAGCTGTCGGTTTCTGAAAAGGCGTTCGCCTGCATCAAGAACCCCAGCATTGGCTCCATCTATAAACACCTGGTAGCTGTTGCCGGAAAATAATACCGCCACAAACCCACTTTCTTGCACCGCCTTCAATTTTGCCAGCTGCAGATCCCCCCTCACGTTTTCCACCACACCCCTCAGCTTGGCACCGTGGCGCCAGGCTATCATATTGGGCACAGCAATCGCAGCAAGCAAGCCAGTAATTGCTATGACAGTCATCAATTCAATAAAGGTGAATCCCGAATCTTTGTGCATGGTTTTCATCTCCCATTTCTGCTTCCCAGGATTACAGCAATTTTGATGCCAATCCATTTCTTTCACTCAAAAATTCAAAGGTGAGCGCCTCTGACAAAGATAAATCAACATCTCTCCAGTTATAAATTGAATGATTATAGATAGTTAAAATTTTTGGCGCCACACGAATGCCACCTATCTTTAAGCGGCGGCGAATGTTGAACTTGAAAACATGGTTCCTAAACTATTAACTGTTTTTATCAGTATTAAATTATTTTATACCTGAGCCTGATGTGTTTACCCCGGCTATGTAAATTTTCCATTATCAGACGCCTCATGAAGTCATTTGCCAAGCTATTCATGGTGCATTTGCAACTTGAATTCACCAATAGTGGAATTTATGCGGAACTTGAATTGGGGCTGATTAATAATCTTCTGATGCGGGAGGCCAATCGGCGGGTTTTATAGCGGAGTTTAACTCGAAAGCTGTAAGGATTGATTCTACGGCCATTTCTTTCAATCGAAACAACCTTTCCTAAAATCTGGTCAGCACAAACGGGATCATCATATTTGATTGCCGCATCACCCTGGAGAAAAAATTGGAGCGTTTCACTTGAGGAGCGGTCCTGCGGACCTTTAGGAGCGCTTCGCGAATTTTTTTCGCTTCGCTTCAAGATACGAATCACTCTGTGCACAGTAACCCCGGATTTATGCTGGTAAAGTATTATATCACCATTGGTAACAGATGAGGCCTTAAGCGATGTCACGGTGATGATATCACCGTTGCATATCGTCGGGTACATGCTATCGCCGGGTGCAGGGAAGCGGACGGAATGACCGCGATTCAAGGTTTCTTCTAGCAGTTCAGAGAACAAATCAGTATTATCAATCCAGAGTCCATTACATTCTGTGCCAGGAGCGCTTCGCTTGAGGAGCGTTTCACTTGATGAGCGCTTTGCTCGAGACTTTGATAATTTATTTAATTCCAAGTTCAAAATCAGTGTCGTCTATGTTCTTCGTCTCAAACTTTTAATTAGAGCAGTGGTTTTGCGATAAATGATTTTAGCTTTATTTCGAATTTGGATTGCTTCTTTTTCCTTGAACAGTTTTCTCCTTTTGAAAATTTCCGCTAAAGTCAAAACTTCAAAAAGAGAGCCTATTGCAATATACAAAAATTGTATAAATTCTTTGTTGTATTGTCTGCCTTTTCCTTCAGCAATATTCTGGGAAATACTTGATACCGCAGCCTCCATTTGCCCGATTACCCTAAAATGCTTGTTAGGAGGGAATGATTCAAGAAGACCAATTACAAAATCAGCAAAATCAACTGATAACTGCCATACTTCAATTTTTTCAAAAGGAAATACAAAATCGCCTTCATCGGTAGAATATTCCATTTTTTATCTCCTCAAGGTCTGAAAAGACCGCTCTTTTGATCTTTAGCTCCTCAGCCCTTTTGCTTTGCCTTCAAGGCTCAAAGAGCCGCTCCTCAAACGAAGTGCTCTTAAAGCGCAGCGCTCAGTGGTCCGCAGGACCGCTCCGTTGACTCTCAGTCCTTATTTAGCTTTTTGACTTTCTGCATCATCTCTGTGTATCGGCTGCCGCCCTCACAATACTCACAATCCCCATGCGGCGGCACAGGAATATCAAACGCATAGGCCCTTAGATGCGCTACCCGGCACAAAAAATCAACCGGCTCCTCCTCGTCCAGGCTCTCCAGACCGGCATTTGCCGGGCACATCCCGCACATATCTCTGATCGTGCAGGTCAGGCATTTGGTCTGTTTGCTGATTTCCTTCTGTCTTAATTTGTAAAGAAATTGTTCCCAGCCCTCCTGAAAATTTCCGTTCCGCAAATCGTAGCCGTCATTTTGGGATAGGACACACATGCGCAATATTCCGTATGGATCAACAGCAAATGTATTCAGTCCGCTGCTGCATTGCCAGATGGCTTTCCTGTTTTCCAGGACATTGCGGGAGTTATTATTTCGGTTTACCAAATCCCGCCACGCATCGATGCGCCCGGGGTCTTGCAGATCGAGTTTTACGACATCTTCCGGTGAAAGCCTCACTTCCAACGGACTTTGTGAGCAATCACACCGCGGATTTAAAATGGCATCAAATTTGAACTCCAAACAAAGATCGTCTTCGACAAATCGTTTCATATCCCAGAGCTCATGTTTATTTGATGTAATCGCCATTGATTTAAGTTTTAGCGGCAATTCCCTTTCCATCAACAACCGGATCCCCTGCATACAGCGGGCAAATGAGCCGGGAATACCGGTGACCTGTTCATAGGTCTGTTGCGTTCTTCCATAAAGGGTTATCTCGATGGCAAAAGGACGATATTGAACCAGATAATCCGCAATTTCAGGTGTTATCAAAGTGCCGTTCGTAAACAGCGTAATCAGCAACCCCTTTTGTTTAGCGTACGTATAAATATCGAGAAAATCTTTGCGCACGAAAATTTCACCGCCGGTGAACAGCAACCATAAGCATCCCAGGGCTGAAGTCTCGTCCAGAATGCGGCAATGTTCTTCATAGGTAAGTTCTTTGCGCCTGGCGTCCTTATCCTTCAAGGGAAGATTATTGTAACACTGCACGCATTTATTGTTGCAGCGATGCGTAACCTCAATGGCCCCCCGGATGGGTATCCGGTTCGCTACCGAGGCTTGACGAATTCCTAAACTCCAGTCTGTGTACTCTTTAGTTTCTATTGATTGCACCATACTTTTATCTCTCACAGAGCTCGAGCGACCGCAGGAAGCGGGCGTGAGGAATTTCATTCAATCAATTCGACAACAAGGCTTTTGGGCTAAATTCCGATGGTTGCATACGCACCATGGCACGATAGTAGTCACTGGTTGTCATCAGGGACTGATGGGTGCCGCTGTCGACGAGTTGGTTTTCGTTGAGTAAAAGAATCCGGTCACATTCAGCAATAGTTGAGCGGCGGTGGGTAACGACAAAAAGTGTCTTTTTCTGAAGTAATTGGGGTAATTTATCAAAAAGTGACTTCTCCGCTTCGCTATCCAATGCCGCGGTGGGCTCATCCAGGATCAGTATATCCGGATCCTTGATGAGTGCGCGTGCTATGGAAAGCCGCTGCTTCTGGCCTTCTGACAGTTTGACGCCCTTTTCACCAATTTCAGTCTCGTATCCTTCGGGCAGGTCTTCAATGAAGTCATGAATTCCAACCACCCCGGCAGCATGTTTCACCTCCGTCTCACTGGCGTCAGGATTTCCATATCGCAAATTATCAATAATCGAGCCTGCGAGCAGTCGCGGGCGTTGCGCCACATAGCCGAGTCGTTTTCTCAGCGAACCCACCTCATAATCAGATGCCGGGTGTTCATCAAAATATATCTCACCCGAGGTCGGTTGATAAAAGCGCAAAATCAGGCTCAATAGTGTGGTCTTACCCACTCCGCTGGGTCCGACAATCGCCACGCGCTCACCGGGGCGAACTTTAAAGGAAAAATCCTGCAAAACCGTCCTGCTGCCATTATAAGAAAAAGAGACATTTTTGAATTCGACATCACCGGTTAAGTTCGCAACCGTTTTGCCGGTTCCCGTATTGTCTTCCGGAACAATGCCGAAAAGAGCAAAAACTCTTTGCAGGGCAGCAAGTGCTTTCTGTAATTGAAGATTTGCAGACGCTAATATTTGTGCCGGCCCAAACACGAAGGATAGATAAGCTTGAAAAGCCAGTAAGGATCCCAGAGTCCATTGCTCTTTTATGATCCAAAAAGCACCCACTCCCAGCACCAGTGCCCGTGCCATACCCGGAGTTGAACCAACCACCAGATTAGCTAATGAGCTAATAGTGGTTTGTTGAAGAGATGTTTGAAATAAGCTTTTCCAACCGGATACCAAGCGCTTTAATGTATGCTCTTCTGAAGCGTTCGCTTTAATCAAAGCATTTTCTGACAACGATTCCTGAAGCTGCCCGGATAGTTTAGCCTTTTGCTCCAGACTCTGGTGGTTTAAGTTGTAAATTCTGCCGGAAAAGAATCGTATGCACCATGCTAAAAGCGGAAGGAGAATTACAACAACAATAGACAGCCTCCATTCCAGGTAAAACAACAGGCAAACACCCCCCACAAAACGAATGATGTTGCTGAAGATATAGACAATTGTGTTTGAAAAAAACCAGCGGATCCCATCAACGTCTTCGGTCAGCCTGGACATAAGGTAGCCGGTCTGGTTGTTGTCGAAAAATGTTTTGGGGAATCGCAAAACACGGTCAACTAAATCCTGCTGGATGTTCAGGGTGATGCGCTGTTCGAACCGCGCAAAATAAAACTCCTGCAGCATTCGAGCAAGCTTTTCGGCTGCCAGAAAACAAACCAGCAATATTACTGCACCCGCCAAAAGGCCCAGTTGCCGGTCCAATATGACTTTATCGACCAGATAGCGCGTGATTAACGGCGCCGGAAAACTGCAAATAGAGGCAAATAAAATCAGCAAAACACCTAAAAAGCCCTTTCGCCAGTGGCGCCTCAGGTAGGGATATAGGTTTTTGAGGTTGGACTTAACCTCACCATAACCGTCTGAGCCGGCAATACGGTCTTCCGGCAGTTGGCTGGAAAGCCCTTGTTTCAGGTATTTAAACCAGGTTTTCATTTAAAAAAAGTGCCTAAAATGATCTAAAATGAGCTAAAATGCCTAAAGTTAATTTTTGAATATCTGCGTCTGTCTGCGTGAAACTGCGGTTATAATGTTTGTGTGGGTCTGTGTGAGTCCGTGGCTAATTTTGTATAAGATCAGAATACAAATCATCCAGCTTTTCAATCATCGCTTCCAGGCTAAATTGCTGACAGAGTTTCCTTCCTTGCTGCCCCATCTCCCATGCTCTTCCAGGATCATCCAAAAGCTTCTTGATCCTATCCGCCAGGGCCTTTTCATCTGCCGGCGGCACCAGATAGCCGTTTTCACCATCCCTCACCAGATCCGGTATGCCGCCCACGTTGCTGGCCACCACGGGCTTGCCGGCTGCCATGGCTTCAACCAGAACGCGGCCCATGCCCTCATTTAAGGAAGGCAGAACCAGCATATCGAATATCGACATAATCTCGTCAATATCCTCCCGCCAGCCCAGAAATTTAATTCTTCCGTTTGCACTTACTTGAAGGGCTTGCGCTCTTAGATCCATAGCCAGGTCACCCTTGCCCACAAATACTAAAGCGGTTTCAGGATATTTCTGCCAGATATCTTCCATAGCCTTAAGCAGGTACTCCGGACCCTTTATCGGAAGCAGCCAACCGACGAACCCAAGAACGTTTCCATTTTGATCCAGCCCCAGGGAACGTCTTTTCTCAACCCGGTTCCCATTGGAATTCATAAACTGCTTAACATCAACACCACTGTGGATTTTTAATAGCTTCTCCGGGGAACAAACAGAAAGTTTAATATAGTCATCCATCTCTCCATCAGTCAGCGCCACCATATGATCTGTAAACCTGGAAAGAATTTTTTCAACCCAGAGAAAAATATTGGAAGTAAAAGGGCCAAAATAGCCATAAAACACATGCCCGTGTGGCGTGTGAATAATATTTGGGACAAAGCTAATTTTAGCTGCCACCCGCCCAAGTATGCCGGCCTTGGAGGAATGGGTGTGGACGATGTCAGGCTTTTCTTTGAATATCAGCCACATTAACGCTAGCAATGCTTTAAAATCCTTAATTGGACGAATACTTCGAACTATCGATGGCAGCGCGATTACTTTAACTCCATTCTTTTTTGCCTTTTCAACCCCATCTTTAACGATCTTTTTCTCAAGATCGCTCATCCCGGATTCATGGGAAAGCCCATGAACTAAAATGATTTCATACTTACCGCTGAGCTCCATGCAGGTATGCAATGTATTCTGTGCCGACCCACCCATATCCAGACGGGTGATGATGTGTAGGATTTTTGTCATTTTTTTGCGACGACCGTACTAAATTGGGGCCATGATTGAGGCAAAAACTTAGGCCTCAATAAATACCCTATATTTTTCACGCCGACGGCGTGATAGAAATTCCGAGGTGTATGCGACTATTTTCTACCCAACTGAAAAATAGACTTGACTTTTTTCCACTAATATGGAAAATGGACTTATGAAAATTGATCAAATTATGGAGCAATGGGCGCTTGACCTGGGTTTTCTCCATGGAAGAATGTCGTTTATTTGCGGCCCGCGTCAAATTGGCAAAACCACGCTTGTCCAGAGGCACCTTGAGCGCCTGGATCAAATTGAAAATTATCACAACTGGGATAGCATTGCCCTCCGGCAGCAATTTGCGTCAAACCCGTTTTTCTTTATCGAAAATATTGCCCTGTCCCTCGCCAGTGGACAAAAAATCCCGATTGAAAAACGGCCATGGGTGGTATTTGATGAAATCCATAAATATCCGCAATGGAAAAACATCCTGAAAGGCTACTTTGATGAATTCAAAAACAAGATTAATTTTGTAATCACCGGCAGTGCCCGGCTTGATTATTTCCGAAAGTCAGGAGACAGCCTGGTGGGCAGGTATTTTTTATTTAAACTGCACCCCCTGCACGCCCATGATTTGACCGGCACCAGGCTCAATCGTGAGGCCGCTTGGCATCCAAGTTACCCATGCCCTCCTATGATAAACCTGATAAATCTTTCCAGGATGCCGTCGCCCAGTTGTATGATCTTACAGGGTTTCCGGAACCGTTAAGCGTAGGAACAAGGGATTTTTATGAACGCTGGAAGAACAACCACATTTCTTTAATCACCGGTGAGGACATAAGGGATCTGACCAAAATTACCAATATAGATAAACTGCAAATCCTTCTTTTTCTGCTACCCGAGAGAGTCGGCTCTCCGCTGAGTCTGAATAACCTCAAAAATATTCTGGAGTGTGCCCATGCTTCAGTTCAAAATTGGCTGGAGGCCTTAAAAACGGTTTACCTTGTGTTCGATATTGCCCCGTACACTGCCAGACTGAAAA
>PVMK01175716.1_pt1 | contig 19257 bp, 31 predicted proteins | sample 1853481 | NCBI WGS metagenome assembly PVMK01 (sample SAMN08533507, study PRJNA380276) | Marine sediment metagenome, whole genome shotgun sequencing project. | reverse complement strand
GGTGCGTTATTGCACGCCGTAGAAACCGAGCTGGGTCCACTCAGCTAGTGTGGTGTAACAAATAACGTGACTGTTCTGCGCAATATTGGCCAACTCGCCACCTGCTCTGCCGATGCTGCGCAACAGGATGCCGGCTTGATAAACGATGCGGCGCTGGTATTTGAAGACAACGAGATCCTTTGGGTGGGTTCTGAGTTGCAATTGCCCGAACGATTTGCAACTCATAATTCAATCGATTGCGGTCAACGTCTGGTCATTCCCGGTCTTATAGACTGCCACACCCACCTTTGCTTTGGCGGTTGGCGTGGTGATGAATTTGAGCAACGTCTGCAGGGCCTGAGTTATCAGGAAATAGCAGTCGCAGGCGGGGGTATCCGCAGCACCGTAACAGCCACCCGCTCAGACACCGCTGAAACCTTGAGTAAAAAGGCACTTGAATCACTCGAAGGCATGCTTGATCTCGGCATCACCACGGTCGAATGCAAATCGGGCTATGGTCTCGAACAGTCAGCCGAGTTAAAACAGTTAAAGGTGTACCGTCAACTGGATCAACAGCAGCCTGTTGATCTTGTACCTACCTTCCTGGGCGCACACATGGTGCCTGACGAGTACCGGCAACGCCGTGAGGATTACATCCGCTTGCTATGTGATGTCCTGATTCCAGCAGTCGTTAAGCAAAAGCTGGCACAATTTTGCGATGTATTCATTGAGGAAGGTGCATTCAGCATAGCCGAGGCAAGGGAAATACTGACTACAGCCAAACAGGCAGGGCTGGGCCTGAAAGTACACGCAGACCAGCTTAGCAGTGGCGGCGGTGCACAACTTGCCGCCGAACTGTCTGCGGTATCTGCGGAACACCTTGAGTATGCTGATGAAAAAGGTATCAAGGCGCTGGCACAGGCCGGTACGGTAGCGGTCAGTTTGCCACTGGCATCCCTGTATTTGCGTGAACCTTATCTGCCCGCCCGGCAGATGCTGGAAGCCGGTGTTCGGGTGGCAGTGGCCACCGACTTTAACCCTGGTTCCGCACCCAGCTACCACCTTCCCCTGGCTATGACCCTGGCCTGTGTTAACCAGCGAATGACGCCTCAGGAAGTCCTGATGGGTGCCACAACAGTTGCCGCCCGGGCAATAGCAGCAGAGCAGCGAATAGGCTCCCTTTTACCGGGATACTCTGCAGATATCGCTGTTATTGATGCACCCTCGGTTAACCATTGGCTTTACCACTTCCGGGCTAATGCCTGCTGCGGGGTGGTTAAATCCGGGCGATGGCAGCGGCAATTCAGCTAAACACGAAAAGGCTCTGACCCACTTAGTCTAATTAATTTGTGCCATTGACCCGCCAAGGGGGTGTAGTGTCTTACTTCAGGACTCGCCGTGAACCCATGGCCCAGGCCAGTCTCTCGACCGGTTCCCAGTCTCACCTTCTCCCTGGGGGCTCGGTCGCGACGTCCTGTCGCTCACGGTCCTGAAGTAAGACACTACACCCCCTTGGCTACGGCTACCATGGTGCGCATCGAACAGTTCAGGTGACAATGCTGTCCGCTCGGCCAGAGCTGGGGTTGGTAGCTACCGCCAGGACCGTGAGCGGCAGGGAAGCCGCGCCCGAGCCCCCATGGACGGGTTTATGGCGTGTCCTGGCGGTAGCTACCAACTCCAGATCCCCCTGCTGACAAGTGGACAAGCAGAACCAGGTGAGGTCAGAGCCTTGTTGTTTTACCGTTTTTAATCGAAATGATTCGCATTTAATTGATCTAGGTTATGTAAAAGGCATGTATAAATGCATTACAATACACCTGTTAATGAGAATTACTCTCATTTACGTCTTAAGGATACATATGACACTTGCAGATCTGAGCCCTGGCGACAGCGCCAAACTGGACAAAATTGATACCCAGGACCCGGGTGTTATCCGTTTGATGATACTGGGTATGGTTGAAGACATAACTGTCCGTATGGAAAATATTGCTATCGGTGGCGATCCTCTTGAAGTCGGCTTCTTTGGTAGTTCTGTTTCCTTACGCAAAGAACAGGCGCGCCATTTCAAGGTCACGCGGATAACCAGTGCACCTTTAACGTGACTGAAGGTACTGAGGTTAAAATACCCGTACGTGGTATTGGCATCAGGCATAAAGCAAGGGCGTCCATCGCACTCATAGGTAACCCGAACGCCGGTAAGAGTACCTTGTTCAACCGCTTGACCGGTCTGCGCCAAACTACCGCAAACTTTCCAGGGGTAACGGTTGAGAAACATCTCGGAACCGTACAACTTGCCAACAGCGCACTCAACCTGGTCGACCTGCCAGGTATTTACAGCCTCGATGGCATTTCCGTAGACGAGCGTATCGCTGTTGATGTGACTCTCGGGCGTGTACCTGGTACACAGCGTCCTTCAGGACTCCTGGTAATTATTGACGCCACGCATCTTTACCAGGGCCTCTATCTGCTGGAGCAATTACTGGAATTGCAATTGCCCACCATGGTTGTACTGACAATGATTGATGCCGCCACGGCAAACGGTATCAGTATTGATGTAGCTGCGCTGCAGGACGCACTTGGTGGCATCCCTGTTTATCCCGTCAGTAACATAAGCGGTCATGGCCTGGATGAATTAAAGGATGCCCTGGAGCACATCACGGACATCACGGTACCCCCTATTCCGGCTTCCTGGCCGGAGCTGAGCGAAACTGCTCAACAATTGACACAGCAGTTGGGCGCAGACTGGCAACGAATTGATGTCATCCAGGCATTGTTGAAAACGCATCCGGATTATGCCGGCAAGCTGGGAGAAAAACTGGGGTCCGAAACTGTTACCAATCTGCGTTTGCAGCTTTTCGGCGACGCACCGCCCGCGGCGGTCGAGGCACGCCGTCGTTATCAATGGGTAAAATCTGTCATTACCAATGTTCTGGATCATGCGCCTCTGTATGAAAAAATGGGAGCCCGCCTGATACGCTGGACAAATAAACCCTGGCCGGCCACCCTGCTCTTTTTCGCTGTTCTGTTACTTGTATTCCAGGCTGTTTTCACCTGGGCAACACCGATGATGGATGCTATAGATAGTGCCAGTTCAGGTCTGGGACGATGGATCGTGGCACAACTGGGTAGCAATGCCTTTAGCAGCTTTCTCGCCGACGGAGTAATCGCAGGTGTGGGCAGTGTCATCATATTCCTGCCCCAGATATTGATTCTGTTCCTGTTTATTATTATTCTCGAGGATACCGGGTATCTTGCGCGAACCTCTTTTTTAATGGACAGGGTCATGCGCTCAGTCGGCCTGTCAGGACAATCTGTCATCCCCATGCTGTCCAGTTTTGCCTGCGCCGTGCCAGCGATCATGGCAACCCGTGTCATCCCGGACCGCAGAGACCGAATCGCCACCATCCTGGCTGCACCATTCATGACCTGTTCCGCCAGGCTTCCCATTTATGCATTGTTGATCGCTGCTTTTGTACCCGATGAATCTGTGGGTTGGATGAACTTGCAAGGCCTGGTTCTGTTTGTACTATATCTACTGGGAATATTAGGTGGACTGGGTACAGCCCTGTTATTAAAATCATCGGCATTAAAAGGGCCAAAGCCTCATTTTATGCTGGCACTGCCTGATTTCCGAACACCCAACATCCAGACCGTTGCAATCAAGCTTTATGACCGTGGCCGGATTTTCCTGAAGCGGGCCGGCACAGTTATTTTTGTTGTAGCAATCATGGTTTGGACCCTGGCCTACTTCCCGCGCATGGATCCAGCCCAATACCCCCCTGCGACAGTTGCCACTGAGTCTGTTGACCAGATCAGCATAATCAACTCACAAGCTGCCGCACAGATGGAACAAAGCTGGCTGGGACGTATCGGCCGGACGATCGAACCCGTATTCAAACCCCTGGGCTGGGATTGGCGGGTCTCATCTGCAGTGGTTGCCGGTTTTCCCGCACGCGAAGTGGTGGTGGCCGTTATGGGCACCATTTACGCTGTCGGTTCAGATGCCGATGATCAAAGATTGTCTGAAAAACTCAGAGCGGCTAAATGGCCCGATGGCAGACTTATTTTCACCTTACCCATGGTGCTGGGACTGTTGGTCTTTTATGCCTGGTGCTTACAATGTGCCGCCACTCTTGCGACCATCCGCAGGGAAACCAATAGCTGGCGCTGGCCTATTTTTGCCTGGACCTATATGACTACCATGGGTTATGTCGGTGCCCTGGTCATCTACCAGGTGGGTAGCGCGCTTTAGATTATTAATCCATTCATTAGTGCCGTGCGATATTGATACACGCCGCTCCTGCGCGTCCTGCGCCCGCGGCATACCGTTCATCCTGAACATAAAAAAGCCCGGCATTGCCGGGCTTTTCTTTATAAACGTATTTAGAAGTTTATTCAGTTTCAGCCTGATCATCAGCGCGCGGACGGCCAATCAGTTCAACATAAGCCATGGGGGCTTTGTCACCGGTACGGTATCCGCATTTCATGATGCGTAGATAACCACCCGGGCGTTCTACATAACGTGGCCCAAGTTCATCGAACAATTTGCCCACCGAACGCTTATCACGCAGGCGATCAAATGCCAGCCGGCGGTGTGCAACACTATCACTCTTGGCTAGCGTAATAAGCGGCTCTGCTACACGACGCAATTCTTTTGCCTTGGGTACAGTGGTTTTGATAATTTCATGCTCGAACAACGAGTTTGCCATATTGCGAAACATGGCCTTTCTGTGGCTGCTGTTGCGATTCAGTTTACGTCCTGATTTTTGATGACGCATATCTCTTTCCTATTTCCGTTTGCTGTTGCAGTGCCCGGCCTGTAAAGAACCTGGCTCAAAGCTTATTAAGCGTCTGTCAGCGCGGCCGGTGGCCAGTTTTCAAGTTTGGTACCCAGTGACAGCTCGTGTTGAGCCAGCACATCCTTGATTTCAGTCAGCGACTTCTTACCAAGATTGGGCGTTTTCAATAATTCTACTTCAGTTCTCTGTACAAGGTCACCGATGTACAAAATGCTTTCCGCTTTCAAGCAGTTGGCAGAACGGACAGTCAACTCAAGATCATCGATAGGACGAAGCAGCACAGGATCAATTTCCAGTGACTTTTCTTCTTCAACGATTTCAGTACGGGCCTTGAAGTCAACAAATACGGCCAACTGGTCAGCGAGGATGTTTGCAGCCATTTTAACCGCAGCCTCACAATCCATGGTGCCGTCAGTTTCAACATCCAGGATCAGTTTATCCAGATCTGTACGCTGCTCTACACGTGCTGTTTCAACACTATATGAAACGCGACGCACGGGGCAATATGAAGCATCCAGCAACAACCTGCCGATTGGACGGGTTTCTTCCTCGTTTACCAGCAACTGGCTTGCTGCCTGGTAACCCACACCACGGCGGATTTTCAGCTGCATGTTGATGCTGCCATTCTTGGACAATGTACAAATCAAATGATCCGGATTTACCACCTCGACATTATGATCAACCTGGATATCGCCGGCTGTTACCGGACCCGGGCCTTTTTTACTCAAGGTCAGTACGGCTTCTTCACGCTCAAACATGCGCAATGCAACACCTTTGAGGTTCAACAGAACTTCAATGATGTCTTCCTGTAAACCTTCTACTGCAGTGTACTCATGTAACACACCGTCAATTTCAACTTCCACAATTGCGTAGCCGGGAATTGAAGACAACAATACACGACGCAATGCGTTACCCAGTGTATGCCCGAAACCACGCTCTAATGGTTCAAGTGCAATACGCGCACGGTTAGGGCTGATCTCATCAACACCGACCGCTCTGGGCCTTAACATGCTTTCAATCACATCCATCATGGGATGTACCTCACTCAGTAGTTAAATTGATGAAGCATTCCCGCCAAAAATCAGGCAGGAATACCAGGGCATTATTTGGAATAAAGCTCGACGATCAGGTTCTCATTGATGTCGGCCGGTAAGTCAGCCCGATCAGGGAAGGTTTTGTAGGTGCCTTCCATTTTCTCGTTGTTGACTTCCATCCATACTGCAACCAGATCCATTTCCTGGCTCAGTGTGATAGATTCTTTCAAACGCAGCTGATTTTTAGCTTTCGCTGCGATGCTCACGATGTCACCCGGTTTGACCTGATATGACGGAATATTGACCTGACTGCCATTCACCTGGATTGCCTTATGGGAAACAAGCTGACGCGCCTGGGCACGTGTAACTGCAAAACCCATGCGATAAACCACGTTATCAAGCCGACTTTCCAGCAGCAGCAACAGGTTCTGACCCGTAGCGCCTTTCTGGCCGGCAGCCTTCTTGTAGTAGTTACGGAATTGCTTTTCCAATATGCCATAGGTACGGCGAACTTTCTGCTTTTCACGCAACTGCATCGCGTAATCTGACAAACGCTGACGCCTTGAAGCACCATGTTGTCCGGGAACCTGGTTAAGTTTGCACTTGGACTCCAGTCCACGTGCAGGACTTTTCAGTCCCAGATCCACACCTTCGCGACGCGCGAGTTTGCAGGTTGGTCCAGTATATCTAGCCATTTCTAAAACTCCTAAACGCGACGTTTCTTGGGCGGACGACAACCATTGTGTGGTATCGGCGTAACGTCAATTATGTTGGTGATTTTGTATCCCAGCGCATTGAGTGCACGAACCGATGACTCACGACCCGGGCCGGGGCCCTTGACGCGAATTTCCAGGTTCTTCATGCCAAAATCAAGTGCTGTTTTGCCTGCAGCCTCTGAAGCTACCTGGGCGGCAAACGGCGTGCTCTTGCGTGAACCACGGAAACCGGCACCGCCGGAAGTGGCCCAGGAAAGTACATTACCCTGCCTGTCACTGATGGTGATAATTGTATTGTTAAAAGAAGCATGGATATGGGCGATTCCATCGACCACGACCTTTTTGACCTTCTTTTTAGATTTTGTATTTGGCTTTGCCATATTAGTCTACCTAAACCGCTTAACGCTTGATCGGACGCCGGGGACCCTTTCGGGTACGGGCGTTAGTTTTTGTACGCTGACCACGCACCGGTAATCCACGGCGATGGCGAAGCCCCCGGTAGCAACCGAGATCCATCAGACGCTTGATATTCATTGCTACCTCGCGACGCAAATCACCTTCTACGGCGAGATTTGACACTTCTGCACGAATACCTTCGATTTCATGTTCCGTGAGATCCCGGATTTTGGTTTCCGGTGCCACATTGGCCACCTTGCAAATATTCAAGGCACGTGTGCGTCCAACCCCATAAATGTGAGTCAGCGCAATCCATGCGTGCTTCTGATCTGGTATGTTGACTCCCGCTATGCGAGCCATACTACGTACTCCTTGCTACTGTTGGTACTGCTTAACGTAAACAGCACATTATATCGAATCAACCTATCCGGTAAAAGCTGCAATTCACTTAAAAGTAAATTGATTCAGCCCTGTCTTTGCTTATGTTTCTTATCCGTACAAATGACGTAAACCACGCCTCTGCGTCGAACAATCTTGCAATTCCGGCATATCTTTTTAACTGAAGCTTGCACCTTCATTGCAGCTCTCCTTAGATAACAAAGGCGGTGACGCAATTCCGGTTGCCCGGTATGGCGCATCCCGCCAATAAAGCACGACCGAAGTCATGCACTCGAATTCAGCCTATCGGCGTACTACTCCTGAACGTCCATAGGACTTCAGATTCGCTTTTTTCATAAGATTATCGTATTTGTGCGATATCAAATGTGCCTGCACCTGGGCTATAAAGTCCATGATGACAACCACAACAATCAATACCGAGGTGCCACCAAAGTAAAACGGCACCGCCCAAACAACCCTGAGAATGTCCGGTAACAGGCAAACTGAGACCAGGTACAGGGAACCAACCATCGTCAACCGGGTTAGTACATTATCAATATAATCGGCTGTATGACGACCTGGACGAATACCGGGAATGAATGCACCGGATTTTTTCAGGTTGTCGGCTGTTTCTTTGGAGTTAAAAACCAACGCCGTATAAAAGAAACAGAAAAATATGATCAGGGATGAATACAAAAGCGTGTATGGCAAATTACCCGGGGTTAGCGCTGCTGATACATCCGTTAGCCAGCTGAGGTTTTCCGAACTCGAAAACCAGGTCGCTAACGTTGATGGGAAAATTACCAGGCTTGATGCAAAAATCGCCGGAATTACACCGGACATATTCAGCTTCAACGGTAAATGTGTTTGCTGGTTCTGATAGGCAACCCTGCCCTGACGCTGAGCGTAATTAACAGTAATGCGCCGCTGACCACGTTCTACCCGAACGATAAAGTAAACCACGCCAATCACCAGCAACAGAATAAACAAGGTGGCTGGTATGCTTAACTGGCCGGTGTTGACCAGCTCAAGTGTTCCCGCAATCGCACGTGGCAAGCCGGCAACGATACCTGCGAAAATGATCAATGAAATACCGTTGCCCACACCGCGTTCGGTAATCTGCTCACCCAGCCACATCAGGAACAGCGTACCTGCTGTCAGGGTGACGATGGCTGTGAACAGGAAGCCGTAACCGGGAGAAAATACGATTGAAGTCTGGCTTTGCAGGGCAAATGCAACACTGCCTGCCTGAAAAGCTGCCAGTAATACCGTGAAAATACGCGTGTACTGGGTAATTTTCTGACGACCGCTGGAACCTTCCTTCTTCAATTGTTGCAACTTCGGTACCGTGCTGCTCATTAACTGCATGATGATTGAAGCAGAAATATACGGCATCACACCCAGTGCAAATAACGAGAAGCGCTCCAGTGCACCACCCGTGAACAGGTTGAACACATCAATGATGGTTCCCTGCTGTGAATCCATGAACTGCATCAGTGCCTGCGGGTTCACACCAGGAACCGGAATAAAAGTACCGATCCGATAAATGATCAGTGCCACAAACACGAACAACAAACGCTGACGCAACTCGGTCAATCGACCAATGCCGCCCAGCGTTTCCGCCACTTGTGAAGGCGTTTTTGCCATTACTCGACCTTTCCGCCCGCTGCTTCAATAGCGGCTTGTGCACCCCTGGTGACTGTCAGGCCTTTCAGCGTTACCGCACGACCAACTTCACCGGTGTTAATCACTTTTACTTTTTTCGCATCGTGTTTGACGATGCCCGCTTTCTTCAGTGTTTCCATATCAATAACGTCAGCATCCATGGCTGCGATGTGATACAGGCGAACTTCCGCTTTATAACGTGCAGTCAACGAGGCAAATCCACGCTTGGGCAGACGACGTTGCAAAGGCATCTGACCGCCTTCGAAACCAACCTTGTGATATCCACCGGAACGGGATTTCTGGCCTTTATGTCCGCGACCGGCTGTCTTGCCGTCGGTTGAGCCAATACCACGGCCAACGCGTTTGCGATTCTTTTTACTGCCCTCAGCCGGGCTGATCGTATTCAATTTCATGTCTGTACTTTCCTTTTAAGCAGGCTCGCAGAGAGGCCTTAAACCTCTTCCACTCGTACCATGTAATAAACCTTGTTAACCATACCGCGTACAGAAGGCGTATCTTCCAGCGTCACAGTCTGATGCATGCGTTTGAGGCCAAGGCCACGGACGCATTCCTTGTGTTTAGGCTGGGTTCCGATCGGTGAACGGACCAGCGTCACATTTATCTGTTGTTTCTTAGCCATTGTTCTGCCCAATTATTTATGGTTCGCCGTGATCTCATCAACCGACTTGCCACGTTTGGCAGCAATTGACTCCGGGTTGCTCATGGCAACCAGGCCTTTGATCGTGGCCCGAACCAGGTTGACCGGTGTGTTGGAACCGACACTTTTTGCCAGTACGTCACGAACACCAACGGTTTCCAGTACAGCACGCATAGCACCACCGGCAATTACACCGGTACCTTCTGATGCGGGTTGCATATAAATTCTCGAACCACTGTGTTTCGCTTTAACCGGATGCCACAAAGTGCCTCCCTTAAGCGAAATCGTCACCATGTCACGACGCGCTTTTTCCATGGATTTCTGGATTGCAATAGGAACTTCCTTGGCTTTTCCGTAGCCAAATCCAACCTTGCCATTACCATCACCAACAACACTCAGTGCTGTAAAGCCAAACACACGTCCGCCTTTAACAACCTTGGCAACACGATTGACGGCTACCAGCTTTTCCAGCATCCCGTCGCCGTTATCTCTGTCCATTCTCGACATTTTTATACCTGCTTTCCTGATTCAGTCATTGGGGCGAATTAAAATTTCAACCCGCTTTCACGTGCGGCATCGGCCAACTCGGCAATCCTACCGTGATAACGGTAACCGGAGCGATCGAACGCTACATCTGTTACGCCTGCAGCCACCGCTTTCTCGCCTACTGCCTTGCCAACGGCTTTGGCAGCATCTTTATTGCTGGTGCTGGTCAAGTCGGTACGCAAATCTTTTTGCACTGTTGAAGCTGCAGCAATTACGCTTCCACCTTCAGCTGAGATAACCTGCGCATATATATGACGTCCACTACGGTGTACCGTCAAACGGGGCTTGCCCATACGACGGATGTGTGAGCGGGTCTTTTTCGCTCTGCGTAAACGTGCTGTTTTCTTATCCATTACTCTTTCCTCTTAAGCAAGCCGGCCAGACTTAAGCTGACATCAGGCCTTCTTGGCTTCCTTCCTGACAACACGTTCATCGGCATAACGCACACCTTTACCCTTATAAGGTTCGGGTGGCCGGAATGAACGAATCTCTGCTGCAACCTGGCCGACTTTTTGTTTGTCGCATCCACTAATAGTAATTTCTGTCTGCGAAGGCGTCTCTATCTTGATGCCTTCAGGGGCGTTATATTCCACCGGGTGTGAAAACCCCAGAGCGAGATTCAGCTTGTTGCCCTGAAGTTGTACACGATAGCCCACGCCAATCAGTTTCAGCTTCTTCTGAAAACCCTCGCTAACACCGATAACCATATTGTTAACCAGTGCCCTGAAAGTACCGGCCATTGCAACATTCTTATCACCATCGGGTTTTACCAGGTATTCACCATCGTTTTCAGCCAGGCTGACACCGGGATGTAAAACCAGTTCCAGATTGCCCTTGGGGCCTTTTACCTTCAACTGCGAACCGCTGATGTTGATATCTACACCGGAAGGCAGTTTGATCGGATTTTTAGCTACGCGTGACATATGAGTCTCCTAAATTTCAACAGGCCCTAGGCCACGTAACAAATAAGTTCGCCGCCATGACCGGCTGCGCGCGCTGCCACGTCGGTCATAAAACCGCGTGAAGTGCTTACAATGACAATGCCCAGGCCATCGAGAACACGTGGCAGTTCATCTTTACCGCGATATATACGCAGACCGGGACGACTGGCACGTTTAATGCTGTCAATAACACCACGACCTTCAAAGTACTTAAGCGTAACTTCAAGATTTGGCTTGCCATTGTTTTCGTCTACGCGAAAATCAGTGATGTATCCCTCATCTTTTAATACCGCGGCAATACCTACTTTGACTTTCGAATTTGGCATGCTCACAACAACCTTATTGGCCATCTGTGCATTCCTGATGCGTGTCAGCATGTCGGCAATCGGATCACTCATACTCATGATTAAATACCCTGTTTACATTAGAGCCAGGTCAAAGACCCGCTATTATCTATTACCAGCTGGCCTTTCTGAGCCCTGGCACATCACCACGCATGGTCGCTTCGCGCAGTTTATTACGGGACAGTCCAAATTTGCGGTAAAAACCGCGTGGACGACCGGTAATCTGGCAACGGTTACGCTGACGTACCGGGCTGGAATCGCGCGGTAACTTCTGCAACGCAAACATCGCCTGCTGCTTCTCTTCAAACCCGACTTCAGGGTTCGCTATAATCACTTTGAGTTCGGCGCGTTTTTTAACAAACTTTGCTACCAGCTTGGTACGCTTCTTCTCGCGATTGATCATGGATACTTTTGCCATGTGCTTAGGTCCTTACCTATTTATCTTTGAAGGGGAAGTTAAATGCCTGCAATAACGCCAGACCTTCCTTATCGTTTCTTGCATTCGTGGTAATGGTGATATCCATACCGCGAATAGTGTCAATTTTATCAAAATCAATTTCAGGGAACATGATCTGTTCCGTGATACCGAAACTGTAATTACCACGTCCATCGAACGATTTACGGTTCAGGCCGCGAAAATCTCGAATACGTGGTATGGAAATGTTCACCAGGCGGTCAAGGAATTCGTACATGCGTTCACGACGCAATGTAACCTTGCAGCCTACCGGCCAGCCATCACGAATCTTGAACGTAGCCACCGACTTACGTGCATTGATCACGATAGGCTTCTGCCCGGCGATGACTTCCATATCCCCGGTGGCGTGTGCCATGACCTTTTTGTCGGTAACCGCTTCGCCTACGCCCATATTCAACGTAACCTTGGTGATTTTCGGCACTTCCATGATATTTTTGAGCTCCAGTTTCTCCACCAATTGTGGAATGAGCTCTTCTTTATAAACTGTTTGTAATCTGGACATATTCCTGATCTCTAGATATCAACGGCTTCGCCGGTGGATTTGAAAATACGCACCTTATGGCCGTCTTCCAGTGTTTTAAAACCGATACGATCAGCTTTGCCGGTCGCCGCGTTGAACATCGCCACGTTGGAAACATGAATCGGAGCTTCCTTTTCAACTATGCCGCCTGGCTTGTTACGACCCGGGTCCGGTTTTGTATGGCGCTTAACCATATTCACGTTTTCGATCAGCAAGCGTTCAGCATCCAGAACCTGGAGCACATGACCCCGAGTCCCTTTACTGCGACCTGTCGTGACGATGACCTCATCACCTTTATGTATGCGTTTCATTCTCTGCTCCTCCCGCTTAAAGCACTTCAGGTGCCAGCGAGACAATTTTCATAAACCGCTCTGAGCGCAGTTCGCGTGTAACCGGTCCAAAAATACGCGTACCGATCGGCTCCAGTTTTGGAGTCAGCAGCACTGCAGCATTGGTATCAAACCGGATCAGGGAACCATCACTACGGCGCACACCACTCCTGGTACGAACGACCACGGCGTCATAAACCTCGCCTTTTTTGACCTTACCGCGCGGAATGGCATCTTTCACGGTTACTTTAATAATGTCACCAATACGTGCATAGCGTCGCTTGGATCCACCCAGCACCTTGATACACATTACCCGGCGTGCACCGCTGTTATCTGCGGCTGTCAACATTGACTGCATCTGAATCATTTAAATATGCTCCGGTTTTAACCGATGGTCGGGCTACTGTGCCCGCTCCAGAATCTCAATTACCCGCCAACTCTTTGATTTAGAGAGAGGACGGCACTCAGCGATCATTACTTTATCGCCTTCTCCACAACTGTTTTCTTCGTCGTGCGCAAGAACCTTGGTGGAACGCTTAATGTATTTTCCATACAGCCAATGTTTGATCTGGCGTTCCAGCAATACGGTTACACTCTTGTCCATTTTATTGCTGACAACCCGACCGGTTTTGGTGCGCTTGATTTCTTGTGTAGTAGTCATGCGGCATTACCTTCAGTTGATTTTTGAGTCATGACAGTCTTGACCCGCGCAATGTCGCGGCGCACACGACGCAATTCATTAAAATTGGTCATCTGACCCATTCCTTTTTGCATTCTGAGGCTGAACTGTTCCTGTAACAGGCCTTTAAGCTCATTACGCAATTCAACGACCGTCTTGCTTTTCATTTCATTCACGTTCATCACATCACCGACCTGCTAACAAAGGTGGTCTTAACCGCCAGTTTGGCAGATGCGAGGCGGAAAGCTTCACGGGCCGCTTCTTCTGAAACACCCTGAATTTCATAAAGCACACGGCCAGGCTGAATCGGGGCCACCCAGTATTCAACATTGCCTTTACCCTTACCCATACGGACTTCAACCGGCTTCTTGGTAATCGGCTTATCGGGGAACACCCGAATCCACAGCTTGCCACCACGTTTTACATAACGGGTAATGGCACGTCGTGCAGCTTCGATCTGACGTGCGGTAATAAACCCACGTGTCGTCGCTTTAAGTCCATACTCACCGAAGCTGACGCGGTTACCCACCTGGGCCATCCCACGGTTTCGGCCTTTCATCTGCTTTCTGAATTTTGTTCGTTTTGGCTGCAACATGATTCAGTCTCCTAGTTGGCGCCTTTCTTGCCGCCAGGCTTTTCAGTTTTGGCCGCATACAGGTCGAATACTTCGCCCTTGTAAATCCATACTTTAACGCCGAGGATGCCATAAGTTGTAGCGGCCTCAACAATGCCGTAATCCACGTCTGCGCGCAGGGTGTGCAATGGCACCTGGCCTTCGCGATACCACTCGCTGCGGGCAATATCAGCACCGTTCAAACGGCCCGAAAGTTTAACTTTGATACCCAGGGCACCGAGACGCATGAGAGTTACCAACCGCGCGTTTCATTGCACGGCGGAACATAATACGACGCTCCAGCTGCTGCGCAATACCTTCGGCAACTAATTGTGCATCCAGCTCAGGCTTGCGAATTTCGGCAACCGAAATGTGCGTCGGAACACCCATGCGAGCGGATACTTCACGACGAAGACGTTCAATATCTTCACCTTTTTTACCGATCACAATACCCGGCCGTGCCGTATGTATGGTGATACGGGCTGTTTTTGCCGGTCGTTCAATCTGTATACGGCTCACTGCCGCCTGCGCCAGGCGCTTTTGCAGATATTTCCTGACGGCAAGATCAGAGTTCAGCATTTCAGCGTATTCGCCTTTTTCCGCATACCAGGTTGAATTCCAGTCTTTGGAAATACCCAGGCGGATGCCGATTGGATGTACCTTTTGACCCATAATATTTGTCCCGGTCTATTCGCTGTCGGCCACAGTCAACGTAATGTGACTGGTCCGTTTCAAAATCTGTGTGCCACGCCCTTTGGCGCGTGCCCTGCCCCGCTTCAATGTTGGGCCCTCGTCGACCATGATCACGGAGATACTTAATTCATCAATATCTGCACCATCATTGTGCTCGGCGTTAGCAATTGCAGATAGCAGCACTTTTTTCATAATGCGTGCTGCTTTCTTGGTGCTAAAAGCCAGCAGTTGCTCGGCTTTTTCCACCTGCATACCGCGGACCTGGTTCGCTACGAGGCGTACCTTTTGCGCAGAAATTCTTGCGCCTCTTAATTTTGCTGTTGCATTCATGGCTATGTACCTACTTGGTCTTGCGGTCGCCGGAATGACCTCTGAAGGTCCGGGTTTGCGCGAACTCACCGAGTTTATGTCCAATCATCTGATCATTGATCAGGATCGGTACGTGCTGCCTGCCGTTATGTACGGCAATGGTTAAACCAACCATATCAGGCAGAATCATTGAACGTCGTGACCAGGTCTTGATCGGGCGTTTGTTGTTGGTCTCAATTGAGTCCGCCACCTTTTTTGCCAGATGATGGTCAATGAAAGGTCCTTTTTTAATCGATCTTGCCATGTTCGCTATCCGTTATTTTCCAGACCGACGGACGATAAACTTGTCCGTACGCTTGTTACTGCGAGTCTTGTATCCCTTGGTAGGCGTGCCCCAGGGTGAAACCGGATGACGGCCACCAGAAGTACGGCCTTCACCACCACCGTGTGGGTGATCTACCGGGTTCATGGCTACACCACGAACGGTCGGTCTAACACCACGCCAGCGTTTAGCTCCGGCTTTACCCAGTTTTTCCAGGTTGTGCTCTGAGTTAGAAACCTCACCAATCGTTGCACGGCAACGGGCAGGAATCTTACGCATCTCACCTGAACGCAAACGCAGCGTTGCATATTGACCTTCGCGTGCTACCAGCTGAACTGCTGCACCTGCACTACGTGCAATCTGTGCGCCTTTACCCGGCTTCATTTCAATACAGTGCACAACGGTACCTACCGGAATATTGCGCAAAGGAAGACAGTTGCCCGGTTTGATCGTTGCATCGCGGCCACTCTTGACCGGATCACCGGAACGCAGGCCTTTAGGTGCAATGATGTACCGACGTTCACCGTCTGAGTACAGCACCAGTGCGATATGCGCAGTCCGGTTCGGATCATGCTCAATGCGCTCAATGCGACCGTCGATCCCGTCTTTATCACGTTTGAAGTCAATCACACGGTAGTGCTTTTTATGGCCGCCACCACGATGACGTGTGGTAATGCGACCGGTGTTATTACGACCACCTGTGCTTGATTTCTTTTCCAACAATGCTGCGTGTGGTCCGCCCTTGTGCAGGTGGTCATGTTTGACCGTTACTACACCACGACGTCCTGGCGATGTTGGTTTTGCCTTAACAATTGCCATGAGCAAATATCCTTAAACTGATTCCCCGCCCAGGATGTCAATAACCTGACCTTCCTGTACGCGAACGTATGCCTTTTTCCAGTCGTTACGCTTGCCCGCACGGAGCTTGAACGTCTTGCTTTTACCCTTGACGTTTACAATGCGTACTGACTCAACATTAACCTCGAACAATTTTTCAACAGCGTCCTTGATCTCGGCCTTGTTAGAATCGCTGGTCACCTTGAATACGTACTGGTTGCTACTCTCGCTGACACGGGTAGATTTCTCCGTAATCCGCGGTGCAAGCAGTACCTTGTATAAGCGTTCGTTGCTCATCCCAGCCACTCCTCTATCTTCTTGACTGCATCAACAGTCATGATCACTTTGTCTGCCGCTACCAGGCTGACAGGATCCAGGCCCGCAACATCCAATACATAAATATCAGGTACGTTACGTGTAGCCAGGAATAGATTCCCATCCACTTGTGCGGTGATAATCAGACCTTTCTCAACACCCAGATCTGCCAGCTTTGCCAGCAGTTCACTGGTTTTCGGTGCGCTCAGATCAAACTTGTCCAGCACAACCAGACGGTCCTGACGAACCAGTTCAGACAAAATGGCCTGTAAAGCACCGCGGTACATCTTGCGGTTTACTTTTTGCGCATGGTCACGGGGACGGGCAGCAAATGTCCTGCCACCACCGCGCCATATCGGGCTGCGAATGGTACCGGCACGGCACGGCCGGTGCCTTTCTGTTTCCACGGCTTACGACCACCACCACGAACATCGGAACGGTTTTCTGTGCCTTGGTTCCCGCACGCCCGCCTGCCAGATAGGCAGTCACGACCTGGTGAACCAGCGCCTCAGAGAAATCACGACCAAACGTGGCTTCCGATACATTAATGGCGCTTCCGCCTGCAACTGTGAGTTCCATCATCATTCTCCTCAGTGCATCTTCACGGCTGGACGTACAGTAACCTGGCCGCCAGCGGCGCCTGGAACTGCGCCCTTGATCAACAACAGGTTGCGCTCTGTATCTATACTGATCACTTCCAGATTCTGGGTAGTGGCACGTTCGTCACCCATGTGACCGGCCATTTTCTTACCTTTGAACACGCGACCCGGTGTCTGGCACATGCCAATTGAACCCAGTGCACGATGCGAAAGTGAGTTACCGTGAGTTGCGTCCTGCATTGCAAAGTTGTGTCGTTTGACGCCACCGGCAAAACCTTTACCTTTACTGGTCCCGGTAACATCGACCATCTGGCCGACTTCAAACAGATCAACTTTCAACTCAGCACCTGTTTCCAGATCTGCGCCTTCATCGTCGTTCAGTCTCAGTTCCCACAGGCCTTCGCCTGCTTCAACTTCGGCTTTACTGAAGTGGCCCACTTGCGGCTTGTTCAGCAAGCTGGTGCGTTTTGTGCCCAGGGTTACCTGTAATGCGCGGTAACCATCTGTTTCAACGGTTTTGACCTGCGTAATACGGTTTGGGCTGACCTCGACTACCGTTACAGGAATGCTATCGCCCTGCTCGGTAAATACTCTGGTCATACCGCGTTTGCGGCCTATTAGTCCAATCGTCATTGTTTTGCCTATTGTCCTGCGTATCTATCTAATGAATACAAACCGATCAGTACAACTTGATCTGTACGTCAACGCCGGCTGCGAGATCCAGCTTCATCAGCGCGTCCACGGTTTTGTCATTGGGATCGATGATATCCATCAAGCGCTTATGCGTACGTGTCTCGTACTGATCCCGTGCATCTTTGTTTACATGCGGTGATGTCAGTACGGTGAAACGCTCAATGCGTGTTGGTAGCGGAATTGGACCGCGCACTGTTGCGCCTGTCCGCTTAGCGGTTTCCACAATCTCACTGGCCGAGCGGTCAATCAAACGATGATCGAACGCTTTCAGTTTTATACGGATTCTTTGATCAGCCATTTCTTTAGCTCGCTCTAGTCGTCTTATTCAAAGATCTTGGCAACAACGCCAGCACCAACGGTACGGCCACCTTCGCGAATCGCGAAACGCCGACCTTCTTCCATCGCAATCGGGTTGATCAACTCAACCTTCATCTGCACATTGTCACCCGGCATTACCATCTCTACACCATCAGGCAACTGCACCGCTCCGGTGATATCCGTGGTGCGGAAATAAAACTGCGGACGGTATCCCTTGAAGAACGGCGTGTGACGTCCACCCTCGTCTTTCGACAGGATGTACACCTCAGCCTCAAACTTCGTGTGCGGCGTGATCGATCCCACGTGTGCCAGTACCTGGCCACGCTCAACCTCTTCACGCTTGATACCACGCAGCAATACACCTACGTTGTCACCGGCACGTCCTTCGTCCAGCAACTTGCGGAACATCTCAACACCCGTACAGGTGGTCTTGTGGGTTTCCTTGATACCGACAATCTCGATTTCCTCGCCCACTTTGACAACGCCACGCTCAACACGACCCGTTACCACCGTGCCACGACCGGAGATAGAAAATACATCCTCGATCGGCAACAGGAACGGCTTGTCCATTTCACGTACAGGCTCAGGGAAATACTCATCCATTGCCTCAACCAGCTTCAAAACAGATGGAACACCAATCTCGGACTCGTCACCTTCCAACGCCTTCAGCGCTGAACCAACAATAACTGGAATATCGTCACCCGGGAAATCATAGGAGCTCAACAGTTCACGGATTTCCATGTCAACCAGTTCGATCAACTCTTCGTCGTCAACCTGGTCGGCCTTGTTCATGTACACCATCATGTACGGAACACCTACCTGGCGTGCCAGCAGGATGTGCTCGCGGGTCTGTGGCATCGGACCATCGGCCGCTGATACCACCAGGATCGCGCCATCCATCTGTGCCGCACCGGTGATCATGTTCTTGACATAATCGGCATGGCCCGGGCAATCCACGTGCGCGTAGTGACGATTCTCTGACTCGTACTCAACGTGAGCAGTCGCGATCGTGATACCACGTTCGCGCTCTTCCGGTGCGTTATCAATCTGGTCATAGGCGATAACATCACCACCGCGAGCCTCGGCACATATCTTCGTC
>PVMK01119707.1_pt1 | contig 19258 bp, 17 predicted proteins | sample 1853481 | NCBI WGS metagenome assembly PVMK01 (sample SAMN08533507, study PRJNA380276) | Marine sediment metagenome, whole genome shotgun sequencing project. | reverse complement strand
TATATTATCAGGCATAACAATCTTAATCTCAACATACTGATTCCCTCTAGCCTTAGTTTTTACATTCTGTACACCTTTGCCTTTTAGCCTGAGTTTTGCGCCGTTTTGAACACCTGAAGGGATTGATACTTTTGCAGTTCCGTCAATTGTCGGTACATCCACTTGCTTACCAAGTGCCGCTTCATAATAAGTAATTGGTAACTCAAGATATATATCGTCTTGCTTGCGCTTGAAAATGGGGTGCGGCTTTACCTTTATTCTTAGATATAGGTCCCCTTTGTCACCCCTTCCACCAGATTCTCCTTTCCCCTGTACCCTTATCTTGGAACCTGTTGCAACACCGGCAGGTATTTTAACGGATAGTTTCTCAGTAATTACATTGTTTAGTTTCTGCCTGCTTATTGAAATATCTCTTACCCCGCCTTTGATAGCTGTATTAAAATCTATTTCGATTTGATATTCTAAATCCTTTCCCTTAGTGGGTTTCTCCCTTGATGCGTAAGTGAAATATATCACGAAACGCACCTCCCGCGCCCCTCCCTGCACCTCTTCTGGCTCTCGGGTCTCCGCGAAAGCCGAATATATCTTTAAAAATATCTTCAAATCCTGGGAAATCCTTTGAACTGTAAGTATACTGATAGCTGCTACCTCCAGGATCTCCAGCCCGCCTCCAAGTGGTTTGGCCTCCGGGCCTGAACTCAGCGCTTCCGAACATATCGTAAGTCTTTCTTTTCTCTTCATCAGAAAGGACCTCATGGGCTTCTTGGAGTTCTTTGAACTTTTCTTCGGCCATTTTGTCGTCAGGGTTTAGGTCAGGGTGGTACTTTCTCGCAAGGCTGCGATAAGCCTTTTTAATATCTTCTTTTGAGGCGTTTTTAGATACACCTAGTATTTTGTAGTAGTCTCTTGCTGCTGCCATTTATCCAGATGAAAGGGTTTGTCTGTCAAATTCAAAAAGCTTTTGATAAAGGACAGAATAGCCCGTAACTGAGTTTACGTCAATTCCTTTGTTTACTGTCTCTAAAGCCCTTACGTTTTTTGAATATACTCCATCGTTGCCCTAAGGAGGTCTCCATTTTATAAGATAATAATTTAAGAATCCGGTTCAAGATATGCTAGAAGTTGGTAGCAGTCTAAAGTTAAGCTTTGTCAGGTTTTTTCGACAGTGTCTAATATGTGTACGGCTATTTTGGTAAATGCTATTGCAGCTGTGCTTTCAGGGTGCGATTCTACTATCGGGACTCCCCCATCGCCGCCTATTCTTATCTGGGGATCGATTGGTATCTCACCTAAGAAAGGTACTCCAAACTGCTCAGCCATTCTCCTTCCCCCGCCTCTGCCGAAGATGTCGATTACATCTCCGCCTCCACTTTGCTCAAGATAGCTCATGTTCTCGACTATCCCAAGTATTGGAACATTTAATTTCCTGAACATCTGAACACCGCGCTTCACATCTATTAGTGCCACCTCTTGAGGTGTTGTAACTATTACACCTCCGCTCAGCGGTACCGTTTGCACAAGGGAAAGCTGAGCGTCTCCAGTACCCGGCGGGAGGTCGATTACCAAGTGATCGGTATCGTCCCAAATTACGTCTTCTATAAACTGCTTTATGGCTCCATGGACCATTGGTCCCCGCCATATAATAGTCTCCTCTTCACTAACCAGAAAACCAATAGACATGAGCTTAAGCCCGAATTTGTTCAGAGGAATAATCTTGTTATCTTCAGTTGCTTTGGGTTTGTCTTTTATACCCAGCATTATTGGGATGCTAGGTCCCCAAATGTCGGCGTCCATGAGAGCAACTTTATCTCTCATCTTGGCCATAGCTACAGAAATGTTTATAGCTACCGTGGACTTGCCAACTCCGCCTTTTCCACTAGCAACTGCAATGTAGTACTTAATATCGGGCAGTTTTGCTGATTTTTGAGCTTTTCCTGGTTCTTGTCCCGGAGGTGCTTTGGGCGGGCGCACGGATATCTGTATATCCACGTCAGAGACCCCTGGCGTTTCTAAAATCGCAGTCCTGACTGAGTCGTCTATTTCGGATTGTAGCTTGTCATCCGGTTTTGGGAGTACCAGTGAAACATTTACTTTAGAACCATCAATTTGTATATCTTTTACAATGCCGAACGACACTATGTCTCTGGTAAAACCGGGGTATTTTACGTTCTGAAGGGCTTTTTTTACTGTATCGGGACCAAGTTCCATAATTTATCTTCGTGCTCCTCTATTCTATTCCAAGTTTCTCTTTAGCTTCGTCTGACATCATATCCGGGTTCCACGGTGGGTCCCAAACAACTTCTACAAGTACATTGCTGGCTCCAGCATCTTTTATTGCCTCTTCGGCTTGCCCGGCTATCATAGCGCCCATACCGCAACCCGGCGTGGTGAGAGTCATCTTAAGGTTGACGTTATTCCCTGAGGAGATAGCTACATTGTAGATAAGTCCCAAGTCAACGATGCTGACCGGTATTTCAGGGTCGAATACGTTTCTAAGAGCATCATATACTCTGTCTTCAGTTAATTCGACATTACTTGCAGGTTTCTCGGACTTGTCGAACTTTTTAAAACTAACACCTTTGTCCGAAGACCCTGCAGGGGTGTCAGGTATGATGCTTATAATTTTTTTCATTCCCATTCTGTAAACCTCCCACTTTTTCTAGCCCGGCTAAATGCTGTGCCGAGCAGTTTTTGCTAGATAGTCTACCATTATTTATGTCAACCCGTTAGTTCTCTATTGTTTCTTGACAGTATCTTCTGAAACAATAGGGCAAAATATTATATCAGAGCAATATTCAATATCAAATAATAATCTAACCTAAATAAGAATCGTTTGCGTTTGTAAGTGATTTAGTGGTAAAATGATTGTGTCACCATAGGAATATAAATAATGTGATAGGAAACGTAAATGATTGGAAAATAAAGATAATCTTGAGAAGCTTATTGGTCTTTCAAAGGAAAAGGGTTTAAAGCTTACTCCCCAGAGGATGGTTATCTTTCGTATCTTGTCTGAATCCAAACAGCATGTAACTGTGGATCAGGTTTATAAAAGAGCGAGAGTAGAATACCCTATGCTGTCTCCGGCTACTGTATACCGTAATATGGAGCAGATGGTTGAAACCGGGCTGCTTACACACCTGGAACTGAGCGGGGCGTCAATGCGTTACGACACGAACCTGGACGAGCACCACCACTTTGTCTGCTCGAAATGCGGCAAGGTTACTGACGTTTACCTGGATAATATTAATTACAGTTTGGATGAAAGTCGTTCCGCCCTCGGCAAAGCTCAAATTAATTCTTTAGATCTACACCTGCAAGGAACTTGCGGGGAGTGTTTATAAGATCACTTTTCTTCCAATAACTTTGCGTCTTGAAACATCCAGCCGCTATAGTATATTTACAGCCCATAAATTCTTACTCTTATCCTCGTTAAAAAAGGGATTGTATTTATAACATGGAACTTCTTCTAGGCGGAAACTTATCGCTCATCATATTCTTCCCACTTTTGGGGATTCCGCTTATCATTTTTATTTCCTATCTTTACAATAACTCAGAAGAGCATATGAAAAGAGGGGTGTTGATTGTCACCCTCGTTGAATTTCTCCTTTCCATTCCTTTATTTACGAGTTTCGAGACGGGGTTTGCGGGTATGCAGTTTGTAACGAAGATCCCGTGGATAGAGAGTCTCGGGATCAGTTACCATGTGGGGCTTGACGGTATAAGTCTTTTTCTTGTGCTTCTTACAACATTTATAATGCCGATTACGATTCTGGGATCTTGGCGGTCGATTCATAAAGGCATGCGCGAGTTCTTAATCTTGATGCTGATACTCGAGACGGCACTCATCGGGACCTTTGTAGCGCTTGATATGATCCTCTTTTTCGTTTTCTGGGAAGCGGTGCTTATACCGATGTATTTCATTATAGGAATCTGGGGGACGGAAAGAAGGATATATGCTGCGATAAAGTTTTTTATTTATACTGCATTCGGAAGCGCGCTAATGCTGATTGCGATACTGTTTCTTTTCTATTTACATATTGAGCAGTTCGGTACAGCCTCTATGGATGTGCTTGATTTCTACAAGCTTCGGATACCGTTTGACGGGATACTAAGCCCTCAGGGGTTGGCGTTCCTCGCTTTCTTCTTGGCTTTTGCAATCAAGGTGCCTATGTTTCCCTTCCATACATGGCTGCCTGACGCCCATGTTGAGGCTCCTACAGCGGGAAGTGTCATTCTTGCCGGTGTGCTACTAAAGATGGGTACATATGGATTTCTGAGATTCTTAATGCCTTTTTTCCCTGATGCAACGATTGCTTTTTTGCCCATACTTATAGCTATTGCGATTATAGGAATTATTTACGGAGCTATGGTAGCTTTTGCGCAGAAAGATCTTAAAAAACTGGTTGCGTACTCTAGCGTAAGCCACCTGGGTCTTGTAATGCTCGGTATTTTCGTCCTTAATCTACAGGGAGTACAGGGCGGAATTTATCAAATGATAAACCATGGGATTTCAACAGGGGCGCTCTTTATATTGGTCGGAATGATTTATGACAGACGGCACACAAAAAAAATTGAAGAATTTGGCGGAATAGCTAAGGTGATGCCTATATTCGCTGCGTTTTTTATGCTTGCCACGCTTTCATCTATCGGGCTTCCACTACTGAACGGTTTTGTCGGTGAATTCCTTATACTTCTTGGAACTTTTGAGTTTAATTGGGTCTATGCAGCTCTCGGAGCTACAGGAATAATACTTGGGGCCATTTATATGCTCTGGGCTTACCAAAGAGTATTTTTCGGACCCCTTAATAAAGCTGCTAATAAAGTACTGGAGGATATAAACCTAAGGGAAATAATTGTAGTTCTTCCGCTTGCGATAATGATGTTTGTGATGGGTATATACCCTAAACCTTTCCTAGAGAAAATTGAGCCATCTGTGCAGGCGTTGCTGGATACAAAGTTTAGGTATATGGCACCTGAAGCTAAGCCTGGAGACGATCAGTCTCCTGATGATGGATTCCGTCTAGTATTTCCTGAATAATATCTTCAGGTTTTATCCCTTCAGCTTCAGCTCTGAAATTTAATACAACTCTGTGTTTTAGAACGGATGGGGCAATTGCTCTTACGTCATCGGTTGTCGGAGTATATCTTCCATCCAGAACCGCTCTGGCTTTACTTCCGAGTATTAGATATTGCGAGGCTCTTGGTCCAACTCCCCAGGCCAGGCCCTTTTTTACTGATTCAGTTGTACTTGGGTCATCCGGTCTTGTGGCCCTTGCTACTTTAACCGCGTAAGAAGTTACATGGTCAGAGACCGGAACCCGGTGGACCAGGTCTTGGTATTCGTTTATTTTGGTAGAATCAAGAATCTTCCTAAGCTCGGGATTATAAGTCCCTGTGGTGGTCTTAACTATTTCAAGCTCCTCCGTGTATGAAGGGTATGTTACGTCTATCTGAAACATAAATCTGTCAAGCTCAGCCTCGGGTAAGGGATAAGTCCCTTCCTGCTCAATTGGGTTTTGGGTTGCGAATACCAAAAAAGGGGGGACTATAGGGTAGGTCTCTCCTCCTACAGTAACTCTTTTCTCCTGCATAGCCTGAAGTAGAGCGGCCTGAGTTTTGGGGGACGCCCTGTTTATCTCATCAGCCAGCAATATATTACAGAAGATTGGGCCGTGTATGAATCTGAAAAATCTCTTATCAGAGATATCGTCTTTCTCCAAAACTTCAGACCCTGTTATGTCTGAGGGCATAAGGTCCGGTGTGAACTGCACACGTTTGAATTTTAGGGTTAAAACATCTGCGAGTGTGCGGACTAGAAGTGTTTTTGCAAGCCCGGGTACGCCCACAAATAGAGAATGGCCTGACGACATAAGGGAGATTAAAAGGAGTTCTATGACTCCTTCCTGGCCTACTATTACCTTCCCGATTTCAGAAACGATCTCATCTTTAATAAGGGAGAGCTCTTTAACTTTCTGGGTATCCTCTATATTATTCTCATTATTTTGCATTCTCGGTTTCCTCGTTTAGAAGTATTTTTAGAAATTTTTCTTCCCTTTCAAGTAGTTCTGTCTGTCCTTGCTTTTCGTATAATACCATTAATGATGCGTGTACCTCAGGATCAAAGGGATTAATAGATACTGCCGTTAGATACTCTTCCTCCGCCTTGCTAAGATTACCTTCGTCTAAATATATCCTCCCCAGAATCATATGGATATCTATATGATTAGGATAAAAATCGAGTATAGGAGAAAGCACTTCCCTAGCTCTTTTAGTATCGCCTATTATATTTAATGTGGATGCGAGCCTGCTTGATATTATAGGAGAATAGGGATCGTACTCAAGAGCTTTTTCATATTCGTATGTTGCCGGACTTAATCTTCCCCTTAATTTAAGGAGATCGCCCAATCTAGTGTAATCTCTAGCTTTGTTGTTATCTATATCTATCAAGTCTTCGCTTCCGTCATGAGATTTTCGTTCTTTGTTTTTTATCCTGACGCCCTTAATTCTTATGTCCGGTATCTTTTCTTCGAGGTTTCTGGAGCGGAGGTCTTTTTCCCAAGAGTCATAGAATAACGGGAATTCCAGTTCTGTAACTTCCTCTATAGCGGCTTTGTAGTCGTTCGTTTCTTTAATAGAGTTAATAAGATTAATAAGAGCATCTTGTCCCCAATTGTCTACTAAGTAGCTCACTATTGTTCCTGACTGTGCGAAAGCAAGCTGGGCTTCCCTTGCGCTCTCCAACATTGCAAGAGACGGGTGCATTTTTTCTATTGGGACCAGTTTGTTGTCATTAAGAGCACGAGTTAGTATCGTTTCATAAAATGGGCTTATAACCTTGCGCTCTTTTTCTTTCCACCTTTTTTCCTCATACTTAGCAATACCCTCGTGAAGCCAAACGGGCACAGTGTTCTCACTTTTGAGAAATACAAGATAGTGGACATATTCGTGAGCCAGTGTGTCTGCCCAGCTGTATCCCTTTGGCAATAGTCTGGGGGATAAAATCATTATGCGGTTAAACTTGCATATTCCTACAACCCCGGTTTTCTCCACATTTTCAGGAGGCAGAGTAGATGCCAGGGTAAAGCTCTCCAAATCCGGGTATATCTCTACTATGATCGGGTCTTCGGGATAAGTCTCAAGGTCCAATCCTATTTCAAAACGTGATTTTTCAAGCACGTCTTTGGCATACTCAGCCAGTATTATGTCCTTGGGGTGTGCGTAGCGAATTACAAAGTGCTCGGATTTAATTTCATTAAATTGAGGTCCTTCCTTTGATGCTTTCACTATATAATGCAGAAACGGAGTCTCTTCTTTTAACTCTTTGTTCTTGAGCGCCTTTTGACCGTATTCCTTAGCACCACTGTAATCACCTCTATGGAAATCTACTAATGATTTTAAATAGTAGGTTCTGTATTTTTCTTCATCTGTACCATCAATTTCAAGTGCCTGGTTAATTGAATCTGATGCACGGGTTATTTGCCATTTCTTAATATCGTTTTCGACGCTTTCAATTAACACATCAATTTCGGATGAAAGAGCAAACGGGCTCCCGGCAACAATGTAAGCCCCTAGCATCAAGAAGAAGAGTAGTAATGCGTTTGTTCTCATTTGATTATCCTATCGTAGTACTTTTTATTAAGCTCAATGTATCCCTCGGGAGAGCCTCCCTTCATCGCTTCTAGAATTCTTTGTTTAAACTCTTTTCCTATCTGTGACTCATCGACTGCAGGTATTTCAACATATCTGTTGTCTGTTCCAATGATGCCCTGTCCATATCGCTGACCGAGCATCATTGGAACAGGAGATCCGTTACCACGGGCGCTGAGCCTCATTTGTTGAAGCATATCCTGAGCTTGTTCTTTTGCTTCCTGTAACGCTTTTAAAGCCTCATCCTGGTTTGATATTGCTTTAGATACACGCTGGCCGCGTAAGTCCTTAGATGCGTTACCCATAAAGTTCTCTGCTTCTCCTAACTTATCACCGATTTTAGGACTGAAAAATAATCCGTCTCCGCGTTCTCCAATTTCACTTGATAGATCGCCGGTTTGGCCTTGTATTTCATCTTGTCTGCCAGCCATTTTCCCAAATTGATTTTCACTATTTCCCTTTATGTTAAAACGCTCCAAATCCTTACGTATTTCCTGGGCGAGGTGCTTAGCCCTACCAATTTCTTGAGACGCTTTAGCTAAATTCCCGATATTGAGACTACTCATTTCGTTAAGCCCTTTGGTGCTTTCTTCGATGCTCTTAGCGTTTTTACTCGCTTCTATATAGTTCATGTCCTTAAGCCAATTATTAAGCTGTTCAGATTTCTCAATCATTTTCTCAACCAAATAAGCACCCTCAGGATTTGCTTCTCCAGGAGATTCGTTTGCTATCTTTGCCCTTGCCTGTTTTAGGTTGTTGATTAGTTCTTGTACCTTTATCTTTTCATTCTCAATAAATTCGCGGAGATTATCTCTAGGTGAATTCGGGTTTTCCAATAAATCTTTTTTAAGTTCCCCAGTTTTATCTTTCAGAGAAGTCTCCTCTTTCTCAATGTCCTCAATTCGTGATATTAGCTCGTTAAGTTTTGAAATTTCTTTTGCCATCATTGAAGAGCCGAAAGACTGCATACCGTTTTCAAGGGATGCCATCATATTTTGAAGACTTTGAGTAAGACTCGACAGCATCTCCAGTGCTTGATCAATATCACCTTCCCGGGCGAGCTTAGAGATTTGATTCAACTGTGTTTGAAGATTCGTAGCCTCAAAGGCGTCCTGATTTAAAAAGCCTTCCTGTATGTCGCCGTCAAGTCCATTTATTTTTTTGGCGAGTTGGGACATTAGGTCTCTAATTTGGTTAAGCTTCTCCTGAATTAGTGCTTCTAACTGCTCGTTGCTACCTTCATTTAATTGTTTTAATAGTTCTGATAGCTCATCGTATTCATTAAGTAAATCTTTACTCGAACGCAGCGAGTCCATTAACTTATCTCCCTTGAGCATAGAATCTAAAAGAAGTATATCGTCTTCAAACTCGTTAATTTCCCTTTTCATCAGCCGTCCTAATCTGCCAATATCCAATTTCGCAAAAGACTCTATAAGATATTTTCTTTCATCTAAGAGTGTCTTTATTCTTAATTCCATGTTGGATAAACCGACAAAATAGGTAAAGTCAGAATATTCATCCTCTTTCATACCCGCTATTGTTATATCCAGGGTTCCTATTGCGTGTTCGATCTTTTGAGTAAGCTTTTTCTGTATCTTAAGCACTTGACGTATGTCAATCATCCCGGGTTCGGATTTGAAGTTTCCAGTGCTCTCCATACTTCTGGCGGGATTTCTCTCATTGGCGATGTTGATTTCATCCCCTAGTATATCTATAAGTTCTTCCATGAGTTGCTCTGCATAGATGAGAGTCTCTTTATGCTTTGATCGGGCGTCTTTGAGTTTAATAGTGATCGCGTTTGAGACCCCAACTTTTGGTCCTGAAATTGTATCGTTGTCATACACCAGTACTCTGAGTTTTATTGTGTCGCCATCGCCGGGGTTTATTCCGCTCGGACCCCAAGAGAGCTTATCCTTTATTGCACTTGTTTCTTGTTCTTTCTTTGCTATTGGTATATGAGATTGACCTCTTTCATTTTCCCATGTGAGCACCAATTTTGAAATACCAAAATCATCCTCTGCTTCATAAAAAATATCGATTTTTTCCTCGGAACCAAGCTCGACGGTCTCTCCCATAGGTCTTCTTATGGAGATACTGGGTTCTTTATCTTCTTCAGTATTAATTCTATAAGTTTCTGATATGAGGCCGGTTGAAGTTTCTTTGATGGTAAAGCTTCCGCTTCCAAGCACTGTGAACCCGGCTTTGATTCTCCCGTCTGACATGCTTACGGGCACCGAAATGCCATTTTCCACTATGAGCGAGCCTTTTTCAAAAGAGTTAAGGGGCTCGGCTTCAAATATGATTTCGGTCCCCTTAATTGCCTTTACATCGCCTCTCGTACCTTTGATCTTCTGAGTAGGGAGGTTGATGTACTCAGGATACTTTAGAGTTATCTCTATATCTGCGAGTTCAAGATGCGAGCCTGTGTTTGGAGGAGTCACATGAAAGCTCAATAAGTAACTCGGGAAATTTCCGGGAATAAATATCGTGATTAATGAGGCAAAGATAGCTATTCCTATTAGTAGAATTAAATATCTTTTAAGATTCCTTATTGGATAAAAGGACTTGAGATCAAGGACATCGAGTTTATTAATGATTTTGTCAATGTGAGCTAGGGCGAGGTTTTGAGATGTGCCTAATATCCTTGAGTTATGAATGTTATTATCCTTAAGCTCAATTGCATTTAAGGTGTCTTCTCCCAGGCCCGGAGCAATATTATCAAGTTCTCCTAATACGCCCTTTGTTCCGGCCTCTCTTAGTAAAGGAATTACTAGAGCCTTGATTACTATCAGGATTAAAGACATGACGGTAATGATTTTTAAAAGCGTGTAGTAAATGGGGTTGGAATATAGAAGTGATAGAAGAGAAGCCAGACCAAGGCAAATAAAAATGGTTAGGGCGAATATGGATGAGCCTTTAAGAAGCAAATATTTTTTCTTCTTTTGTATAAGACTCTCTACTAAGGCATCTAGTCTACTTCGGGAGTCAGAGCTTTCCATTCATATAAAATATTACCTCACACACTTATACATTGGAAGTTGTACAGTATGCTCACTATGCTATCCTATTGAGTTTTGAAGGCATGTATCATAGGCGCTAATGGGATTTAAAAAACTTTTAACAAAAAAGATGGAATTCTCAGCTTCACACCGTTATTGGAACCCCGGGTGGAGCGAAGAGAAGAATATATCAGTCTTTGGCAAATCGGCAGGCCCTTACGGTCACGGCCATAACTATAGCCTAGAGCTAACTGTAGAAGGGGAGGTTGATGCCGAGACAGGAATGATAATTAACCTCTATGAACTTAAGTCGGTTATGAAAGATGTGCTTAGGGGCTTTGATCATAAGCACTTAAACGATGATAATCCTCATTTTAAGGACCTAGTTCCAACAACTGAGAATATAGCGCGCGTGCTTTGGGATTTGCTGGAGGAAAAGCTAGAAGATAATCCCAGATGCTCGCTTTATAGGGTCAGACTCTATGAAACACACGATTTGTACGTTGATTACTGGAGGAAGTAAAAATTAAAGAATTTGTGAGCCTTACAAAAACTTATCGTTTCTCTGCAGGACACAGACTCTACATTAAAGAGTTGTCCGAAGAAGAGAATTTTAGGATATTTGATACTTGCTCAAATCCCAACGGTCATGGGCATGATTATTATGTACATGTAAAAGTAGCGGGGGATATAGACCCGGAGTCGGGAATGATTCTTAACTTACAGGAACTTGATGAAACAGTGAATATCGTAATTGATGAGCTTGATCATAGGCGGCTCGATATTGAAGTCCCATACTTTGAGGTGAATCAGCCTACAGGTGAAAATATAGCTAAATATATGTGGGAGAGGATTAAACCTGATCTCGGTGATAAATTGATACATCTAAAGCTGAGTGAGACTTCTAACAGCTATTTTGAATACTATGAGGAGGATAACTATCCCTATGAGCGTTAAAAAGGCTATAAAAGAAATTTTACTTTATATAGGTGAAGACCCCAAGAGAGAAGGGCTAAGAGATACTCCTGCTAGGATGGAGAAGATGTTTCAGGAAGTAACTTCCGGATATCAAGTAGACCCAAAAGAAGTGATAAACGGAGCTATATTTCATATAAAATATGATGAGATGGTAGTTGTAAAGGATATAGAGTTTTACAGTCTTTGCGAGCACCATATGCTTCCTTTTTTCGGCAAATGTAATATTGCTTATATCCCTAACGGAAAAGTGTTAGGGCTAAGCAAGCTTCCTAGAATAGTTGAGGTATTTTCACGCAGGCTGCAGATACAGGAGCGAATGACTGTTCAAATAGCTGATTTTCTTGAAAAGGAGCTTGATCCTCAGGGCGTTGCCGTAGTAGTGGAGGCCTATCACCTTTGTGTGGCTATGAGAGGAATTAAGAAGTCCGAAGCCAATATGCTTACCAGTTCGATGAGGGGTGCGTTCAAAAAAGACGAAAGGACCAGAGGTGAGTTCTTAAGCTTTATAAGCAGGGATTTGAAATAAATTATGTCTAGTAAGCTTTATGGCCAATTTGTATGTTATAGATGATTTTTAGTCTAACCAAGATATAATATATTCTTATCAGATTGAGGATAACAATAGAATAGATGCTAAGAACAGTAGTTTTAGGGATTAGTCATAAGACAGCGCCTGTAGAAATCAGGGAGCTTTTTTCTTTTTCACAGGAGAGCCTTGAATCAGGAGTAAGGCTGCTTCGTGAAAAGGATCATATTGAAGAATGCGTGATCCTTTCAACTTGTAACCGTGTTGAAATATACGCAGTGTCTGAAAATATTGAATTATGCCTTGAAAGTATGAAAGGATTCCTGTCTGAGTTTCATGGTGTACCCCAAGAAACATTCTCTCCCTATATCTATTATTCAATCGGTCATATGGCTGTGAGGCATCTTTTTAAAGTAGCTTCAAGTATTGATTCTATGGTTGTTGGGGAGCCGCAGGTGTTGGGTCAGGTCAAGGAATCTTATAAGATTTCGGCAGGGCAAGGAACGACAGGCTTAATCCTTAACAGGCTTTTTCATACTTCGTTCTTTGTTGCCAAAAGGATAAGAACGGAAACCGGCATCGGATCACATGCAGTGTCAATCAGCTATGTCGCAGTTGAACTAGCCAAAAGAATTTTTGATGATCTGTCCAAAAGGTCGGTGATGCTTGTTGGTGCCGGAGAGATGGCAGAGATTGCTGCCAGGCACCTTATTAAAGCTGGAATAAGTGATTTACTAATTGCAAGCCGTCAATTTGAGAACGCTAGAGAGCTTTCTGAGAAGCTAAATGGTAAATCCATAAATTTTGAAGAGGTCTTTTATCACTTAAAAGACGTAGACATTGTAATCACGGCCACTGGATCACAGGATTTTATTATCAAACCCCATCATGTTAAAGAGGCACTTAAGCTCAGAAATAATGATCCTATGTTCTTGATTGATATAGCAGTGCCTCGCGATATAGATCCCAGGATTGAAGATATTACCGATATTTATCTATACAATATCGATGATTTGAAAAACGTGTCTGATGAAAACATCAAAACACGACAGGATAGTTCACATAAAGCAGAGGAAATCATTTTAGAAGTTGAGAGGTCTTTTGAGACATGGCTTAGCGGCCTAAAGGCTGTACCCGCGATAATAGACCTTAAAAGGAGATTTGAAATAATTAAGGACAGGGAACTTGAGAAAGCTCTTGAAAAGCTTGAGGGTATTTCAGAAAAAGACAAGTATATTATTGAACTTATGGCTTCTCGAATCATAGGCAAGATACTGCATAATCCCCTAACAAATCTTAAAAAAGAGTCTTCGACTTCCCTTGGAGCGCTCTATGTAGATTCTGTCAAAAGGCTTTTTGATCTCGAAAAGGAACTCCTGCTCTTGGAAGAAGAGGAAGATGAGGCGAGTCTTCAGGATTGGAACTAGGGGAAGTAAGCTTGCTCTCTGGCAGGCTAATTTCATAAGCAATCTTATCTCAGAAAAGTACCCAGAATTACGCATTGAAATACAAATTATAAAAACTACAGGCGACGCTATGCTGAGCTCACCCTTGTCTGAGATCGGAGGCAAAGGAGTGTTCGTTAAAGAAATAGAGGACGGACTACTATCTCAAAAAATAGATATCGCTGTCCACAGTATGAAAGACGTTCCCACTATACTTCCTGAAAGACTATGTATTGGTGCTGTAGCAAAAAGACACGATCCGAGAGATGTCCTGTTATCAAAAAAAGGGCTAACCCTGTCTCAGCTCCCGGAGGGCACTAAAGTAGGCACAGGGAGTTTAAGAAGAGCATCACAGCTCCTTCATTATCGCCCCGGTTTTAAAATCGTTTCTATAAGAGGAAACGTTGATACAAGAATAAGGAAATTGAGAGAGAGTGACGAATATGATGCGATTGTGCTTGCAATGGCCGGTCTTGAGAGATTGGGGCTAGGTGAAGAAGTAACAGAGATTATAGCTCCAGAGGTAATGTTGCCTGCGCCCGGACAGGGAATAATTGCAATTGAGTGTAGGGAAGAGGATATCGAGACAATGGATATCCTAAGAGCGATTAACCACAATGAGACTGAACTTCAAGCGATTTCTGAAAGGGCGTTTCTTCTAAAGTTAGGTGGCGATTGTAACGTGCCAGTAGGCTGTTATGCACTTTTGAGAAAGGAATCTATAAAATTAAGCGGCATAATTTCTTCCCCTGATGGTAAGGTGATTATTAAGAAGGAGGCCTATGGTTCTAGAGATGAAGCACAGCAACTTGGCGGACAACTGGCCGAGCTGGTATTAGCTGACGGCGGGGATAAAATACTAGAAGAGCTAAGTCATTCCTAAAAATTAGTTTCACATAAATAATTTTGCACACAATCATTATTTCTTTTTACTTTTCATGGTAGTATTTAAGCCCATAAGGAGCGGGCCGTGTTATCACAAAATCCTTCCGAAGTTTATTTTGCATTCTTAGATGTCGAGACCACCGGGCTTGACCCAGTTTCAGGCGATAAAATATGTGAGATTGCGGTTATTAAAACCATTGACGGCCAAGTAGCCGATGAATTTGTCACAATAGTAAATCCCGGAAGAAATATTCCTGAAAGAGCCATATCTATTCATGGTATAACCCAGGTTATGGTTAATCGAGCGCCATTATTTAGAGATATCGCAAAGGATCTTCTGGATTTTCTAAATGACACGGTAATTGTGGCCCATAATGCTAAATTCGATCTCGAATTTCTGAGATCTGAGCTTAAAAACCTGAACCAGCCTTTGCCTGAAAATGAGGTGATAGATACCCTTGGAATTGCCAGAAGATATTATTCATTTCCAAGTAATAGTCTTGGGGAAATTGCCAGGTATATTGGGCTGCCTATTGATGAGGAACACCGTGCTCTTGCCGATGTCACAACCACCAAAGACATATTCGAATATTTTCTTAAGGATTTAGAAAGAAGAGGGATCAGGCTAAAAAGGTTAAAAGATATTCTTAAACTTCAGGGCAAATCTGTAGAGCTTCAAACCACAAATGAACTTGTATTACCCACTGAGATAGAGCAGGCTCTAAGGGATAAGGGCAAGCTCGAGATTAAATACCTTTCGGCTTACAAAGAGGAAACTTCCGTCAGGGTTATAGAGCCTTTTGATATAAGCGTCAGTAAAGCCAATACATATATACACGCCTACTGTCACCTAAGAAAACAAAGGTGCACATTTAGGTTAGATAGAATTCTGGGTATAAAGGCTTTAGCTTAGTGGTTCCTAATTTAAGTTAGACTTCATGCTCGGTATTATCTGAAGTTTTAGACCCGTTGGTTCCCGTATCATCTGAGTTGCTATCATTTTTAGATGGGGCAGTTTCAGTTTTTTCTGAGCTATCAGAACTCGCCGTATCATCTTTGCTAAGATCTTTTCCGGAGTCTGAGTCTGGTATTTTCCCCAATTCTAAATTTAGATCAATGATTTCCGCTTCTAATCTTTTGGATCCAGCAATTAGCTTTTGGTTTTCAATCCTTAGGTCATTAATAAATGATTTAAGGTTAGCAATATACTTGTCCAACGCTTCGCTGTTTTGTTTGATTTTATCAAGCTCTTCCTGTGTTTGTTCCAGGCTGTACTTGGTGGTCTCAAACTCTTCTTTTTTTGTTTTGCTTTCACATCCTGCCAGGAACGAAACCGACATCATTAGTGTGATTACCAAAAATAGTGCGCTTAACTTTTTCATTTTTTTGTACTCCTCCTAATTGATTCTCTTATTGCTAATTTAATCTATATTTATTGAGAGTACTTGTCAATAAAATTTATTAAACTATCGTAACTTATACATAAAACTTGACAGTAGATCGATATTCCAATACCATATTCTCCCTACTCTGACGCGGGGTGGAGCAGCTTGGTAGCTCGTCGGGCTCATAACCCGAAGGTCGTAGGTTCAAATCCTACCCCCGCTACCAATATTTTCAGTAACTTACGTAGTTCTCTCCTTCTTAGTTCTTAGCCATGTCAGTGGATTTGTCAGTAACTGGTTCAGAAAAATATCCTGATAAGCTTTCTACTGCTTCTTTTAATGAATCCTGTGGATGAGCGTATCTCATTGTCGTTTGAAGGCTAGAGTGTCCCAGAATCTTACTCACAGCCACTATATTGCCAGTGGCTTCATTCATTCGAGTACCGGCTGTGTGTCTAAAGTCGTGAAATCTTAAACCTTCTATCTCTGCCTTCTTTAAAGCTAACTTGAATGCTCGGTTTAATGAGTCTTGTCTTGTATAAGGTGTGCCAGTTGAACTGAGGAAAACAAAATCATTGTCCAAACTCTTTAATTTCAATTCTAGGAGCATTTTTCTCATGAAAGAGCTTATTGGTATTCGCTTGATTCTCTTGCTTTTGTTGTTTTCCAACGCAATCGTAATGATGTTTCTTTCAAAGTCAACGTTGTCCCATTTCAAGCTAATGATTTCTCCTTTTCTCATTCCAGTATATAGGGCTGTAATAATAATATTACGCAGATATGGTTCACATGCTGATATTAATCTCTTTTCTTCCTCTACATTCAGTATCCTTTCCTTCTGATTGTTCAATGGCAACAAACCTGCTCTCGATACAGGGTTCTTGCCAAAAAATTTATCCCATCTATCGGCAAGATTGAATAAATATCGTAACACTTCCAGTTCACGGTTTACAGTTGCAGGAGCAACCTTATTAAGCCTAGCAGCTTTATATTCATCTATGTCTTGGGGTTTAATGGTTGATAGTAGTCGGTTTCCGTAAAAATTGATTAAATGTCTCAAACATAGCTCATCTCTTTTCCAAGAGCGTTTTTTTGTTACATCTCTTACATACGTTAGATATTCTTTTGAAAATTCTTCCAGATTAGGAATTTCAGAGTCAAGCATATCTTCCTTGCCGAGCTTAACGTTACGCTCTCTCTTTTGTAGAATCTCCCTAGCCATGGTTTTGGTGATTATTCCTTTCTTACCAACCGATTCTCTCCTAATTGATCCAATATTTGATCTATACTCTATAACCCATGACTCACCTCTTAGAAATACGCTTCCCATTATTTCTTAACCTCCTTTTTCTAGATTTCTTTTTCTCAAGTTCTTTCAATGGGTCAATCTCCCTCTTTTCTTTTCCTACATAAATACAATGAGTTTTGTTTTGATAGGTGAAGTAGGCATACCAATAACTACCATGACCTTTTCCGCCCTCTTTACACCTCTTACAGCCGCACTTAGCGGGCTTTTGTTGATATACGACTGCCGGGGGGAGGATGGAGCGTATATGATTATAGAGTTGTCGTAGTTCCTTCAAGTCGAGTTTGTGTGTGTCTTTAATTAGCTTAACTAACATAATTATATATGATAACATATTTTACAATGATGTAAAGTTTTTATCTGCAACTTCTAAGCAAAGAAAAATGTCTATAAGAGGAGGGGAATTAGCTAGATTAAATCTTCAAAAATCCAACTTAAACCTAGCTTGGGAATAGGGGATGTTACCCTTTTACAAATTATAGATGTTTTAATTACTGGTGCATTGCAGCAATTTTTTTCCTAATATTTTGATAATCTTCCCAATCAAATCCTTCAAGAAAATCTGCAGCTGCTTTTACACCTAGTTTAAATAAATCTATTTTATCTTTCTTGTTCATAAAGAAATTGAGCCAGTTATGTTTGCCAGTTCCTATCCATGTTACAAGGTTCTTGTAGTCAGGATTTCTTTTTATAAAATCATAGTCAAGTGTGTGTCTTGCACTGTTAAATACTGCTCCGAAAAAGTCCAGAGGGTTATCAATTTTCTTCTTTAATCTTTGATCCTGTCCCAATTTAGCACCAAATGTGGGACATCTGGGCACAATATTTGGAATGTGAAAAAGATCAATTGGAAAGTTTGACATAACTCCACCATCTACAAAGAGACATTTCGAGGGAATAGCTTCGTTATATCCGGCATCATCGTCCCAATAGGTCTTTGCCTTAGGACCTTTAGGAATTCTTTTAATTTCAAGAGGATAAAAGAAAAATGGTATTGACATTGATGCTCTTATATATTTTGCAGGATTAACTGAATCTGGATCGGGAAAATATAACCTAGCCATTCTAGGAAATTCGACTTTTGTTTCAGTAGTAATATCGGCTGAAACAACAGCTAATCTAGCACCAACGGGTCTGTGATCTACTGTTTTTATTTCATCGGGAATAGAAAGCATTCTGTCTTTAAGATTTTTAGTAGTTTTTATGTTTACTTTATTAATATTTTCAGTTAGCCAATCATAAAAATATTTTCCCGGATTTAAACCAATATTTTTATATATATCATCAATATCATTCCATAATTTACTGATTGTGAATGCCTTTTTAAGCCTACCGGCATCTTGTACATATGCTTTTATAAAACCTTTTATATCATCATTTCCATCAACAAGCTTGAACATATCCAGATTAGCTAGAACATCTATCATCTTTTCGCTTTTGATATTTTGTGGGGTATCCATTGCCCCCAACATCAGTGCATTTATTGACCCTGCGGACGTTCCTCCAACACTGAGGAATCTAATACCCATTTTTTCTAGTAAATAGGTGTAACCTACTAGAGCAATTCCAAGAACACCTCCTCCTTCCATCACAAGGTCCACATATTGATTCCCATTATTATCTACAATGTTAGAATACTTTTTATTTTTCATTTTATTTTTTTTCTTCAGATTAGTAATTATACTTTTTACTTCACTATCTTCAGTAAATTCTTCTTTTTTAATGGTATTCCCATTACTCATGATTTACTCTCCTGTTTTATTTAGATTGTAGACTTATATAAGAGCATAATTCAATATCATTGCTCCTTCAATCATCAATATCTTCCGGGGACTTAATTTAGGAGAGAAAATGGAATAAAGGGGGCAAGTCAAAAATGGTCAGAGGCGAACTCTAGGGACCCACATAGTTGGTCGGGGTATGGCGTGTTCAGCTCACCGGGGCGGGTAGCACCCCCTGCCTTCGATTCTTTCTTACAGACCCCCCCCCCGCCCCTATGCGTAGAAGATCCGCAAGCCTTCATGCCCCACGGCACAGTAAGCAAAACAGGTAAAACCAGCAAGGCATGCCACTACATCTTGTGGTTG
>PVMK01173099.1_pt1 | contig 19266 bp, 23 predicted proteins | sample 1853481 | NCBI WGS metagenome assembly PVMK01 (sample SAMN08533507, study PRJNA380276) | Marine sediment metagenome, whole genome shotgun sequencing project. | reverse complement strand
AGCTGAAGGCGGTAACGACACGCGAACAGGGTTCCAGCTTCAGCAGCTGTCTTATCTGGGTGCTTTTGGTACGTAACTCCATCCAGCTATTACCCAGCTCGGCGAATACCGGAACAAAATATTCCACAAATCTGGTCAACGGGTCATTGGCCAGGCTGTCGCAGTCGTATCCAGAGAAAAACCAGACTGGCTCAGGATCATATTGGGCGGAAATTTGAGAAATTTCAGCCGCAAAGTCCTCATAGTTTACGAATACCAACTGGTGTGCTGAACGATACATGCCCTGCAAAAAACAGTAGCGGCAATCGTAAAGGCAATTGAGCATGTGCGAAAAATAGTAGTTATGATAGCCGCCGATACCATAAGATTTTGGCGTCTTCAATACCTGTCCCTTGCGCTTCCTGGCGATAATTAAACCGGGGTTCGATTTTTGCAGGCGAAAATTTTGTGCCCGTGGGTTGAAAACTTCCCCATAGTGCTCGATCTCGATCAGCGGTATGTTTTTAAGTCGATTTATTATTTGCAGGGTACGCGGGTGCTGGCGAACCTCGGACTCCACATAAACACAACTGACCATAGCTACAACGTCAGGGTTTGCTGGTGGCAAAGACTTTCGAGATGGACAATGATCATATCCGCCGAGCCCAGATTGGTTAGCTCGGTGATCAAGGCATTAGTTTGACCCGGTTGGCTCAACAAAAATCGCAGTGATTTACCCATGCGAGATTGCTGGGTTTGAGTAAAATGCGCGCAACTTAGAATTTTTTGCCAGTCGGATTCGCCGATCTCCAGCCGACCAACCTGGTTAGCAAGATTTTCAAGCGATTGCGCGAAGCCAGCCAATTCAACAATATGCCGATTGATCAGTTCACTGATACGGGATTTATCGCGTCCTGTTTGTTGTGCCGGCGTGTCGGAAATTATTTTTAGACATTGAACCAGTTCTGCACTACTGAATCGGGTAGCTACTTCAAAGAAAGCACTTGCCTCCATATCAAATATTTGATGAGGGTGATAATCGACGCTGGGATTGCCGAGTGTATGACAATGTGCCGGTTCCAGGCCGGAGTCGAATATCTGCACCGGGTAGAAATTACGATTAGAATCACTATCGGATATTTTGAAAACTGATACAGCGGCCCCCATGCTATGCGCCGACGAGCCCGCGGTACCAAGATTGATCCAGGCAATCGGGTGCTTGTGACGATTGAGACCGGCGATCCAGGCGGTTGCCGCGGCCGCGGCTGTTTTTCCAATACCGCTGATAATACAGTGCATATTGTCCTTCAGGTAAACATCGAAGGCGTGATGCGATGCCGATTTCTTTAATCCGTAGTAGTCGATGACCGGTTTAGCCTCGCAATGGAGCGCGACTACCCAGACTAACATGGGGTGATCTGCGCAAAATTAATTTGATCCAGCATTGGTGTGAATTCATCGATGACTTTCTGATTACCACGCTTGCGTGCGCCTTTTAACAGGATTTCGAGTTTTCTCATCAGTATTGAAACCGCTGCCTGGTGATGCTGTTTACAGAGAACTTTCCGTTGCAGCAATCGGTGCAGAGAACGAATACGAAATCGATCCATGCCCCAGTAACGAGCCGACAACTGATCCTGGTGTCCGCCGTACCTGGTGACCAGTGGTTTGTCGATATAGCACACCGGGTACTGGTGGCAAATTTTTAGCCACAAGTCATAGTCCTCGCAGGCGGGCAGGCTCTCATCAAAGTATCCGGACGTCGCCAGAAGCGAGCGATGAAATACCACGGCCGATGGCGATATAACACATAACGGCAAACATTTTTCGAATATCCAGCCACCCGATTTGAGGTGTTTTTTCATTGCATTGACCCTGACACCATGTCGAATCCAGATTTCATCGGAATGGAATAACAGGTATTCGGGTTGTAGAATTTTTGCCTGTCGAATCGAAGAGATTTTTTCGGGTAGCCAGCTGTCGTCTGAATCCAGCAGTGCGATCCAGTCGAAGCTGGCCAGCCTGATGCCCGCGTTTCGAGCGGCGCTAACACCGCGGTTGGGCTGCTGAATCAGCTTTATTTCTGGAAAACGTTGAGAAATTTCACCGGCGGTTGAATCGGTTGAGCCATCGTCCACTACGATGATTTCTTCGACAGCACTAGACTGGTTGTATACCGACTCGATTGCGATCATTAGAGAATGCAGTCGATTGTAACTGGGTATGACAACAGAAATCTGCATTACTACGGAATGCTCAGTTCTTTTGCGGGATGACGGTCGATCCGGGGAAATTTGTGATTGTGGTACCCTCTTCGTCAAGAATCCTGTTTTTGCCACTATGATCGACTTCGTCGATTCGAATCACCGAGTGAAGTGGAACATAAATGTGCTTTACATCACCGAATTCATGCTTGAGTTTTTCCTCTGCGGGATCGATCAACAATTTCGAATGCTCGCCGAAAATAATTTCTCCCACTTCGATAAATCCGGCCATTTGAGACTGACTGACCTGGTGCGCGTAGAGCTCATAAATGCGACTATGATTATGGAACTGGATGCGAAAGGTATGTTTTTTAGATTTAGCCATCAGGTTTAGCAATCTTTGTTCATCAGCTGGTCTAGTTCACCGTCCATATGCAATTCGGTTAACTCCGAGAAACCGCCAATCAGTTTACCATCAATCAATATTTGTGGCACCGTTCGGGCCCCCTGTATAGCGTCGCGAAATGCTTCCAGCGCGCTGTCATCGGTATCGATTCGTACCTCGGAATAATCTATATCCCACTTACTGAGCATGTTCTTGGCTTTTACGCAAATCGGGCAACTTGCGGAACTGTATACGGTAACTCGAGGCATGGTGAAGTAGCTTCTATAAAATTAAAAAGCGATTTTACAACAGAAGTTCAGTGCTATACCAGAGTAGCATTGTCCAGGGAGTCGGCTGGAGGTGATATATTTTATGACTGGTCCTGCACCAGTACCCACGGCTTTACCACGACAGTCCAAAGCGAACAATCCCGGTTAAACCAGTCCCGCGCCTGCGTGTCACTCACCGGAGACACTTTTAACTGTTGCAACCAGCTCTCAACCTGCCCGGTGTTGTCCTGCTGAAACGCAAACGCGACATCGATTAAGTCGAGACCGGACGCGACGCACAGGATTTTACCAGCCGCGAAAAAACGCTGTAACTCGGACCATGCCATTTTTGCCGTTTCCACATTTAACTTTGCCCGGATCAGATCTTCGCCCGAACCCGGCTCGATCGGGTCAGCCGTCAACGGGCCCTTAATGGATGATTTCAACGCCATTTAAGGAGCAGGTTTGTATGGTGTCACGAATAATCTCGATAGCAGCCTTGCGAGGGTAATGCTTGCGCCAGGCAATCGCCACGATGCGGCTCGGAGAGGGTGGCTCGAACGGCTTAATATTGATCAGGTTTTCATTGATCTGGTCGCGCGTGATGCTGGTGCGGGGCAGTACCGTAATTCCAGTCCCGGCAGCAACCATGTGCCGTATAGTCTCCAGCGACCCGCCTTCGAGGGTACGGGTTAACTCGCTATTTCCCGACATGCAGTCTGGGCAGGCCTTGATCACCTGGTCTCTGAAGCAATGACCCGAACCGAGTAGCATCAAGTCCTGCGATGCCAGTTCACTGGGTGCAATTGTATCGCGATCTTTCCAGGCGTGATTTCCCGGCAGCGCAACTATAAAAGGTTCCTGGTAAAGTGACGCTGTTTCGATTCCGGGTTCCTCGAAAGGGTAAGAAATTATAATAGCGTCGAGTGTTCCCTGTTTTAGTGACTGGAGCAGGTTAGCGGTAAAATTCTCTTCGATAATAAGTTTCAAGTTTGGTACGCTTTTCGTTAGCACTGGAATCAAACTGGGTAATAGATAAGGTCCGATGGTATATATAACGCCGAGTTTAAATGGACCGGACAGAGGATCCTTGCCCTGTTGGGCAATCTCACCCAATAATCGCGCTTCCTGGAGTACGATGTAAGCCTGGTTAATTACCTGCTGACCGATTTCAGTAATTCGTATTTCGTTTTTAGAGCTACGTTCGAACAGTCGCACTTCAAGCTCTGACTCAAGCTTCTTGATTGCAATACTGAGCGTGGGCTGACTGACAAAACAGGTTTGCGCTGCCTTGCCAAAATGATTTTTTTGCGAAACAGCAACGATGTAGCGTAATTCGGTTAAAGTCATGGCGCTGAAGGAATCTGGTATGGCTTTGAATTTTGCACATAATTGTAGATAAAGGCAATTAAAAACTATTTTCTTATCAATAAAATCTATGGAATAATAATGCGTTTCTTAATCAAAAACGGTCAAATCCGAAATGAAAGTTCAAAATCCTGAGAATTATCGATGAAGTCAATTCTGAATAAATTATTTCAAAGCAGCGAATCGCAATCATCGAGTATTGACCAGGAACATGTATTGCGTGTAGCGACCGCAACCCTGCTGGTCGAAATTACACGGGCTGACTTCGTGGTGCAGCAATCTGAACTTGATCAATTGGGGCAACTGATGGTGAAACAGTTTTCATTAAATCAGATCGAGCATGACGATCTGATGATTCAGGCGCGAGAAAACGCCGATAAGCTGGTGTCGATACAACATATTACGCGGTTGTTAAATGAAAATTTCGATGCCCCGATGAAACTGCGTGTGGTGGAGATGATGTGGCAGGTTGTTTACGCTGACGGCATCAAGGATCACTACGAGGAACATTTGCTTCGACAGGTTTGCGAACTGCTTTATGTACCTCATTCGAAGTTCATACAGGCCCGGCACAAGGCCGAGCAGTCGATTGATAATTAAATCTCTATCCTTGCCAGGTTAAATTACTGGTTGGCAAGGGTCATGATCGGGGGAATTAACAGCATCTTGGCTACCATGATCATTAGCATCGCGAATAATGGTGATAAATCAATCCCGCCGACAGGAGGAATCAGCTTTTGTATTGGGCGTAAAGCGGGTTTCGCCAGGGCATTAACCAGACCGATGACAGGATTGTAATTGCCCGGGCTTACCCAGCTGAGGATTACCTGAATTATAATGGCAATCAGAAATACACTGAGAAACAGCGAGATCAGATCAGCAACAGAATAAATCAATAAACCCAGATAACCAACACCACCAATATACGCAGTCGAATTATTGATGTGCACTATTTCGGTACCGAGCAGAAGCAATATCACAAATTTAGCGTAGGTAATGATCAGGCATAACGCGATCGCAGCCACATCCTGTCCGGACACACTGGGAATAAACCGGCGCAGGTATTTTAGCGGCGGAGTAGTTGCCTTGATGATGAACTGGGAGACCGTATTGTGTGGGTCTGCGCGCATCAATTGCAGCATAAATCTTAACAAAACGAGCAGCACGTACAGATCAAATAACGTGGTAACGATAAACGCTAACGGGGATGTAAAGTAGCTTGAACCCATATCAGATCCGACTGTTAATATTTATTTGACTAGTATATAGATCATTCTGATCTATTAATCGAGTGACAAGGTCCGCCCTTGTCTCACGCGGCATCATACCCTGCCAGCATTTTCCCAGGCTGGATTTCGGCGAATCTTATTCTCTGTGTGATAAATTATCAAATTGTTGCGCCAGTTCGACAGAGCGATCGTGCGCAGCCTGGGTCGCTTTTTCGAGCGACGAAGCCAATCCATTCTGTTGTAACGAGAGTATCGCCTGTTCGGTTGTGCCACCCTTAGAGGTCACCTGGGCGCGTAGTTGAACGACATCCCCGCCTTGTGCCATCGAGGCGGCTCCCAGGGCAGTCTGCTTTGCCAGCAACAGGGCAGTTTCCCTGGTCAGACCGAGGTTTTCGCCAGACTGTTGCAATAGTTCGATAAAGTAAAAAAAATAGGCGGGACCGCTACCGGAAATTGCGGTTACCGCGTCTAGTTCAGATTCCTGCTCTAACCAGACAGTGATGCCAACGGCGTCGAGTATCGCCTGGGCGGCACTTTTTTGTTCGGCGCTGACACTCGAATTGGCGTAAAGGCCGGTGGCGCCGAGTTGCACCAGTGCGGGCATGTTAGGCATGCAGCGAACTATGGCTCGTTCATTCCCGAGCCAGCGATTGATCGCCGATTCGCGGATACCGGCAGCGATACTGATAAACAAGCAGCCGGCCTTGATGTCGGCATTAGCCAGGTGTTCGCAGGCCATCTGCATGACCTGGGGTTTAACTGCCAGTATGACTATATCGGCTGATTCGACCGCTTCGAGGCTTTCGACCGTGGTGTTGATGCCGAATGTCGCCGACAGTCCGGTGAGTTTTTCTTCACTGATATCGCAGGCCGTAATATTTGATGCCGAATAGCCGTTGGCGAGTATACCGCCAATCAGGCTGGAGGCCATATTGCCACCACCGATAAAGTAAAGCTGTTGACGAATCAAAGTCGTTCCCCGAAGATTGAGGTACCAATTCTAACCAGCGTCGAGCCTACAGAAATCGCTGCCGGCATATCTTGACTTCCACCGATAAAGCAAAGCTGTTGATGATTCAAAGTCGTGCTCCAAAAATTGCGGTACCAATTCTAACCAGCGTCGAGCCTTCTGCAATCGCTGCCCGCATATCATGAGTCATGCCCATCGAAAGCGTATCACAATCCAGGCCTCGTTGTTGCAGGCCCTGTAGGGCCTGTTTTAATTTTGCGAAGGGTTCGCGCTGTAATTCAAATCTGGAATGCTGTGCTGGAATCGCCATTAAACCGCGAAGCCGTATATTGGGTAAAACTCGTATAGCTTCGGCAAGGGGAACGATGTCGTCGGGTGCAACACCGGACTTGCTTGTTTCAAGATCAATATTAACCTGGATACAAATATTAAGCGGAGGCAAAGACCCGGGTCGTTGATTGCTCAGGCGTTGGGCGATCTTGGGGCGGTCGACACTATGTACCCAGTCAAATGACTCTGCCAGGGTTCGAGTCTTGTTCGACTGCACTGGACCGATAAAATGCCAAATGATATCAAGGTCGGCCAGTTCTCGCATTTTAGCCTGCGCTTCCTGCAGGAAATTCTCACCAAAATCTCGTTGCCCGCATTCATAGGCGCGCCGCAGGTCAGCAGGGAGTTTTTTCTTGCTTACTGCCAATAGTGAAATATCACCGGGAACACGATCGTATTCGGCTGCTGCCAGCTCGATTTGGTGGTGAATCTGGGCGAGATTTTTTTCGATGTCCTGCATAGGGTTGGCGATAATTCAGATGTCGATTATGGGCAATTCAGGAAAATTCTTAAAGTACCTTTTGGTCCGGATGACACGAGCAGTTTCCGATTATAAGCGGTTTCGCAGCGCGTGGTAAAAATAATAAATTTTCCTCCGTACAGACAATTAACTGCTATATAAGGATGAGTGAATTTATTAACCCGCCCGGCCAATGCGCCAATCGGTTAATAGTTTGGAACAGGGGTGCTGCAAAAGCCGGCCAAACCCTGGTGCGGACTAGTCCCGCACCGGGTATACCCAGCCCGCGCGGAAGCGTCCGGATTAACACTGCCAGATTAATTACGAAATACAGGATCATTCATGGATATAGCTCAATTGTTAGCCTTCGGTGTTAAACAGGACGCTTCCGATTTACACCTGTCCGCGGGGTTGCCACCGATGATTCGAGTGGACGGTGATATCCGCAGAATCAACGTGCCGGAAATGGATCACAAGCAGGTGCACGATATGGTCTACGACATCATGAGCGACAAACAACGTAAGGATTATGAAGAGTACTGGGAAACAGACTTTTCCTTCGAGATACCGGGGCTGGCCAGATTTCGAGTCAATGCGTTTAACCATAATCGCGGTTCAGGCGCGGTGTTTCGAACTATCCCTTCAAAGATACTGAGCCTCGAAGATCTGGGAGCACCGAAAATTTTCCAGAAAATATCTGAATACCCCCGTGGAATCGTCCTGGTTACCGGCCCTACTGGTTCGGGCAAGTCGACCACGCTGGCGGCGATGGTCGATTACAAAAATGACTCCGAGTACGGCCATATACTGACCGTTGAAGATCCGATCGAATTTGTTCACGAAAGTAAAAAATGCCTGGTCAACCAGCGGGAAGTACATCGCGATACGCTGGGATTCAACGAAGCACTGCGCTCGGCCCTGCGCGAAGATCCGGATACCATACTGGTTGGCGAAATGCGCGACCTGGAAACCATTCGACTTGCGCTATCTGCAGCAGAAACGGGTCACCTGGTGTTTGGCACCCTGCATACCAGCTCCGCGGCGAAGACTATTGACCGCATAGTCGACGTTTTTCCGGCAGCCGAAAAATCGATGGTTCGATCGATGTTATCCGAGTCACTTAAAGCCGTCATTGCACAAACCCTGTTGAAGAAAATTGGTGGTGGCCGAATTGCGGCGCACGAAATTATGATCGGTACACCTGCTATTCGAAACCTGATTCGCGAAGACAAGGTTGCACAAATGTATTCGGCCATTCAAACCGGCCAGAGTGTTGGTATGCAGACACTCGATCAGAATCTCCAGGGTTTGCTGAAGCAGGGAGCGGTCACCAAGGAAGAGGCAATGAAAAAAGCTCAGCATCCCGATCAACTGTAATTACTGTAAAATTTATTGTAGGAATAGACAATGGATCGTAACAAGGCGATAAGTTTCATGCACGATTTGATGCGTATGACTGTCAGTAAAGACGGGTCGGATTTATTCATCACCACGGGCTCTCCTCCGGCGATGAAAATCGATGGTAAGGTGTCGATAGTTTCAAAGCAGAGCTTATCCCCCAGCCATACCCAGATGCTGGCGCGCTCGATCATGAACGATAAGCAGGTGTCTGAATTCGAGGAGAAACAGGAATGTAATTTTTCTATTTCATTGACTGGAGTGGCTCGTTTTCGTGTTAATGCTTTTATCCAGCGCGGTAGCACAGGCCTGGTATTGCGCATCATTAATTCCGAGATTCCGTCTTTTGCCGAGTTAAATCTACCCGATACCTTGCAGGACATCGCGATGACCAAACGCGGACTGGTAATATTCGTTGGTGGTACCGGCTCGGGTAAATCGACTTCACTCGCATCGATGGTCGATTACCGCAATCAGCATAGCCATGGTCATATCATCACCATTGAGGATCCGGTTGAATTCTTACACGAACACGGTAACTGCCTGGTCACCCAGCGCGAAGTCGGGGTGGATACTGATACCTATGAGATTGCGCTGAAAAATACCCTGCGCCAGGCACCCGATGTTATTTTGATAGGTGAGGTTCGTGATCGGGAGACCATGGAGCATGCCATTACTTTCGCTGAAACCGGTCACTTGTGTCTGACTACACTACACGCCAACAGTACCAACCAGGCACTGGATCGAATAATCAACTTTTTCCCGGACGAGCGACGATCACAGCTGTTGATGGATCTGTCGTTGAATTTGAAAGGCCTTATTTCGCAACGCTTGATTCCCTACATGGGCAAGACCGGTCGTATCCCGGCAATCGAAGTGATGCTCAATACGCCACTGATGGCCGATCTGATTTTCAAGGGCGATGTACATGAAATAAAAACCCTGATCTCGAAGTCCAACGAGGCGGGCATGCAGACCTTTGATCAGGCTCTGTACGATCTGTTTGAAGCCAAAAAAATCACCTTCGAAGATGCGCTTCGCAATGCGGACTCTATCAATGATATCCGCCTGCGAATCAAACTGTATAGCGAAACCGCGAAAAAGTCGGGAGTGGCCGACGATGAACGTGATTTTGAAATGATGGAAGATGATGAGAAAAAGCGTAGCGGGATGATATGAGCGGGGAAAATTCTACCAAGCCACTTGAGCCTTACCTGAAATTAATGGTTGAGAAGCAGGCATCCGACCTGTATTTAGTGACTGCCGCACCGCCTAATATGAAGGTGCAGGGCAAAACTACAGCCATAGCAAAAAATGCTTTTCATACTGGCCAGGTGCAAAGCCTTGCCTATAGCTTGCTGAATGACGAACAGATCCGGGATTTCGAAATTAACCGAGAAATGAACCTGGGATTCACGCTCGCGGGAGTGGGTCGCTTCCGGGTAAATATTTTTATTCAGCGCTCCGAGGTATCGATGGTGATTCGGTACATCAAGTGGGATATTCCGACTATCGAACAACTTGGGTTACCGAAAATATTGAAAAAAATTGTGATGAATCAGACCGGCCTGGTACTGGTGGTCGGGTCTACCGGGTCTGGTAAGTCTACTACCCTGGCGTCGATGATCAACTATCGCAACAGTCTCGAAGGTGGCCATATCCTGACCATTGAGGATCCAATCGAATTTGTTTTCAAGCATGACAAGTCAATAGTTTCTCAGCGCGAAGTCGGTATTGATACGCTCACCTACGAAAACGCGTTAAGAGAGGCGCTGCGTGAGGCACCGGAAGTGATCATGATTGGCGAAGCGCGTGATCCAGAAACCATGAAAGCGGCCATCAACTTCGCCGATACCGGTCACCTGTGCCTGACCACTTTGCACGCGGTGAATTCAAACCAGGCAATGGATCGCATGATGAATATGTTTCCGCCCGATATGCATAAGCAGCTGTTGATGGACCTGTCGTTAAATTTGAAGGCGATTATCTCGCAGCGGTTGGTGCCTGGTATGAAGGGAAAACTCGCGTGCGCGATCGAAGTGATGGTAAACACGCCTTACATCAAAGAGCTACTGCGCGAGGGTAATTTTCACCAGATTAAGGAAATTATGGAAAAAGGAGACACTGCCGGTATGCTGACCTTTGATCAGTCGCTCTACGATTTGTACAAGGCCGACAAGATTTCGATTAAAAATGCACTAACCTACGCTGATTCAAGCACCAACCTTGAGTGGAAAATCAATTTTGGTGGTAGCCAGAACAATAAGAATACGGGTCAGGAAGATCTGACCCTGCCTTCAGAAGAGGTGTAAGCTCCAACGCCGGTCGATTTAACGCGATTAGCCGGTCGGCGGTCAGATTATTAAATACTAACTGGTCAGGCAGCGCCCAGACCGAACTCAAAAAACGAATTGCCCCGCCACCATTGTTTGCGTGACACGACCATTAAAATCCCAGCCTTCAAAAGCGGTGTTTTTACCCCTGGAAGAAAAGTTCTCACCTCTACAGTCCCAGTGGGCACCCGGGTCGACAATGACAATATCTGCCGGCTCTCCGGCCGCAATTTGTCCGGCATGAAGCCCGAGAATGCGAGCAGGGTTAATACTGAGCTTAGCGATCACCCCGGGCATTGATAAAACTTTTTCTTCGACCAGGCGAATTGCCAGTGGTAACAAGGTGTCAAAAGCACTGATACCGGGTTCCGCCGAAGGGAAGGGGCGTAACTTGGCATCGATTTCATGGGGTTGATGATCCGAGCAAATGCTATCGATGGTGCCATCGGCAATGCCGTCACGAAGTGCCCGTTTATCGTACTGGCTGCGCAGTGGCGGGATTGTCAGTTTGTTGGTATCGAATTCACCAATGTCGTGATCGGTTAGAAAAAGCTGATGCATCGCGCAATCCGCGGTGATCGGCAACCCATTGTGCTTTGCTCGTCGAATCATGTCGACCGAGCGAGCGCATGACAACTGGCCAAAATGGGTTCTGGCCCCGGTCTGGGCAACAAGCTCAATATCCTTTGCCAGCGCGGCGGTTTCTGCGGCCTCGGGTATTGCCGGTAATCCGAGACGGGTCGATACAGAGCTTTCGTGCGCACAGCCATTGGCATACAAATCGCTATCGCGGGGCTGAATGATCACCAGCATGTCCCCTCCAGCGGCATACTCCATCGCCCGACGCTGCACCAGATTATTGATAAAAGGGCGCCCGGCATTGCTGAATGCGATGGCACCGTTTGCTTTCAGGGTTGCCATATTGCTGAGATATTCGCCCTCTAAAGCCTGTGTCAGGGCGCCGATAGTGTAGATATTGCATTGATTGCCAGCTTTCGCATTGCGGTGATCTATTAGGTCAACAACGGCCGAGTTATCAATCACCGGCTGAGTGTCCGGCGGTATACACAGGCTGGTTATTCCACATTTAACCGCTGCGCTGGTTTCCGAAGCAATATTTGCCTTATGGGTTTGACCCGGTTCCCTGAGTCGTGCCTGGCCGTCTACCAGACCCGGGATTACCCAATGTCCCTTCGCATCGATGGTTTGCTGCGGCTTGAATCCTGGAGGTGGTTTGCCGAGACCAACCACCAGGTTGCCATCGATAAAAATGTCGGTTTTTGATTCATCATTATTACCAGGGTCGATCAGAAGGCCATTTTTAATCAGGATCGTCATTCGTTGGCCTGTAATCTTGAACGACCAACGATCATTGACATGATGGCCATTCGCACCGAAATTCCAAAACCCACCTGCTGTAGAATAACCGACTGATTGCCATCCATAACACTGGATTCAATTTCGACACCGCGATTGGCAGGTCCGGGGTGCATCACGATAGCATCAGGATTGGCCCGGTCGAGCCGTTCCTGGGTTAATCCAAACTGGTTGAAATACTCTTTTTCACTGGGCAGCAATGCGCCGCTCATGCGTTCTTTTTGCAGGCGTAACATGATGACCACGTCAACATCCTGAAGCCCGCGTTCCAGATCATCGAATAACTGTACCCCCAGCGACTCTGTATCGACTGGCAATAGTGTCTTCGGGGCGATCACGCGCACCTCGGCAGTATTGAGAAGATTTAGCGCATGGATCTGCGAACGAGCGACACGAGAATGCATAATATCGCCAACTATCGCAATTTTCAGACGCGTAAAATCCTGTTTATGGTGGCGGATCGTATACAGGTCGAGCATCGCCTGGGTCGGGTGTTCGTGCTGCCCGTCACCAGCGTTCAGCACGCTGACACCAGGTCGCACATGCTGTGCAAAGAAATGCGCGCTGCCACTGTCCTTATGTCGGATCACGAACATATCAATTTGCATCGCCTCTAAATTGTGGATGGTATCGAGCAGAGACTCTCCCTTGGTTGTCGCCGAGGTATCGACGTTCAGGCTCAGGATGTCCGCCGACAGTCGCTGCTCGGCGAGCTCGAAAGTTGAACGGGTGCGAGTGCTGGGCTCGAAGAACAGGTTGGCAACTGTTTTACCGCGCAGTATCGGTACCTTTTTAATCACCCGGTCCGCCACCGAGGTGAAGGATTCGGCAGTATCGAGAATTTCGGTAATTATCTGCTGATCCAGGCCCTCGATACTAAGAAAATGTTGCAGTTTGCCGTTTTCATCAAGCTGAAGGTTTTTAGCTGACATTGTCGACATTTGACTTGATCGTCAGCTTAAGTGGTTGCGGGCCATCGAGTTTAATGTGATTACCTGGCTCGAGTTGGATGGTTTCGGCGATTATGTCTGCCTGGATGGGAATCTCGCGCTCGCCCCGATCAATCAGGATGGCGAGGACTATTCGCTGAGGGCGACCGTAATCGAATATTTCATTCATTGCCGCACGAATAGTCCGGCCCGAATATAATACATCGTCTATGAGGATAACCGTTTTACCATCGATATCGGTGGGCAGGCTCGAAGGTTTTACGGTTGGGTGTAAACCGATCTTGGTAAAGTCATCCCGATAAAAAGTGATATTCAGCCGACCGAGATCGGTTTCCGGTGCAATGGCCTGGTGAATCGCGTTGGCTACCCAGTAACCGCCGGTTTCGATGCCAATAATGACAGGTTGCTCAGCGGGGGGAAGATTCGATGGGAAATAGGGTTTCAGTGCCTGGGTCAGCTTTTCAATCAGAGTTTCGACTGAGGGTAGTGCCACGTAATTTCCATGCATTAAACTCGGGGGGCTTTATAGCATAGTTTTTATCTTCGTACAGTAGTTGGTTTGATTTTTTCCACTCCTCGATAGATATCTATGGGTAAATTAGTGCGGAATTAAACTTTGATATAAGCCAATTAGGCCTCGCCTTGTTGGTGCTGATACTCACGTAGCCAGGTCTCTGTGATCAACACCGCTGACAGACTATCGATTTCCGGTTTACTTTTGCGACTACCGCTGTCTATCGCTATGGTATAGGCCTCGCGTGTGGTCAGCCTTTCGTCGATCAATTCGGTATCGATATGGAATCTACCGTGTAACTGGCGACTGAATCGGCTGGCCTTGTCGGTCATGTATTTCGTTTCAGAATAATCTGAGGTCGGTAGCCCGACGATCAATTTCTGTGGTTTCCATTCACTGATCAGCAGGGAAATGGCGTCCCAATCAGGTGACTGCTTAAAGGATTTGATTGCGGTGAGCGGCCTGGCCTGGGCGGTCAGCGTCTGGCCGACCGCGATACCAATCCAGCTGGTTCCGTAGTCAAAGCCGATAACGGTTTCAATCGGGGCCTCAGGCATTCCCGCTCACGGGCGATAGCATGCTGATATCGAATCCCAGGGTATCGAAGGCCATTTGCCACTTGTCATCGGAATTCTTGTGAAACAGGAGCTCTGTGCCGGAAGCTGAGGTGAGCCACGAGTTTTGCTGTAGTTCCGACTCGAGCTGCCCGGGAGCCCAGCCGGAAAAGCCCAGTATTACCAGGTAATCGTCGGGTCCCTTGTTATCCGCAATCGCTTGCAGAATGTCCATCGAGCTAGTCAGGTGTATACCCGGAGACACCTCGACTGTTTTTTGCCAGTTATGGTAGAGGTGTGTCACACGAATCCCTGCTCGAGTTGAACCGGTCCCCCGAGATAAACCGGTTGTTGCCTGATAGCCTCGTCGAGGCATTCAATATCGAGCTGGACAAAAATATCTTCCAGCGTTTGGCTGGTTTGATGATTGACGACCAACCCCATGCTGCCATCCTTACTGTGTTCGCAAATGTAAACCAGGCTGGAAGCAAACAGCGGGTCTTTGATCGCCGGGGTTGCGATCAGGCATTTATCAACTAAATTTGCTTGGTCCTCTGTCATAGTAGCGCCTCCAAAGAGAGTTATACCTTGCCTTTTGTGCTCAGTCGGTTGCTTTTAAAGTCCCAGGTTCTGATGATGACTAGCTGATCGGCACGTTGTTTCAATTCTTCAGAAAACGGTGCAAATGGTTCTGCCAGCCGAAGAATACGCTTTGCCGCCTGGTCCAACACGCTGCTACCCGACGATTGTGTAATTTAACATCCAGTATTTCACCTGCCGAATTAATTCTTACGCTTAAACGTAGCCGACCATCTATTTTATTCATCCTGGCTTCATCTGGATAGTTCAAATTTCCGGTACGTTCTATTTTCTTTACCCAGCTCGCCAGATAGCTCGCTTCCACCGCTTTTTTGGTTGATGCGGTGAGGGTGATTGACTTCGGTCGTTTGGCATAATTAATCGTCATTTGCCTGATTTCTGCCCGTAAGTTTGCTATCAGGCTTTGTCGTCTTTCGAAATCGCTAGGTTGTTGTGAACTGGTTTGTTTTTTTCGAACCTGCTTCTGCTTGTCAACCAGGTATTGCGATTCGGCCTCGGTGATGAAATATATCCTGTTGATTGCGAGCTGGTTCTTATGTCGTTGAGGCTGTGCCTGACTGGCATAGCCCTGCTGATCCAGTGGCGTATTTGCCGAGGCCGGTGCGCTGGGGCGGGCTTTGTCCTCGGCATTTCCACCTCCGGCCTGATCCACCTGCGCAAGAAAATCCGGATTTTCGGCCTTATCCAGGCTGCGTGAACTAGCCACGATGATCTCCAGGCTGGGTAGGGCGTCAGATTTCGGTTTTTTACTGGTGGTAAAACCAACACCCAACACCACAATTGCGTGTACGGTCAGCGCAACAAATAGCGTAAATCCCAGCCGGTCACTGGCGCCGATTCGAGGTGTTCTGCTTTGTGAGCCATGTTGAGTCATAAGTTGTCACCGCTTTCGTACAATATGCGGGCTAGTTGTTATTTTGCCAACATTGGGCAAGTATCACCAGCCATTTACGACCTTGGCCACGTTTTCTCGAACCCCGGAGTTCGGCTTACTACTCGACGACAGTAACTACCAGGTCGGCCGCCAGTTCAATTTTTTGCGCAAACGAAGCGGAAATCGTAATTCGCTGTTGTTCGTCAATGATCATGTAATCTTCTATGCCTAGTGAACCAGCCAGAGCGCGATGATCCATTAGACCGTCAATCATCAGCGTCGTAGCAGCGACGTCGGCCAGTACTGGATCCGGGGTCAGAACCGTGGCCGAGCTGATATGATTTGATGGTTCGCCACTGCGTGGATCGATGATATGGTGTACCAGCTTGCCGCCCTCGCGATAAAAGCGCTGATAGTTACCCGAGGTAAATAAAGACTGCTTACCAAGCAAACCGATACTGGCGATAGCGCCCGGCTGATAAGGATTTTGCACACCGATTTGCCAGGCCTTACCAAGTTTGTTCCCGGAAGTAAGGATATCGCCACCAGCATTGATCAAATAGTGCTCAAACCCCTGTCGATCTAGATGAACGGCGATCAGGCCGATTGCATATCCTTTTGCAATTCCACCGAAATCCAGTTGCAAATGCGGGTTACGACTTGATGCCTGCCGATCCTGAATAATTAGGTCGTCCATTGTTGGCAGATCTTGTTGAATGGTATTAATCAATGCCTGATCGGGGTCCGGTTGCCCGTGAAACCCGTAGCTGGCAATCAGTTTCCCCAGTGCCGGATTGAATAACTGTTTTGAGCTGAGATAATACCGCTGGCTCAGGTTTATCAACTCTAGCAGCGATGCAGGTATCGCGACCGGAGCTGAACTGCCCAGGGCTTGATTGAAACGGCTTAATTCGCTGTCTTCCCAGGCATGCCAGCTTTGGCGATAGGCTGACAGCTGTTGCTCGATCTCGATCAGGGTTTGCTCAGATTTAGCCAGGTCGTGATGTATCAGGGTAACATCGATAACGGTGCCGAATTGCAATATACGTTGTTCGACCAGCCGGGGTTGCTGTTCGCAGCCGACCAACAGGATAACCCCCAGCAGGTGGGCAATTCTATTAATTGTCGGGGAGCGAATGCCTGTCCCAAAAAAATCCAAATTAATAAAGATGCCCAGGAGTTTAATCAGTTGGTGGCTAGCTGATCGATACAATTGAATAGATCCGCACTGATGTTCAAACCGAATTCCAGATCGAGCTCGCGTATACAGGTGGGGCTGGTGACATTTATTTCGGTGATATAATCACCGATCACGTCGATACCGACAAAAACCAGCCCCTTGTCGCGTAGCGACGGACCAATCTGTTCACACAGCCAGTGATCACGGGCGTTCAACTTTTGACCCTGTGTACTGGCGCCCGCGGCTATATTTCCACGATTTTCTCCAGCGGCAGGCAGGCGTGCGAGCGCGTAGGGCACTGCTTCACCATTGATTAACAAAATACGCCTGTCGCCTTTACTGATTTCGGGTATGTAGCGCTGGGCCATTGTTTGCGAGGTTCCGAACCGGGTCACTGTCTCGAGGATGACGTTGGTGTTTTTGTCGCCTGCCTGCACCCGAAATATGGATTTCCCGCCCATACCATCCAGTGGTTTGATGATAACGTCCTGATATTGATCAATAAATTCGATCAGGCGTTGTGGATTCCTGCTAACACGGGATTCGACGCAGCACTGCGGGAAATACCGGGTGTAGAGCTTTTCGTTACAGTCTCGAAGACTGGCGGCCTTGTTGATAACCAGCGTTCCATTTTCCTCGGCCTGCTCGAGTAAGTAAGTGCAGTAGATATATTCGAGATCAAACGGGGGGTCTTTACGCATCAAAATGACATCGAGCTCATCGAGGCGACAAACACCCGAATCACCGATGCTAAACCAGTCCTGGTCGTCGTCTTTCAGCTGCAATAACTGGTAGTTCGCATAGCTGAGATTATTATCCATGTACAGATCGTTAATCGTCATGTAATAAATATCCCAGCCACGATACTGCGCTTCCAGCAGCATCGCAAAACTCGAATCTTTCCAGGGTTTGATGGACTCGATCGGGTCCATCACGATACCTAGTTTTTGACTGGCTGCCATTGCCTGGATCTTTCGATAGATTTTGCGCGCATGATTTCTATTTTCCGAGTGATGCGAAGGAGCAATTTTACCGAATTTTGAAATATTCGCACTTCTAAATTGCAAACCAACTCGTATTTCTACAAGGTTCGATTTTATTGAGTCCTACCGGGTCAACACTCAGCAACCAGTAATCTCACATTGTAAAAAAGGAGTTTCGGGGGGTGGCCTCTGATAAGCCCCTGAGAGGTTAGAAATTACATCAGTTACCCCAATTAAATCACTGGTTATAGATGAAATCCCTACTATAATCTTTTGGTAATAAGTGGGTTCAGACCAACCAGTAACTCTTCCGGGGGAGTTGTGAACGACCAGACTCAAGAATCAGATAATGCGCAGGATCGAAGGGCCTTGAATGTCAAGGTCATGGTCATCGACGATAGTAAAACAATTCGCAGAAGCGCAGAAACTCTACTCAAAAAAGCGGGCTGTGAAGTCGTTACAGCGGTCGATGGCTTCGAAGCCCTGGCGAAGATAACCGCGCACAAGCCGGATATCATATTCGTCGATATTATGATGCCCCGCCTGGACGGTTACCAGACCTGTGCCCTGATTAAAAACAATCAAAATTTTAAGGCGACACCGGTCATCATGTTATCCAGCAAAGACAGTATATTTGACCGTGCGCGTGGTCGCATAGTCGGTTCCGAAAAATATTTAACCAAGCCATTTTCCAGGGAAGATTTAATCAGTGCGATTACAACCCATGTGGGTCACGCATAGCCAGTATAACAAGCAACAAATAATGAAAGAGGTAAAACCAGTATGACGCATATCCTGATAATTGACGACTCACCTACGGAACTTCATGTTTTCAGGACGATGCTGGAAAAAAACCAGTGCCAGGTGTCGGTTGCGAGCGATGGCGATTCCGGTATCGAAAAGGCTCTCGAAGTAAAGCCGGACTGTATATTAATGGACGTTGTAATGCCGGGTAAAAACGGTTTTCAGGCGACTCGTGACCTCAGTCGGAATCCAGAAACTTCGTCCATTCCCGTTATTATAGTGACCACAAAAAATCAGGAGACCGACAAAATTTGGGCAATGCGACAAGGGGCCAAGGATTATATCGTCAAGCCAACTAACGAAAAGGACCTGATGGCAAGAATAAACAGCGTGTTGGACCAATAACCATGCCAGTTACTTCCCCTTTCGATTTACTACAGGCACTGGATTCGCGCTGCTGTAAAAATTCTAGCGGCATGCCCACGGGTAAGGCCGTTGTCGATGACTGGGTTGGTATCGGATTTAAGATTAACGACATTCCACTTCTGGCAAAAATGGACGAAAT
>PVMK01155240.1_pt1 | contig 19273 bp, 16 predicted proteins | sample 1853481 | NCBI WGS metagenome assembly PVMK01 (sample SAMN08533507, study PRJNA380276) | Marine sediment metagenome, whole genome shotgun sequencing project. | reverse complement strand
CAGCGCCGCCGAAGGCGCACGAGTCGCGGCGTAACGTCGCCACAGGGTTCAAGGCTCAGGGTTATCGTTTCAGCAATCGCTATCGGGATCGCTATCGCTTCCGAAAATCCGAAATCCGAAATCCGAAATTCCTTGGTGGGCGGGCATCACATGGGATAGATGCCGTCGTCGCGGGTCGGTTGGGCGGCGCCGAATCCACCGCCGCCCTCGTCACCCATCTCTTCCTCGAGGGCATCGCCGAGGTCCTCCTCGATTTGCTCCGGATCCTCGCCGGCCTCGAGCCGGCGGATCATCTCCTCCATCGCCGGGGTCACGGGCTCGCCGGCAATCTCGGTCATTTTCCGCACCGCAGCCGCCATCGCCCGCGGGTCATTTTCGTCCATATTCTCGAACTCGGCGGCAAAGCGCATCATCTCCCTCTCTACGCGAGGGTCATCGAAATCACCGTTGTCGTCACCATCGCCGGTCGCTGTTTTCGCGGATGCGGCCACACCGAAGCGGGAAGGCACGCGATGAAGATCGGTGGCGCCGCACTTGGGGCAGGTGGGAACCTTTTCCGTCGTCACCTTGAACGAGTGAAAGCTGAAAATCCGGTTGCACGCCTCACAAAGGAACTCGTAGATCGGCATTATTCCCCCTCTTCTCCGCCGACCGCACCCCAGTAATCGACCCGGTAGCCATCGAGCCCGGCCTCGACAAGGTATCGAGGATCGACGCGCATCGCGAGCTCGACCGACTCATCGTCGAACCGCCGCGCCAACTGGTGGGGCAAACCCACCGCCCGCCGTACCAGCTCCGCCTCATCCAACGGCACCCGGAGGATCGCGACATCGGGCGCCGACAGCAGGGTCGTTCGGATGGCGGACTTGAGGTCCGCGATCGCCTCACCGGTCACCGCCGACACGGCCACCGACCCTCTCCGGCGCAGATCGGATCCCATGTGACCCGAGCCGAGGAGATCGATCTTGTTGCGTACCACCAGCGTGCGCTCGCGCTCCACTCCGAGCCCGTCGAGCACCTCCAGCCCGACTCGCAGATGTTCCTCCGCGCTCGGGTGGGATGCATCGACGACGTGGAGGACGAGGTCGGCGACCGTTGCTTCCTCGAGGGTGGAACGGAAGGGCGCCACCAGATCGTGCGGCAGCTTGCGAATGAAACCCACCGTGTCGGTGAGGACGGCGATCAGATCCTCACCCAACGCCACCCGGCGGGCCCGCGGATCGAGGGTGGCGAATAGCTTGTCTTCGACCAGCACCTCCGCCCTGGTGAGGCGACGGAACAGCGACGACTTGCCGGCGTTGGTGTAGCCGACAATGGCCACGGTCGGGAGATCGCCCCGTCGATCGCGGCGCACCCGCCGGTCGCGCTCGATCACCGCCAGCTTGCCCCGAAGCTGCGCCATGCGCCGCTTGATGAGCCGCCGGTCGATTTCGAGCTGTGTCTCACCCACGCCCCGGGTGCCGATGCCACCCGCCTGGCGGGAGAGGTGGCGCCATCTCCGGGTCAGCCGAGGCAGCAAGTAACTCAGCTGCGCCAACTCGACCTGGGTCTGGGTTTCTCGGCTCCGCGCATTCTGCGCGAAGATGTCGAGGATGACCGCGGCGCGGTCGAGGACCTTGACCGAGTCTGGAAGCTCGCGCTCGATGTTCCGCACCTGCGAGGCCGTGAGGTCCTCGTCGAAAACCAGCGAGTCGATGTCTTCGTCCTCGCATCGCTCTGCCAGATGTCGCAGAAAACCCCGACCGACAAGCGTCGCCGGCTCTGGTTTCAGCCGCTCCTGCACGCCGCGGCCGACAACCACGGCGCCCGCGGTGTCAACCAGGCGCTCGAGCTCGTCGAGGTGTTCCTCGACCACCGGGCGCGGCAGACCGGGCAGGATCAGCCCGGCGAGAAACGTCCGTTCGCGCCGGTCACCTTCAAATTCGTACATGGTAGTCGGGGCCATGGGTTACGGAAGGTCCTCCTGGTGCAGGCGGAGAAGGACCTTTTCACACGCCGCCAGGGTCTCTTCCACATCCTTCGCACCGTGGGTGCTGGAGACGAAGGCGGCCCGTCCGGGCTCGTGCGGCAGGAGGACCCCCTCGGCCCGCAGCGACGCGGCGAACCGCCGGTAGGCATCCCCGTCGGAGGCATCGAAGCTCTTCCGGTCCACCACCGGTTTGTCGGACATGTAGAGGGCGAAGACCGAACCCACGCGGTTGACGACCATCGGTCGGGAGAACCTCTCCGACAACCCGAGCAGACCCTGGACGAGCTGGTCGGTGCGTTTTTCGAGGTGCTCGTAGACCGCGTCATTCTTGAGAATAGAGAGTATGGACTCCGCCGCCGCCAGGGAAACGGGGTCCGGCGTCGACATCGGATCGTCTCCATCGGGCGGCTCCTGGGGGTCTCGGAACGCCACCACACCCATCGGGAATCCGGCGCCCAATGTGGCGCCATACACCGCCACATTCGGCGTGATTCCGGCGCATGCGGCGGCGCCGCCGCGGTGCACGCGGAATCCCGAGACCCGCTCGTCCAGAATCACCAGCACGTCGTTGTCGCGGCACGCATCGACGATCTCTTCGAGCGCACCATCCGGCGGCGGAACGACCCCGAACCGACCCATCAGCGGGTCGAGGATCAGACCCGCAATTTTGGTGCTGTCGCCGGTAACTGCCGCGATAATCTTCGCCACATCCCATCCGCGAACCGCGCGGATCGGGTTCGCGGGATCGGTGGCGAGCTCAGCCGGAGCCCCCACCCGCAGCGGGGCGCCGCCATCCAGAACCAGGATTCGACTCTTGCCTGTTTTCAGGCGCGCCCAGCGCAGCACATGACGAAATGCCTCGTCCTGGCTACGGCAGAACCACCAACTCTCGACCCAGGGCAGGAACTGCCCGAGCGTCTCGGCCAGCTCCACCTCCTGCGGCACATGAAAGCCTTCCGGGATGCCGGCCGCCAGCACCTTGCGCACCGCATCGAGGATGAACTGATTGGCAAAGCCTACGATGGCGGAACCGCCGGCGCCTATATAGTCGATGTATCCGACGAGATCGACGTCGAAGACCCGCGGACCCTCAGCCTTTTGGGCCACGAGAATACGGTCGCCCCCCGTGCGAAGGACCGGTACCGCGCCCGCCTTTTCGATCAGTTCATCGTGTCGTCGACCCATCCTGATCAGTAGTCCTTCTCATCCTGGTCGCCGTCTCCCCAGAAAAAGAAACCTCGACACCGGGCGGAGCAGAATGTGCGTCCGAAGTCGAGCTTGGAGCAGAATACACAGTAGCTGGCCTCGCAGATCGCGCATGTTTCCACCTCGCTCTCCCGCACCCGGATGCCGCACAACGGGCAGGGCTTCAACTCCTCCTCAGGGGCTTCAATCGCCATCAGAACGAGTATATCGTGATTGTGGTCGCCACAGTAGACACCCGACGAGAAGTACGGGTATAGTTCTCGATCGGGCGGTGTAGCTCAGGGGTAGAGCAGGGGTCTCATAAGCCCTGTGTCGGTGGTTCAAGTCCACCCACCGCCACCAAATCCAAGCCGCTCTCTCTTGGGGAGAGCGCGGGTGGGATTTGGAGGTATTAGCTGTTAGGTATTAGGTATTAGCTCATCGCAGGCTATTGCCGACCCGATGAGATCAGACCCCACTGGATGATCCCAATCAACCAGAAAGCACCCTCGGATCATCACCAGGGCCTTATGGCGGACCGTGCGATGAGCTAATACCTAACACCTAATACCTAATGCCTTTAAGATGGCTCATGGTTCTTGCCGAGTTTCCATTGCACTTTCTGGCGACCTTTCCCGAGTTGGTCGGCCAACGGGTGTTGGCGGCCCTCTCCGGCGGGCCGGACTCGGTGGCGCTGCTCCATCTGCTCGGCCATCCCGACCTCGGTTTGGAGCTGGAGGCCGTGCACGTCCATCACGGAACCCGTGGTACGGAGGCCGACGCGGACGCAGCTTTCTGCGAAGAGCTGTGTCTCGAGCTGAACATCCCCTTTCACCTGCGCCGGATTCCGCCCTTGGTGTCGATGCCGGCAGGGCGCGAAGGAACGTGGCGCCGGCATCGATACCGAATTCTGCTCGACCTCAAGGAAGAGAGGGGCGCGGCCGCCGTGGCCACCGGCCATCACCTCGATGATGTCGCCGAGGGGGTGCTGGTGCAGCTGATGCGCGGCGGCGGGCCCCGAGCCCTCTCGGGTGTAGCCACAGCATCCCCGGAGGGTTTGATCAGACCCCTGCTGAAGTGGAACCATCACGACATCCTCGAGTACCTCGGCCGGCTCGATGCCGACTGGCGAGAGGACAGCTCCAATTTCGATCTCCAGTTCCTGCGCAACCGAGTCCGCCACGAGGTCCTACCGCGCCTCGAGGCATGGAGCCCTTCGTTTCGCCGGCATCTCGTGCACCTGGCGGCAACCCTCGCATCGGACGAGGCGTTTCTCGCCGAGGAGCTCGCGGCAAGGGCATCGTGGATCGATCCCTGGGAGCCTGACGGCGGTGTGGCCGTGACCGCGATCCGTAATCTCCCGGCCCCTCTCCGTACCCGTTGGCTGCACGCCCAGGCGCGTCGGATCGGTCTTGACCGGGTGACCAGACGCCAGACCGAGCTCTTCGAGGAACTCATTGCCACCGGTCAACCCCGCGCCGTGACCCTCGGCCGGCGATGGCGGATCCGGCTCGCCCGTCGCCGGCTCTGGCTGGAACCGCCAGAGCCGCCGCAACCCTTCGCCTTCGATCTCACTGCCGGCGAGACGATCGAGCTCCCGCTGCCTGGTTGGCGCGTCCGCTTCGGCCCGAACGAAACCCCGCCGGACGGTCTTCGCTGGTCCTACCATCCGCCGACCGGGGTCCGTCTGAAGATCAGGACTGCACGCAACGGTGACCGAATCGAGATCGATGACGCTCGCGTACGGGTGAGCAGAATCCTCGCCCGCGCCATGCCGCGGCATCTCCGCCGGGCATGGCCGGTATTCTGCGAAGATGATAGAATTTATTGGATTCCAGGGGTGTGGCAGGACCCGGAAGCATCGGACCGGGATGGCCCTGTCGTGGAGGTGACACGCTCATGAGCAAGCTGCGAGTGGTGTACAGCGCCGACGACATCAGCAAACGCTTGCGGGAGGTCGCGTCAGCAATTGCTGAAGATTACGGTGATCGCGAGTTGGTGCTCGTCGGAATGCTCAAGGGCGCCGCGTTCTTCCTCGCCGACCTCGCGCGATTGATGCCTCGCCCTGTGGATTACGAGTTTGTCAACGTCACCTCGTCTCCCGGCGATCACGGTGAAACCGTGAACCTGACCTTTGCGACCCAGGTCAACGTCGCTGACCGCAACGTACTGATTCTGAAAGATGTTTTCCACTCCGGAGTAACAGAAAACTATCTCATCACCCACCTCAGCCAACAGAACCCCGCCTCCATCGAGGTAGTGGCTATGATCGACAAACCGCAGCTGCGCAGCGTCAACCTGAGCGCGCGGTACTCGGTTTTCGGCGATGTCCCGGACGGATTCCTCGTCGGCTACGGACTCGGCCCGGGACACGGCGAGCACACGAATCGTCCGGATCTGTGCATTGTCGAGGAAGATTGAGGCAGGCCCGAGATCAGGACAGGGAACAATTAGGGTGGGAGAAAACGTTCTCTCAAGGGCGCTACCTCGACGGTAGGCGCCGGAGGATAAGCAAGAGTGAACCAGACCGTACGAACCGTTCTGATGTGGATCGTGATCCTGGTAGGAGTGCTGCTGATTCTGCAGGTTCTTCGAGGTTATAGCGCCACCAGCCAAGAGATCGCGTTTTCTGAGTTTCTCGATCGGGCGGATGACGGCCAGATCGAAATGGTACTGATCAAGGGCGACGAGATCTTCATCGCCTCGTCGGCGGCCGGCGACGGCACGGCCGCCAGCCCGCGCTACGACCTCCACACCTACAACCCCGGCTATGACGATTTGATCCAAACCCTGCGCAAGCACAAGGTCGAGATCAAGGTCGAAAAACCCTCCGACGGACGAATGCTCACGGCCCTGTTGTCGTGGGCGCCCCTGCTGATCCTCGTCGGCCTGTGGTTCGTGTTCTTCCGACAGATGCAGGCCGGCGGCACCAAGGCGATGTCCTTCGGCAAGTCCAAGGCGAGGCTCCTCAACCCCGATGAACAGAAAGTGACCTTCGCCGACGTGGCCGGAGTCGATGAAGCCAAGGAGGAGCTCGAGGAGATCATCGAGTTCCTCAAGGACCCCAAGAAGTTCCAACGCCTCGGCGGCAAGATCCCGAAAGGCGTCCTCCTGATGGGTGCGCCGGGCACCGGCAAGACCCTGCTCGCCAAGGCAATCGCGGGCGAGGCGGAGGTACCGTTCTATTCGATTTCAGGTTCTGATTTCGTGGAGATGTTCGTCGGCGTCGGGGCATCACGGGTCAGGGATCTCTTCGAGCAAGGCAAGAAGAACGCACCCTGCATCATCTTCATCGACGAGATCGACGCCGTTGGCCGCCACCGCGGAGCGGGTCTCGGGGGCGGCCACGACGAGCGCGAACAGACTCTCAACCAGCTCCTCGTGGAGATGGACGGATTCGAGTCGAACGCGGGTGTGATCCTCATCTCTGCGACCAACCGACCCGACGTCCTCGACCCGGCCCTTCTCCGACCCGGTCGTTTCGACCGCCGCGTCGTGGTCAACCATCCCGACGTCAGGGGCCGGGAGGGCATCTTCGTGGTCCACACCAAGGAGATCCCCCTGGCCTCGGACGTCGACCTGGCAGTCCTTGCTCGATCGACGCCGGGTTTCACGGGCGCCGATATCGCCAATCTGGTCAACGAGGCGGCCCTGCGCGCAGCGCGCTTCAACAAGATGAAGGTGGATATGGCGGACTTCGAGTTCGCCAAGGACAAGGTGATGATGGGCGCCGAGCGGCGGTCCCTCGTCATGTCCGAAGAGGAGAAACGCATGACCGCTTACCACGAAGCCGGTCATGCGCTGGTCGCCGTTCTGGTTCCCGAGGCCGATCCGCTGCACAAGGTGACGATCATTCCGCGCGGGCTGGCGCTCGGCCTCACCCAACAGCTGCCTCTCGAAGACCGCTACAGCTACCCGCGCAGCTACCTCGAGGCCAATCTTCAGGTGCTCATGGGGGGGAGGTTGGCCGAAGAGCTGATCTTCGGCTCTGGAAAAATGACCACCGGCGCGGGCAACGATCTCGAACGCGCCACCGAGCTGGCGCGCAAGATGGTCTGCGAGTGGGGGATGAGCCCATCGATGGGCCCACTCACCTTCGGCAAGCGCGAGGAGTCGATCTTCCTCGGCAAGGAGTTCACCAGACACCAGGACTACTCCGAGACCACCGCAACGCAGATCGACGACGAGATCCGCAAGTTCATCACCATTGCGTATGAGGAGGCTCGTGGCCTTCTCGATGCGAACCAGGAAGTTCTCGAAGCGATCGCCGCGGCTCTTCTCGAAGACGAGGTCCTCGACGGTGACCGGATATACGATCTTCTCGCCAAGCACTCGGACCTCGATGTCGAGGCCATCAAGCGTCAGAAACAGAAGAGCGATGCGGAAGCGTCGGAATCAGAGTGACGGGAAGCACTTTGGGAGAGTTGAGAGTTGAGAGTTGAGAGTTGAGAGTTGAGAGTTGAGAGTTGAGAGTTAGGAATTTGGAATTGGGAGCAACCTGCCACCCACCGTCCCGGGCACACGATCGGAAGGCCGTGACGTCCACTCGCCCAGGACGTCTCGACAGCCTGTGGCCGCGGGCTCGGCCGGTCGTGATGGGCATCCTGAACTGTACTCCCGATTCCTTCTCCGACGGCGGACACAACTACGTTTTCGATGACGCCGTGCGCCACGCCGCGAATCTGATCGAGGGCGGCGCGACGATCGTCGATATCGGCGGGGAGTCCACCCGCCCCGGGGCGGCGCCGGTCGCCGCAACCGACGAGAAGCGACGAGTGATCCCCGTGATCGCCGAGATTCGGCGGCGGTGGCCGGAGTCGGTCATCTCGGTCGACACCTCGAAGGTGGAGGTGGCGGCAGCGGCCTTGGAGGCCGGCGCCGATCTCGTCAACGACGTCACCGCAGCATCGGAGGCCGGCATGCTCGAGCTGGTAGCCGAATGCGGCGCCGGCATCGTGCTCATGCACAGCCGCGGCGAACCGCGCACCATGCAGAAAGACACAACCTACACCAACGTTGTCGCCGAGGTCCACCAACACCTGCGGCAGCGCGCGCGAGCTGCGGTCGAGGCGGGCATCCCCCCACACCGGGTGTGGCTCGATCCGGGAATCGGGTTCGGAAAGGACGATGACGGAAACCTCGCGTTGTTGGCATCACTGCCGAGCCTCGGCACCATCGGCCACCCGGTGCTGATCGGTCCGTCGAACAAGAGCTTCATCGGCCGGCTCACCGGCGCCCCGGTCGAGGCCCGCCTTGCCGGCTCTCTCGCAGCGCTGATCCCGGCGATCGACCTCCCGCAGGCCGTGGTCCGGGTTCACGACGCCGCCGCTGCAGCACAGTTCCTCGAGATCGCGACTCGAGTTGTTGAGAATACGGCATGAGCTGGCTGTTGGGGCTGCTCCGGGAGATCACGCACCTCCAGGTCTCGATCGCCGACATCATCGACATCTTGACGGTCGCGGTGCTCATCTACGCACTGCTGGTCCTTCTCCGGGGCACCCGGGCGATGCAGATGCTGTGGGGCATCATCATCATTATCGGGCTTTACATCGCCGCCCTTGCGCTCAAGCTGATCACCCTGTCGACAATCCTCTCCTACCTCCTGGGGGTCCTGCCGATCGCCATCGTCGTCCTCTTTCAGCAGGAGATCCGCAGGATGCTGACGGCGTTCGGCTCGACGACTATCTTCCGCTGGGGCCGCCGGCCCGAGGAGGGGCCGGTGATCATCAACGAGCTCGCGCTGGTCGCACAGGCGCTGGCGTCAAAGCGCATCGGCTCTCTGATCGTCATCGAACGTCGGGACTCTCTCACCGCCTGGATCGACACCGGGATTCCGCTCGAGGCACGCTTCTCGTACGCTCTGATGCTCAACATCTTCATCCCGGGGACGCCGCTCCACGACGGCGCCGTGATGATCCGCGGCGGGCTGATCGTCGCCGCCTCGTGCTTTCTACCCCTGACCACCAGCCACGAGCTCTCCTCCGAGCTCGGCACCCGTCATCGAGCCGCAATCGGGCTCACCGAGGAAACCGACGCCCTGGTGATCGTCGTCTCCGAGGAAACGGGAACCATCTCGCTCGCGGTTGAAGGACAGCTGCTCCGCCCCCTCGACGAGACGACCCTCCGCAATGCTCTCGCCGAGCAACTGTTTCAGATGCACCCGTTCGAGGAGGTGCAGGCGTGACCCTCCGACCGAGGTATCCGGTCCAGTTTCTGGTGGCGTTGACCGCCGCCTTTCTGCTCTGGTATGCCCTGGCCGCCCAGCGCAGCGAGAACATCTCGGTGCGAGGCGTCAAGGCCCGGCTGACACTGGTCAACATTCCGGACAATCTCGTCGTGACCTCGAGCGTGCCGGACACGGTCTCTCTGCAGCTCCGCGGCCCCCTGACCCGAACGCTGGACTCGAGGAACCCGCCGGAGGTCCTCCTCGATCTCTCGGACGCTCGACCCGGGATCAACTCCTACCCCATCAACGCGAGCGACATCCCGTTGCCCGCCGAGGTGGACGTGGTCAGCGTCGACCCGCCGGCGATCACTCTCGAGCTGGAGCGCCAGGCCGCGCGGCTTGTTCCGATCCGGCCGCTGATCGATGGCGAGCCGGCCCCCGGGTTTGTCCTCGGCGAGGTGCTTGTCGTGCCCTGGGAGTACACGGTCGAGGGGCCCGAGAGCCTCATCCTGGCCCTCGAGGCGGTCGGAACGAGCCCGGTTTCGATCGAAGGGGCGGCCGGTCCGGTGGAGGCCGTAGTCCAACCGGCTCTGCCCAATCCACAGCTGCGGGCGCTCGGTGTAGGGCCGATCCAGGTGATCGTGGATATTGTCCCGGAAACAGTCCCCGAGGAGGAAGATCTTACCGATTGACGATGGGGTATTAGGTATTAGGTAGCCGCTAATTGGTAACAGCCAACTTCTTTTTGGCGCTGGAATAAGGAAGGAAATTGGAAACTCTCTTTGGAACCGATGGCATACGCGGACGCGCTTTCGAGCCGCCGCTGGACGAGGACACCATCCGCCGTCTCGGCGCTGCACTTGCGGCGGGTCTGGTCGAGGAGTGCTCCGAAGCTCACATCCTTCTCGCCGGGGACACCCGAATCTCAACCCCTTCTCTCGCCGAGTGGCTGGCCTCGAGCTTTCAGGCGGCAGGGGGAAAGGTGACCTGGGCGGGCGTGCTGCCGACGCCGGCAGTTTCGCGCCTCCTGGGCCACGGGAACTGTACGGCGGGGGTTGTCATCTCAGCTTCCCACAACCCCGCCCAGGACAACGGCATCAAGATCCTCGCTCCGGGCGGCGAAAAGCTGGCCGACGAGCGCGAACGTCACCTCGAGGCGATCATCCCGGAAAGCCCCATCAAGATCGGACCTGGGTTGCCGCCGATCGATGAATCGCTCGCCGAACACTATTTGGATCTGCTGGTGGCGAGCCATCTCACCAAGAACCCACTGTCGGGGCTTCACATCGTGGTGGATGCGGCCAATGGCGCTGCGTCGGGAATCGCCCGCCCGTTCCTCGAGCGACTCGGCGCCAGGGTCACGGCCATCGCCTCCGAACCGGACGGCCACAACATCAACGCGGACTGCGGCGCCACCGCTCCGGACAGGCTCGCTCGCACGGTGACCGAGCTCGGCGCCGACGCCGGGCTCGCCCTCGACGGTGATGCCGATCGGGCCGTGCTGGTGGACGAATCCGGTTCGATACTGGATGGAGACGACATCCTGCTGGCGTGGGCCCGTACACTTCGCGCCAATTCCCAGCTACCCGACGGACGGGTGGTAGCGACGGTGATGAGCAACTTCGGTCTTGAAGGCGTGCTACGCGACGAGGGCATGGAGCTCATCCGTTGTCCGGTCGGCGACCGTGCGGTGTGGTTGGCGATGACCGAGCACGGCGCCGCCCTCGGCGGAGAGCAGTGCGGGCACATTATCTGTTCCCACTACGGTGTTTCAGGGGACGGCCTCTTGACCGGTTCACACCTGCTCGCGATCGCGGCCGACCGCGGAGTCCCGGTTTCCGAGCTCTCAGGCCTCGAGAGATTGCCGCAGATCCTGGTCAACGTCGCCGTGGCGAGGAAGCAACCGTTCGAGGAGCTGCCGCGGGTCTCGAGAGAGCTGGCCCATGCCCACGAGAGCCTCGACGGCAGGGGTCGCATCCTCCTGCGCTACTCGGGCACCGAGCCCGTGGCGAGGGTGATGATCGAGGGCGAGGACGCGGACAAGATTCAAACCCTGGCCGACCGCATCGCCGAGGCGATCCGGTCGGAGTTGGGCTGACCTGATTCCCTGAGGCCAGTTTTGAGTTCTTAGTTTTGAGTTTTGAGTTATCCCCCGCCCGCCTCCTGAATCCAAGAGAATGGCCGGTAACCAGCCCGCCACAATTGGCGGGGCACAATAGCGGGGGTGAGCCGCGACGCCCGCAGGCCGTCAGTAACTCAAAACTCAAAACTCATAACTCGGTTTCATCTACCGAGCTCCCCTGCTCAATTCCCGCCGAGTCGTACCATCTCGATGATCCCCCGCGCGACGCGGTCGGATTCCTCCAGGGGCAGCAGATGGCCGCAGCCCTCGAACACCTCGAGGCGGGCGCCGGGAATGGCGGCAGCCGATTCCTCGGCCCAGGCGCGGAAGCCCGGCATCTCGCGGTCGCCGGCGAGAACGAGGGTCGGCTGTTCGATCTCGGCAAGACGGTCGGGCACAGCCCATGATCGTTTGACCGCATCCCGCTCGGTGGCCAGGTACTCCGCCCCAGGGAAGTCACGTGTGATTCTCTCCTCCGCCTCACGAATGCCGGCCTTGGAAAAGGAATACTCGAACAGAGGGCTTTCGGCCCACGGTCCGGCCATGGCCGCGGCGATACCGTCGGCTCGAGCGACCCGCGCCACCTGCTTGAGGTTTTCCATGAACGCGGGTTCGAATGCTCGGTCGGGCATCACCGGCGACATCAGCAGCAGAGATCCCACCCGACCGGCCATCGTCAGGGCCATCTCGAGCGCGATACCACCGCCGACCGAGTAACCGACCACGGTCGCCGAATCGACACCGGCATCGTCAAGCACCGCCGCCATGTCGGCGGCGTGGTCGATCCAGTGATACCCGGAGTCGGGCCGGGTGCTCCGGCCGTGCCCGCGAAGATCGGGCCGGACTACCCGGATCCCGGCCTCGCGAAGTCCCGGCATCACCAGATCCCAGATGCGCCGGTCCTGGGTGTGGCCGTGGATCAGGAGCACCGGCGCACCGGCGCCTTCGTCCTCGTAATAGAGCGTCACGTCATCGCGAGTTACCTCGGGCATGGAACCCCCCTGCGAACGGTTGCCTGATTGTAGAACGGTCGAATTCGGAATTCGGAATTCGGAATTCGGAATGCCGCTCATCCCTGCGGAATTTCGAATTTCGAATTTCGAATTTCGAATCGTGCTTCTCCGGTTGGCTCAGGTTTCGCCTCTCATGGTTCCGAAACATCGTGGTGGCGGGTCCTTTAGGGCCCGCCACCACTTGGAAACAAAACCGCCCGGTTTTTCGGCCAACCTGAATCAATCGGATACGTACGTTTCGAATTTCGAATTTGCCGTCCTACAACCTGAGTGCTCAACCGGGAAGCCACCGTCGGCGTGGCGGTGTCGTGGAGGGCCTCGTTGCGAGGACCACGAGGGCGCGTTCACCGGAGGTGCCTGGCATCCCGACATGACGTTGTCCTCAACGTGATGTCGGCGTGCCTGGCATCCTCTGGCGGAAGCGCTTTCCCGGAGCACAAGCACGGAGACGCGGGCGTCCGGGCACGGAGACGGAGACGGAGACGGGACTGAAGCGCGGTCGGGATGGGTTACACTTCCTGGCCGGTGCCCGGCTGCGGGCGGTCGGACGGGAGGTCGCGAATGGCGCTGACAGAACAGATGATCCTCGAGAAGCTGCATGAGATTCATGCCCCGGGCAGCCCCATGAGCCTGGTCGAATCAGGCGCGGTGCGTCAGATAAAGGTGGAAGGCTCATCGGTCACGGTCGTCCTCGCGGTCGATGCGCCGCAACCGACGACCGCCGGCGAGGTCAAGGCAGCGGTCGAGGAAGCCCTGGCGAAGATGGATGAGGTCGAAACCGCCGCGGTCACGGTGCATCCGCTGCTGACGACCGTGCAGCCGGGGCCCGCCGCAGCACCCGAACCACCGCCCACCTGGGCCGACAAGATCCCCGGCGTGCGCCACGTGATCGCCGTCGCATCGGGTAAGGGTGGCGTCGGCAAGTCCACGGTGTCGGCCAACCTCGCAATCGCACTGGCCGCCCTCGGTCACACGGTGGGACTCCTCGACGCCGATATCTACGGCCCATCACAGCAGATCATGATGGGAACAGGTGATGATCCGGTCGGTGACCCCGAAGGGAAGATCCACCCCGTCGAGGCGCCGGGCGGGGTCAAGGTGATGTCCTTCGGCTTCCTGGTCGATCCCGATCAACCCGTGATCTGGCGCGGGCCAATGCTGCAAAAGGCCCTCGAGCAGTTTGTCGGCGACGTCCTGTGGGGAGAGCTCGACTACCTCGTGGTCGACCTGCCGCCAGGGACCGGCGACGTGGCGCTGACCTTGTGCCAGAACGTGCCCATGGCCGGGGTCGTGATCGTCACCACACCGCAGGACGTGGCCCTGGTCGATGCCCGCAAGAGCCTCCACATGTTCCGCAAGCTCGAGGTCCCGGTGCTCGGCATCGTCGAAAACATGAGCGTCTACGAGTGTCCCGAGTGCGGGCATATCGAGCATATCTTCGGCGCCGGCGGCGGCCGGCGCACCGCGGACGAGCTCGGGGTCCCCCTCCTCGGCTCGATCCCGCTCGACCCTGCCATCGTCACCGGCGGCGACAGCGGCAAACCGGTGGTGGCCGAGCGCCCCGACTCCCCCGCCGGCCGCGCCTTCACCGAGCTCGCGCGGGATTTGATCAGCGCGACTTCGACCTAAGATGAGCGATTCTCACCGGTGATCTGCACCTAGTGTGCCCCGCCACAATTGGAGTGGTATCCGGCAGAACCGCTCATCTTTGGTCTGAATAGTTGACGTTGACCTCGGTGGTACCGTTTTCCGAGCTCAGGATCGCCATCACGGTGCGGCCCGAATCCTCGTTGCTGCCGTTGACCATGCCGCCCTCGGTGTCGTCCTGGGAGAAGGTATTCACACTGACCGCATATCCCTCTTCTTCGAGGGCCGAGCGGTAGAACTCGAGCACCGCTGCCACCGGGTCGGAGGTCTCGAGCTGGAAGCCACCGCTGGTGGAGTCGGCGGTATTCAGACTGTGCCGGTTTGCGGGCTCTGCTCCCGGGTACACGGGCACCCAAGCCGGAATATTTTCGGAAACCACACCGGCCTGGTAAACCACCGAACCGTCCTCAGTGGTGATGCTGAGGGAACCGCTCTCTGCAACCCCGCTGGCGTCGATCGTGACCTCACCCTCGTCGGTCGTGAAGCTGAACTTACCCTCCTCGATGTCCGCAAAGTTGACCGTGACGACCTCTCCGGTCTCGGTGATACGAACGGTGATCGTGCCCGCCTCGTCGTCGGTCGACACCTCTTCGAGCTCAGGGTTGAGCTTGACGATAAGACGCGCTGTCGCCATCGCCGGGTTGTCCTCGAAGTCGGCGGCCACATCCTTGACCTTGCTCGCCACCAGGAACCCACCGACCGTGACCACGATCAGCATGAGAACGATCACCGCCCCGCAGCCGATCCCGACCCACGCCCAGACCGGAAGGCCCTTCTTCGCCGTTGCCTGCTCGCCGTTGCTCATCACAACCTCCATCTGCGGCTCATCCCGCCGCTGCCCTGCCAAACTTTCGGCGAGCATACCATCGCTTCGGGCAAGGGGGCATCACCATCAGTGAGTTTTGAGTTATGAGTTATGAGTTATGAGTTTTGAGTTGATCGCCGCCCACGCACTGACCACGGGAATGTGAACTCAAAACTGAAAACTCTGCCTGGTGAGCTGATGAGAATGTGAGTGCTGCTGACCTTCGGTGGATCTCCGACACAATTCCAGTTACGATGCCGGTAGTGAACGAACCTGGAAGCAGACGCAGTGGACACTGAGATCGTCGCAGTTATCCTCTGCCTGCTCGGATCCGCGTTCTTCTCCGGTTCCGAGACCGCCCTCACCTCGCTGCCCGTGACCCGCCTCGAGGCCCTGCGCGAGAGGAGCGGCCGTCTGACGCGGGCCGGGCTCGACCGCTGGGCCGACGCGCCCCAGGACTTCCTGATCACCATCCTGGTCGGCAACAACCTGGTCAACGTCCTCGCCTCGGTCCTTGCCACCTCCATCGCCTACCGCCTCTCCGAGGACGGCGGCCTCGCGCTGGTCGTGGGCCACATGACGCTCGGAATCCTGATCGTCGGCGAGATCACCCCAAAAACCCTCGCGCAACGCCATGCCGAGTGGATCGCCGCCCGGTTGCACCGGCTCTCTACGTGCTCGACCTCGTGCTGACCCCGATCAACAGGGTGCTCGGGTTGCTCGCGCGGGCGCTCTCCCGTGGCGAGCGCCCCGAGCTCCCCGTCACCGAAGAGGACCTGGTCTTCATGCTCCGGCTCGCCCACCGCCACGCCCACCTTCCCCGTGACTCACGTTGGATGATCGAGTCGGTCTTGCGCTTCCAACACGCGGTGGCTCGCGAGGTCATGGTTCCGCGGCCGATGGTCGCGACCGTCGACAGCTCCTGGGAGCTCAAAACCCTGCAGGATTTCATTACGACAACCCCGCACAGCCGCTTCCCGGTAGTCGAGGGATCGCCCGACGACATCGTCGGCGTGCTCCACGCCAAGCACCTGCTGCGCCTGCGCCCCAATCAGGAGTGGCTCGATCTCGCGGTGTCGGCGGTCTTCGTCCCCGAGAGTCGCGCCCTGCCCGATCTGCTGCAGGACTTCCGGCGGACGGGAAAACACCTCGCCCTGGTCCTCGACGAGTTTGGCGGGCTGTCCGGGATCGTCACGCTCGAGGACGTGCTGGAGCTGGTGGTCGGCGATATCCAGGACGAGTTCGACCTCGGCGGGGAAAGCGTCATCGAGGCGATCGATAATGGCTGGCGGGTGGCCGGCCATCTCTCCATGCGACGACTCGAGTCGATCCTCCACCGCAACATCGAACAGCCCGAGGACATCGACTCGGTCGGCGGCCTCGTCACCCACCTCCTCGAAGGCAACGCCGAGGTCGGGTCGACGGTCGAGTGGGATGACCTGCGCCTCGAGGTCGATGCAGTGGACGGCGGCCGCGCCACCTGGGTGTTGGTAACTCGTGTCCCTGCCGAAGCCTGATGCCGGAGTAGGGAACACAAGAGTTTTGAGTTATGAGTTATGAGTTATGAGTTTTTACGCACCCGCCCAGAAGCCCGTAGGGGAGAATGTATGGAAACTAAAAACTCAAACCTAAAAACTCAAAACTGATGTTGGTGGGTGGTCCCCGTAGCTCCGCTACTCACCGCCGGTAACGGTACGGATGGTCCGGATCCGGTCGCCGACCCGGAGCTCGGTCAGCACCTCGCGGCCCGACACCACCTCACCGAAGTTGGTGTAGTGGCCCGTCAGCCGGTCGGCCGGCAGGAGGGTGACGAAGAGCTGGCAGCCGCCGGTGTTGGGGCCCGAGGTGGCGATGCCAACCCGCCAGGAGTCGAAGGGCACGAGCGAGGGCTCGTCGGGCAGGGCGAAGCCCGGCCCGCCCCAGCCGTCGCCCCTGGGATCACCGCCCTGGACGACGAAGTTGGGGACCACGCGGTGGAAGTCGAGCCCGTCGTAGAAACCGTCCACCGCGAGGTCCCAGATCTCGCGCGAGGTGATGGGCGTCGAGTCGACGTCGAGGCGGATTCGGAAGCTGCCGCGGTCGGTGACGACATCCAGAGAGCGCGGCTCGGCCGTCCACTCGTCGAGCTCCTCGTACCAGCGTGTGCCGTGCCGTGGCTCGCGAGCCGGCAGCGCGACCTCGAGGCCCAACCCGCGCGCTCCGTTGACGACCATTGCCGCCACCGCCGAGTCGGGGTCGGAGAGCCCGAGCGCGAGGAGGCCGGCGCGTTCGCTTTCGGTCGCGGCTGCGGCGAGGGCCGAGACGATGGCCTCGGCGCGGGCGTCGCCCATCTTGTCGCCCTTCCACGCAGCATAGAGCTCGACGAGCTCTTCGACGCCCGGCGCCGCACCGGCCTCCCTCAGCAGCGACAGCGCCTGCGCCCGAACCGCCGGGTCGGCGTCGGCCTCGAGCAGGGCGAGGAGCCGCTCACGCCGCTGGAGTGTTTCTTCGTCGTCGAGGCGCCCGAGCCAGGCGAGACGCACGCCCGCGTCCTTGTCCGCAGCCGCCAGAAGCTCGATCTCCGGTCCTGCGGCCGCGGCGACCCGCGCCGCCGCCCGGCGCCGCCAGATCTGAGACGCAGCAATCCACCTCCCTGCCATCTTGCGGGCCCCGGCGGCATCGCGTCGCGCGAGCGCTGCGAGGGCCTCGGATGCGAGCCAGGAATCTTTGCCCTTCGCCACCGCGAGAAGCTCGGCGGTCGTGCCCACACCGGGTTGGGCGCCGGCCGCCGCCAACGCGGCGGCCGCCAGGTGCGGGCGCCTGGAGGCGAAGTCCGTCACGATCTGTCTCGCGGAGGCGGCGGGCACGGCGACCTCGGTCTGAACCGCAAGCACCCGGCACGCCGCGGCTCGGACCCGCCAGTCCGGGTCCTCGAGAGCGGTCAGGACGACGGCGAGGTCCCGCTCTGCGAGGGCGCCGGTCCCGAAGCCTGGCAACACCGTTGCCCGGATCACCGGCTCGGCATCGGCCGCCAATCGGCGTTGGGCATGGCGGGCCGCCGCCTCGTCGGTGCGGGAGAGTGAGTAGGCCGCGGCCCGCCGCAGATGGACATCGGAGCTTTCGGCGAAGGCGGACACCGCCGCCGGCCATGGGCTATCTTCCAGGCGCCAGAGATTGGCAAGCAGGGTCTCGAGCACCGGCCGGCTGCGTTCGGCCTCGAGAAGCTTGGAAAGCGGGTCGAAGGCCCGGTCGCCGCCGTGGCAGGCCGCCCATGCCGCCGCCTGCCGAACGACCGGGGAGGCGTCCTTGAGACCGTACAGCGCGATGTTGAGCCCGGGTGGGCCGAGTCTACCGGCGGCAAGCATCGCCTGCACACGAACGCGAGGATCGCCGTCCATCACATAACGGCTGATCAGCGACAACTTCGCGGCATCGACGTTGGCGGCCAACACCTGGACCGCGTGCGCGCGGACGGTTGGAAATGGGTCGGCAATCATTGCCACCGCCAGCGACATCTCGAGGTCCCAGCTGTCGATCGCCCGGTACAAAAACACCTGCCGGGTACCGATGCCGAACGGTGTCTGCGCGGCGACGAATGTCGCAACCAGCACCACGACCACCAGGATTTTCGAAGTGATCTTCATTGTCATGCCCCGTAGAGCAACCGGTCGCCGAGCACCGGCGGCAGACCGGCGGCGAGGATCCGGCGGCGGGCGAGAGATGTGCCGTAGGCGACCCGGTACAGGTAGATTCGGCGTTGATCGGTGTCGAGGAGGGCGTAGGCGGCACGCGGATCGCGGTCCCTCGGCTGGCCTACCGACCCCGGATTGATGAGGTATCGCCGGTCGGGATCGAGATCGAGGACGATTCGCCGTCCGGAGAGCAGCCGCACCTTGAGGGTCTGCTTGCCGTTGTCCTGGCGGAGCATGAAGAGAGACGGAACGTGGGTGTGGCCGAAGAAGACGAGCTGGTGGGGGAGACTCGCGAAGGCGATCTGCGCGTCGTGGGCTGAGAAGACGTAGGCGTCCTCGTCGACGGTCGAGCCGTGACAGATCGCCACATCGTCGGTCAGATCGAGAGGTCCCTCCGGAAAGGACCTCAGAAGCTCCAGGTTGCGCTCCTCGAGGTGGTCCAGGGTCCAGATCGCGGCGTGCCGTGCGTAGCGGTTGAAGTAGTCGGCGCTGTCGAGGCCAGCGCAGACCCGGTCGTGGTTGCCGCGCACAACGTCCAGCGTAGATCCCAGCGAACGAAGCCACGCGAGTACCTGGTTTGGCGAGGCGCCGTAGCCCACCGCGTCCCCCAGGAATACGACCCGGTCGAAGCGCTTGCGCCGGACGTGGGCCCTGATCGCCTGCAGCGCCTCCCAGTTGGCGTGGATGTCACTCAG
>PVMK01143548.1_pt1 | contig 19273 bp, 16 predicted proteins | sample 1853481 | NCBI WGS metagenome assembly PVMK01 (sample SAMN08533507, study PRJNA380276) | Marine sediment metagenome, whole genome shotgun sequencing project. | reverse complement strand
CGTTCGATAAGAACACCAAGGCGGGGCTGAGGTAGCGCCGGAAGCGTCGTTTAGTGCCGCTGAATGGTGCCACTGCTGTCCGTAGCCCGGCGATCTCGGTCAGGGTATACCCCACCCCCAAGGGTCGGAGAAAATGAAGAAAAAGCCAAATTATCGGGGTTTTTTCGTCCCGTAGAAGCGGCCAGAGCGACAATCTCGGCCGACCCCTTGCCTTGGTACCTCGCCCAGCGTCAGCGGCTTGCTGTAGGCAGGTATGTAGGCAAGACAGCTAATTCATAAATAAAAGTTATATGTAACAATATGTTATAAAGAGATTTGGCGGAAGAGGTAGGAGTCGAACCCACCGAGCACTTCTAAAGCGCTCCAACGGCTTTGAAGGCCGCGCGCCCCACCGGGAGCGTCGCTCTTCCGGGTTTGGGGAATTATTGTTTGAATCCTTTTCTGATTAACGGTTCTCCAGTCGGTTGTAATCCAGCACACCTGCTGTAAGCGGATCCTGATGCTGCACGGCTTGTTGGAATTTGTCGCTATATTGCCAGAAATCCGGATGGGTCCGCCGGATTCCGTAACTGTCCAGCATAGCGGCATAGTCGGCTTCCGTTTGAAGGTTGGCGATACTGTCGACAAACGCGGAAAGCGCATATTCCTCTACCTCGTAAAAGGCATTGGGATACGCTCCTACGAGCCCCGGAATTACCGATAGCACATCTTTATCTGGCTCGCGATTTTTCTGTTCGGCGAATATCGAAGTCATATTCAAGTGCGCGTTGTTGGAAAGTAAAGTGATGTATTGTTCACCGAACGTTCCGTGAATCCGGACGAATGCAATCTCCGGCATCAAGGTCACGGGGGTGCCAACCAATTCATGGAGCCGGTCGAGTTCTGTGCGTACCGAGTCATTGGTGATGGCCGCCATCGAATGTCGAACCGGTAGTACTTTCTCGAGATGCTCCGCCAACATGCCGAAAAATTCCGATTTCTCATCGTCGGTTTGAAATATAATGTCAGGCTCTGTTTCCGCTTCGAAATTAGGCAGGCTTACGAATGACATGACCTCATCGTCGGCCTCCCGGTACCAGTAATTGCGCTCGCGAATACGTGCGCTTTCCGGTAAAAACAACAGGAAATTGCTTTCACCTTCCATGCGCAGAAAGTCCATGTAACTCCGGGTTACGAGTTGATGGCCGAGATTTCCAAACACGTCGTAGCCGGCCACCAGCAGATAGTGGATCCGTTCAAGCAGCGTATAGCCGATCACCCAGGCGGTCTTCGGCTTCTGTCCGACCATGCCCTTTTCTACCGTGGCACTGTCGAAATTACGAAAAACGGTTAATGCTGCATTTTGATTGTCTCCGTCTCCGTCCCAGATCCAATCGAGTGTGATCGGTCCAAACTTGTCTCTGTTTTCTTCGAGAATCTGATCTTTCGCCGCCAGGAAGGCTCGTTGTTGTTCCGCAAATCGTCGCCAGTGGGCAATCGGGCGAAAGATATTTTTGGTGGATGCCGGCAATTGCAGATATTCTTCATGCCCGAAGAGGAGTTCCTGGAGCAGATCAGCCTTGAAGGCATCTGGATTGACAAAAAATACCCAGAAGTTATCGTTAATTACATTCAGCGCTACCTGGCCGCGACAGACAGACCCCTTTATAAAGCCCATGATGGTGTATTGGGCTTCATCCAGCATGAATCTATAACGGGATCCCACCGGTAACTCGTTAAAAGTAATAAACGGATTGGACGCGTATTTTTCCTCGTAGGAAGGAAGTGCAGTGACTTCATATTCTGCATCTATGAATAAAGACTGCCAGCGTCGCATGCGTGCCGGATCGAGACGATACGGCATATGTGTTTTTACTACGATGCTGCCCAGCTGTTCCTCAATTCGATAATAGGCGCGCTCGACGCCTGGGTCATCATAGGGCCGGCGCGTGGCGATCAGTTGTACCGGCTCGCCGGGCGGCGTCGCCGAGCGCACCACGCGGAAGAATTTGAGCGTATCGATCTCCGAAAAATACAGATGTGCGTAAGACAGGTGCTCGTAGATGTAGCGACTCATTAACCGCTGCTTCAGCGAGTCACCATTCAGAAATTGCTCCCAACGGTCGATCTGCTCTCGGTAAACTGGCGCCAGGGGTTCGCGTGCCAGGTAGGGCGCGCCCTGTTCGACCCAACGTTTCAGAGTATTTTGCTCATTACTCGGCAGTCCAGGCAGTGCGTAGGGCATCCCCCACAAGGGATTCCTGGCCGTAAACCGATTAAATTCCTCGGGCTTTGGGCAAAACTGTTTCCGATCGAGGGACAGGTCGAATTGCTTCGGTAATTGATTCTGGTCAGGAAGCGGGTGCGCCTCTTTTAGTTGCAGCATCCGGTACATCACACTGGCTTGGCGATTTGCCTCGGGGGTTCGGTCCCGTTCATTGAGCACCGGATAAAAATCCATTTCTCGCCACTCGGCGACAGACTGAGCGTCTTCAAATATACGGGTCATCGGGGCTGCCTTCAGGCGGGTCGAGTGGTAGACCTTGGTTTTCGTCGCACCGCGTTCTATACCTTCGATCGAGCTCATTTTCAGCTGACAGGGCGCGTCGTAGCAGGCGTGACAGACTACGCAGCGATTTTCGACGATGGGTTTGACTTCGGTCCAGTAATCGATGCTGGAAGGCGATAATGTTTCGACGGCCCGTTCTCGCGGCTCTGCCGGTCCAAATTGCTGTTCAAACTGCATTGCGCCGATGGCTGTGCAACCCGCTACAAAAGCGGTAGCAAGGACCCAGTAGTACCTCGAAATATTCATTCAGCCCGCCTCTGTTGAACATGAGTTAACCCGGAAGTCTCGATTGAGGCTGGCCGGGTTATTCCAGGATTCTTTACGCTTGGAGAAGCCCGCATGATAACGCGTGGCAGGACGGCGAGTAAGGCATTACTGATAATGGCGCTGCAAGAAATCTCTTTTTTTGGCCGTTGGTTTATGGCTGCCGGCGTGGGAAGCTGAGCCGGGTCGTGCTGCCAGATTGGCCACAGTGAAAAGACGTAGTGTGACGCGCGTCACATCTGTTCCCCCGATGCGGGTTATGTGGCTATGAATCGTGGCTGACGCAGCCATATATAGGAGAGGCCTGCTCAGGTCAATTCAAATACGAGACGTACCGCACAATACCCAACCCGCCTGCATACCATAATCCCGGGAGAGCCGCGCACCACCGTGCTTAGAGCAATTTCGAGAGGCGAAATGTGGCACAAACTTGAGCTTACGTTCTCGCAGGTTTACCGGATCAGCGTTACAGGAGATGCGGGCATCGCCAGGCAGAGAAAAAGGGCAATTTTTCGGATCGGGGCTATCGTGGTTTTCGCGACGCTTGTCGGCTGCACAAGTCTGCAGCAGATTCCGGAACCCGCTCCGGTTCCGGAACCAGACACTTCCTCGGCTGCGCCATCCGTCGCTGTTCCGGCACCGCCCCCACAACCGCCCCCGGAACCGCAACCCGAACGCAACCGGATTGCCATACTGCTGAGTGATGATGTTCCTACATACGCGGCTATCGCCGATCAGATTACCCAGCGCGGCCGGCAGAACGACTACCAAACCTTGAATTTAGACCGAGACCCGGAAATCTCGGCGTCAATGCTGGCGGAGATCAAACAATTTGATCCTGACAAGATTGTTGCCATCGGGTTATTGGCTGCAAAAGCCGGCCAGAAATTTCTCGATACGCCGATGGTGTTTTGCCAGGTATTCAATTACCAGGACCATGATTTGATATCCCCAAAATCAAAGGGCGTAAAGTTCCTGCCACCGTTTTCCCTGCAACTGGAAATCTGGAAAGAGCTTTCTCCGGACCTGCAGATAGTGGGCTTGATTGTCGGGCCTGGCCAGGAAGAGCTGGTGGCGGAAATAAGAAAAGCGGCAGAGCAGTATCAGGTGGAATTACTGGCCCGGACGGTACAGTCCGACAAGGAAGCGTTATACGCATTTAAGCGATTAACTTCCCAGATCCAGGGTTTCTGGTTGTTACCTGACAATCGCGTACTCAGTCCGACGGTTCTCAGAGAAATAATCTCCTACGGGCGTAAACACGGGAATCAGACGGTAGTCTTTAGCCCTCAGCTGTTAAGTCTCGGAGCGGATATCAGCTTTGCCAGCAGTGACGCCGACGTTGCTGATGCGGTGCTAAAGGTGCTCGGCGGCGCTGCCGGTAAAAACTCTTTGTTCGGGCCATCGATGACGCCATTGACGACTCTGCGTGCCGAAATTAATCCCGATGTATCGGATGATCTTCGCTCCCGAGCATCTGCAAAGCTCGCGCAATATCTGGACGAAAAATAGTCAATTCGAATCATGGCCGCATCGAGCAGAAGCCGGGAATATATAAATCGCTTGCGCAAGCATGCCGCCTGGCCGCTGGCTGGCCGCTGGTACGAGGCGGGGTGCCGCATCCTGACAAATTTTCGTCAGACAGTTGCCCGCATCGCTTGCAAGCTGCGTGTAGCCGAGATTATTGCGTGGATACGTGAGACCGGCGCCAATGCCTGGAAGCGCATACAACAGTTATGGCCCGGACGCAGCCTGATCGGCGAAATAATGATACTGCAATTATGTTTCGCATTATTTGTCGGTACCCTGGCAATCGTCGGATTGTGGTGGACGTCAACCTGGGCCATCGAAGACAACCTGAAAAAATGGGGGGAGCGGTGGATCTCCGAACTGGATGATCTCGGAGTTCCGCTGTATACGACACAGGACGAGGATAAGTATCTGCGCATAGAGCACTATATAAACTCTTTTCCGGAGATCTCGTTCGTGCGTTACTACTCACCCGGCGGCGACGTTATCTTTGAAGATTTTCCTTTACCGGAGCATAGCCGGGCCTCTACCTTGGAGCCGGACTATCTCGCTGGCCTGGCGACAGAATCGGCGTCGGACACGTCCTTCCTGCTCGAATCTACGCTCAATGATTCCGCGTTGGTGCGTATGAGCAAACCAATATGGACCGAATCATTTATGGACGATGGTTTGATTGGATTTGAGTCCATCGATGAGCAAGAAGTGCGGGCCGAGTTGGTCGGCTTTGTAGAATTGGGCCTCAATTTTAGCGCATATCAAGCCCAGCTAAGCAGGAATATTGTCATCGGCAGTTTGCTGGGCTTTGTCTTTCTAATGATTCTGACGGGTATTTCGGGGATCTTTTTTCGTCGCGCTCTAAAGCCTCTGTCTCAGTTACAGCATCCACTTAAGCAACTCGCTGAGGGCAAAACGGATTTTTCTGTCCAGACCTCTGGCCACCGGGAGATTGTTGCGATTGCGGAGGCGCTCAATACGACGGTCAGCTCATTGAATGAGCGAGATAAAAAACTATGGCAGCTTGCGAATCACGATGGTCTTACGGGGTTGATGAACCGTCATCAGTTCGGCGAGCGGCTTATCGATGAGATCGAGAAAGTTACGCGAAATAATTTCAAAAGTGCTTTGCTTTTCGTTGATCTAGATCAGTTCAAGTACGTGAACGATACACTTGGTCACGCAGCCGGGGATCGGCTATTAAAGCAGGCGGCCGAACATATGAAAAACGGGATTCGCAAGAAAGACATTGTTTCCAGATTTGGAGGAGATGAGTTCACCATTTTGCTCTCGGACGTCAAGCAAAAGGATGTAAAAGGGATCTGTGCCAGCCTGGTACAGGATATGCGGGATTATCATTTCCATGAAGATGGGTATACGTTCAATATTCCCTGCAGCATCGGCGTTGCGATGTTCGGCTCGAGCAATATCAGCCCCGCAGAGTTACTCGCGCAGGCGGATATGGCCTGCCATGAAGCCAAGAGCCGAGGCCGGAACCGCTTTGAATTCTACAAAACGTCCGGCGCTGAAATGAAGCAGATGACGGCCGACATCAGCTGGTCCCAACAGATTCAAAAAGCTTTGAAGGAAGACCTCTTCGTCATCCATTACCAGCCCATCGTGGATGTCCGGACTGGTCATCCTACCCATTATGAGGTCCTGCTCAGAATGCGGACTGGCCAGAAACGGCTGGTGCCACCGGCTGCATTCCTACCCGCAGCCAGTCGTTTCGGCTTGATGACGGAGGTCGATCAGTGGGTGATTCGTAATGCATTGCAAGCATTGGCAAAATTCAGGGCGGCTGATCAGAATCTCACGTTCACATTAAACATTTCCGGTAATATTTTTGAGGATGCCGATTTATATGGTTGTATAGAAGACAACCTGAACGCTAATAATTTACCGCCCGAATCTATCGTTCTCGAAATAACCGAGCAAGTGGCTGTACGAAATATCGCAACTGCGGCCGATCAGATTTCTGCAATTTCAAAGCTGGGATGTAAATTTGCTATAGACGATTTTGGCGCGGGCTACAGTTCATATACTTACCTCAAAAGCCTACCTGTCCATTACATCAAGATCGACGGCTCTTTTGTCAAGAATCTGGCTGTCGACCTCGTAGATAAAACCATAGTCAAGTCAATCAGCCAGATTGCCCAGGCGACGAATAAGCAAACCATCGCGGAACACGTGCCGGATTTAGCAACCTTTAAGCTGCTGCATGAGCTTGGGGTGGACTTTGCACAAGGCTATTATGTCGGCAGGCCGGCAGCCAGACCTTCGCGACGGTCGATCCCGGTGGTGTCTATAGAATCTGCACGACCAAGAACAAGGAAGGCAGGTTAACTTATCGGCACCTGTTCGTCGGCTTGTTTGCTTTTGTGGCTTGCCTTCTCGATTACGTCAGCTTCATCGCAATTAACGATGTGCAATGAATCTCGGCCCGCCCATTTCGCGCTAAGCAAGGCTTTATCTGCAAACTCAATAAGCATTGCCCGCGTGACGTGACGTTGCTGCGGTTTGCGCAATGCGGCGCCAATGCTGAGGGTCATGTCTACAGATCCTTCCCGGGTATCAATTGGAAATTCGCTGACTCTCTCAAGCATGCGCTCCAAAATACTGCGCAGTTCGTCCTCGTGTATGTCCACAAGTACTAACAGAAATTCATCTCCACCGAATCGGCATACGATATCATCGCTGCGCAGGCAACCAATGATCAGTCCGGTCACCTTTCGGAGAACCTGATCGCCTGTGTGGTGACCAAAACTATCATTAACAATTTTAAATTTGTCGAGGTCGATCATGCATGCGGCCAGGACACGGCTTTCCCGGTTAGCCAATTCGAGCATTTCTTTTAGTAACTCCAGGCCACCCCGTCGATTCCACACCCGTGTGAGTTCATCGAGGTTCGCCTGACGCCGTGCCGTACCGAGTTTAGAGACCAGTTGCTTTTGTGCTTCTCGCAGTTCATTGGTGAGTAACTCTTTTTGCGCCAACTCACCGGCGTCCCTCAAAGATTGCACGTCACTGGGCGTTACGGATCGCGGTTTGGTGTCGTATACGCAGAGGGTTCCGATGACCGTTCCGCTTGCATCGAGCAGCGGAAAGCCGGCGTAAAATCTGAATTTCGGTCCGCCTGTTACCAGTGGGTGCGAAGAATATGCGGGATCCTTTTGCATGTCCTCAATGATGACGGGCTCACCCTTGCTGATGGTCTGCAAACAAAGGCTATGCGACTTCGGCAATTCGCGTATGTCCCAGCCTTCGACTGACTTGAACCACTGGCGGTCTTTATCCACGAGAGTGATTGCCGCTACTCGTACGTTCATGGACTTTCTTGCCAGGCGCGTGACACGGTCAAAGCGTGCTTCTAACGGCGTATAGAAAATGTCCAGGGTATGGAGTTCTGCGATTTTCAGAGTCTGGGTGCTAGCGAACGAACGGTCTAGCATGTCGTGGATGCTCCAAAGCCGGTGAATAATGCGAACGTGACATTATGTCGTCGGATACTCTCTTATTAAGCCGATCTGTGTCACGTTTTACGTTTTCCTCTTACCGGCAACGCGGTTGTCGGTCGGCGTGCAGGTCTGCCCGGGGTGAAAATGGGCCCGCTGAACCAGATATCGTTGAGCCAGGTGGGTTGGCGGGCTACTGTCTGACGTATCGTGGTTCTGCCAGAAGCGCGCCTGTGGCTTTCCGGGTAGGGGTGGTTCGCAGGGGGCTTGTAGTGGTAATCACCGATTCCTGCCCCGATGTCTCTTGTGTGAGCCTATACTCGGTTAATTCTTCGTGTTTTTCTTTGGAGGAATCAAAGAATGTCGAAGCTTCGAATGTTTTTGGCTTTGTTGACCGTAGGTCTGGCAGGCATTGCATCGGCACAGGACATCGCCGATTTTTCCGGCACCTGGGTGCTTGATGCCAAGCAAGGCGAGAATCTGGGCATGGTCGCGGCAATCCAGGAGACGCTGGTTATCGTGCAGACGCAGGATGAAATGAAGCTCGATTTTACTGATGTATTTCAGGGAAACACGACAACCCGGCAAGTGACCTATGACCTGTCGGGCAAACCCGCCGAGAATTTCGCCGCCATGGGTGACCGCAGTGAAACCGTCTCAATATGGAGCGACGCGACATTGCTGACGACCTGGACCAGCGAGGGCGCGATTGCCGGCACCACGGTCGTACGCACCGAAACTCGCACGCTCACGGAGGACGGAGAAACGATGACCGTCGCATCAGCGCGCGGTGATCAACCGCCGATGGTCATGGTTTACGAGAAACAGTAATGAAGGCAGGTTTGCTTATCCCCGCTGCTATTGCAGCAGCCGTTATCGGCGGTGGCATCTATTGGGGATGGAGCCTGGTGACTGCTGAAAATCAGGCGGAGCAGGTCTCCGTCTTCGCGACGGCCGAACGACGCACGATCGCCTCCACGGTATTGGCAACTGGCGTAATACGCTTGCGTGTTGGTGCCGAAGTCCGGGTTGGTTCGCAGCTATCGGGCATCGTCGAAGAATTAAACGTCATCGTTGGCTCGAAGATTTCACAGGGTGACGTGATCGCCAAGATCGATTCCCGCGGGCTCGAAGCGCGCCTTGCCCAGGCGCGGTCACAGGTCTCCGTGTTAGAGCAGGAGGTGCGCAGGGCAGAAGTGGAATTGGTTCGCGCACAGCAGCTGGACCTTGAAAAGCTCGTGGCGCGAACTGACGTAGAAGACCGGACCCTGGATCTGGCGGTTGCGAAAGCCCGGCTTGAAAAAGCGCGGCGGGACGCCGACGTCGTTGCGACGGATCTGGAATACGCTGTCATTCGCGCCCCCATCTCCGGGACAGTGGCATCAGTCTCCACACAGAAAGGCGAAACCGTGGCCGCGGCTTTCAGTACACCGACTTTTGCGACGATAATTGAAGACGGTGCGATGGAGCTTGTCGCCATGGTGGACGAGACAGACATTGGTACGGTTGATAGAGGTAATTCGGTCTCGTTTACGGTAGAAGCCTATCCGGCCAATGAATTCGAAGGGCATGTTAAACAAATAGCGCCGAAGGGAAGTATCATTTCGGGCGTTGTCAATTTCGAGGTGATGATCGATATTGATTCGCCGCTCGGCAGACTGAAACCAGACATGACAGCGAATGTTTCTATCCGCACCGCCGAGCGTGAGGCCTTTGTATTGCCTAACGAGGCTATTCAGCGTGACGGTTTTGAACGATTTGTGTTTATCGATCGGGATGGGGAACTCGTGCGACGTACAGTGACGGTCGGAACGCGCGAGTCGGGCTTCACCGAGATTCGTCAGGGCATAGGGCCGAACGATCGGGTTGCGATACGGTCGCGTGCCGATGAGAATTCAGACTCTCGTGGTTAGCAGGTGATGCGCATGATTGAGGTTGAGAACATCGAGAAGACCTACAGGCGAGGAGACGGTACTCCCGTCAACGCGCTCAGAGATGTTTCTTTTAAGATTGACGCGGGGGAATTCGTTACGGTCCGCGGCGCATCAGGATCCGGAAAATCTTCACTTCTCAATATTTTAGGTTGTCTGGATACGCCAACGGCCGGCACGTACCGGCTGGCGGGCGAAGACGTTTCCCACTACACGGACCAGGAGCGCTCTCATCTTCGCTGCCGGCGCATCGGATTTATATTTCAGTCCTTCAACTTGTTGCCGCGTACGACCGCAGTTGAAAACGTGGAGGTTCCCGCGCTGTATGGTGGCGGTCGGATTGACCGGGACAAGGCATTGTTGCTGCTCGACCGGGTGGGGCTTGCCGACCGGGCAGGGCATTTCATAACCGAACTGTCAGGTGGTGAACAACAGCGCGTGGCGATTGCCAGAGCCATGATGAACGATCCTCCGCTGCTACTCGCTGATGAGCCAACCGGCAATCTTGACTCGGCAGCGGGGGAAGCCATCCTGGCGTTATTGACTGAATTACATCGCGAAAAACGGACGATTATCCTCGTAACCCACAATGAGGCGATAGCTTCGTACGCTCAGCGTGAGTTGCTGATTCAGGATGGCATCATAGCGACCGATCGCATTCGATCACAGGCACCGGTTGTGAATTAGGCTTATGAAATTTTTTCGCACCATCGCTTTGGCATTGCGGACACTGGTTCGAAATCCGTTGCGCAGTTTTTTCATGATGCTGGGTATTATGATCGGTATTGCGTCATTAACCGCCATGTCATCCGTCGGGGAGGCCACCAAAAAAGAGACACTGCGCCGTTTTAAACGCATGGTTGGTACCTACGATATTGTCAATGTGATGCCGGGCGCAGCGCGTACACGGGGTATGCCATCACTGACTACCGTCGAGCCCAGCCTGAAGTTTGAAGATGCAAAAGCCCTTGCCGAGCAGGCCACTAAGGTACGGCAGGTTGCGGAAGTACAGAATGCTTTCGATATTGATGTTATATACCGGGACAAGACGACAGCCGCGGCGATTTACGGTATTTCTGCCAATTGGCTGGAGATGCACAGTTACTACATCGACACAGGCAATCTTCTGAGCGAGGACGATATTCGCTCCCTGGCCCGGGTTGCCGTGATTGGGCCGGACGTGCAACAGGCGCTGTTCCCGAATGAAGACCCGTTGGGCAAGCAGCTGCGGATAGGCAACGTTCCGTTCCAGGTAAAAGGCGTACTCGCTTCACGTGGCGCCGGTCCCGGCGGAGGCAGCCTGGACAGCATCGTGTTTATGCCGGTGACGACCGCGTCAAAAAGATTGTTCAATCGCGATTACCTGACGACGATCACGATGCAGTTGAAAGATCCTGATCAGCCTGAGTCCGCGATAGAGGAAATTTCGGCCATCCTGCGCGAACGACACGGGATCGTGCCGCCCGGTGAAGATGATTTTACGATCAGCAATCCGCGGGCCACGGCCGAGCAAGTCTCGGAGGTCAGTTCGACATTGGCGACGGTGCTGACGGGCGTTGCGGCCATCGCGACTATTATTGGCGGGACCGTGATTATGAGTCTGATGTTGATTGCCGTCTCCGAGCGGCGCCGGGAAATCGGCGTGCGAAGAGCCATTGGCGCCACGCGCCAGGACGTCATGACGCAGTTTCTGGTTGAGGCAGCCACTGTCTCAGTCATCGGCGGGCTGCTGGGTGTCGCGCTCGGCGTCGGCGCCGCCACCATAGTTGTCACGCAACAACAGCTGCCACCGGCTTTGACGTGGAGCGCTATCGGTGGTTCGGTTTTGCTGTCGGTTGGTATTGGCCTCGTTTTTGGTTTACAGCCGGCATGGAAAGCGGCGAATATCGACCCGATTGAAGCGCTGCGCTCCTGACGGTGCGACGCACGTACCCTTATTTGATGAGTAGTGCATGGCGCCAGATGCGGCGTTACCGGCTGCGCTCGGCCCTGGTGATCTTATGTGCCGCTCTCGGTGTTGCCGGTGCCATTACGGCCGTCAACTATGCGTCCGGCGGCCGGCAGCAGGTACTCGAGCAAATTCAGCGTCTTGGAACCAACATTATCGTTGTGTCGGCAAAGCAAAGTCGTGCCGTTGCCGGCCGGGAGCGTACCGGGACGATCGTCACAACGCTGATCGAGCAGGATTATCAGGCATTGCAGCGGGAATTGTTGGGACCGGTACCATCCTCGGCCGTGGTCTCTGCTCCGCTGCGTCTTAAAGCGGGCTTTCTGTCCAAGGTTTCACCGGTGATTGGCGTAGAGCCGGATTATTTCCGCATGAAATCGTGGCTGCTCGACGAGGGCAGGTTCTTTGACGATGAGGATCTTCGGCGCTCGGCCCGGGTTGCCCTTTTGGGACACACCGTTGCCGCGGATCTTTTCGAGACGGATGATTCGATGGGTGAACGTTTATTCATTAATCGGGTGCCATTTGAAGTGATCGGCGTGTTGAGCGAGCGTGGACCGGGGCTCGATGCCGTCAATGAGGATGGACGGGTTTATGTACCACTCACTGCCGCGATGCGACGATTGGTGAACATTGACTATTACAATGCGATCTTGTTCGAGATCCCGGATCTTGGAGACATGGCGCAGGTGGAAAGTGAAATTGCAGAGCTGCTGCGGGTCAGGCACCGAGTTTCAGCTTTCCGGCCGGACGACTTTCAGGTTCTGAGCCAACGGGAATTGATCGAAACACAACTTGCATCTGCCGATCGCCTTGGATTCCTCGTTGCGTGGATCGGTTTCAGCGCGCTGCTGGTGTCTGGACTCGGGATCCTTGCGATCGCCTGGATTGCCGTCCGGGATCGAACCACAGAAATCGGTACGCGGCGCGCCCTGGGAGCGACGGCCTCGGATGTGTTTTTTCAATTTGCATTCGAGGCATCTGTACTGGCGACCGTCGGCGTATTACTCGGGCTGTTGCTGGGTTGGTGGGCGAGCTGGTTCACGGCACGTGAGGTCGGTTTGGTATTTGTATTCGACGCGACGATGGCTGCATTGGCCCTGGCGATGGCATTTTGCCTTAACCTGATTTTCGCCAGCTGGCCCGCGATACGGGCGGCAAAACTAGACCCGATTCAGGCGTTGCAGCACGAGTAGATCGGAAAAATGCAGATGCGGCCGGCGGGCACGTGCCGGGCACCGCCTAAAAAAATTAAGCTACCGAATCATAAATACTTTTGTCTGTTCCGGACGCTTCGGATACGTATGTCTACGTATTCCCCATCAATCACCGTAAGCGTATCAATTGAACAAGGATTAATGACGCAGCCGAACTCGCAAGAGGGCGAGGCCGGAAAGCCGTGGGGAGCCGGGTTTTATTGGCCCAGCGGAGAGCGGGCGGAAATATTCCTTAAGTGGATTCGCCCGAAAGGCGTTTGCCTACCCTAAACATGGAGATATGGAAATGGACAACACTTGTACAACTGGGATTGTTATCGGCTTGCTGCTATTTACATTGAGTAACGTCTGGGGCGCAAATGCTGACGAGACTGTCCAGATCTGCCGAGCCGCAATTGCCGAGGCCGAAGGCCGGGATTATAGCGACGTCTCTCTGAAAAAGATTAAGCCTCGCGGCAGTAGCTATGAAGCCTGGTTCAACGTATCGGATGGTGATCAATCACTGAAATCATATTGCTACATCAAGCGCGGGAAAGTTGAACAACTCGTGACCACTGAAGGTCGCTGGACGAGTAGTAATCCAAAACGACCGAAAGTGGAAGAAGAATCGGAAACCGAACTGGCTCAGACGTCCTGACGCGTTCTGGCGCCGGTCAGCGGCTCGGTATGGACTCTTTTAGTAGCCGACGCCGAGTTCCATGTAAGCTCTCGCGATTTTTTCGATAGCCAACACGTATGCAGCAGTGCGCAAATCGGGAACATTCTGGCGCGACAAGCGAACCTCGCGAATCTGTCTGTAGGCTTCACGCATCGTGTCTTCCAGGCCCGAGCGAACCAGGTCAATTTCCAGGGCGCCTTCCTGCAGCGGCGCGGCCAGGTGATCGGGGACCTTTTTGCCGGTCATTTCTTCGATAATCTTCAGGATATGCTGCCCACGGATTTCCTGCAGACGGCGATCCAGACGCCCAAAGCGGATATGTGAGACGTTTTTGACCCATTCAAAATACGACACCGTTACGCCGCCCGCGTTTACATATACATCGGGCAGAATGACTTTACCCATCTTGTGCAGAAGTTGATCCGCGTTGAAAGTGACTGGTCCGTTAGCTGCTTCAGCGATAAGGCGTGCTTTGATCCGCCCGGCATTGTCAGTCGTAATCTGATTTTCGAGTGCAGCCGGAATCAGGATGTCGCAGTCATGCTCGAGTAGTTTAGCTCCGTCGGCGATAAAATCGGCCTCCGGAAAATTCTCTACGCCTCCCGCGTTGTGAAAATACTCGGAGACGGCCTCTACATCGAGACCTCGCTCCGAGTAAATGGCACCATCACGCTCGATGATGCCGACAATCCGTGCATCGTCTCCTTGTTGCAGGAACTTTGCCGTGTGGAATCCGACATTGCCCAGCCCTTGTACGATAATGCGCTTACCAGCCAGGCTCCCGGTCAGTTTTGCCTCTTTGACATCTGCCGGATGCTGAAAAAACTCCCGCAGCGCGTATTGCACGCCACGACCGGTCGCCTCGACACGTCCCCCGATGCCGCCCTGGGTCACGGGCTTGCCGGTGACGCAGGCGATGGCGTTGATGTCGTGCGGATACGCCATGCGATAGGAATCGGAAATCCAGCCCATTTCTCTTTCACCGGTGCCCAGGTCCGGTGCCGGTACATTCTGGCTCGGACTGATATAGCCCTTTTTCGCGAGTTCATGTGCAAAGCGCCGGGTAATCTCCCGTAACTCATCTTCCTGATAATCCTCCGGATTGATGGCCAGCCCCCCCTTGGCTCCGCCGAATGGGACGTCGACGATCGCGCACTTGTACGACATGAGACCGGCAAGTGCTTCCACTTCCTGCTGATCGACCACCGGCGCATAGCGAATACCGCCTTTTACCGGCAGCCGGTGTTCGCTATGTACCGCACGCCACCCGGTAAATAGTTTTATTTCATCGTGGAGTTGTACGGGAAACTGTACGCGGTACACGGAATTCGTGTGCTTGATTTCATCGGGCAAGCCCGGCGGCAGGTCCATGGTGCCAAAAGCACGGTCTACCATGTGGTTCACGCTGTCGAGGAACGAGATCGGTGTTGCCATTACTTTGTTTCTCTGTCAATGAATGCCAGGCGGGGCTCCGGCGTTAATGGCTCAGGGCGCCACTAACCGCTTGGCCAGATGCCGGTAAACCAGCAGCACAGCGAAGAAAATAAAAATCAACGCGACAGCCAGCAGGAACAATCGGTTCATCAGGTTTGTTTGCGTTTCAGCCAGTGTATCGATCAGACTCACCAGGTTGGAGCTGTTGTCGAGAGTGTCACTAAGAGCTTCGGCTAACAAGCGCAGCTCACTGGCTGTTTTCCCGGCTTCGGCGGCGACCGCCTGATACTTATCGATGTCAAACGGTTCGGAAGCAGCCTCGCCCTGGTTGAGTGTGTTTACGATTCGCTCAAAGGCTTCCACCGACTGCCGCAGTTCATTGAGGGCCTCGCTGACATCGGGCCCTGTGGTTGACAGGTCCTGTATGAGTGCCCGCCGCTCTTCGGAGATACGCTCCATCAATTGGTCGACCGCGGCGAGGCGGTCGCCGGGAAGCTCGTCTATCACCGCAACCAACTCTTCCACCGCAACGACGAAACGATCCACATCATCCAAAATCAATGACATTTCCGGTCCGCCGAGCACCTCCAGAAAACTGTTTTCCATTTCCATGCTGGTCAATGCCGGCGCACGCTGGAGGTAGAACAACACTCGCTCACCAAATTTCTGCATCTCTTCAGCCGCTTCCCTGGCTTTGGTGACTTCCTTCAGCAGCCCGCCGCTTTGTTTTAGGCTGTTCAGCCGGGCAGCGCGTTGCCCGGAGAATTCACTGAGACGCACGTACCAGGGATAGATCTGGTCCGGATTGGCGGTGCGCCATTCGCTGATCAGGATGCGCAGGTCATCCTGTTGATCTGTGGTCAGCACGGCGTCAGCGACAGTCCAGATGTCCTTCTCGAGGATCCGGTAGGCGGAGATAAAATCCTGACCGATTGATTCGCCGATGACCTCGGGAACCCAGTATTCTTCAACGAGCACCCGACTGAGCGTCGTTAGAACCATCATATCCAGCAGGTTGGTGACTGCGTTTTGACCGATCGCGATTTGCACGATCGTCGCAAAGGATATGCTTTTCCATTGCTGCATCAGCAGATATTGTTCCGATGTCGTCGTTTGTTCCCGTACGTTGTTAGCCGCAAGCGTGACCCGCGTGTAGTATCGGTCGGCGAAGCGTCTGACCTGGTCTTCGAGTTCCTCGCGGGTCATACTCGCTACCGTGACTTCTCCTTCGTCGCCGATCGGTGCGACGACGACCTCTTCGGTTCGCTGCGCCATTGCCGGTTCATATCCCGCCAGGTAAATGCTGCAGAGGGTCAGGCACAACAACGGCAGAGAAGATTTTTGCTCTGACTTTCGATGCTGAAGCATAAGCCGCTACGTCCTAACCAACTTGTACGCGACATTGAGTTCGTCGCAAATTTTTTCGACCGCTGTCAATGCGAGCTCTTCGCCGCTTTGTCCGGTGATCCCGGCATCAGCCCAGATGAATAACAGCGTTTCACCATTACCGAGGTCGGTGGCCTGGCCGGTCAACCGTTTTCCGCTTATCGTGATTTCCAGTAGAAAAGTCTTCCCATCATGGTTGACGACTTTGGCGTCGGGTAACTGTTCCACGACGCGAGACATGCTGCCGAATACATCGGCTGGTGCAACCGGAAGTTCAACGGCTACGGTGTGTTGACTCGCTCCTTCCGTATACACCACGGTGGCCGCATCGTAGACGGAGCCACCGGGCATTGCGCTGCAGCCGCCTAGCAGGTTCGCCAATACCCAGAGCATCAGAATACGTTGCTGTGGAACGCGGTTGACCTATATTCTCCTTTTCCCCGTGGACCAAAACCACGGCCCTGATTCGCTTGTATCCATCTACTTTTGTAAACCCGGATTCTAGCAATATTAACGGTTGTAAGGGCTCAGTTAGGGTGGGGAAGGCGGCCACATGTTCGCGGAGCGGGGATTTAGGTATCATGCGGCCGGAGAGCTAGTCTTGTCTGATCGAGGATCCGGGCATTAGGACTAAACCTGAATGGATTCAATTCTCTGCGGCGGCTGTTGTCCTGGCGGTCGGTATTCTCGTCTATTTGTTGGATAGACCGGGCAGCGCCGTCTATTTTTTGCCGGACTGGTGGTCGCTCGCCGACTTTATACCGTCGTTCTTTGGTCCGATGGGCCAGCATCTGCCAACTTTCTCTCATACGTTTGCTTTCATTTTGTTGACGACCGCGGTGATTGCCCCGCGTCGCAAGGCTGCGTTCGTTGCCTGTGCGGGCTGGTTGATCGTAGATTCATTGTTCGAAATAGCGCAACGTGATGATCTGGCCGCGTACATTGTCGATTATTTGCCGAACTGGTTTTGTGAATGGCCGTTACTGGATAACGTAGCGGCTTATTTTCTGGTCGGTCGGTTCGACCCATTTGATCTTGTATCGATTTTCGCCGCCGGAATTGCGGCATATCTGCTGGTCCTGTATTCGACACGACGAGGAATTAAGCATGCTGATTAATATCGGGCGCTTTCCGCGCATCTGGCGGAGTATTGCACTACTGGTCATCGCGATTGTCGGCGTTGCATCGACTATCGCTTCCAGTTCCGGTGGTTCGGGTGGTACGCCGCCGCTGGCAACGATTACTTCGCCGCCGCCCGATTTTGAAAGCGAAGATGCAGCAATTACCGTGACGGGTACCGCCAGCGACGAGACAGGTGTCGCCAACGTTTCCGTCAACGGTGTCAACGCCAGTAGCAGCGACGGCTTTGCGACGTGGTCTGCAATCGTAGAATTAGTCGAGGGGCCCAACACATTGACGGTAGCCACGCTGGATACCCTGGGGTTCAGGGATCCGATGGCGGCACAGCAGAATGTCACGCTGACATCGGCGCCGCCGCTGGCGACGATCACCTTTCCGCCGCCAAACGCATTCAGCGACGCCAATACGCTGACTGTGACGGGTACGGCCACTGATAGCAGGTCAGGTGTTGCGTCGGTGCAGGTCAACGGTGAGGATGCCACCACGACCGACGGCTTCGCTACGTGGCGAGCCGTGGTACCGCTGACCATGGGGGAGGCCAATAAATTGACGGTGATGCCACGGTCGATGAGGCCGGATTTACCGACCCCGCGGCGGCTATGGTCGACGTGAATGTTGCCGCTGATGTGTCCGGCAATCGCCGATACATTCGGCGACGGTTACGCCATTGCGCTGGATGGAAACCGTGCGTACGTTGTTGATTTTGAGGCGGATCAGCTGGTTGAAGTCAATATCGACACCGGTCGTCAAGGTGATCATTAGCGACGCTGCCAACGGCAGTGGCCCAGTCCTGGATCGGTCCTGACGGCATCGCATTGATCAACGGCGGCACGCCGCGCTCGTTTCGAATTTTGTTCCGGACGAGTTGTTGTCGGTGGAACTGGTTGGCGGCATTCGCACCATCAAGAGCTCGCTAAACGCGAACGTGGGCGGCGGCCCAACACTCTTTGGTCCGAGCGGCATTGTTTTGGTCGATGACACCCGCGCCCTCGTGTCGAATTTCGCGGCCGATGAAATCATAGAGGTGAGCCTGGTCAATGGCGAACGCATAATCCTGTCGGCGGATGATGGGATCAATGGCATTGGTCCGGCCTTTTTGCAGCCGGATGGTATCGCGATGGACACGGCCAATAACCGCATCCTCGTTACGGACGCATTAGTTGATGCCGTGTTTTCCGTGAATCTCGGTACTGGAGACCGCGACATCATTAGTAATATTCCCGAGGCCGGTACTTGTATGAGCTTCTACAATCCCAACCCTGATCTCAAGCTCAATCCCAATCCCGTTGGCATTATGCTGGATCCTTCAGGCGACTTTGTCCTGGTCACCGATTATGATGCCAATTTGCTATTGCGCGTGAGACTGGCCGACGGTGATTGCAGCATTTTCAGCGATGCAAACAGCAACGTCGGTACCGGCCCGGCCTTTATTTTTCCGGCAGGCATTGCGCTGGACGCCGCAAATAATCGAGCTGTTGTCTCCGGAGGAAACCTCGTCGTGGTGGAATTGGGCAGCGGAGATCGGGTTATCGTCGGCCAATGAGATAAAAGGGACTGCGGTACTCTTCTGAAATACCGCGCATCCTCCGAATCGTCGAACTAACGCACCATCGCAGATAAATTGCTGCAGCCCCTGTGTAGCCAGCTCATTTGATGGCGGCCCGCCCTGCACGGGGCAATTTATAAGCGTTGCAGTGCAACCCCGCTCGGGCTATTGGCGTCAGCGTGGGAGAGCTGTTTTCTTGCGGCATTTGCGTATTGACGCCGC
>PVMK01114605.1_pt1 | contig 19273 bp, 17 predicted proteins | sample 1853481 | NCBI WGS metagenome assembly PVMK01 (sample SAMN08533507, study PRJNA380276) | Marine sediment metagenome, whole genome shotgun sequencing project. | reverse complement strand
GCTGCCACGCATTGGCCACTGCGCAGCTTTGCTGCCGAAACGGCTGACGTCATTATCATTGGTGCCGGGTTCGCCGGACTTAATGCGGCGATCAACCTTGCCGACGAAGGCGCGACAGTGCTGGTGCTCGAAGCCAGCAACCGGGTCGGCGGCCGGGCTTATACCGCGGATCACATCGAAGGCCGTCCGGAGTTTGGTGCATCCGACGTTGGCCCGTACTACGGACGCGTCCGCGACATGGCGCAGCGGCTAGATATTGAACTGCTACCCGGTGCAATAATGGCCGCACCGTTCGCGTTCGCTATCGGTGGTCAGCTGGTGAGCGCCGAGGACTGGCGGGGCTCGCCGCTTAACCGCACGTTCGGGCGCGAACGCGCCGTGCCGCCTCCCGGACTGATGAACTATTTTATCGCTCGCGATGGCCCCTTCACCGAGCCCGATCAATGGCTGTTACCGGAGGCCGCCCGTTTCGATATCCCGCCTGCCGAATGGCTTATCGCCAATGGGGCGTCACCGGAAGCGCTGCGGTTGATCAACGAGGGGGTAATTGCGTCAGACATCTGGACGGTTTCATTGCTAAGCATATTGCAGGAGTCGACGCGCCTGGCAATGGCATCGAGTGGGCTCGATGAGCTCCCGCCTGACGAACGCTTCGCTGCAGCTCGCCAGCGTTCGGCCCGCGTCAAAGGTGGAACCTCGCGTTTGCCGGAGGCTATGGCCGAATTCCTTGGCGACCGCGTCAGGCTCGACCAGGCTGTAAGCCGAATCACGCAGGATCGGTCGGGTGTCGAGGTCCGTTGCCTCGATGGTAGCGTCCACCGTGCATCGTTTGCTGTCTCGGCATTGCCGTTTACGGCGCTGCGCCGGATCGACATCTATCCGAATTTGCAAGGCAAGCAGTCAACAGCCGTTGCAGCGATGTCCAATGCCACTACTAGTCGGGTACACATGCGCATCAAGGGCATACCGTACTGGGTCAAGGACGGCATGGACGCGTCGTTGTGGACCGACGGTCCGGTTGATCTAAGACTCCAGCCGATTGATCCGGATGACGGCAGCCGGGACACGCTCGTTGCGCTCAGCGTCGGCAAGAAGGCGGCACGGCTCGATCAGCTACCGCCGGCGGAGCGCGGGGCGTTTGTCGTGCGCGAAATCGAAAGGCTACGGCCGTCTACCCGCGGCAAGCTCGAAGTCACTGGTGTATTTTCGTGGAAGGAGATGCCATTTATCTCCTGTTGTCGCCATTCGTTCAGGCCGGGGCAGGTGACCGGGTTTGCCGATGAGATGATCCAGCCACATATGCACCTGCACTTTGCCGGCGAGCAAACTCGCCGAGTCGAAATCGGCATGGAAGCCGCCATGGAATCGGGCGAACGTGTCGCGGTTGAAATTCTGGAGCGGGCGAATGGCCAAGAACAGAAAACTTGATATGAGTGAAGGATCGGAAAACAGTTGCCGAATGGCGAACCGCTTGATTGGCCGCCGACAACTGCTAGGGGGCGGTGCGGCACTATTGGCCAGCATGCATCTGCCGGTTGCCCGAGCGGATCTGGATTTCGACGACCCGGGCGACCTGCTTACGGCAGCGGTAAAATTGCGCGGCACGCTGGACGACCGCATGGTCATATGGTGGATGAAGGGTGTTCGTTACGGCGTCGTCAAAGACGAGTTGAACCCGCTATTCAATATGCTGGTCGGAAGTTTTAGCCGGTACAAAGAAGTCCCCGGTCGCGGTTACCAGGTGACGATGCTCGAACTCGGTTACTTGACGGATCTTGAAACCGGCGAGCCGCTGGATGAATTCAAAAATCCCTATACCGGTAAAATCGTCACAGTTCCCGAGCAGCGTCTTGGTCCTTTACCGGTCATGTTGACTTCTTCCGGAGTCGAAATCGATTCCGGCGGAAGCTTTGCCTCAATTGACCTGAAAACCCGTCTCGGGCCGGCGATTGTCGACGGCGACGATATCTGGTTGCGGGAAGACAGCACGGCAAAAGTCGATTCGGATCTTCCGATGATGGGTAAGCACGTTTATAACGAACTGGTGACTTACCGGGGCCGTGTCAGTGATGTCAATAATCCGGATCTGGCTGCCGCACCGGCTAGCGTCACGTATCAGAGTGTTACGAGCTGGCGCGAGTGGTTTGAAAGCGGCGGCATGCCGGGTCATACCACCGCGCGCGCTGCGGGCAAGAAGATATTCTCGGTCGAACAGTTGCCGGCCGATTACCTGGCTGCAGCGCAGGCACGACATCCAGAGATCATTGCGGACCCGGAAGCGGCGCTGGACGCACCGCCGGCAGCGGCTCATTAGTCGCGGGCTTCGCTGATTTCGGCGGCCAGATCGCCTAGCGAGGTGACCGGCGGGCTGCAACTCATGCCGCGACAGACGTAAGCGATCGTGCTGCCAGAAGATTTACGCAGTGCCAACGCGCCGGGCAAGTCTTCGGCGTCCGCCGGGATAGAGAACACCAAGCGTCGCGGAGCAAAGATTGCGCCGACCGCGCCGGCCCACGCGACCATGTCATCGGCGCTGCCACGAATCACGATGATTTCCGGCGGGTACAGGTACTCTTCCAGGGCCGTGATCAATGACGCGTGGGCGCGGGGATGATCCTGCATTGGCTTCCAGGCAGCACGAAGCGTGCGCTCGGCTGCGTCCAGGTAACGTGTTTCGCCGAGAAGGTGCCCGATCCGTCCCAGCGCCAGCACCGCGATGCCATTTCCAGACGGTGTCGCATCGTCGCCAAGTGGTTTCGGCCGATAAACCAGGTCTTCGTGATCTCTCGGGGTGAAAAAAAAGCCACCCTGATCTTTGTCCTCGAAGTCATCAATCAGACGCTCGGCGATCCACGTCGCAAATTCGAGCTGTGAACTGTTCCAGCGAACCTGCAACAGTTCGAGTAACGCATCGAGCATGAACGCGTAATCGTCGAGGTAACCGTTGAACTGCGCACGACCATCCTTGTAAGTCGCCAGCAGCCGGTCATCGTCTACCAGTTTGTCCCGGATAAATTCAACGGCGCTATCCGCGGCGTCGACCAGGTCCTCCCGCCGCAGCGTTCTACTGGCGATAGACAGGCCCCTGACCAATAGCGCGTTCCATCCGGTCAGGATTTTCTCGTCACGCCCAGGCCACACCCGTCGATTGCGCTGTACCAGCAGCGCCTGACGCCCGGAATCAAGCACGTTCCGGACGGTGGAGGCGCGCATGTCCGCTGCCTCGGCAACCGAGTCCAATGGCCGGCGGATGACCAGGTGCCAGCGACCTTCAAAATTTGCAGCCTCATCCAGACCGTAGTACGGGGTGAGGATGCTGTACTCTTCGACGGTCAAGTGCTTGCGCACTTCATCGGCGGTCCAGGCATAAAAGCGGCCTTCCTCTCCCTCGGAATCCGCATCCAGCGTTGCATAAAAACCGCCTTCCGGCGATCGCATGTCGCGCAGTACCCAGTCGGCCGTCTCATTCGCCGCTCGCCGGAATGCTTCATCAGCACTAGCCAGCCAGAGCTGCGCCAGCATCGCCAGCAGCGGGCCGTTGTCGTACAACATTTTCTCGAAATGCGGGATCTGCCATTCGCGGTCGACCGAGTATCGGTAAAAACCGCCGCCGATCTGATCGTAGACTCCGCCTTCAAGCATGCGCGTCAGCGTCAAAGCTGGTATCAGCAGCGCATTCACATCCGGTTTTTCATCGTGGGCGGTGCTTCGCCAGTGGCGTAACAGGCTTTCCAGGCTGGCAGCTTGGGGAAACTTCGGTGCACCGCCAAAACCGCCCCACTCGGGATCGAAACTTTCCTGCAGTTGCTCCCGCAGGCTGTCCAGCGGCTGGCGATCCAGGGTCTGGCCATCGTCGGCCTGCACCTGGTCAATGCTTTGCAGAGCTTTGACCAATGCTGATCCCTGCTCGTGAATGTCGTCCTGCTTCGTTTCAAAAAATTGCGCGACCTGTAATAGCAAGTCGGTGAACGCCGGCATGCCATGGCGCGACTCATTTGGAAAATAAGTGCCACCGAAAAACGGCAGATGATCGCCTGGAGTCAGGAACATCGTCAGCGGCCAGCCACCGGGGCGTTGCGCGATCAATTGATGCGCCATTTGGTAGATCTTGTCGAGATCCGGTCGTTCTTCACGGTCGACTTTGATGTTGACGAACAACCGGTTCATGACGTCGGCGGTGCCCTGGTCCTCAAACGATTCATGCGCCATGACATGACACCAGTGGCAGGCAGAATAGCCTACCGACAGGAGGATCGGCTTATTTTCGCGGACCGCCTTTGCTAGCGCTTCTTCGCCCCACGGGTGCCACTCGACCGGGTTGTCGGCATGCTGCAGCAGGTACGGGCTGGTTTCGTTCTGAAGCGCGTTCACACAAGCGCCTTTGTTTTCGTGCCTTCGGTGACTATACCCCATTGGAATGCGGTGGACATTTACGTAGCAAACAGCAGCTTATTACCGACGCCAGTGCAGAACCGAGAGTCAATCGATGCGCTCCGGCCGATGGTAGACTTGTCTGATGTTCACTTACCCCGGGTTCGACCCTATTGCCATTCAGCTTGGCCCGTTAGGGATTCGCTGGTACGGACTGATGTACCTGGTCGGCATCGTCGGCGGCTGGTGGTTTGCCCGCAAGCGGATTAATCCGGAGGGCCCGGTTAAAACCCTGGCCCAGGTCGATGATTTGATCTTTTATCTTGCGCTAGGCGTGATTCTGGGCGGGCGCCTCGGATACATGCTGTTTTACGATACGGCGCGGATCGCGGAGGATCCATTGCGTATCTTCATGATCTGGAAAGGCGGCATGTCGTTTCACGGAGGCCTGCTGGGGGTGATCGTCGCGATGGCGTTGTATGCGCGAAAGTCGGGCTGTTCGTTACTGGCACTGGCAGACTTCGTGGCACCGCTGATACCCGTTGGTCTCGGTGCCGGGCGGATCGGCAATTTCATCAACGGGGAGTTGTGGGGCAAGGTAACCGAAATGCCATGGGCCGTAGTCGTCAATGGTCAGCCGCGCCATGCCTCGCAATTGTACGAGGCAATCCTCGAGGGGCTGGTGCTGTTCGGCATCCTGTGGACGTATTCGGCACGCCCCCGGCCAACGATGGCCGTGACCGGCCTGTTCCTCATATGCTACGGACTATTTCGTTTCCTGGTGGAGTTCGTGCGGCTACCCGATGCCGATATTGGCTACCTGGCTTTCGGTTGGGTCACGCTTGGACAGGTATTGACAGTGCCGATGATTCTCGGCGGAATAGGGATGATGTTTCTGGCCTATCGGCGCCCGATCGGTGGCGCCGGCCAATCGGGTGGAGCGTCTCAGGGAGGACAATAGCGTGCGGCAGTATCTCGAGATGATGTCTCATGTGCGCGATCGTGGAGCGCGAAAGGATGATCGCACCGGTACCGGTACCCTGAGCGTTTTCGGTTACCAGATGCGCTTCGATCTTCGTCGGGGCTTTCCATTGCTGACCACGAAGCAGCTGCACACGCGTTCTATCGTCTACGAGCTGCTGTGGTTTTTGAACGGCGACACGAACGTTAAGTATCTCAACGAGAATGGTGTCAGGATCTGGGACGAATGGGCGGACGAAAATGGTGATCTCGGCCCGGTTTACGGCAAGCAATGGCGTTCATGGCCGACACCGGACGGAGGATACGTCGACCAACTGGGCTCGGCGATCGATGCTTTACGCGCAAACCCGAACTCGCGACGGATACTCGTCAGTACCTGGAATGTCGCGGAACTGGACCGTATGAAGCTGGCGCCGTGCCACGCCCTGTTTCAGTTCTACGTGGCCGACAAGCGCTTGTCCTGCCAGCTGTATCAGCGCAGCGCCGATATTTTCCTCGGGGTGCCGTTCAACATCGCATCCTACGCGCTGCTGACCCACATTGTGGCGCAGCAGACGGATCTGCAGTTAGGCGAGTTCATATGGACCGGCGGCGACTGCCACCTGTACCTGAATCATCTCGATCAGGTGGATGAGCAACTCGGCCGCGAACCGTTACCATTGCCGCGCTTGGCCATTCATCGCAAGGCGCCGTCGATCGCGGAATATCAATACGAAGATTTCGACTTCGTCGACTATCAGTCGCATCCCCGCATTAAAGCCGCTGTCGCCGTCTAAATTCCCGGCACGTTGCCCCTCCGGGGTGTCTTGCTGCGGTTAAGCGAGATACGTGTGTCGCCTACCCGAGCGGTACGCCTGCACCGCGTTTGGGTCAGCACAGCGACTAATCGTGCCCACTGCTGTTGAAGTTTTGGCGCGTCGCCGGGGGTGTCGTCAGGCTAGAGGGTCCGTTACCGCGTAACCTCGATCAGGATCGCTGTATCGTTGTCGGTTACGCTAATAGTAAGTGTGTCGTTTGTGGAGACGGTGTCGTTCGTAAAACCGAGGCCGGAATAACTGCTGTTCAATGGGCCGCAATTAGTGATGTTTATGTTGATCTCGTAAACATTGAAGGTGGAGTCAATGATGTTGACTCCGTCGTCGGCCGCGCTCGTGTAAATGCAACCGTTGCTGTCTACGCCTGCAAATAGCGTTCCGCTTGCAGAAATACTGAGGCTCAGAACGCCGCCGACCGAACTCGTGCCTGTCCAGGTACTATCCTGGGTGATGCTCAGCGACGAATCTCGGTTGTAAAGAATATCGAACAGCTGCGAGAAGTCTCCGGTATCACCACTTTCTGCGGTCCACGCACCATTGATGGAGTCGCGCTCGGTAATACCGCCAGTCAATGTTCCATCGGCGACCGTTGCGCCGTTCTGAAATGTCGTGCCGACCGGCGCGTAGATTCTGATGTTGCTCGAGATAGTGTTTTCTGTCGAAGCAATGACGCCGGCAAACTGCACACCGTCATCGGTGAAATCGGGTCTACCGGTATTAGTATCGATTTTGAAGTACTGTGCGCGACCATCCTCGGCAACAATACCGAGAATTCCAATGACCAGAAGGGGCTCCAAGTCATTGGTGCCCGTTCCAATCCAGAGTCCGCCGACGGCCGCGTCCGGATTGCTACCGGGCGAAAACGCATCGCCAGGAGTGCCACTGCTGCTACAGGCCGTTAGCAACAAGGTAAGGCAACAGGTTACAAAAATCCCACGAACGATTAGCACTGGACTACCGCTTATTCATTAAATTTCTGACGGAAAGTGGATACAACAACGATACCAGATTAACTTAAAAGCGACTATCCGGACTGGTCATAATGCTGTCAATACTGGTCATGGGCCTCGCTACCAAGGCGCGGTGCCGGGGGTTGTCGTAGGCGACATCGGCACGTCGGAGCCGAGGCAACTCCCGCGGCGACGCGCCTGTTTGTTTGCAGAAACTTACGAAGTCGGTAGGCGCCGATTGACTGTGCTATTTACCTGATACGGTCCGCCTGGCGCGTCAAGGCGCACTGCGGTCAGTTTGCCGCCCCAGACGACGCCGGTGTCGAGGCCAATAAGGTTCGGGCGTTGCAATAATCCGAGCGTCGACCAGTGACCGAAGACGATGCGCAAATCAGAGCTGGCGCGGCCGGGCATCTCGAACCAGGGCAACAGCCCTGGCGGCTGACTGCCGGGCGGGCCTTTCTGATCGAAGTCCAGACTTTCATCTGCCCGAACAAACCGAATCCGTGTCAGGCAATTAGTAATAAAGCGCAGCCGATCCTGACCTGTTAGCGTTTCTGACCAACGGTCCGGTCGTGATCCATACATGGCGGTCAAAAAACTGCCGCAGTCATCGCCCTGTAGAATAGCCTCGACCTCGCGTGCGCGAGCGAGCGTATCCGCCCCGCTCCAGCCGGGAATGATCCCGGCATGAACCATCAGCGTGTTCAGATCCGAATCATGATGCGCCAACGGTTGGCGGCGAAGCCAGTCTACGAGTTCCGGGCCGTCCGCAGCCGCAAGTATCGGCGCCAGGTCATCGTCTGCAACCGGAACGGCTTCGCCCAGTGCAAGCGCCAGCAGATGCAGATCATGGTTGCCGAGCAAGGTTCGGGCCGCCGGGCCGAGCTCCCTGACGAATCGCAGTACGCCCAGGCTATCGGGGCCGCGGTTGACCAGGTCACCGACGAACCACAGTTCATCGTCGCAGCGGTCAAAAGGAAGCTCGTCGATCAGTTTCCGGAGTTCGGCGCTGCAGCCCTGGACGTCGCCGACGGCGAATACGGCCATGTCGCTTAGTGCAGCACGCCCGGCACAGACAGTCTGAATAGCGGGATCGACGCATCAAAATGCGTGCCCTCGTTGGTCAGCATGCCGTAGGTTCCCTCCATGGTGCCGACCGGGGTCTCGAGAACCGCACCACTTGAATAAGAATGATGAGATCCTGGCGGGATGTGCGGTTGCTCGCCGACGACGCCATCACCGTGAACTTCCTGTACTTTGCCATCGGCATCCGTGATCAGCCAGCTCCGGGTCAGCAGCTGGGTCGGTATTTCACCGACATTGCGTATCGTGATCGTATAGGCGAAGACGAATCGGCGATCTTCCGGACTCGACTGGTTCGGCAGATAAGCGGTTTCGACGTCAACCTTGATCGTGGCGTGCAGTTCTGATGGGTTCGTGTCCGGCATCGCGGCTATTCTAGCTCATCCGACAGACCTTTCTCATGGCCCCGGGGCGAGCCTCGCTGTAGCCACAGCTCAGCGAGGCGAATGAACGCGTCGACGTCCAGTTCTTCGGCGCGCCTGTTAGGGTCGACGCCGGTTGAGCGAATCTGATCTGCGTCAAGCAGTTCCCGCAAGGCATTCGATAATTGCTTTCGCCGCATGTTGAATGCCTGGGTGACAAGCTGGTCGAATGCCGGCGCAAGTTCCGCAGAGATTCTCGGCTTTTGCAGCGGTGTCAGGCGCAGAAAACTTGATTTGACGCGCGGTGGGGGAAAAAACGAACCTGGCTGAATTTCGAACAGCTTTTCTGCTTTGCACCGCGCTGCAAGGGCTACGGTGAGACGGCCGTAGGTTCGGTTGCCCGGCGGCGCAGTAATTCGATCGACGACCTCTTTTTGCAGCATGACGTGAATGTCTTCGAACAGATGGCTGGAGTCCAACAGATGAAACAGCAGCGGGCTGGAGATGTTATATGGCAAGTTTCCGGCCAGCCGCAGCTTTTCCCCGGGTTGCGCTAAAGCTTCGAACGTGAAATTCATTACATCTGCCAAGTGTACGGTTACGTTGCCGTGGGAGTTTTGACCTTCCAGCTCGGCAGCCAGATCGCGATCGATCTCGATGACATCCAGCCTTTTCACGGCCTCGGCCAGCGGTCGGGTGATAGCGCCGCGACCCGGCCCAACCTCTACAAACAGATCATGGGAGCGGGGCTGAATCGAGTCGATGATTTTACGAATGATGTTCGGGTCATGCAGAAAATGCTGGCCAAAACGTTTTCGTGGCTGGGCAGAATTCATCGCCGGGCGTGCTCTGCCATGGTTACCGCTAGATGTATGGCCTCGACCAGGCTTCCGGCATCGGCTTCCCCGGTGCCGGCTCGGTCCAGCGCGGTTCCATGGTCCACCGATGTGCGGGTTATCGGGAGGCCCAGCGTCACATTGACGGAGCGCCCGAATCCAGCGTATTTCAATACCGGTAGTCCCTGGTCGTGATACATCGCGAGTATTGCCGCAAAGCCTTGCAGCCGTTCCGGAACGAAAGCCGTATCGGCCGCGATGGGCCCAACGATTTCCATCCCGTTCTCCCTGAGCCGCTCTAGCGCCGGTGCAATGAACTCGGCATCCTCACAGCCGAGATGACCACCCTCGCCGGCATGCGGGTTCAGACCCAACACGGCAATTCGCGGATTGGCGATGGCGAATTGTCGTTCGAGGCCGTGGTGCAGGGTTTGGCAGACCGATTCAATCAGTTCGGGCCGAATGCGCGCCGGTACTTCGGCGAGTGGGATATGCGTAGTCGCCAGCGCTACACGCATATCCTCGGCGACCAACAGCATGACGGGCCGTTCCGCGCCCGTCTGATTAGCCAGCCATTCAGTATGGCCAGTGAATTCAACGCCGCCCTGATTGATGATGCCTTTATGTACCGGCCCGGTGATCATTGCGGCGAACTCGTCGGATTGACACCCGGAGCAGGCGCGCGTCAACGTACTAATGACATAGGGAGTGTTGCCGGGATCCAGCATGCCAGCCCGTGCCGGCCTGGGCATCGGGATTGGTGCTACGATTAATTCACCGGCCGGACTCGGTCTGGGTTCTGCTGTCGCGTCGTAAGTTTTCAGCGTGACCGAAATGCCAAGCTGCTTAGCCCGGTCCGCGAGCAAACGCGGATCAGCTACGACGATCAATTCAACGGGCCAGTCTTGCCGGCTTAGATGCAGAGTCAGGTCAGGTCCGACCCCGGCTGGCTCTCCGGGCGTGACCGCCATTCGTAAGGCCGATCGGGCCACGGCGCCACCTTGATCCTAGAGCATGTACTCGACGAAAGCTTCGTCGCGTAGTCGGCGCACCCAGAGCTCGGTTTCTTCCTCCAGCTTGTTAATCCGCAAAGCCATCAGCGCTTGTTGGCGCTGGACGTCTTCGGTGGTGTCATGCTGTCGGCGTCCGAGTACTTCCACGATATGCCAGCCGAACGGTGATTTGAAGGGCTCGCTGAGTTCACCGATCTCAAGCGATACCACGACTGCCTGGAACTCGGGTACGAAGGTGTCGGGACCATTCCAACCGAGATCGCCGCCGTTCGCCCCAGACCCGGGGTCTTCCGATACAACGGTCGCGATGGCTTCGAAGTCATCGCCTTCGACAATCTGCTCGCGGATCATGGCCAGCCTTTGCCGGGCGTTTTCGTCATCAAGTATTTCGTTAGGAACAACCAGAATATGACGCAGGTGAGTCTGATCCTCGATGATGATTTCGCCGCCGCGAACCTCGTCGAGCTTGATCAAGTGGTACCCACTCGCGCTGCGAATTGGCTCGGAAAATTGACCCGGTTGCATACCAGGGATTATGTCTGCGAACAGTGTTGGCAGTTGATCGCCACGGCGCCAGCCGATCGTTCCGCCCTCGAGCGCGCTCTGGCCGTCCGAATAGCTAACAGCGAGTTCAGCGAAGTCGCCACCCGCCTGTAGTAGTTCAAATATTTCCAAGGCCTGTATCTGCCCCTGGTCGACATCCTCTGGTGTCGCCGTAGCCGAGACGGAAATGAGGATGTGCGAGAGTCTGAATTCCTGATTGATGTGCGCCTTGCCTTCCTGTCGCTTGAGATAATCTTCGAGTTCGCGGGGCGTTACCACTATGCGTGACATGACATCGCGTTGCCGTAACTGGTCGATTACCAGCTGCTCTCGCATTTCGCTGCGATAGCCAGCGTAATTGACCCCGTCCTGGGCGAGAAGCTCAGGTAACTCGGTCAACGACACATTGTTCCGCCGGGCCACGTCGGAAAGCGCCATATTGAGCGTTTCATCTGTAACCTCTACGCCCAGCCGCTCGGCACGCTGCAACTGAAGCCGCGTGATTACCAGCCGTTCCAGAACTTGCCCCGCCAGCACATCCATTGGCGGCAACTGGGTATTTTCCTCGAGCAACCGTTGCCTGATCATAGCGGCTTGCATTGCGAGTTCGCTTTTTAGCACGACACCGTCGTTGACGACTGCTGCGATACCGTCAAGCAACTGGCCGGTGTCGCTCAAATCGAGGTTTTGCGCGACAGCCGCGTGTATTCCTGCAAGGCTCAGGACTAACGCGGGGATTAACGATTTAGATTTGTCGTGGTGCAACTTATTCTTCGCCATAGCCCAGAATACCACGATCCAGCAGACTGTCGGCAGAGTTACCGACACTGGTAAAGTTTTTCAGCTCCAATTGAATCGAGAACGAATTATTCGTTTGGCCGGAGTCACGTTTTATCTCTCGCCGCGCGACCATGCGTATACCCCAGCAGCAGGTTTCATACTCTATTCCCAGGAACCGGTCCAGAGGCTCTTCCTCGCGTAGCGAGTAACTGTAACGGCCGACGAAACTCCACCGGTCTCCCGCCGGAACAGAGAAAGACACATCGGCCTGCTCCAGTCGATCACGGCGGAAGCGATAGCCAAGATTCATGACACTGGCCTGACCCGGGCGCCATTGGAGGCGCGCTTCGGCCCTGGTGGTACTGTGCTCTGCGGTATTCCACTGATAGGCTGCGTCGACGTTCCAGTTGCGGTAGAGATTTACGCCGATTTCAGCGATGTAATCCGACGAGTTATCTTTCGTCGGCAGATCACCGGGCAGGACCACGTCCCTCCCGGTGAAAAATTGTGTTCCGCCCAGTGTCGCAGTCAGGCGTTCTTTGCCGGTCGAGGTATCGAGGAATCGGGATGTCAGTCCGAGAGTCATTTGATTTGTGTCACCGATCCGGTCGTATCCGATAAACCGGTTCTGGCGAAATAACTGGACCAGGGTTAGATCGGGCAATATTGTGTCGAAGACCGGCAAGTCAGCTTGAGCTTCGAACGGAATGTAGACGTATTGCGCGCGCGGTTCGAGCGTTACCAGCCACTTTTGCCCCGAGCCCGCCGTGCGTTCGAGCACGACCCCGCTGTCGAGGCTCAAAATTGGCGCGGTTACGTCGGGGCTGTCCGGCGATCCGGGGGTCTGATCATCCAGCTGGTACCGCGAGTGAAATAATGCGGCTTTCGGTGTGAGGTAGAAACTGTTGTGCTCGAACGGCCGGCTTATCTCCGGCAGCAAGTGAAGCCGTAGCCCCTGGACGCTTTCCTCACGATAAAAATAGGTGGTGTCGGTGACCAGCCGATAATCGAGCCCGCCCAAGCCGTCCGTCCACACTCCGTCGACCGCCAGCTGCGGTGCGCGCTGGTACGGTTCATCATCAGGCTGGATGGCGTCATCGATGGTTTGATAGCCCTGGTAGCGGAACAAAACAGACCAGTTGCGGTTGAACCATTCAGCGAATACGCTGCGTTCCAGGTTCGTCTGGCTGGTCGATGCCTGTCCGTTGGTGAGATCCTGGAAATAGTCGGAATCGGAGACACCCTCGGCATCAACGGTTGCGCGCCACCCTCGACCGAGCATCGATTGGGCCAAAACCAGGTAGCGCCATCGATCCGTCCCGGATCTATCGTCGTCGGGAAGATAATCACCCCACAGGACTCCGTCATTGCGTTCGGTCAGGTAGCGAAATTCTGATCCTAACTGAAGACCGCGTTTGGACATGTAGCGCGGTACGAATGTTGCATCGTATTGGGGTGCGATATTCCAGTAATACGGAATCGCCAGTTCGAATCCGCGCGGGTCGCTGGTACCAAATTCCGGAATCAGCAGCCCGGACTTGCGTTCATCGGTAACCGGGTAGGTGAAATACGGCCAGTAGAGAAACGGCACGCCCTTGAAGGCTAACCGCGCATGGCGCGCTGTGCCCATGCCATTGGCTTGATCAATCTCGATTTCACTGGCCCGCAGCATCCAGGCATCATTACCAATTGCGCAGGTTGTATAACTGACCTTTTTTAGCTCCAGTGTTCCTGAACGGTTGACGCTGATTTCACTTGCGGTCCCCCGAGCCGGAACACCCTGCAACTCGAATTCTGCTTCTTTGAAAACGAACTGACCGGTCACGGTGTTGTAACTTGCGGAATCGCCCCTGACCCGTGATTTCGGGTCGAGAAAATTAACATCATCGGTAACCGAAAAGCTGCCGGTGGCGCTGTCGAATGACGCATTGCCTGCGGTCAGTAATCGGCCCCCACTGCGGAGTTCAATCGGACCGGTAAACTTTGCATCCCCGGTTGCAGAAATATTTGCGTCGCCGCTGGTCATTTCGACGACGTTGGTCGTGTCGCCGCGGGTAAACTCTACGACTCCGACTGCCTCATCACCATCGGTTTCTCCGCCGCCGATGATTTCGTCGAAGGACTGGAGCGTACCAGGTGCGACTACCTGGCAGGCTTCGTCCATAGTTCTCGGAGCAGCCTGAGTCGCCGGCGTTGTTTGGGCCTGTGCCGGCTGGACGGCATTCAATGGAACAACAATTGCGGCGCAAACAATACTCTGCCAGCAAGCCCGCACTACCATGAAACTGCCTCTCAGAATCCCGAGCTTATAGCCTGTTGACTGTCGGCGGGAACCGCCGCAGATTCGGGGGTGGGTTTCTCGGCGGCGTATCCCGATCGGGTTAGTATTCGCATAACCAGTAGATCTTCGGCCGGGATGTTTGCTTCGGGCGTGGGTGGCGGGACAATGGTAACAGCATGAAGGCAATGATTCTTGCCGCCGGGCGCGGCGAACGCATGCGTCCGCTGACGGATACCACGCCTAAAGCACTGCTGGCGCCACGTGGCAAGCCGCTCATTGAATACCATATTGAGGCGCTGGTGTGTGCGGGTGTGCTGGACATCGTCATTAATCTGGCATGGCTGGGGGAACAAATTCGCTCCCATATCGGCCAGGGCGAAAAGTATGGCGCCAACATTGTATACAGCGACGAGGGGCATGCGGCTCTGGAAACCGGCGGTGGGATTCTGAAAGCCTTGCCATTGCTCGCCGATGGGCCATTCTGGGTGGTGAACGCCGACGTCTACACCGAGTTCGAATTCTCAACACCACGTCTGGCAGATGGCGTACTGGCTCACCTGGTCATGGTGCCAAATCCTGATCACAATGCCCGCGGTGATTTTGCCCTGGTCGATGGCCGCATCGTGCCGGCCGAAACGCCGGCTTTTACGTTCAGTGGTGTATCAATTATTTGCCCGGACCTGCTCCGAAATGCAGGCACCGGTATTTTCCCGCTCGCACCGCTGTTGACGGCAGCTGCCACCAAGGATCAGGTTACCGGTGAATTGTTTACCGGGACGTGGCTGGATGTTGGGACACTGGAGCGGCTTCGGCAACTGGAAAAGTTGCCGGCGCAATAACAGTCTCACGGACGCTGTATTCAGACAGTTCCAGGCGGTTCAACAGGTGCTGCAACAAATCACCGGCGACGGTTTCCACCTCGGCCGGCCCGCCGAGATCAACAATACGGGTTAGCTGAAGGCCTTCAAGTCCGCAAGGATTGATTCGACGGAATGGTTCCAGGTCCGTCGTTACGTTCAGCGCCAAACCATGGTAGCAACAGCCGCGGCGGATTCTTAGACCGAGGCTGGCGATTTTCGCGTCCCCAACATAGACTCCGGGCGCCTTGCTGCGGACTTCCCCGGCGATTCCATAGTCCCGTAGCAGAGCAATGACAGCACTCTCCAGACCAGTGACCAGTTGGCGCGGGCCAAGCTCGGCGCGCCGAATATCGAGTAAAGGATAAACAACCAACTGCCCGGGACCGTGATAAGTTACCTGGCCGCCCCGGTCGGACTGGATTACTGGTATGACCCCAGCATCCAGCACGTTGTGTCGCTGTCCATTAATTCCGAGTGTGAATACCGCGGGATGCTCAAGGAACCAAAACTCATCATTGGTATCGCGATCCCGAATCTCGGTGAAGCGGCGCATGGCAGCGTAGGCTTGCGCGTAGTCCCTGAGCCCCAAGTGTCGGATGACGTTGGTTTTCTCCATCGCTTTATTTATAGCACCATCATTACTTGTTCATCGGCCTGCAACGCCAGGTAGACTTCATCCAGCTGCTGCCGGTTGTCCGCAGTGATGGTTACCGTCAGCGAAACAAATGATCCTTTACTGCTTGGCTGCATGCGGACATCGTCATCGGGAATCTCACCTGCATGCTCGGTAATAATGGCCAGGATGTCCGGACGAAACTCCGGTGTATCTCGACCCATGACTTTGATCGGAAATCGGCAAGGAAATTCGAGCAGAGTTTCCGTCATTTTTCTGGCTCAACAGTACCCGGTTCGTTGCTTTTTATGTAATCGGTAAAGAGACCTTTGACGCGGTTCCATACCGGGCCTGGTTTACCGTCGCCCACTGGCGATCCATCCAGGCGAGTGACCGGTACGACTCCACGCCCGGCACTCATCAACCACAGTTCGTCCGCAGCCCGAAGGCGCTGTTCAGAAACCGCTTCTTCACGGTAACTTAAGCCCGCCTCCGTCGCCAACTCCAGCACGAGTTGACGAGTCGTTCCAGGCAGGAGTTCCGGCCCGTTGTTGCGGGTGATCAGTACGCCTCCCTCGACGATGATCACGGAGCTCACACTGGCCTCGGTGACGTATCCGTCCCGGATCAGAATCGCGTCATCGGCGCCTGCTTCCACTGCCTGCTGCCGGGCAAGGACGTTTGCCAGCAGGGCGGTTGACTTGATATCGCAACGGGCCCAGCGTGAATCGGGCAGCGTGATGGCGGCAACCCCGCTATCCGGAGAATCGGTAGCCGCAATTCGCGAGGCCATTCCAAAAATCGTCGGGTTGATGCCGTCCGGTATCGCGTGGTCGCGTCCGGTGTCAGCACCACGACTGACCTGGATATAAATTCCGAGCTTGCCGCCCCCGTTCTGTTCGATAAGCGACTTGACGATGTTGGCCCATTCTTCGGACGTATGGGGATTGACCATACGAATTTCACTTAGGCTGCGTTCCAGCCGCGCGAGGTGCTCTTTTAGGAGCAATGGCTTACCGTCGTGCACGGGAATAACCTCGTAGACGGCGTCGCCGAACAGGAAGCCTCGATCCAGAGGCGAGACTTGCGCTTCTCGAATATTTTTAAAGCTGCCGTTCAGGTAGACAATTGAGAGGGCGTCTGCCAAACCTGAGTCCTATTTTCGTAACGCTGCCTGTCGCGTCGGCTACTAAAGACGACTACTCAAACCAGAGTAACACCGTATCGCGAAAACGTTGCCAAAGATTTCCGGTTTCAACGTCGGTCAGGGTGTATAAATCGGCTGACGCCATAATTTGCTCATCTAAAACAACTCTGATCTGGCCAAGTTGCTGCGACGGATCCAGCGGCGCCATCAAACGAGCGGGCACGTCCACGGCCGCTTCGAGCTGATCGTAGGAGCCCTTGGGGACGGTCACGTAGAAGTTGTCTTTGACCCCGAGGTCAGCCAGTTCGCGGGATCCTTTCCAGACGCGTGTCTCGGTGACAGTTCCGCCGGCCGGGTAGAGTAACCGGGTTTCGAAAAAGCGAAAACCATAATTCAGCAGGGTTTGAGATTCTCTTGCACGAGCGTCCTCGTTCCTGTTTCCCAGCACAACCGCAATAAGCCTCATTCCATCACGCACTGCCGAAGATACCAGACAGTAACCCGCGGCATCCGTAAAGCCGGTCTTCAGCCCATCGACACTCGGGTCACGCCACAGCAAGGAATTGCGATTGGGTTGTTTAATGTCGTTGTAGGTGAACTCCTTCTGCGAGTACCAGCGGTAGTATTCCGGATACTCCGTGATAATCGCTTTAGCCAGTTTGGCGATATCCGCTGCCGAGGTGTAATGATCCTCTGCCGGTAACCCCGTGCTATTGACGTAGTGTGTTTCAGTCATGCCGAGCTCGCCAGCCAGCTGATTCATCAGGCCAGCAAATACCTCCTCGGAACTGGCAACATGTTCCGCCAGCGCGACACTTGCATCATTACCAGACTGCACGATCATGCCCTGCAACAGCAGTTCGACAGACACACGCGTGCCGACCTCGATGAACATGCGGGAGCCTGGCGTTCGCCATGCTTTTTCGCTGACCAAAACCTGGTCGGACAACTCTATCTGGCCGGCTCGCAGCGCCCCGAAAATGGTGTATGCCGTCATTAGTTTGGTGATACTGGCCGGCTCCATACGCTCGTTTTCTGCCTTGCTGGCCAGAACCCGTCCGCTATGTTGGTCAATCAGCAAGTAGCCGCGGGCGCTCAGCGGTGGAGGCGCCGGGGTAATGACTTGGGCGGCTAGCAGGGCCGGAACCAAATACAGGATGCCGGAGAAGATCAGTCTTAAAAGCTTGTGTTTCATAAATGTCTGTTACACGGGTTCATTTGCACACGGGGTTGTATTCTAGCCCGATATCGAATCGGGACGGGTTGTCGTACGGGAAGGCCTTGGATCTGTCCTCAGCCGTCCGGCAAACGGCCCGAGAGCGTTTGCGAGACCGCCGGAGATGCTTCCACGACGAGGTGGCCTCCCATAACATTCAACGCTTCGACCTGTTTTACCAATTGTTGGAATTCGTCGACCGTTTCGACGGGACCTATCCGGACCCGGTACAGCGTGGGCACCACTCCGGGCTCGTAATGAACAAAGACGTCATTCAGTCCATCGGACTGCAAGCGATTCATCAATAACCGCGCATTGATCGATTCACCAAAGGCGCCGACCTGAAAGTAGGCTACAGCGAGCGTCGTGGCCGCCCTGCCAGTCGCGGGCTGTTCTGCCCTGTTCGCCGCCACGGCAGTATCGCTGGGTGATCGTTCCGCGGGCACGCTAGCCGGGATGTATCCGGGGTTGGATTCCGTCATCGCCACGATTTCAACCTGCGTGGTTCCAGCTTGAAGCATGTCGAGTTTCCGGGCAGCTGAGTAGGACATGTCAATGATCCGGTTCGGAACGAACGGACCCCGATCATTCACTCTTACGATCACGCTCCGGCCATTTCTCATGTTGGTAACTTTCACCGTGGTGGGTAAAGGCAACGTTTTATGCGCTGCCGTCATTGAGTACATGTCATAGGTTTCCCCGTTAGATGTAGGGTTTCCGTGAAACTTGCTGCCATACCACGAGGCTATGCCCTGTTCGCTGTAGCCATAACTGCTTTGCATGACCACATATCGCTTACCGAACACTTCGTAGTCGGGGGGATTTCCCTTTTTGCTGCGTTCCGCAGACTCGGGCGGTGCCGGGTGCTTCCAGCTTGTCGGCACGCAGGCCGAAACGACGAGTACGGTCGTCAGTATGCCGGCGCAAACCCGCCCGAAGCGGATATCGTCACGGTGTTGCATTCGTAATTCCCAAGCCAAGTTCGGTCGTTGTGGGTCCGGTGTCGACTGCAAGTCCGACCGCCAACCCAAGCTGAAATGCTGCCAGTGCGTATAACACGCTCCTGTTGTAACGGGTGATTACGTAGAAGTTGTGGAAGCCAACCCAGTATTCGGGCCCGTTGGCGCCCTCCAGTTTCATTAGTTGGGCCGGGGCAGTTCCCTCGAGCTCAGTCGCAAACAATACGCCGCTGGCGCTCAACGACGCTACCGTTTCCTTGGGGCTCAGACCGTTGTCTACCGGTGGTTCGGTTGCGGTACTGCCCAGTGTGGCCTTTGCCGTAACTGGCTGGTCCGGCTGCCAGTCGTGAGCCGCGAAGTAGTTCGCGACGCTGCTCAGTATGTCGTTCCAGTTGGTAAACAGGTTTCTTTGCCCGTCGCCATTCCCGTCGATTGCGTATCTGCGGTAGCTGCTGGGAAT
>PVMK01159138.1_pt1 | contig 19297 bp, 23 predicted proteins | sample 1853481 | NCBI WGS metagenome assembly PVMK01 (sample SAMN08533507, study PRJNA380276) | Marine sediment metagenome, whole genome shotgun sequencing project. | reverse complement strand
CACACTCAGCGGCTTGATTTTATGTTTCTTTAATTTGGCAACAATAGAATCCGCAATCGCATTCACCTGGCGGTTGGACCGTCCGCTGCAGATAATAAATACATCTGCAATCGAGGTCAGGTCCCGCACATCTAAAACAATTAAATTTAACGCTTTTTTTTCCGACGCCGCTTTAATGTAAAGATCCAGTGAAGGAATTGCATCCGTGCTCATTTATAAAGTCCTTTTAATCGAATATAATCTGTTACCTCGGGGGTTACAAAATTTTTAATGGTTTGCTTTTTTTTAACTTTTTCGCGGATTGTGGTCGAGGAAATATCCAAGGCCTCAATGTCACAGATATGAATGGGCTGCTTTCCTTCTGAAGTATAGCAGGCATGCGCAGCACCAAATTGATAATCGGCCGACAGGGTGGTTTTAAGATAGGTCTCCAGGATTCTCCATCCCTGTTGAGCGTCCCTATAATCGTCACCGGGGCGCGCCATGACGATAAAAGCAATCTGTTCAAGCAATGCTTGATGAGATTTCCAGGTATGGATCTCAAGGAACGCATCGAGTCCCATGATAAGATAGATGCGGGCACCCTTCGCAAAGCGTGTGTTTAAAAGTGCCGGATCGTATCGATGGTATAAGAAGGGCCGGGGCGCTTTAATTCAACATCGGAAACTGTTAACCCGCAAAGATCTGAAATGGCCAGATTGATCATCTCCAGACGATCATCTGCTTTGGCCACCAGGCCGGGTGTTTTATGGGGAGGCAATGCGGCTGGAATCAAGAAGATCTGATCCAGATTGAATCCTTTTTTAACTTCTGACGCGGCCCAGAGATGCCCCCGATGGATGGGGTTAAACGTGCCGCCGAATAATCCAATGCGCATACGATTTCAATACCATATAAATCAAGCGCGAATCAAACGCTTCCGAAATTCTCAGTGAGATACCAGAGCGTTGAGATTGCTTCGCTTCGCTCGCAATGACCAGCAAATGTTTCGTACTGTCATTGCGAGGAGCGTGAGCGACGAAGCAATCTTTTGCTTAATTTCACCGAGAATTTCTGCAAACGCTTGTTTACAGGGTGACCATTCGTTTTATTTTGCGGGCCATACCTAGTGTTGCGTCCCGCAAATAATTTACAAAACACGGTTTTATTTTAGCTGTCAGGAATAAGTAGGTTTCAGGTGTCGGGTGTCGGGTGTCAGATAACAGAGGTCAGATGTCAGAGGACAGAAGACAGATGATAAAAACTGGAAGATGAAGCACCCTTTCTGACTTCTGTTTTCTGTTCTCCGTCATCTGTTTACTGACACCTGAACACTGACACCTGAAACCATAGAGACATTGTGTTGTTTAAAGCACTCAACTGGACTAAAATATACCACACGACTTTTGTAATATATTTGTGGGACATGACACCAGTTATCCGCTGCCGGCTTTATCCAGCAATTCGAGTATTCGAGAAATCAGCTTCTTAACTCCCTTTTGTTTGATCGCCGAAATTAAAATGACCGGTTCTGCATCCAGCGCGGCCATAAATGCATCTGCCGTCTCTTGTGCTCCCGGCAAATCCATTTTATTCAGCACCACGATCTGGGGTTTTTGGGTCAACTGCGGATTGAAAGATTTTAATTCCCGGTTGACAGTCTTAAATGGATCGAGGGGATGTTCCCGGTCAATGATCCCGGCATCGATGAGATGGATTAAAATCCGGGTCCGCTCAATATGGCGCAAAAATTGAGTGCCAAGACCGACCCCTTGATGGGCGCCTTCAATTAAGCCGGGGATATCGGCAACGACAAAAGGTTCACTCCAGCTGGTTTCGACAACACCCAGCGTCGGCGTCAGGGTGGTAAAGGGATAATTGCCGATTTTAGGGGTAGCGGAAGAAATCTTGCTGATCAGGGTGGATTTGCCGGCATTGGGCAGCCCGATGATTCCCACATCGGCTAAAAGCTTGAGCTCGAGTTTAAGCCGGCAGTTTTGACCGTCTTCACCGGGTTGGGCATAGCGGGGGGCACGATTGGTGGATGTTTTAAAACGGGCATTACCGAGGCCGCCCCTGCCGCCATGAACAACGATATAAGATTCGTCGGCTGCGGTAAAGTCTTTTAAAACCTCGCTGGTATCGGCATCTTTGACCAGGGTGCCGGGTGGTATTTCGATGATCAGGTCTTTACCGTTTCTGCCGGTTTTTTGTTTCCCCTGACCGTGGGCGCCTTTTTTGGCTTTAAATTGGCGCTTTAATTGAAATGGAAAAAGGGTGCGTCGGCGTGATGTACTTTTTAAGATAACATCGCCGCCTTTTCCTCCGTCACCGCCGTTGGGACCGCCGCGCGGAACGTGCTTTTCACGTCGAAAACTGACGCATCCCCGGCCGCCGCTGCCGGACTCAACGGTGATAATGGCTTCATCAATAAATTTCACTCGGCGTATACGCTAACTCTTTTGCGCGAACGACCGACTCTCTGATATGCAACAATACCGTCAATTTTGGCGAAAAGGGTATAATCCTTGCCCATTCCGACGTTGTCACCCGGATGGATCCGTGTCCCTACCTGGCGCATCAGGATATTGCCGGCTTTTACTTTTTCACCGCCATATCGTTTTACGCCGCGTCGCTGCGAATTGCTGTCGCGTCCGTTTTTCGAACTGCCGGCTGCTTTTTTATGAGCCATGTTTTAAAACTCCTTACCAAAACAAGTGCTATCATCGTAAGTTGCTTTGGATTTTGAATCACACCTTGAATATTTAAAATTTCGATCCGAAGCGCGAAATTTTGCGAAACAAATTCAAATTACCAAAAATGCTAAATTCAAAACTTATCATAGCTCATATCGAGTTAATTTAAAACGAAATGTTTTGAAAATTTGTAATTCGGATTTCGAATTTGTTTCGGTCAATTTTATTAAATCAGGCGATATTCGATATTCGGATTGAATTTGATTTGGACTTTAAATTCTGCAAAAAACCGGCGCGTGGTTTAGCCTTTACTTGGTATTATCTTCTGTCTTTTTCTTGGTCTCGGTTTTTTTGGCCGTCGTTTTTTTGGCTGCGGTTTTTTTGGTCTCGGTTTTCTTTGGGCTGCTGTGTGTGGTATCCGCCTTTTTGGCCTTGGGTTTGGTTTCTGTTTTCTTGACTTTTGGTTTAGCGGCTTCCTTCGTCACTTCTTTCTTGGCTGCCGCCTTTGCTTTCAGGCTTTTTGGCTTCTTTTTTCTTTAGCGCGGTTTTTGGGGATCTGCGGTTTTTTGGCATCAACCCCGGCTGCAGTTTCCCCGGCCTCAACGCTTTTGTGGCGGCCGGCTTTTTTGTTTCCTTTTTAGCCTCGGTTTCAGCTTCGGACTTTTTGGGGGCCTTTGGCGCTTTGGCTTTAATGCTGTCTATTTTAACCGCCGTAAATTGCTGGCGGTGTCCGCTGTTTACGGCGATAGCGTTTACGGCGCTTATACTTAAAAACAATAATCTTTTTGGATTTGCCCTGTTCAACAATATGCCCCTCAACCGATGCATCATCCAGAACGGGCTGACCGATACTGACAGTATCGCCGTCAGAAATCATCAACACCAGGTCAAACGTAACCGTACTGCCGACATCACCGGGAATCCTTTCAACCCGTAAGATTTCACCTTCTTCAACTTTATATTGCTTTCCGCCTGAAGTCACTACCGCGTACATCGAATCGTCCTCCCTGGATATTTTTCTCAATTTTTAAACTTGCAATAATTAATCTTTCGGGTAAATTTGTCAAGAAAAAGTTGAATTTTCTTTCAAATTGGACATATTATTACTAATATCTGAATTTTGGTACAAAATTTAAATATTAAAACGAATATCAATTCATTTCAAACCCAAAACCGCATATCCGCATGGCAATGGAGGTCGACTTGGACAATGTTTTTCAGCACAAACTGATTCACTGGGATAACAGATTAAAAACTGCGACAAACCAGAAGCTGTTAGGAGAAGAGCCGCTTTCAATTCGCATTGAAGGGAACCCCTATGCCGTTGTGATGCGCACACCGGGCGACGAAATCGCTCATGTGGCCGGCTTCTGCCTGACCGAAGGAATTATCGATACCCCGGATGATTTGACGTCCATTGGATTTTGCGAAGATGATGACAGCAATGTGGTGACGGTAACGCTGACGCCATCCCGACGCGAACAAATATCGGATATATTGGATCGACGGGGTTTTATCAGCCAGACCAGCTGCGGCCTCTGCGGCAAGGAGCTGGTCAAAGACCTTTTTCAGAGCATTAAACCGTTGGGTGACAGGCACCCGATTGACATTAAAAAAGCCCTGGCCCATCTGCAAACGCTTCCCGATATCCAGCCCCTGCGCATGCAGACCCTGACCTCCCACGCAGCGGCGATTTATGGTGCCGGCCTGGAGCTATTAGCAGTTGCTGAAGATGTGGGGCGCCATAATGCCCTTGATAAGGCGATCGGCAAAATTTTTTTTGGGCCGCCGGCTCGACCAGGCCGAGCTTCTAATCCTCTCGTCCCGTATCAGCTATGAATTGGTCCAGAAATCCGCCCGGGCGCGCATTCCGATTATCCTGGCCCATTCCCGCCCCACGGCTCTGGCCGTGGAGCTGGCTGCCAGCCTCAACATCACCCTGGCATCATTGGATGATGAGGATACCGGGCTGTATGTTTTCTGCGGTGAACAGCGCCTGGCGTGAGGATCAGAAGACAGAGGTCAGAAGTCAGAAGACCTGAGTAGGCACGGGCCTCTGTGCCGGCCATCAAAGGCAGCCGCTGAGGGCTGCCCTACTTTCGGTGGTTCTCTGGCTGATCTCCAACATGTCCGCAATCCGCAATCTGAAATCCGCAATCACTCTGGACTCTGTCCTCTGTTCTCTGACCTCTGACCCTGAACCCTAGCGACCCGGTCCGGACGAACAGTCACAGTCAGGACCGCAATCGGATATCATCGCCAGCGGTTCTGGTTGTGCCTGTTTATGCTCATGTTCGATTTCTTCCTGCGGCCCGGCCGGCTTGAAGCGCGCCTTGATGGCGCTCCAGATGGGTTTCAGCGACATTCCCAGAATAACAAGGGCACCGATCAACCCGGCCCATTGCGGCACAATTTCCGAAGCCTGACCCACCATGGCCTGGGCGGAAATCCCGAAGGACGCATAAACCTGATCAACGATCAGGCCAAAAGCGACGGCGCATACGACAATGGATGCCAGGTAAATGGCGGTGGCCCGCTTTCCCAGGACGCCGGTCAGAACCGTTAAAGATGCTATGTTTGTCGCCGGTCCGGCTAAAAGAAATACCAGGGCTGCACCCGGACTGACCCCTTTTAAAATCAGGGCCGCGGCAATCGGTGTGGAGGCCGTCGCACAGATATACAACGGGATGGCGATCGCCAGCATCAGCAGCATGGCCGGGAGACCGGACCCCAGATATTTACCAAAAATATCCGGCGGGACGAGCACGGTAATCAATCCGGCCAAAACAATCCCCACAAGAAACCACCCGGCCAGATCTTCCCAGAGATCACCGATGGCAAACCGCATACCGGCAGCAAGTTTCTGCCAGAAACTATGATGCCGCCGGTGTTCTTCAGGGGCGCAGTTTTGTCCGTCACAGCAGCCATCCACCGGACAGCTGAGATCCGGCACAATAGGGGTTGTTTCGTTGCCGGAGCCAAAAAAATTCTCAGTGATCCCCGCAACTGCAGCGGTAACAAAGGCCACCAGCGGACGGGCAATCGTCATGATGGGATCCAGCAGGGCGTAAGTAATGGCAATGGAATCCACACCGGATTCCGGAGTTGAAATCAAAAAAGCAGTGGTGGCACCATTGCTGGCACCCTGTTTGCGCAGCGACACGGCTGCGGGAAGCACACCGCATGATCACAACGGAATCGGTATTCCAAAAAAGGCGGATTTAATAACGGATTTAAAGCGACCTTGCCCCAGATGCTTGGCAATCGAATTCGGATTTAAAAATACCCGTAAAATCCCGGCCACCAGCAATCCGAACAAAATGTAAACCGAAGCATCAACCAGCAAATCCCAACTTGCAAACAAAATCTCGATAATGAAATTCAATTTTTAAAACCCCTTTCCTTTAACAAATAGAGAACACGTGCCTTCTGTCATCTGTCATCTGTCCTCTGTCATCTGTCCTCTGTCCTCTGTGTTCTGTCATCTGTCCTCTGTCATCTGTCATCTGTCCTCTGTCCTCTGTCCTCTGTCATCTGTCATCTGACACCTGTCTTCACTCCGTGACATGCGCTAACCCCACATTCAACAACTCCGCCACATGCTCATCATCCAGCGAATAATAGATCACCTGGCCCTCCCGGCGGCTTCTCACCAGCGCCAGATCTTTGAAGCGGCGCAATTGATGTGATATGGCTGATTCCGTCAGTCCCAGAAATGCAGCCAGATCACACACGCACATTTCAACGTTTCTAAGTGCCATGACAATCTTCAGGCGGCTGGGATCTCCCAGGACCTTATAAATGGATGCGAGCCAATTCAGCTCTTTTTCTGAGACCGTTTCGCTGCGCGCCTGTTCCACCCGGTCCAGATGAATCACCCGCACCTGGCAGGCTTCTCCGTCTACGCATTTGGCTTTTGCTGAACTCATAGGCCCTCCCTGAATATTTGAGCATATATTCAAATAAGCCTTCTATAAAAGTTTGTCAAGTACTAAATTAATAATCATTGGTCGATTTATTCTTAATTTCGAATGATATAACAGCGTAAATTAAGGCTAGTAAAAAACAAACGCTATGCCTTTATTTTCTATTCCGGCGAAATGTTTTCGGTCGCTTGTGTGAATCTCCCTGCAACCGGCAAGCAAGAATGTGGCTAGAATGATAGAATCAACATACGGAATGCCCCATACCTGCTTTGAAGGAAGCGGCTTTTTCAACTATTGGTCGATCCACAGGCATTGCACGGGCTGATTTATCGATGCTGTCCACCAGTTCCTTGCCCTTGTCCGGTTGTCCTAGCCGAAAAGAGATATACAGCAATTCACCCAGTGTCAGCATTGAGACAACCGGCATCGTATCGCCATCGACCAAAGAAGCCCAGAATTTAATGGGCTTTGAGTCACCCTTCATCAATCCAACAAAAAAACCGGTGTCTATACCTACCATCGATCTATCTCCCGGTCATGCCCCCATTCAGAAATCGCTTCAGCAAAACGTTCCGATTTGCCCAGGCCCTGGGCAATTTTAACAACCTTTTGTGCTGCCTTTTTTCGGTTCGCGTCTATAAAATAATTTCGCAATGCCTCCTGGATTAGTTGAGATGGCGGGCGCCCGGATGATTCGACCAGGGAAAGCAACTCTTTATTCAAATAGACGCTGATGTTTTTGCCAGCTGCCGACTTGTCATTTTGTGATTCAATCCTTGCCATTGCTTTGCTCCTATCGATTTTGGTCTAAATTACTCATCTCTAATATAATATATTATATTAGTTCTGTCAAGGGTGTTTTTAGGGCTTTAAAATTCACAAAGAAGTCCTGTGTTTAAGGTACTCAAATAATTATTTAATAATATCCTAACTTTATGATAACAATAGATTAATAATTTCCTGGCCAGACATCCATTATAAGTGCGTGTTAGTAATTTTCAGTTCTAATAAAATAAAAATTGGTGATCTCGTAAAAAGTCCTATCGCCGGTCATTGCGAGGAACGAAGTGACGAAGCAATCCCATGATTTCAGAGACCTATATTGATAGAGATTGCTTCGCTACGCTCGCAATGACAGCTTGGCAGACTTTTTACGAATTCATCAAAATTGGAGTTTAAAAATGGCAAAGGAAAAAATTCTGGTCGTCGATGACGAAGAAGATATCCTCGAACTGGTCCGATATAACCTGTCCCGCGAGGGGTATCAGGTAACCGGAAGCCTGACGGGTGAAGATGCACTTCACAAAGTGCGTTCAGAACCGTTTGATTTGATTGTTCTGGACCTGATGCTGCCCGGGATGGACGGCCTGGCATTCACCAAAACTTTAAAAAATGATTCCAGACTCCGCAGCATTCCGATCATCATGTTAACCGCCAAAGGTGAAGAAGCCGATATCGTCACCGGCCTGGAACTTGGCGCGGATGACTATATTACCAAACCCTTCAGCCCCAAGGTCATGATCGCCCGGGTGCGCACGGCACTTCGTCGCCATAAGGAAGAGCCGGAAGATGAAATGGCGATCGTGAAAATCCATGACCTGGAAATCAATCCCGGCAGGCGCAGCGTGCTGGCCAAAGACGATCCCATCGATTTCACTGTTGGCCGCCAGCTGGTATGCATCCGAGGCCATGCGCCAATTTTTTCTGGACCAGACCGCCACAGACCTCAAAGCCAGAGCCGCTCTTCTGGATAAACAGATCAAGGAGCTGCTTTCACCATTGCGCAGCGAAACCATCGACGCCATCTGCAAAGAAGCGGGGCGGCTTTCGGCAACGCGCATCACCGTTATCCTGCCCGACGGAACAGTGATCGGTGATTCCCGTGAAACACCCCAGCTGATGGATAATCATGCCAACCGGCCGGAAATAATCACTGCGCTGGCCGGCCAAACCGGCAAATCCTTGCGCTTCAGCAACACCCTCATGCAGGACATGCTTTATGTCGCCGTACCGATCAGAGATCGTCAGGGTATTGTGGCCGCGTTACGCACATCATTGCCGGCAACCGCGGTAGAGACTGAAATCCAATCTATTCAGCTGAAAATTGCGCTGAGCGGATGCATCATCGCATTGCTGGCTGCCGGCATCAGCTGGGTCATCTCCCGCCGCATCAGCCAGCCCATCGAGCAGATGAAAAAAAGCGCCGCGCAGTTTGCCGGCGGCGATTTAAGCCACCGGCTTACTTCCCCTGCCACCGAAGAAATGGCGAGCCTGGCCGACGCCATGAATCAGATGGCAGCCCAGCTGGATAATCGTATCGAAACAATCATCAGCCAGCGCAATCAACTCGAAACGGTTCTTGCCAGCATGCTGGAAGGGGTGATTGCCATTGACAGCGAAGAGCGCATCGTGAGTATCAACCGGGCCGCCGCGCAACTGTTTGAAAATGAGCCGGCAAACTGCCAGGACAAAAGTATCCAGGAAGTGATTCGGTCTCCGGCCCTACAGCAGTTTATTCGAAGTGCCCTAAACGATACGAACCCGGCCGAAGAAGATATCACCGTGTATCAAAATGAAGAGCGCGTAATCGAGGTGAAAAGCTCCCCGCTTCTGGATGCCGGCCGGCAGCAAATAGGCACCCTGGTGGTATTCAACGACGTTAGCCAGATGCGACGCCTGGAAAATATGCGCCGGGATTTTGTGGCCAACGTCTCCCACGAAATAAAGACGCCGTTGACGGCCATTAAAAGCTTTGTAGAAACTTTGCAGCAGGGAAAGGTCGATAAAGCCGAAGAAAACGAACGCTTCCTGGGAATTATACAAAAACATGTGGACCGCCTGAATTCCATCGTCGAAGATCTGCTGGCACTGTCACGTATTGAGCAGAAAGACGAACAAAAAGAAATTAACTTTGAACCGGCTAAAATGGTTGATGTATGTCAGGCGGCCATTCAATTGTGCCGGCCCAAGGCCGAAGAAAAAAAGATCCGCATTGATCTTGATTGTGAAAAAGACACCACCGCCATTTTCGATCCCACCCTCATCGAGCAGGCGGTGGTGAATCTGCTGGATAATGCCCTTAAATACAGTGAGCCGCAGGGCACGGTTCTGGTGAAATCACACCAACAAAATTCCGAGATAATTATCAGTGTTCAGGACCACGGCATTGGTATTGCTCAAAAGCATTTGTCGCGGCTCTTCGAACGCTTCTACCGGGTGGACAGAGCCCGCAGCCGCAACTTGGGCGGAACCGGTCTGGGACTGGCGATCGTCAAACACATTGCCCAGGCGCATGGCGGTCATGTTACGGTTGAAAGCAAGCTGGGAGAAGGCAGCCGCTTTAGCATTTACCTGCCGCAAAACAAATAGTCCCTGAACTAGGTGATCATCCCGTCCGGATCTTAGCTTTTTCATTGATTTGCCGCACCCAACGTGCTATTCCCACGCCAACTAGTGTCATGTGCCCATCCGATATGTACAAAATACGTGCGTATATTTGAGCCAGTTGAGTCTAAATTGGATTTCCAAGTTCATGGACATGAGTAATGTTTTCATATAAGCAGAGGCACGCACAAGGGTTTACGCCAAGTGCTGTACGTGGAGTACGTCGCAGGCGAAAACCCGCGGAGAACGCCGCTTATCGGAAAACCAATCCGTGTTTTGCACATTACATCCGGACGACACTAGTACCCATCATTCCAACCTATTCTATTTGGTTTTCAACGTCAATTCTTAGCCCTGCCATGTGAATATGGTAAATGGTAAGTAGCTGATATCTCTGTTGATCATACTGCATCTGTTATAAACCGGGAAAATGGGATCTGAATACTACGTACTGATCATCGGCTATATTTTTGGATTCTATATGGCCTGGAATATCGGCGCCAATGACGTGGCCAACTCAATGGCCTCCGCAGTGGGGGCCAGAGCCATCACCATTCGTCAGGCCGTATTTATTGCCGGTATTTTAAATGTCGTCGGAGCTGTCTTTATTGGCTCCCATGTTACCAAGACCATCCGCAAGGGCATTGTTTCAACCGATATTCTTGCCGACCCTCATCTGGCCCTGATTGGGGCGCTCGCTGCGCTACTGGCTGCCGCTCTGTGGGTGTCTTTCGCCACCTGGAAATCGCTGCCGGTCTCCACAACGCACTCGATTGTGGGTGCCATGATCGGTTTTGGTATCATGGCCGGTGGATTTTCGGTTATTAACTGGGGCAAGCTTGGCGCAGTGGTATTGAGCTGGGTGATTTCTCCGGTATTTAGCATGGCTATCGCCTATTTGATGTTTAAAACGATTGTCAAATTTATTTTATCCAAAAGACGATCCAGCCTCCCAGGCCCTTAAACTGGCGCCTTATTTCATCAGCATCGCCTTTTTTGTGGTGATATTATCCTTTCTTTTTAAGACGCCGCTGGGCAAAAGACTGGCGATCGGAACGCCGCTGGCATTGCTAATTGCCGCGGTTCTGGCTATGGTACTGGGGTTTTTGGCCGTCAAAATCTTGCGTAAGTTTACGAAAAAGACTAATTTGAGCGCGGAAGAAGAAATCTTTCGAAAAATTCAGATCGGCACCTCCTGCTATGTCGCGCTGGCCCAGGGGGCCAATGATGTGGCCAATGCCATCGGTCCGCTGGCAGTTATCTATTTTCTGGTTAAAACCGGTGGTGTGGGAGCCAATGTGCCGGTCCCTGTTTTCCTGCTTTTTTTTGGAGGCATTGGCATTGCCTGCGGCATCGGTATGGCCGGCCACCGGGTGATGGATACCATTGGGAAAAAAATCACCACGCTGACCAACACCCGCGGTTTTTCGGTGGATTTTGCCGCGGCCACAACCGTAATGCTGGCATCCAAAATGGGGTTGCCGGTTTCAACCACCCATGCGGCCGTGGGCGGTGTCATGGGGGTCGGACTTGCGCGCGGAATTGAAGCGGTTAATTTCAGAATTATTTTTAAAATTATCCTGTATTGGATTTTAACGGTACCGGCAGCAGCGATAACAAGTATTGTTATCTTTAAAATCCTTCAGCTCTTTTTATAAAGGAGAACGTTATGCGCATACCCTTTATTTCAATGTTTATCACCTCACCCTTCGACGGCCTGCAGGAACATGCCGAAAAGGTGAAAGAATGCGCCTGGGTTTTTCAAAGGGCTATTGAATGCGTAATTGAAGACCGATGCGAGGATTTCGAACATTTCAGAAAGGATATTGATAAGCTCGAGAGCGAAGCCGATGCCATCAAGCGCCGTATCCGGGGACATCTGCCCAAAGGCACCCTGCTGGCAGTGGATAAATTTGAGCTGTTCCGGTATTTGAGCGAACAGGACAAGGTGCTGGATGTCGTCGAAGAGGGCCTTGACTGGTTATCTTTTAGGGCCAGTGCCGGCATCCCGCAAGCGCTGGAAAAAGATTTTATGATTCTGGTGGCAGCCGTAATGGACCCGATTGAAGAATTGAGCAAGATGGTTTTCGAGGCCCGCAAATACTTTTCAAATTTTTCAGACACTCAGCGGATTGTGGTCAAAGATATGATTCGCACTTTACGCCAATATGAACATGAAGCCGACAAGCTTGAAGATGCCGTAAAAGATAAAATCTTTAATACAATCGATGATGCCGTGGCCGTATTTCATTTGATTCGATTAACGGAAATCATCGGCTCCATCGCCGACCACGCCGAGAACGCCGGCGACATGATGCGGGCCATGATTGCAAAATAGAGTCAATTCCTAATTTGACTTCAGCGCCTTCATAGCGTCTAGCCCATCATTCCAGCGACATTGCCGGCTCATGCCGGAAAACGACCCATCTTCGCTCTGGCGAGCTTCCGTCTTCGTTAAAACTACGCCGGACAGGTCGCCGCGGCACGCAACTCATGGCTCCAGGAGGACCAGTCTTCGCTCTGATGAGCTACGCCTCGGCAGGCGATTCAAGCCGGAAAACGACAAGTCGGTTTAGGGGGATAGCGAAGAGTTCAGGCCTCCTGGCGCCGATATCCCGGTCGACAGAGATCGCGGCCACCAAATCCTGATGAAATTTTTGATTGGCTTCTATTAAACTTTCGGCCTGAATAAAGGTTTACCCTCAACTTCCCTGTTAATAATACCTGCATTAATGCTTTTTTCGCTTCTTCAAGTAATTTCTTATAATCTTTCTGATTTCTCATGTCAGTATCAAATTGTTCTAAAATAGTAGCAATTTCTTGCTGTTCATCAAATGGTGGAATAACAATTTTTTGGCTTTCTAATTCCTTCCTGCTTATGTTCGGAATAGTCCCAAATTCTGTTTTTTTAAAAGGAGAATGCCCAATCCCTTCAGAAAATAGCCTCTGCATCAAGCCTTTCTTGAGCTCTTCTGTCTTCTCGATAATCTGAGTTGTCTTCTCGATTGCCGTGTCCACAGAAGATAAAATTTCACCGATTTTTTTTTGTTCGGAAACGGGAGGAATTGGTACAATAATTGAGTGTGCTTCTTCTCGATTTAATCCAGGCACACCAGTTGTTATGTTTAATTTCTCTAAATGAAGATTTGTTAACAAATAAAATAGCCATTTCAAATTTTTTTTGCTCTGATTTTTTGATATATAAAATGTTGTATCAATTGGATAGAAGTCTTTATCAGCCCAATTAATCGCACCAACATTTCCTTTACGACCAATAATTATTCCAGGCGCTTCTATTAGCGCTTCCTTGTGATACCCTACTACTCCACTTGACCCAATAACAGGATTATCCCCTTCTTCCCGTTTTTGTTCTGGCAAAGATGCACCGTATTCTAAACCGGCAATTTTACCTAACGGAGATATTTCCCAATCCACCGGGACTTTACCAATAGGTGTATTTTTGTATTTAATGCCTGTTCTTAAGCTACTTACCTGGTCTGCCATTAGATTGCTCCAAAAACCTGTACAATAAATTTTTCAAAAGCATCCTCATACTCTTCCGGCCGCAATTCTTTTCCCGGAATTGGAGGAATGTCAAGACCGCTTTTTGTGAATTCACTGCCCACAACCTCAAATGAATCCCTGAGCTTCGAGCTTCTCATGTAATCGGATAGATCGCCTTTACTAATTTCATCCAGAGTAGACCACACCTTGGAAAGGGCATCGCAAAGGGCAATCCAATCAATCCAAACGGGTTTTTGGATATCTGTAATGCTGCCTTTAGATAAAAACTCCCACCACCTCTCCTGGGAAAGCCAGTATTCTATCTTGCGCTTGCCCTTTATCCGGGTCAGAATAAGGTTGGATCGGGCCAGCTCGATAAGAGCGTCCTGGGTCCCGCGAACTGAAATCCCAATTGCCCTGGCTACTTCAGATGGATGTCCGCCGTCATGGGTCAGAAGATATGCCAGACATTCAGCTCTGGAGCCCAAACCGAAAAGAGCCCTTAATAAAAAGCGAAGCGTCGCATGGGAGGTGATCGGTACCTCCCTGGTCATCCGTCGCACTTCCAATTTAGGCCGATGAAATCCAAAGCTGGTAAAGCTTGTTTCGGGGGTTCTGGGAATGGGATGGGGCTTTCCATTTTTGTCCATAAAAAGGGATTCACCATTATCGGCGCCGTCTGCAATCATGGATCGGCAATACCGGCTCAGATTTTTCCATTTGCGCTCATCAGCCGCTTGCATGAGAAAAGCCCCGGCAGCCCCTATTAATTTCGTCGCGATTGAATTCTTGCCGCGCAAAATCCCCCGCAGCCGCTGGATATCAATCCATTTACCATTGACAACCAGCCAATCCATGACTTCATCAAACAGTCTGGGTTCATAGCGGCCAATTTCTAATGTAAACAGTAGCATCGGTTCCGGATCGTAGAGCCATGGGTCCTCTGTCCGGGCTTCTCCCAATACACCCAAGGCCGACCACTGACGCCAGAGGAAATTCAATATGTTTTCAAGAAATAAATCCCTAAAGTCTTTCTGCAACATGGCTGAATCCCATATGCTTCAACAAGTCTTTTAGAACGCTCCGATAACCCTCAGATTCATCATGGGTCATGCTCCAGCGGGCAGCCTGTTCCAATTCTTCTGCTGTTGGATTCATAGCTAAAAGATCATCGTAATGCTTGCCTGCGCCCAGATCCACAGCAGCATACAGCTTAAAATGAATCTGATCGTAACGTCCGAGAAAATGCATAATCAATTTGGGGCCATATTGTCGGGTGGCCACCCGTTCCATAATTCCATCAGGCAATCCAAATTCTACCGCCGACGTCGGTCCGATATTAATCCAATCTTCCGGCAAGTTAAAATCTCTGGCCACCTTTTTTGAAGCAGCGATGAGTTCAGCGCTCAAGGGCCTGGCTTTAACGAATGTGATCTCCCCCAGGTTTGTCCTATTAATGCGAGCAAGAATATCTACATCCCTGGTGGTACGTTTGGCCAACCCCAACGCAATCAACGCCGAACCGCCGCACACCATTAGCTCAACAGGCTCCCCTTTTAAAATTTCCAGCTGTTCTCCCAAAGCATCCAAAGTGGTTTCTATGTCCTTTTTGTCCCGGAACATGACTACACCTGAAAGCCCAACTCCGATAAATACCGGTTCATTTTGTTCTCCACGACCATTCGCTCCTTTCTCAAGCCTTTTAATTGATTAAGAACTTTCTGGACATCAATGGGCTCTTCCTTTTCGGTAATATCAATATATCGGGTTATGTTCATGTTGTAGTCATTGGCACGAATCTCATCGAGGGGCACCGGGCGGCAATATTTTTCGAAAGACCGATATTCGCGATAAGCATCAACAATTTTTTCAATATCCTGCTTTCTGAGTTTATTCTGATTCTTACCTGCTTGATAGTCATTGGCCCCATAAAGAAAAAAGACCTTCCCCTTGTGTTCTTTGGGCTTGTTGCGATTGAGGATAAAAAGACAGGCCGGAATACCCGTCCCAAAAAACAGATTGCTCGGAAGACCGATGACCGCTTCTAATAGATCTTCTTCCAGAATTCCTTTCCGTATTTTTCCTTCCGCCCCTCCACGGAATAAGACACCATGGGGAAGCACCACACCCGCCTTGCCTTTGGGGTTCAACACGGTAATCATGTGTTGTACAAAGGCATAATCGCCGTAACTTTTGGGAGGAATTCCAAATCGGAAGCGTCTGTACGTGTCATGCTGGGCTTCCTCATAGCCCCAGTTTTTAAGGGAAAATGGCGGATTGGCGATAACAATATCAAATTGTATCAGCTTACCGTGCTCACTGATGAGTTTGGGTCCCCTGAGCGTATCGCCTTTTTCTAACCTTGCGCTAAACAGCCCGTGGAGCAACATATTCATTTTACAGATGCCCCAAGTCCCAATGTTCTTTTCCTGGCCGAACAAGGAAATATTTTTTGGGTTCTGCCCGCCTTCTTTTAGATAATGAACCGACTGAACCAGCATGCCCCCGGAACCGCAAGCCGGATCACAAATCCACATCCTCTCCTGCGGGTCTAATATTTCAACCAAGAGGGTTACAACTTCTTTAGGCGTGTAAAACTCCCCTCCCTTTTTTCCCGCATCGTCGGCAAATTGGGCAATCAAATATTCATAAGCATCACCTAAAATGTCAGGCCTTTGGAGATTTTGGTTGGCAAGATTAATTCTTGAGAAGTGGGCAATTAATGCCGACAGGGTGACATCCGGCAAGCGGTTTTTATCGTTAAAATCGACAGCGGAAAGAACTTCTTCCAACATTTCCGGATTGGCTTCTTCAAGGGCATCATTTGCTTTGTTGATCGCTTCGCCAAGATTTTGGGTCAACGTCTTTAAATGGGACCAATGGGCTCTTTTGGGAACAAAAAAGCTGTAGTTGTCCGGGTCATCCAGATTCACATGGTTCTCAGTTTTAAGTTTTTCCGCTTCTTCATCAAAAACATCAGACAAACGTTTGAGGAATAACATACCAAAAATGTAGTTTTTATAGTCGGATGCGTCGATACTCCCTCTAAGAATATTAGCTGATTCCCACACGTGTGTTTTCAATGTTGCCAGATCTATTTTCGGCATGGCTACTATACTTCCAACTAGAAGTTATAATGATGAGCAAGCTATAACCTATTAAAAAATGGACAGAATGTCAATTATATTTTAATTTTATAGTTTATCTATAGATTTTATAAAGTTAAACTATAATAATTAACAAATTTTATCGATTTATTTAATTAGTATACTTATGAATCACTAATGCCGCATAAATCGAATCATTTCATCCTTCGTAGAGTCAAGAACTCGAAGCTTCTTTGATTGTATAAGTTTAAAGCTCAGTTCCTCTGCTAAAGGAGTTAATAGCTGAGCAAGCAAATCAGAACGAACTGTAATTTCCTTCGGACGCCAACCCATACCGGTCAGCGCAAACACAAGATGACCTGGAATCGATCCCCACATGGCTTCCAGAGAAGGTTCGGCCATCAGCATTTCCGTGTGTAAAATCAAATTAAGGCTGGCTTCCATTATCAGCAGAGAATAGGGACAAGCAGGCCGTTGGCCTTTTTTCCCCATGTCAGCTGGGAACATAAAAACATCCATCTCGAGAATATGGTTGCTTTGGGGCAAGCGTTTAAGCTTTTCCAAATCCTCTACATCCAAGGTAATCGAAATTTGTAACGGCTCCGGCGGTATCGCAAGAATACGGTCTTCCCATATCAGACTGCCGCCTTTTTTACCGGTGGTGACACGCACTAAGTAGCTTTCATCATCGGACTGCGCCAAAATGGACGGATTTTCTTTGAAACGCAGGGCGATTTCATAAGTCTGCTCCAACGCGTGAATCATAAATCGGACTTCTTCCGCCTCAAGATACCAGGGCCAAGGCGTAATGTTCCCCACCTGCCCCCATAACGCTTACGAAACCGGTTTCGTCGGTTTCCGGATTCTGGACGCCGAAGATATCAGTTTCATCCATCCAATCCCATGGGGCAATTTTCTTCACACGAACAGCAGCTTCATAGAGTTTACTCCACTCTTTTAAGGAAGGTTCACTTTTCATAATAATTTGCAGCCAATTATCAATAATGTGAAGTTTTCAGCTTGTTGACTCTTCATCAACAAACTTATTACGAAGCAGTGCCTCAATCACGGAAGCGAGCTCATCGGCCGAAAAACTTTCAATGTATTGAAACTCCCATAAATTAAACTACCTGCTTATCTGGAAAGTCCGAGTTATCATTAGATAAACTCTCTGTGGGAGCGGCTTCCAGCCGCGAATTCAACTGTCGCGGCTGGAAGCCGCTCCCACATTCAATACCACTTGTTCTTTCTGGATAACCACGTTAAACTATTGTCTTATTAGCAGGGGCATTTCATCCCATCTTCGGCCATTTAAGATCCGGCCGTTTTTTTTCTTATTAAACCCACCCCATTGTTTAAAGAAAAAAGGAGTTTTCACTTTTAAGCACTGATCACGAATTTCCTCTACCCAGGAGGGACTCATAGGTCTAGCCTTTGGACCGGATTCACCCCCAACAATAACCCAATCAATTCCTTGTAAATCAACTTTGCGAATTCGGCCTAACAGCGGTTCAAACGAAATAAATTTAATCTTAGCTGCAGTATTTCTCAAGTCCTCGATACGGAATAGATAATCACTACTTTCGACTGTAACTCCCATCCAGACATTGTTTGGCCAACTAATAACTTGATTAAGTTTTCTCAAATTTTCAGAGCGCTTTGTCAGAACCTGAAATGAATGTTGAGGGGTCATGCGCATTATTCGGAAAACTTCCAATATGAATTTAACCGGTACGTCGGCATGGAAGAGGTCACTCATGGAATTGACAAATACCCTTCGGGATTTTTTCCAGCTAAGAGGAAGAGCTAAAACTTTTCTATGGGTTTTAACATTAAATCCAGAGGCGTAATTTGGTTGTCCCATAGCTTGAAGACGGCGGGTCATTCTTTCGGCATAGCAGTTTTTGCAGCCACTGCTGATCTTTGTACATCCAGTGACAGGATTCCAGGTGGCTTCGGTCCATTCAATAGCAGAATTTACAGCCATTTTCATCCTCTCCTATTTAACTTTCTTCTTCAAAAAGACAGCCCGCCTTAACTTCGAAAGAATGTTAAATAACAGCCTTTGTTTCACATACATAACACAATTTTTTAGAAACACAATCTATGCAATATTTTTTTATTCTTAACATAAAGAATTGTCAGATGCGGACAAAAGATGACTTAAATTGTTTAGGAAGGGATTAGAATATCCATGAAAAAAGGGCATCCCAAATTGACGGAATGCCCCTTTTAGTAGTGGAAATGCCTTAAAAAATCACAATAACTAAAAATAATGCGTCAGCGTTATTTTTAGCCGCGGACTTCTTCTTTGACTGAAACGGCAATTTTAAACAGCGCGGTCATCACTAAAAATCCCATGGCCCATACACCCAGTGCGATCCCGATCTCCGGCAACGAAGGAATGTATTCATTGATTTCATGCAGCGGCGATGGGGTAAAACCACCGGCAATCATTCCAAGCCCCTTATCGATCCAGGTCCCCAGGAATATGGCCACACAGGCCACCGCCAGCACACCTTCATTTTTGCGGGTGATAGGGTTTACGGTCAGAATAATACCGACCAGCATCAAAATCATGGAGGCCCACATCCAGGGCACATAGGCCCCATGGCCGTGCAAGCCCACAAACAGGTATTTGATGTGATCCATGTGCTCCGGGATCTGGCTGTAAAAGACCACAAACACTTCACACACAAAG
>PVMK01144175.1_pt1 | contig 19306 bp, 17 predicted proteins | sample 1853481 | NCBI WGS metagenome assembly PVMK01 (sample SAMN08533507, study PRJNA380276) | Marine sediment metagenome, whole genome shotgun sequencing project. | reverse complement strand
CCTCTTGACGGAAGGCTCAAACTAACTTAACCTAATTTGGGCGGATGGCTACGAGATCGAAATTCGAATGAAAGGGAACTGACAAATATGCCATATTCAGTTGCACTAGCCGGCAAAGGGGGGAGCGGTAAAACCACCATGGCCGGCATGCTTATTAAATACTTGTTGAAAAAAAATAAAACCCCGATTCTGGCGGTAGATGCCGATTGTAATGCCAATCTCAATGAAGTCCTGGGTGTTGATATTGCCGACACCTTGGGCAATGCTCGGGAGGAAATGAAAAAAGGCGATGTCCCCAGCGGTATGACCAAAGATATTTTTATAGAAATGAAACTTGAAGAGGCCCTGGTTGAATCCGAAGGTTTTGACCTCGTTGTAATGGGCCAGCCCGAAGGCGCCGGCTGCTATTGCGCCGCAAACACATTGCTGACCAATTTTCTGGATAGGCTGTCGGGCAATTACCCCTATATTGTTATGGACAATGAAGCCGGCATGGAGCATATCAGCCGGCTGACAACCAACAATGTAGACATCCTCTTGATTGTATCGGACCCCTCCCGGCGGGGCCTTCAGGCCGCGGTGAGAATCGAGGAACTTGCCAGATGTTTGAAAATCGTGGTGGGTAAAAGTTATGTCGTCATTAATCAGACGCGAGAGACCCCTCACCAGCAGGCTATGGAGATGATCAAAAAAGCCAACCTTGAGCTGATCGGAACCGTACCTAAGGATGACGTGATTTATGATTTTGATTTCAACGGCCGCCCGACCATAGAGATGCCTGAAGACAGCAAATCCGTGAAGGCCGCCTTTGAAATATTTGATAAAATTATTGCCTAGAATTTACGCTTTACCCGTTACCTCAGCTTTGGCTTTATAGAACTTAGTTCGCTTCGCTCACAATTGGAATAATGGAATAGTGGAATGATGGAATATTGGGTTACTATTTCATCTCGTTGAAAAGTATCACAATCCACGAGACAAACCAATCATGGAACGAAAAAATATCAAATCAGCACCCGAATGAAGAAGGCCCATCGTGAAGGTCAATGGCGTTTTCCCAAATTCACGGAGAAATTGTCAAAACTGATCCCAAAACCTTGGATCCAGATACAAAAGTTATTCGGTTTTGACCATTATTCCATTGTTCCACTATTCCATCATTCCATGGTGATGGCACAAATAGAAGTTGCCATTAAAATTATTGTAAATTCATATAGTTATAGAAATTCCGAGACGTTTTAATTACACAGAGTACAAAATCTATGAGCAACAGAACCGGCTTCCTGTATGATGAAAGATACCAGCAACACCTGACCGGTAATTACCACCCGGAGATGCCGGACCGGCTTCCATCGGTTTACAAAGGAATTGAGGATGCAGGTCTGCTGGAGAGACTGACGATGATTAAAGCCACTCCGGCGGATTTAAAATGGGTGCAGACCGTGCACGACCCCAACTATATCAAACGCTTCGAGAGTGCATGCAGCATCGGCGATAATATCTTTGACAGTCCCGACAACCAGATGTGCACGGCATCCTATGAGATTGCATTGCTGGCAGTCGGCGGTATTTTAGAGGCCGTCCGCTTGGTAATGGAGGGCAAACTCGACAATGCGTTTTGCGCCGTTCGACCACCCGGTCACCATGCCGAAGTCGCCAAAGCCATGGGATTTTGTTACTTTAACAATGTCGCCATTGCGACCCGCTATATTCAAAAGGAATGGGAGATAAAACGGGTAGGCATTGTGGACTTTGATGTCCATCACGGCAATGGAACCCAGCACTTTTTTGAACGTGACCCGACTGTATTTTACTACTCTATTCATGAACATCCAACCTTTGCTTACCCGGGAACCGGTCGTGAATTCGAACTAGGCAAAGATGCCGGATACGGTTATACTAAAAATTCGCCGGTGCTGCCCGGACAGGGTGATAAAGAGTATAAACAGCTGCTGCAAAGAGATCTATTTCCTGCCTTTGCCGACTTTAAGCCGGAAGTGATTCTGGTTTCGTCCGGCTTTGACGCTCACATTGACGATAATATGTCGGACATAAAACTGACAACAGAGGGCTTTTCCTGGATCATTGAAAAAATTGTTGAAATGGCCAACTGGTATGCCCGGGGAAGGCTCATATCGGTACTTGAGGGCGGATATTCGATCAAACGCCTGCCGGAGCTGGCGCGTAACCATGTTGAGATTTTGCTGAATGCTTCCGGATAAAAAGGAGAATTGATTATGTTTGTCTCAAGATCCATGACCCGTAAGGTGATCACCGTTGAGCCTGACGACGGAATTTTTAAGGCACAGGAATTAATGGCCGCAAACAGGATCCGCCATCTTCCGGTTATCCAACCGGACGGACGGCTCATCGGTATCGTGACGGATCGGGATATTCGAAGTGCGTTGCCCTACAAATTTTTTAAGGAGTTTCCCAGCGAAGAAGAAAAGAAAAATTTTTCGGAATTGAAAATCAAAAATATAATGTCCAAGGACCCGATCACCATTTCTCCGACCTATACCATTCAGGATGCGCTGGTAATGATACAGGATGCCCGGGTGGGTGCCCTGCCGGTTGTGGATGAAAACGGCATCCTCAGGGGAATCATTTCGGTTCGAGATCTGCTGCGCGCTTTTATCAATGTACTGGGGGTCGGCGAACCGGGAACGCTGCTGTGTATTCTGGTGGAAGAAAAGGTCGGACAGTTGAAAAAAATCGTCGATGCCATCACCGAAGAAAACATTTCCCTTGCCAGTGTGTTGGTGGCCCGATACTGGGAAAAAGACAAGCGCGCCGTTTTCCCTTATCTGCTGGCACAAAATGTCGCCCATGTGAAGGAAAAATTAAAAAACATGGGATTTACCCTGCTGGATCCCATGGAATGGTATTTAGACCAGCTGCCCAAAAATGAATAATTCACCCAGCCCACAACCGGTCTCCAACAAGCCTGGCTCCTGCCCGGTCTTTTGCGCAGTGAAGCCAAACAGGTTCGAATCGAATTGGAACACTTGCCGGCCAAAATTATAAAAAACTGGACTCATGAGGGAATCTGGCATACCTTTTATGGAGAAATAATAAATTAAGGGATTTAGGAATTTGGGAATTCAGGAATTTTATAATGGATGAATTCCCGTTGGAAGGTCCAAGATGGAAATCACATGCTGGGGATCCAGAGGCTCGATTCCGGTTTCGGGCAAAGCGTATTTGAAATACGGTGGCGATACCACCAGTTTGGAAATCCGCACCAAAAACGATGATATCATTGCGGTGGATGCCGGTACCGGAATCCGCAGATTTGGAAACAAACTGGCTGCCGAAAACGCAAATAAAGTGAATTTTATTTTCACCCACGCTCACTGGGATCATTTAATGGGATTTCCCTTCTTCAAACCCCTCTATTTAAAGCGCTCCAAGTTTTATATGCACGGCTGCCCGTTTCACAGCCAATTTGTAGAGTCAATTTTATCAACCGTCATGGCGCCACCCAATTTCCCGGTAAAGTACGACGACGTTAAGGCGCAGATGACCTATCAAAAAGCCTGTCCGCAGGAGTTTGACATCGGCTCGGTGGCGGTCATGCCCATACCCATCAGTCATCCCAATGGCGGCAGCGGGTATAAATTTGTCGAAGACGGCAAAACCTTTGTTTTTCTAACCGACAATGAACTCGGTTATATTCACCCCGGCGGCCGGAGGTTTAAAGATTATGTGGAATTTGCAGCGGGTGCCGATCTCTTAATCCATGACAGTGAGTATACGCCGGAAGAATATCAGACCTTTATCGAATGGGGCCATTCGGTTTATACCGATGTGCTCCAATTGGCCCGGGAAGCGGGGGTTAAAAAATTGGGGCTGTTTCACATCAACCAGGAACGAACCGATGAACAGATGGATGATATGGTTGACGCCTGTCGGCAATATTTTGCCGACCAGGGCCTCAAAATCGAGTGTTTCGGTGTGGCAGGCGATATGACGTTCAAACTGTAAGGAAACGTTTAATTGGTTCGATTGGTTTCATTGGTTTGGTTCGAAGTTGGGCCCTCGCAACCAATTAAACTAATTCAACTAATCAAACAAATAAAACAATGATTACCCTATGGACGATTTGATTAGAAAATGCGGCGGAAGATTTGTGTGGAGCAAAAAGGGTTACGGCCTTAACCGGTGCCGGCGCCTCGATTGAAAGCGGGATTCCCGCCCTTTTAGAGGGCAAGGGCGGGCTATGGGAAAAATACGATCCCATGGAGGTGGCCCACATTGATTCATTTTTGCAGGATCCGGTAAAAGTCTGGAATCTTTTAATCAAGGACATGAAAGACGTCATCGATCGCGCGAAGCCCAGATGACTGTCACAAAGGGCTGGTCAAACTGGAAGAACTGGGCAAACTGCAGACGGTTATTACCCAGAACATCGACGGGTTGCATCAAATGGCCGGAAACACCGACGTAATCGAATTCCATGGAACCTTTGCCTGGCAGCGGTGTATGGAGTGCAACACCCATGTTGAAACCCGTCGCGTTGATATCAGCACCATCCCGCCGCGTTGCGATTGCGGCGGTATATTGCGTCCCAACGCGGTCTTTTTCGGCGAAATGATACCGCAGGAGGCGCTCTGGCGTTCCCGGCAGGTGGCAACCGATTGCGATGTCATGCTGGTCATCGGCACATCCGCTGTGGTACAACCGGCCGCCCTGATGCCGGTGGTCGCCAAAGAATCCGGGGCTAAAATCATCGAAATCAATCCGGAAAGCACCCTGTTAACCGGCGACATCAGCGATTATCTGATCAAAGGGCCCGCCGGTGATGTCATGAACCGCATTATGGCGAATTTGGAACAACTTCTGTAGGTTCAGTTGCTCGCCGTGCGAATCTAATAAATAAGATAATTTTTATCACGAAAGCACGAAAATACGAAAACACGAAACCGTAAATTTAATTTCGTGCTTTCTGCCTTTCGTGCTTTCGTGGTTTTTTTTCTTTACAAACAATCACTATGCATCAAAGACGTCCTCCATGGGTTCAGACAGTTACGCTGACTGCGCCAAGTTTAAAAGACAATACGGCAGATGCGGACCGGCTCATCCGCACGCTAAAGCACCGGCTGAATACACCGGCCATCGAGATCGATCCTGATCTTTTAAAGGTTCTGCCGACGGTCTTACGCCAAAACAAATTTAAGTGTCGTTGTGTCCTTTTTAAAGAAAGACACCAATGGATTCTGACCGAAATTGCCGCTGCTGAGGATTCGCAGATCTTTGCCGGCCTGGCAGTCGATCTGGGGACCACCCGCGTGGTGCTGCGTCTTTTAGATCTATCAACCGGCCGCCCGTTGGCTGAATCGGCCTTTGACAATCCCCAGGAAAAGATCGGACCGGACATCCTGGCCCGGATTCATTTTGCCGAAAAAGAAAACGGCCTCAGGGAGCTGAACGAGTTGATTGTCTCCGGTTTGAACAGCGCCATTGCGCAATTGTGTGAGTCGCAGCACTTTGAGCCGAAGCAAATCCATGCTCTGGCGGTGGCCGGCAATACCACCATGACCCATCTTTTTATGGGCCTCAACCCCCGCTGGGTCATCCGGGAACCCTATATCCCGGTGGTCAACACTTGCGATGTCATGAAAGCCGACGCACTGGATTTACAGGTGCACCCCCGGGCCCGGGTATTGATTTTCCCCAATATCGGAAGCTACTTCGGGGGAGACCTGATTGCGGGGATCTTATATTCCGGAATTTACCAAAACGCGCAGACCGGCATCCTGGTTGATGTGGGGACTAATGCCGAAGTGGTGCTCGGCAATGAAAACTGGTTGATTGCCTGCGCCGGAGCCGCCGGACCGGCACTGGAAGGTGGCGTCACCCGCATGGGCATGACCGCCGGACCGGGCGTCATCGATCGGATCTCGCTTGAGACGAATACGCTCGAGTTTAGGATCCACACCATTGATGATTTGCCGCCAAAAGGGATTTGCGGTTCCGGCGTCATTGACCTGGCAGCCCGGCTGTTTCGATCCGGCATGATCGATGTGCGGGGCAAGCTGGTGCCGGCGGTTTGCGGCCCTAAAATTAAAAAGATAGACGGGCTGTTGCATCTGGTCGTTGTTGCGGCCGAACACTCGGCTACCGGCTCCGATCTGACCATCAGCCAGGCAGATCTGGACAGCCTCATGCGGTCCAAAGCCGCCATGTATACGATCCTGGAAACCATCACCGCATCAGTTGGAATCAGGCCGCAGGACCTGGGATCTTTTTACGTGGCCGGCACCTTCGGCTCTTTCATCAATCCGGAATCGGCCATTGCCATCGGAATGCTGCCGGACCTGCCGCTGGACCGGTACAAACCGCTGGGAAACAGCTCCCTGGGCGGCGCCGCCCTGGCCCTTCAATCCGACAAAACTCATGATGAAATCGATCAGATCCGCGACCGCATCACCTATCTGGAGCTCAATGTCAATCAGGATTTCATGAACCGCTTCAGCGCCGCCAAATTTTTACCGCACACAAATACGAAGCTGTTCCCGTCCGTAAAGGTCGTTAAAAAAAGAAAATAAAGAAATAGCATTGGAGTACTGGAGTGTTGGAGGTCTGGAGTGCTGGGAAATGAACACTCTGCACGATAATTGACTCGATTTATGAGCCGTTTATGGATTCCAAATGACTCAAGATCAATCGAATTTTCTGCAGCATTTTACCGGGTTGTAAAACAGCCAGGTTGCATTCTCTCACCGGAAAATAGTGCTTTGTATTAAAAGTAACAAGATAATCGGCCCGGTTTGTAATTGCCGAAGTTAAAATGGGTAGATCTTTCGGATGGGCCATACTGCGATATTTGTTCGGATATAAAAGCCGGCCTTATTTACCCCGTTCTTTGGCAACGCCCTCAATCAACTCTTCCAATGTAATATTATTCTTTTTTTCGCATTTGAATTATTTTAATCCCTTTTAAAGGCAGCAAACAAATTGCGGTCGAAGGTTTTTAACTCTTTGATTTTATTGAGTTGGCACACGGATAGATGCAGCAGGTCCCTGGCGGTTAAACCAGGGAAATTATCGATGAGATTGCGGGCATGTAAAACAGCAGCAGAATCGATCGGGATGACCCTGATCAACCCCTTGTGTCGCAAGCTCCATCGCGGCATCAAGGGTTTGCATACGATCCACGGGCAAATAGACATGCAGCAATTCCTGTAAAACTTCGGCCGAGGTGACCAGTCTTTTTCCTTTATTTCCGGCATCTAAAAAAAAGTTTTGAGCCTCTGTTTTTAACGGATGGGATCGCCCGACGGCATAGATAAACACATTGCTATCCACAAAGATCATGGTTTATTTCCTGCCTGATAGCTGTCCAGAATAAGTCTTTTATGATCCTCCCAATCCGGCTCGGCGCCCTTTTCCTTCTCATCGCATTTTCGAAAGAAGTGTTTCAGGGCATCCGGGTCTGTCAATCGCTGTTGCTGGTGGTTTAGCGCTATCATTTTTTTGCCTGCATCGCGCAACCATGCGCTGAGGGATTTCGACTCTTTCATCGCCTGTGATTTAAATCGAGTCACTTCCTCCTCATCCAAAATGACCTGAACTCTGATTGACATTTTGACTTACCTCCCAAAAGGTTGTGTGTGCAACTTTATTACACATACATAATATTAATACACATCCTTATCTATTGTCAACTTGATTAATTTAATTACAATGTGTAATATGCCAAACGTATCCAGGAATGTAATGCCGATTGGCACGGGGAAAAATTTCAAAGCGAAGGTGGCTTGCACCCGGATTGAATTTACAGAAAAATGATTGCATTATCCTCCGTTTCGGTTTAACAAAATCCGATTTAGACAAGGCCAGCAATGAGGTCGGCGTATGGTATTCTGCAATTCGTGCCGCGGCTGTGAAACAGGCTCAAAGAACTACGCCAGATGGCCATGGAGCTGAGTTACCGTTACAGCAACGAAAAGCAAGCCGAAATTGGTGCTGTCTTTGGCGTAGATTACAGCACCGTCAGCCAGAGCCGGGCGCGTCTGAAAGGCAAATTAAAATCAAATCGCAAACTAAATAAGCAGTTTAAACAAATCAAGGAACAGGTTGTCAATTTGTCAATTTAAAAGATCTGACCCCTTGTCATGACCCCTTGTCACGGTGAAAGCTTCAAAGAGAAAGGGATTGGACGCAAAGTATTGCGATTGGCGGCAGTTCCCCTTGCCGGCTCATGGCGGAAAACGACACGTCATGGTTCCAGGAGGACGATTCATGGCTATAAATGACAGCTCATGACCCAGTGAAATTCGGCTCCGCACTGGCGAACTAAATCGCGGCAGGATAATCATATTCAGTACACTTGCGACTTGAACTCACCTTTTAAACTTTTTGGGGTCCTTCGGAAATTAGGTCCTCAAAACCAAAAGAAGTCATAACCTAAAATCAACTATCTTCCGGGAAATCTCTTTTATCAAATACGAAATGGGGATATTGGATGGTTTTAGGAGTCATACTTTCCAATTAGCTTGATTTTAGGATTGCCAAATGAAATGTGCAATAATTTTAGAGGGATTACTAAGATTCGATTTAGGCACGAATGACACAATTGGGGCATATGCAGAATATTGAAGACTTGCGTATGCAATATGCAGTCGGACACTTAACGAACTATGGCAAGAAGTCTTCAGTTTTAATATCAAATTCACAACACCTTTCGCCGATGATTACGTCACCGATCCGGCTTACCCCTTGGATTCCTACCTTTAAAAAGAAACCAGCGAAAGGTGAGTCGCTGACGTATGTCGGAATCAGCCAAAACAACGGCCATTTACCGATGGAATTCCGTTTGACAGCGCATCCTCCTTCCCATAATGTGAAAACACATCGGCTACAACAACTGCATGTTCTCATATCTTGGGCCATATGATGAACTATGGGTAATTATAAGATAAAAGTTTTTTGAAAGGAAAAGGAGATTAGATGGGCGACAAGGGAAAAAGAGATAAAGGCAAACGCGAAGAACAGAAAAAAGGCAAGCAGACACCAAAGGAGAAGCGGAAGCAAAAAAAAGACAAAACGAAATCGATTTGGGCAAATGGAAGATAAACGTAAAACAAAAAGGTAGCGGGTATGACATCTGTTATTAAGTATTATGAGGGAATCGACTCGGTTGCCGTAATCGGCAACTATCTGCCCCGCCAGTGCGGTATCGCGACCTTCACCACGGATCTGGTTGAAGGCTTATCAGCGGAAGCCCCGGATATTAAATGCTGGGCGGCTGCCATGAATGACAAACCTGAGGGATATCCATATCCAGAAAAAGTGCGCTTTGAGATCAACCAGAACAAGTTGACCGATTATAGTGTCGCATCTCAATTTCTCAATATCAGCCAGACGGATATTGTCTGCTTGCAGCATGAATACGGTCTTTTCGGAGGTCCAGCCGGCAGCCACCTGCTGAAACTATTGGGTGATCTGCGCATGCCGGTAGTGACCACGTTGCATACGATTCTGAAAGATCCCACCCCGGAATATCGTGACGTCATGTGCAGGCTATCCGATCTGTCTGACAAACTGGTCGTGATGAGCCATAAAGCATATGACTTCCTCAAAGATATCTATGACGTGCCCGAGGAGAAAATTGCCTTTATCCATCATGGCATTCCGGATACGCCATTTATCGATTCAAGCTTCTACAAAGATAAGTTTGGTGTTGAAGGCAAAAAGGTGCTGCTCACATTCGGCTTGCTATCCTCAAATAAGGGCATCGAAAATGTATTGCAGGCGCTTCCGGCGGTCATAAAAAAACACCCTGATGTGGTCTATATTATCCTGGGCGCAACACACCCCCATGTTCTAAAGTTGCATGGGGATGCATACCGTATCATGCTTCAGCAGCTCATGCGCAAACTCGATATCGGCAAGCATGTCATTTTTCAAAATCGTTTTGTGACATTAAGAGAGTTGTGTGAGTTTCTCGGCATCGCCGATATTTACATAACCCCTTATCTTGAAGAAGCCCAGATTACCTCCGGGACCCTTGCCTATGCCATGGGCACAGGCAAAGCTGTCATTTCGACACCGTACTGGTATGCCACCGAGATGCTTGCCGAAGGCCGGGGCCGAATTGTACCCTTCCGCAATCCGGATGCCTTAGCGGAACAAATTATAGGACTTTTGGACAACGATGTCGAACGGCATGCTATGCGCAAAAAAGCCTATACATTCAGTCGTGAAGCGGTTTGGAAAGCGGTATCCCGAAAATACCTCCAGGTTTTCAGTGAAGTGCGGCAAAACCGCACCCGGAACCCCCGTCCCCGGCATTCCTATGTTGAAAACATCAAGGCCATCACGAATTTTGAGCTCCCGGAGATCAAACTCGACCACCTGAGAGCCCTTACCGATGATACCGGAATCTTGCAACATGCCAACTTTACCATTCCCGATCGCACCCATGGCTACTGCACCGATGATAATGCCAGAGCGCTGCTGGTTGCCGCCATGGGTCAAAAATACCTGCCAACAAACGGCTTGGGGCTTGATTTTCTCAGCGGCCATTATCTCGGATTTCTTCTGTATGCCTATAATGAAAAAAATGGGCGCTTTCACAATTTCATGACTTATTCGCGGCAGTGGATGGAGGAGATCGGGTCCGAAGATGCACATGGCAGAGCGATCTGGTGCCTTGGTAAAGCAGTGGCTTTTCTTGACGATCCCGGGCATCTCGCAATGACCACAACCCTTTTCAAAAAGGCATTGAGAGATGTCGAGAATTTGCATTCGCCCCGCACCACCGCTTTTTGTCTGGTGGGCATGAATGCTTACCTGCGTAAATTTTCCGGCGACAGTGATGTGCGCAGGATCCGGGGAGTTCTTGCCGACAGGCTTTTCAATCAGTTTAAAAACAATGCAACTGACGATTGGCTCTGGCTTGAAAACACTTTGAACTATGCCAACGGCAAACTGCCGCATGCCCTGCTGCTGTCCGGCCACCGGATGCTACGCAACGACATGATCGATATGGGACTCAACTCCCTCAAGTGGCTGCTTGCCATCCAAACCGAAGACAATCACTTTGTGCCCATCGGCAGCAACGGATGGTATGAAAAGGGCGGACCCAGAGCCCGTTTCGATCAGCAGCCCGTCGAAGCCAACGCCATGGTTGAAGCTTGTGTGGAAGCCTTTAATGTCACCCGGGATAAATCATGGTTCGACCATGCAGTCATGTGTTTCAATTGGTTTCTCGGACACAATGACCTGAATATGCCGCTCTATGATCCCAAGACCGGCGGTTGTCGAGATGGGTTGATGGCCGACGGCATCAACCAGAATGAAGGCGCCGAATCGTCCCTTGCCTGGCTGCTTTCGCTGATGACATTGCAAAAGCTCTATGCCGACGAGGTTCTTAAACAGTCATCGTCCCCCAAAGCCGCTTAGGTAAAGGATCAGCCGTGCATATCGCGATGCTCTCGCCCATTGCCTGGCGCACACCGCCGCGACATTATGGGCCCTGGGAAAACGTGGCCTCCCTTTTAACCGAGGGGCTGGTAGCGTGCGGCCATGATGTAACCTTGTTTGCAACCGCGGATTCGCAAACCAGCGGCAGGCTGCATGCTGTTTGCCCGCACGGCTATGAAGAAGACCGCTCACTCATACCAAAAGTCTGGGAGTGCCTGCACATTTCAGAACTCTTTGAGCATGCCGATGGGTGTGACATAATCCATAACAATTTTGACTATCTGCCGCTGACCTATACCGGTCTTACCACCATACCGGTGGTGACCACGATTCACGGCTTTTCATCGCCCGGGATTCTGCCGGTTTATAAAAAATACAACGGCAAAGCGTTCTATGTGTCCATTAGCGATGCCGACCGATCGCCGGATCTTGATTATATCAAAACCATCCATCACGGCATTGATATAAAGCAATTTGATTTCCAGTCCCAGCAGGATGAAACGCTGATTTTTTTCGGGCGCATTCACCATGACAAGGGTGCCCGACAAGCTATTGAAATTGCCAGGGCCTGCAATAAAAAGTTGATTTTGGCGGGTATTATCCAGGACCAGGCTTACTATGACCAATATGTCGCCCCTCACATAGACAACGACAAGGTGATTTATGCCGGCAGCGTCGGGCCGGTTGAGCGCAACCGGCTACTCGGCAGAGCCTGCGCGCTATTGCACCCCATACAGTTTGATGAGCCTTTCGGTCTATCCGTTATCGAATCCATGGCCTGCGGTACGCCCGTGATCGCCTTTGACAGGGGTAGCATGCCTGAACTTATCGAAAACGGCAAAAGTGGTTTTTTGGTCAACAACGTGGCCGAGGCCATTGAGACGGTTGCACGTATTAAAGAGATTGATCGCGCGAACTGTCGTCGCCATGTTGAACGGCATTTCACAGTCGACCGCATGATCAATGAATACCTACAAGTCTATGAAATGATTCTTGACTCTGGCAGCCATTAGAATGGCCTCGAAAGATCTGAAACAGATAGCCGTTACCGGGGTCCTAAGATATTAACATGATTTTATCGGAAAGACCGTTATGAAAACTCATAATCCAATAATAACACGTTTTAAAAAAAACCCCATACTGACAAGAAAGGATGTGCCGTATCCCGTAGCTACAGTTCACAATGCGGGCATCGTCAAACACAACGATCGTTACATCATGCTTTTCAGGTCGCATCTGCTAAACGGGCGCTCCATCATCGGCAGGGCCGACAGCGAGGACGGTTTTTTATTTACGGTACATCCCCAACCCTTTCTTATACCTTCAACGGACCATGTTTTTGCCGAATATGAAGCCTTCGGAGTCGAAGACATGCGGATTTCCCCGGTAGAAAACGAGTACCTGCTGACCTATAGCGCCTATTCCCATCACGGCGTGCGGATTGCCCTGGCGCGCACCCGGGATTTTGAAAAAGTGGAACGTATTGCGCTGATCACCCAGGCCGACCTCCGCAACGTGGTCATTTTCCCTGAAAAGTTCGGCGATCGGTATGTGCGTTTGGACCGGCCACATTCTGAAATTTCGTCCTGGTCGATCTGGATTTCCTATTCTCCCGATCTCGTGCACTGGGGCGATTCCCGGGTGATTATGAAGCCGGTGCCCTATCACTGGGATGAAATGAAAATCGGTCCCGGCGCACCGCCATTTAAAACCGACAAAGGCTGGCTTCATATTTACCATGGGGTTTTTAAGACAATGTCCGGAACAGTGTATCGACTCGGCGCGGCCCTGCATGATCTTGATGATCCGGCCAACATCATCGGCGTTTCCGATCAGTGGATATTGCAGCCTGAGGATCCTTGGGAGGTAACTGGCTATGTCCCCAATGTTGTCTTTACCTGCGGCGCTGTTCCGGAATGACGACGGTACGGTAAAAATATACTGGGGCGGTGCGGATACGGTTATGTGCGCCGGCACGGCCTTGATCGATGATCTGGTATCGGTTTGCCTTTCGGCTTCCCGTCCGCCCTTGTAGATTATCCCTTTGCGGCTGAGGGCAGACCGAGTCATCCGCCCATCGTTTTATGAACTGATTGAAATACGCCTTCGAGGATAGGCTGGGAATGGAAAATCTGTCCTGATGAACAAACTTACGAGCAGAGCATAAAATTTCAATCGACATTAAGGACACAATAATATGCAAGCAAAAAATCATCAAAGACTGAAAATTGAAAGAAAAGCAATTAAGATTTTAGGGGATACATCACGGGTAATTACCCTTCTTCATCTTCCCACTGGCAGGCATCGCATATCTAGAATAATTCAGCGGATAATAAGCATGTCTGAAACAGCGGCCAAAAACTTAATTACTCAAATAATGATTGACTTTTCCGGACGACACGAAGACATCGAATACATTTTTGAGCGGCATCTTAATGAGGTGAAAGGTTATCTTCCCCGGGATGCAATGCTCAGCGAAGTTAAAAGGGCTCTCATCGGGGCTTACTTTACAAAAGAGTATGCCATTGAATCAGCCGCCCTTTTCAACCCTTCCATCGTCCCTCATCCTGATCAAAGCTATCTGGACAAAGGCAGCTTGCGCTTTGTCATGAGTCTACGGGCAACCGGCGACGGCCATGTTTCGTCAATTGTCTTTCGCAGCGGCGTGCTTGACCGGCACAATACGTTCCATTTCGACCCGATCAGTGATTTTGTGGAAACGCCGGAGCTCCAATTAGACCCGGACCCGGTTTACAAACACTATATTTTCCAGCGTAAGCTGAACGAGATGGGGGCCAGCAATGAGATAACCGTTTATATTCTTAACCAATTGCCGGAAGATTTTACCTATAAAGAATTAATAGAAAAAATTGGAATACTTGACGCAAACCCGCAATTTTCTGAAACGATCCAAAACAGAACCTTTAAGATCATGCGCTGGCTTGCGGATTCCAATTATGAGGTGGCTTTCCACCCCGATCACCGCATATCCGAACGGGTGATCTTTCCCGTTTCGAAAAACGAAAGCAGAGGCATTGAAGATGCCCGTTTCGTTCAATTTTTCAATGACAACGGTGAGGCCGTCTATTTCGCGACCTATACCGCCTATAACGGCGTTACGATTTTACCGCAGTTGATTGAAACAAAGGATTTCATCAAATTCAACATTTTAACGCTCAACGGTAAAGCAGTAAAAAACAAAGGCATGGCGCTTTTCCCGCGGAAAATCGGCGGCCGCTATGCCATGCTTTCGCGCCAGGACGGTGAAAACAATCATATCATGTTCTCAGACAATATCCATTTCTGGCAGGAGTCTCAAATCATCCAGGAGCCTGAACTTCCTTGGGAATTCATGCAGATCGGCAACTGCGGTTCCCCCCTGGAGACCGATAAAGGCTGGATTGTGCTCACCCATGGCGTCGGGCCTATGCGCAAGTATTGTATCGGCGCCATACTGCTTGATCTTGAAAATCCGACAAAAATCATCGCCCGCCTGGATGAGCCGTTGCTTGCCCCGCATGAGAAAGAGCGCGAGGGATATGTTCCCAATGTTGTTTATTCCTGCGGTGCTCTAATTCATAACAACGTGTTGGTCATTCCCTACGCTATGTCTGATATCAATTCCGGTATAGCAACCGTTGTCGTCAAAGAGTTGCTTAACGGTATGCGCGCGGTAGATTAGTGATCTTAAGATTGGCGCACGCAAAACTTCACACGGTTGATCGAGGGGGATTAAAATGAAAATTTTCATCGGCAGCATATCATATAATGTCACCGAAGGAGATTTGCGCCAGGCTTTTGAGGCCTTCGGACAAGTCACATCCACATCTGTTGTCAAGGATCAAGAAAGTGACCGATCTAAAGGCTTTGGGTTCGTGGAAATGCCTGAGCAAGCTGAAGCTCAGTCTGCAATCGCAGCTTTAAATGGACAGGCTTTTAAAGGGAGAACGATTACCGTCAATGAGGCTCGGCCTCACGCTGACAAGCGTCGCGGTAGAGATAGAGGAGGAGAGGGAGATAGGCGCGGAGGGGGACATAGACGCGGCAGAGGGCGTTACTAACAAGGCAATCAGGCTATACTGATTGACCTTTACACCTTTTGACTAATGGCGGCACACTCACAACGTGCATCACGGTACTTACGCAGACCTGGATCACATGGGCGTAGGCGATATTTGGACGTTGACAGTAGAGGAGTATTTGGCGATGGTTCCGGCAAGCGTCCGATCGGCGAACCGACCTTTACAAAGTTTATCCATAAATTTCAAGAATTTAACGTGGGTGACCCGCTACGAGACCCACGACTCACCCACCCTTCCGCAAGACCGTCAGGAGCTCCGGCAAGGGCACGGTGGCGAACCCGCTGACCATGTCGCTCATGGCGTAGGGGATGATCACGGACTCGTTGTGGATCATCCCGCCACAGGAGTAGACCACGTTGGGCACGTACCCCGAACGCTCGTCCTCGGACGGCATCAGCAGAGGTTCGCGCGTCTGGCCGATCACCTTCGAGGGGTCCTCTCGATCCAGCAGCGAGGCGCCGATGCAATAACGCCGCATGGGTCCGACACCGTGCGTGAGCAAGAGCCACCCCGCGTCGGTCTCGAGGGGCGAGCCGCAGTTCCCGATCTGGACGATCTCCCAGGGGAACCGGGGCTTCTGGAGAATCTGCGCCTCGTCCCAGTGCCGGATGTTGTCCGAGTACATCAGGAACAGGTTCTCGTTGTCGAGTCGGCCGATCATCGCGTACCGGCCGTCGAGCTTGCGGGGAAAGAGTGCCATGCCCTTGTTCTGGACCTGGCGGCCGCTCATCGTGTGGACGAAGATGCGGATGGGGGCACCGCCTCCGCGCTGGACGATCTCCAGGAGCTGGGGCATGATGCAACGGCCGTTGTACGCCGTGTACGTTCCGTAGTATCGCAGGGCCCCTTCGTCGTCCGTGAACTGCACGAGCCGGACGTCCTCGATCCCGCGGCTCTCCGCCTCGGAGACCGGGAAGATCACGACCTCCGACGGGTCGGTTCCCTCGGCCACCTGCAAGCTGTAGTTCGATCGAGCGACCGACAGCACCGTCTCGACCTGCTCGCTGATCGTCTCGGGCGCGTCACCGGCCTGCCGGGTCTCCTCGACGGCCTGATTGAGAGTGGCCAGCGTGATCGGGTCCGGAGAGCGATCCAGGATCTTCTCGGCGGTGTCGTTGTACGCCCCGATCTCGATCAGCTTCTGCCGGAACTGCTCCTTGCTGTACCGGGCGTCCTCGGCGACGTCCAGCTGCCGGCTGAACGGGCTCGCCGGCTCGATGTCGATGTTGTTGTTCGCGTCGACGACGCCGCGGCGAAACACGATCGACGAGATGTGTCCCTCGCCGGTGGCACGCAGACTCATGAAGAACCGGGTGCTGCCCGCCGGCAGGCCGGATTGATCGACCGCCGGCACCATGGAGGGGTTGAACAGCGCCGCCGCCTCGATTGCGTATTCCATCGTGAAGTACGTGCCGATCAGGATCTTGCGGCGGGTGCTCACCGAACCTTCGTCCGGAACGAAGGCCTTGATGGCGTCGTAGTGGTCCGCCACCGCGATGACGAGGTTCTTGTGCCGGGCGTTGAAACTCTCCTGGAGCTGGTTCGCGAGCTGGTTCGCCTCCTCCTCGGGAATGGCCAGTGCCCGTTCGATGATACCGCGGATCCGCGCCTCGTCGCCCGGGATGAACTGCCGGGCGATGACCCGGCCCGGGTTTGGCTCGATACGACACGGCAGCCGAGTCACGGTGAGTTTCTGTGCTTGCGTCATTTCCTGGTTCCCTTCTGAAATCAGTCGTCGAGGTGGCGGTTGTCGTTCCAGAGAACGAGCGCGGACTCGTTGACGTTGTAAAGATAAGACATTGCTTTTTCAACTTGGGTAGATCGAAAATGGTGAATTGTGTATAGGCTTCAGCTTCAGCACAACATATTGAAGCACCCATTAACACAAACAATAACCTTCCAGATAGCTGGAACGGGCTTTGTTGTCAAGATTAATTTTTTACGATGGAATTGAAAATTCAGGCCGATTTGAATATAGCTCACCGGTGTGCCTGCAGCTGGATTTTTTAGAAGTAGGTTTCAATCGGGTAATCGGCATCGATTATATAATCATCCGCGCCAAGCTTGAGGCCGCAAAAGCCGAGCTTAACGCCGATCGTGCTAAAGATCTTAAGCCAACAGGCGACAGCCAGACCGAGGTTGCCATACTGTTGCAGGATCCTTTTCGATAGCCTTGAACCGTGGGTCAAAACGGTTGAAGAAAAAATCGGTAAACTATCCGATGAAGAAATTGCAGCTATCCCCGCTGAATTCGCTAAGGACATTGCCAACGCATTCGCGATGCGGCTGAAATGGGAGATGTCACGACGCTTAATGCCATCGCTGAGGATTAGATCACTTTGCGAGAAAGTTTTTTACCGAAAAAAATGACCGCCATATTTTTGGACTGCTAAACGCAATATAACAAATAGCTGAATGATAGGTTTCGGCTATCATGACACAATCGACATCGGCCAAAATCTGCTTGGAATTGGCATTCGCAATATAAAAGTAAATTTTCCGATATAAACTGCAATGCTACTCTCCACTTCTCGCCAATAACTTGGTGATTAAATCGAAGATTGTAAAGAAATAAAGTAGTGAAAAACACAATAAATAATCCTGACATTCGTTGTAAGAGCTTAGTCCATTGCCGGATTAAGCCGCAAAACGACCCGTCTCCGCTCTGGCGAGCTACGCCGCGGCAGGCCTGTCTTCGCTAAAGCTACGCCGGACAGGCAGGTCGTGCCGGAGAACGACCCGCCGTCGCTGCTTTAGGTGGCTATGGCGCGGCAGTCCCGTCTTAGCTATGGAATTTTCACCAAACTTTAGGTTTATAGATTGTTGTCCCGGGAATTGGATTGGGAAGCTGGGATATGGAAAGCACACCTTTCCGTCAATATAAACATATGTCCGCATATTGCGTAATTGATATAAAAGCAGGGGCCACCGAGGTGGCCCCGCGCCCTAGGTCGAAACCATAGGGGTAGTTAACTTTATAATAACTTTAGATACTTAATGGGATTCTGCCAAGAAAAATTTGACATCTGATATGAGGATCCAGACTAAAAATGCGAAATAGAGCTTAAACTTAAAACTTAGATAGGCAGAGAGAATTAACTTCCATTTAGCACCTGCCCCATAATTTGACGTCTCGGAATTTTTATAACATATTGAAAGCATGTAGCTGTTAACGACACTGGCTTTACGCCGCCTACATGGAATAATGGAATCATGATATTTTTCAATGCGATGCAAAACAGACCCAATATTCCAGTATTTCATCTTTCCATCATTCCAATCGCACGACCTGGAGGCTCTCGACAGGTTGTGAGCGAAGCGAACTAAGTTCTAGCCTTTCCCGGCCTGCTTGCGATAGCAGGCTGGCATTCTATTTCCCAATTTGTTATATTTAAATCCAACACTCCAGCTTGGCCGTCGTAGCTGAAGCTACCTCAGCGAAATCGGCTACTCCAACACGCCAAAGGAGATAAACATCATGCCCAAACCCATCTATCTGGATTATAACGCCACCACCCCCCATGACCCGGAAGTCATTGCGGCCATGCGGCCTTTTTTCGAGGAAGAATTCGGCAATCCCTCGAGTTCCCATTTTTACGGCACTAGACCCAAGCAGGCTGTTAACAGAGCTCGCGAACAGATTGCATTGCTGTTAAACTGCCGGCCCGCAGAAATCATATTTACCAGCGGGGGAACCGAATCCAATAATTTTGCCATAAAGGGCTGTGCCGGGACCTTCTGCCATAAAGGCAATCACATCATCACCTCCCGGATCGAACATCCGGCCGTAC
>PVMK01124964.1_pt1 | contig 19307 bp, 17 predicted proteins | sample 1853481 | NCBI WGS metagenome assembly PVMK01 (sample SAMN08533507, study PRJNA380276) | Marine sediment metagenome, whole genome shotgun sequencing project. | reverse complement strand
CCAAGGCCGTGCTCAGCTCGCGAATGGCCGCACTGCGCTCGGTGGCGATGGCGCTGGCCATCTGCTCGATACTCGCCCGTCGTTCGGCGGTCATCTGCTGTGGCAGCTTTTCCATGGAATCGGCGAAACGATCCAGGCTACGGGTCATGCCCTGGGTTTGCGTGAGCGTTTCCCGAAACTCAGGCTCCACCGCCAGCTGGTAGAAAACCTTTTCCACCTGCCACTCGATAATCCAGGGAACCCGCTGGCTGTAGTGCAGCGCACGCTCGGCCAGCAGCAGTGCTTCGTCCACCGCCTTCTCGGCGCCGCTGGTGTCGACCAGAAAGCCACCGCCGCGCGCTTTATCTACCAGCGGCGATTTCGACCGCAGCGACGCGAAGTCGCTGAATCGAATATAGGACACCACCTTGAGCTTGGGGTGCTTTGCTTTGAAAGCGCGGATCAATTTGCGCACCTCAGCGATTTGTTTCTCGTTCAGGTAACCACCAGCAACGTCCCAGATCTCTTTCTCCAGAATTCGCATAGTAAAGAGGATCGGTTTGACCCCATCGCCGTAGCGCTTCCTGGCCCAGTCTTCTTCGAAGGCCAGGCGGTGCAGAGTCGCAAATACCATCATGTCGAGTAAGGTCGCCTCAGGATTCGGCGATACGGCAAGCTGTTGCACACTGGCGGTGATCAGCAGCTTCAGGGAGTGCATCCGCAGTCGCAGATCGGGATTCGAGGGGTCCCGTTCTCGGATTTCCTGCGTCACCTGGGCGATGCCGCTCATGTACTTGTCCGCGTAGGCGAACATCAGCGACTGGAGCTTCGACAACTGGGCGGTGGGATCCTCGTCGCCGCCGGCGCCCTGCCCGGGACCGGGAACCGCCAACAGCAGGGCGAAAAGCATCGCCAGCGGCGCTCGCGAGCCGGCCGCGGACAACACGCCGATGCTGCCGGATCTGTTCAAACGAGCCATCTGCAGGCCGAATCCACGCCATATCCCCCTCGTGGGACGCTTACATTACCGCAAAGTCGGCCGCCTGGGGAGTCGCCAGGTCGTTCTTTCTGGACACATCGTGCACTAACCGCTGTCTCCGGTGCCCGGATGCAGAAGCGCTAAATGTAGTGTGAAATCTGCCGATAAACCGAACAGCAATCTCATTGTTCGTGTTTCGCCGCTTGGGCCACAAACTTCTAGTAGTGAGTGGTCTACAAAAATAGCGCATCGCCAAAGACTCGCGAGGAAAGATGTGACCAGACAAGAAACCAAGTTCCGTTTGCTCCCTTGTCTAGATTCGGCCGAAATGTCCGCATGCCGAGAGCGAGAGTTGAACATCCCGCGAGACTCTGCTGCTGCGCTTGGCAGATCTGCCGTGGATGCTGCCACCAAGGGCCACTATATCGACTGCGCTGGCATGAAAGTCGACTGGAGTCGTTACGTGCAGGCTGCTTGCCGCGCCAAACGAAGCGTACACCCAGACGATCCTTTGCCAGCGCGCGAACACGCGCCCTTCTCCGAAACGACAATTCAGATCACCAATGAAACGACGCTTGGAGCGTCGCTTAGACTTACTGAACGCGGACTGCGACCCCTTGCCCTGAATTTTGCAAACGGCATTTATCCTGGAGGCGGATTCCTTAGAGGTGCGCGCGCCCAGGAAGAGGTGCTTTGCCGATCCAGCGCTTTGTACCAAACACTTGTTGACGATCCGATGTATGAGGAGCACCGGAAGCGTCAGCTACCGGATTCTACCGATTGGGCGATCTATTCACCCGACGTTCCCATTTTTCGGGCAGATGACGGAATGGAGACTCAAAAACCCTGGGTGCTGAGCGTCATTACATGCGCCGCTCCATATGCACCTGCCATTGGCCAACCGACAGCCGGCATGCTTTTGCGACGCCGCATCCATCGCGTACTTGCAATCGCGCAAGCTTATGAACATTCTGCGCTCGTCCTCGGCGCATGGGGGTGTGGCGCTTTCCGTAATGACCCACAGCGTACCGCCGTCGATTTTCGGCAGGCTCTTCTAGACGAATATCGCGGCGCCTTCTCCGACATCGTATTCGCCATCGCGGATTGGTCGCCGGAGCGAAAGTTTCTCGGTCCTTTTCGTGACATTTTTCGTCCAGGTTTGTTTGTCAGCATTCCAGATGAATTCGCCCAGGATCCTTGGTACAAGGTCGTAGATTTTCTCCAACAGAACTGGGCGGTAATCATAGCCACCGGTGGAGATTCGGTGCTTTTGGTGTTCTATGGTGATACCTCCGGCATATTCGACGAACTCGAATTCCGCACACGAGAAGAGGCAGAGAAGGCGTTACTCCGAAACGGATTCTCGAAGTACCAGGAGGATACCAAATCGCACCAGTTCATTGGTTTGCCACAAGGAAACTTTCATGCCGGAGAGCATCCAAGCGGGCGTATTTACTCCAGCGGCCGATACTGGCGCTAATCGGACTGTTTTACACCGGTTCTACAGAACCATAGACAGGCACATGAGCAGCGGAGCATGTGCCGAGGAAAATAACTCCGCGGAGTTTTCTTGGACTTTCCTCCGGGTGCGTTGTAGGTCTCGGGCTCATCGCGCGTCAGCCTGGAGGGATACTGCGCAATCATCAGTGGCGTGATAACATCGATTATCTTTCGCCTACCAAATCGCTGACTCAAGCGAGAAGATGCTTGCTTGAAATATCTAGCCGCCTCTCTTCTTAGTGTGATGACCTCCGCGGCGGCCAGCGATTTACCACGGCCCGAACCTACATTCCGAGATTGTGACGTCTGTCCAGAATTAGTTGTCATACCAGGTGGGTCAATCAAAATTGGAGCACCGTATTCCGAAGGTGGGGATGATGAGAGCCCGGTCCATAATATTGTAATCTCACGACCTTTTGCTGTCGGCAAGTACGAGGTCACGAGATTTGAATTTGCAATGTTTGTGGTCGCGACGGGGTACAGCGTTGATTTTTCGTGTCGATACTTAGCGGAGATAGGATGGGAGCAAGGAGTTTCATGGCGTCAGCCCGGTTTCCCACAGACAAATCGTGATCCGGTAGTGTGCGTGAGCTGGAAAGACGCGAAAGCTTATACCGGATGGCTGTCCCAAAAGACTGGAGAGGGTTACCGACTGCCGAGTGAGGCTGAGTGGGAATATGCGGCACGAGCGGGAAGTGATGCACGGTTTTTCTTCGGAAACTCGGTGGACATGCTCTGCAAATACGGTAACGGCGTTGACGCCAGTTCAGACTTTAAATGGCACAATAAGAAATGCCGAGACGGATATGGAGCCCGTACCGCTCCCGTTGGCAGTTTTCTTCCCAACGATTTCGGCTTGTACGACACTATCGGGAACGTGTGGGAATGGTTGGAGGATTGCTGGAACGACAACTATCTTGGTGCGCCAGCGGACGGTACCAGTTGGGACACGGGGGATTGCAGCAATCGTGGCACTCGAGGCGGCTCCTGGTTAAACGATCCCCGGTTCTTGCGTTCGGCACATCGCAATAGGCTTTTCCACCTATACAGAAAGTACAACACAGGATTTCGTGTCGTAAGGGAAATCACTGATAAATAGACTAAAGCGGCGAAATTGAGACCGATCGCTGAGAATTGAGTGGCGGAGAGGGAGGGATTCGAACCCCCGGGACCTTTCGGACCAACGGTTTTCAAGACCGCCGCTTTCGACCGCTCAGCCACCTCTCCGGGGGTTGGGGAGGATACCGAAAAACGCCAGCCTCCGCGAAAGCCACGGGGCCATCTCGTGGGTTTGCGGGGAGCTCACGAGCCCCGTGAGTGCCGCATTACGCTGTTGTAATGCGATTGATTCTCGGCCCCGCTCGCGTATGATCGGCCTAACGGCCTTGAAATGTGTCCCCGACGCCCCCAGTATGTACGGGATAAAGCGTTAAATATCAGGAGGTTAAATCCTATGGCTACACCTAGTTATACACCGGCGCGAACCACGGAATCGGTACTGGCTACCAATAAAGTCATCCGCAACACCTACACGCTGTTGTCGATGACGCTGTTGTTCAGCGCGGTGATGGCGGGCGTGTCCACCTATCTGGTCATGCCGCCCATGACGTATCTGCTGTCCGTCGGCGGAGCGCTGGTGATGGTTTGGTTCGTGCTGCCGAAGGTGGCCAGGTCAGCCAACGGGATCTGGGTGGTGTTCGGCATCACCGGATTGCTGGGATTCGGCCTCGGGCCGCTGCTCAACATGTATCTGTCGCTGCCGAACGGGCCGCAGATCGTGGGGGTTGCGCTGGCTGGCACCGGCGCCATCTTCCTCGGGTTGTCGGGCTACGCGCTCACTACCCGCAAGGACTTCAGCTTTCTCGGCGGTTTTCTGCTGACGGGGTTCATCGTCGTGCTGCTGGCGGCGCTGGCCAATATCTTCCTGGCGATCCCGGCCTTGTCGCTGACTATCTCGGCGGTCGTGATTCTCATCATGAGCGGCTTCATTCTCTATGACACCAGCCGCATGGTGCGCGAGGGCGAAAACGCCAACTACCTGCTGATGACGGTCTCGCTGTATCTCAGCATGTTCAATATCTTCATCAGTCTGTTGCATCTGCTGGGATTTGCGGGTGGCGATGACTGACCGCGTCGCTGAGGCAACGCATCCAACAATGCCCCGGACCCGTTCCGGGGCATTTCGTTTCTAGACCGGGAAAGGGCGAAATCCGATGGACCTGTGGATGAAGATCGGCTCGGCCGTTCTGCTGGTGGCCATGCTGGCCATTCTCATTCCACGCGCCAAACAGATGATGACAGAGAGCCCCAAGGGCTCGACGTCTCAGTGGCTGTCGTTTTTGATCCCGGTGGGCGTTGTCGTGTTGTTCGTGTTGCTGTTGATGCAGTTGGTGTAGGACTCTGTTGGGCTTCGCTGCGCTCAGCCCAACCTACGGGATCGTCTAGTCGAGTTTGATTTCGCGCATACCACCGAGGTAGGGCTGCAATGCTTCCGGCACCTCGATGCTGCCGTCCTGGCGCTGATTGTTTTCCATTACGGCGATGAGGGTGCGTCCCACGGCCAGGCCCGAGCCGTTCAGGGTGTGGACGAACTCCGGTTTGCCGCTGTCGGGATTGCGGAATCGCGCTTTCATTCGGCGCGCCTGAAAGGACTCGCAGTTGCTGCACGAGGAGATCTCGCGATAGCGATCCTGCCCTGGCAACCACACCTCGATGTCGTAGGTCTTGGCGGCGGCGGCGCCCATGTCGCCGGTACACAGAGTCACCACCCGGTAAGGCAGTCCCAGTCGTTGCAGCACGGTTTCCGCATGGCCGATGAGTTCTTCCAGGGCCTCGTAGGACTTCTCCGGGTGCACGATGTGCACCAGCTCGACTTTCTCGAACTGGTGCTGGCGGAGCATGCCGCGGGTGTCTTTACCGTAGGATCCCGGCTTCGCTTCGGAAGCACGGCGTGTGGGCAACCAGCTTCATGGGTAGCTCGTCCACAGCGAGGATACGCCCGGCGACAAAATTCGTCAGGGTCACCTCTGCGGTGGGCAACAGATAGTAGTCTTCGTTCTCCAGGTGGAACAGATCCTCGCCGAACTTCGGCAACTGGCCCGTGCCCGTGAGGGTTTGCGCATTCACCAGCACCGGTGTGTTGGCCTCCAGGTAACCGTGCTCGGAGGTATGCAGATCGAGCATGAACTGGGCAAGCCCCCGATGCAGGCGCGCCAGCTTGCCCTTGAGAACGACGAAACGGCTGCCCGCGAGGGTGCTGCCAAGAGCGAAGTCCATGGCATCACCAACCGCGCCCAGATCCACATGATCCTTGGGTTCGAAGTCGAAGCGCGTGGGCTCGCCCCAGCGCCGCTCCTCGCGGTTGTCGGCTTCGTCGTCGCCCTCGGGCACGCCTTCATGGGGCAGATTGGGAACGCCCAGGACGATCTCCTCGAGCTCTTCCTGAATGGCCTCCAGGTTGATCTCGTGGGTTTTCAACTCGTCGCCGAGCCGAGAGACTTCGGCAAGCAGCGGCGCGATGTCCTCGCCGTCGGCCTTGGCCTTGCCGATGGCTTTGGAGCGCGTGTTGCGCGCGTTCTGCAGCTCCTGGGTTCGTACCTGCACCTGCTTGCGCTCGCTCTCGAGCTGCGCGATGCGGGCAACGGGCAGCTCGAAACCGCGCCGGGCGAGGCGCGCGGCCGTGTCGTCGATATTTTTACGAAAGAGATTGGGGTCGAGCATGGGATCCAGTCGTCATTTCGATGACGTCACGCCGTGTCGTCATCATCGTTGCCATGGGCCTCGTCCAGCTCGCGCAAATGCGCCAGCTTCTCCGCGATGCGGGATTCCAGGCCGCGATCCGACGGCGAATAATAGCGTCTTTCGCCCATTCGGTCAGGAAAGTAGCGCTCGCCGGCAGCGTAGGCTTCCGGTTCGTCGTGGGCATAACGGTAGCCCCTGCCGTGGCCGAGCTTCTCCATCAGGGCCGTGGGTGCGTTGCGCAGATGCACGGGCACTTCCAGGGAACCGTGCGCCTTTGCATCCTTGCTGGCGGCGCCGAAAGCCTTGTAGACGGCATCGCTCTTGGCGGCGCAGGCGAGATAGACCACCGCCTGGCCCAGCGCCAGCTCGCCTTCCGGACTGCCCAGGCGCACCTGCACGTTCCAGGCATCCAGGGCGGTGGTGAGCGCCCGGGGGTCGGCGGTACCGATGTCCTCAGACGCGATGCGCACCAGGCGCCGGGCGATATAGAGCGGATCGCAGCCGCCGTCGAGCATGCGCGCCAGCCAGTAGAGACTGGCATCGGGGGCCGAGCCGCGGATGGACTTGTGCAGCGCGGAGATTTGATCGTAGAAGCTGTCACCGCCCTTATCGAAGCGGCGCGGCGTGCCGCCGGCGAGCACCATGGCCAGCAATTCTTCGTCGACTGTGGCTTTGCCGTCGCGCTCTTCGGCCAGCGCCACCGCGACTTCCAGAAGATTCAGCGCGCGCCGGGCATCACCGTCTGCGGCCTCGGCCAGCATGGTGACCAGCTCGTCCGCCATGGCGACGCCGTTGTTGCTCACTCCCCGCTCCGTATCGGCCATGGCACGCTGGATGACCTGGCGGATATCGTCGCTGGTCAGTGCCTTCAGCACGTACACCCGGGCCCGGGACAGCAGCGCGCCGATGACCTCGAAAGAGGGGTTTTCCGTGGTAGCGCCGATGAACAACAGCGTGCCGTCCTCAACGTGGGGCAGAAAGGCGTCCTGCTGGACCTTGTTGAAACGGTGCACCTCGTCGACGAAAAGAATGGTGCTGCCGCCACAGGCCTGCCGGTGGAGCCTGGCCTGCTCCACGGCCCCACGGATATCCTTGATACCCGCCAGCACCGCCGAGAGGCTCAAAAACTGCGCCTGGGCGTGGCGGGCGATGAGCCGCGCCAGGGTCGTCTTGCCGGTGCCCGGGGGGCCCCAGAAGAGCATGGAGTGCACCTTGCCGGCCTCGATGAGGCGGCGCAGGGGCTTGCCTTCCCCCAGCAGGTGGGTCTGTCCGGCGAATTCGGCCAGGGTGATCGGACGCATGCGGTCGGCCAGTGGACCGCCGGCGGCGGCCTCCGAGGACCGGCCGCTATCGGCCTCGTCGAACAGGCCCGGATGAACTGAATTCGCCACTGACAGGCAACCGCCGTGAATAGTGCTTGGGGACAAGTCTCGGGCTTTCCAACAATGGATGCCAGTGCCCCCGATCACCCGCTGACGATGGATTGCGCCTCCTCTTTGAGTACTGCGGCGAAGGCGCGCGCCAGCCGCGACAGGGGGGTGCGCGCCGGGGTGAGTATGGCCAGGCGATAGGGCACCGCCGGGCGGAACGGAACGAATGTGATGCGGCCGCGGCCCGGGCGGGTCAGCCGGTAGGCTTGGGCGCTCAGCGGGCTCATGATGGCGCAGGCCAGGCGATCTTCCACGAATACGTACTGGGAGGCGGCATTCTGCACCTCGAAGCGAACGCGAAACTCCCGCCCCTCGCCGCTGAAAATCTCCTCCAGCTGCCGGCGGATAAAGTGCTGTGGCAAATACGAAACCATGGCCCGACCGTCCAGATCGGCAGGCGTGATGAAGGATTTTTCCGCCAGCCCGTCGCCGGCGCTGACGGCACAGACACAATCCATGGCCATCTCATCGGCGTCCACCAATGGCGATTGCGCGGCGACTTCGGCGAAACCCAGGTCGAAGCGTTGCGATGCCATGAGCTCGTAGACCCGCTCGGAGCTCTGGCTCACCAGCGAGACCGACACTTCCTCCCGGCTCTTGACGAAGCGCGCGATGAGGCGCGGCATCAAATTCTCCGCGTACACAGGCATGCAGGCGATCCTGAGATGCCCCGCGTGCAGGGTCCCGACACCCTGCATGGTCTCGCACAGGCTGCCCACCCGGTCGAGTATGGAGCGCGCCTCGGTGAGCAGGAAGTGCGCTTCCGGGACCGGGTGAAGGCGCCCGCCACGCCGTTCAAAGAGCTGATAGCCCACCGTGCCCTCCAAACCGGCGATAAGAGCGCTGACCGCAGGCTGGGTACGACCCATGTTTCGCGCCGCCTCGGTCATGGAACCGGTGAGCATGACTTCCTGAAAGGCCCGGAGCTGGCGCAGATTCATATTGATCCCCCCATGGAAGATGGGATATATACCCTGACTCTATAAATTTTTCCGATGAATTTAAAATAATTAATCATTTGAGTTGATGCCCCTGACCTCACCATACTGCCCTGTTCCATGAGTCACCGGCGGGGGGCAAGCGGCAGTTCATAGCCGTGCCGGAGATTTCACAGGGGGGAGCATCGCAACGATGCAACAACTGACAAAGAATTCCGGGCCAACCGCCCTACCCGTTTTCCCGGGGAGGTCCGTGGTGCCGTGCCACCACCGCTCCTCGAGAAAAGCCCAACTCCACGCCGATCAAGGACGCGGACGATGGGAGCACGTGATGTCAACCACACCCAGGAGACTGACCATGAAGTTAAAACAAAAACTCGGCGTACTCTTCGCCGCCGCCATTGCCGGCACGATGCTGGCCGCTGGCGCTACCCAGGCCCAGGATATGAAGTTCTGGCGCATCGGTACCGGCGGCGCAGGTGGTACCTACTTTCCCATCGGCGGCCTGATCGCCAACGCCATCTCCAACCCGCCGGGCTCGCGTCCCTGCGACAAGGGCGGTAGCTGCGGCGTGCCGGGGCTCATTGCCATTGCGGTATCCACCAATGCCTCGGTGGCCAACGTCAATGCCATCGATGCCGGCCAATTGGATGCAGGGCTCGCCGGCGCGCAAAGCGTCACCCAGGGCTACAACGGTGAAGGTAAGTTCGTCGGCAACAAGCGGGACAAGATCCGCGTCATCGCCAACCTGTATCCGGAAGACATGCATCTGGTTACGCCCAAAGGCAGCAAGCTCAGCAGTCTGAAGGACCTGAACGGCAAGAAAGTCGGCGTGGCCGCGGCCGGCTCCGGAACGCAAGTCTCGGTGCGCATGATTCTCAAGCACTATGGCATCAAGGCCGAAGAGCATGAGCTGGGGCTCTCGCAAAGCACCCAGCGCCTGGCAGACGGTCAACTGGACGCCTTCTTCTATGCAGGCGGCACGCCATTCGCCGCGTTGATTCAACTGGGTTCGACCAGGGGCTTCGAGCTTTACAAGTTCTCCCCGGCCGAACAGAAGGCCATCAATAAAATCATTCCCTACTACGTGGATTCGATCATCCCGGCCGGCACCTATGAAAACATCACCTACGATGTTCCGACTCTGGCGGTGAATGGTCAGCTGATCACGTCGGTGGAGCAGCCCGACGAGCTCATTTACGAGATCACCAAGGCGCTGTGGAACAAGAACACCCGCAAGCTACTGGACAAGGGACACAGCAAAGGCAAAGTCATCCGTAAGGAGACCGCGCTCAAGGGTGTGCTCATTCCCGTGCATCCCGGCGCGGCGAAGTTCTACAAAGAAGCAGGCCTGATGTAATAGTCATCCCATGGATTGGCGCAAGCGGGCCCCGCGGGGCTCGCTTGCGCCCCGACGCAACACGGACGTTGATCCATCGAATCGAAAACAATAAAGGGTACGGGCATGGCGGAGTTCGATATCAAGAAGGCCGAGGAACTGGAACAGAAGTTCGATTCAGGCCTGCATACCCGCGCCCTCGGCCCCTGGCTGATAAAATTCACTTTCTGGTTTTCTGTTTCATTCGCCGCCTACCATTACATTACCGCCGGCACCGGCGTACCCGTGGATTACTGGCATATGGGCATCCACATGTCGGGGGTGATCCTGCTGGTGTTCATCGGCTTTCCGCTGATCAAACGCGACCGTGCCTGGGTGCTGCATGCCAATACCTGGTGGCGCTACGGCAACGTACCGATCTGGGACTGGCTGTTCATCGTCATCGGGATCGCCGCATCTCTGTACATCGGCTTCACCTGGTACGGATTCAATTTCGACTTCCTGGGCTACACCTTCACCCTGCCCGAGCAGGTGATGCGGCAAGGCAACCCCGCCCCCATCGACGTGGTGTTCGGCACCATGTTGATCGTGGTGCTGCTGGAGGCCGTGCGCCGCACCCTGGGATTGGTGGTGCCGATCATCATCATATTATTCACGGTGTTCGCGGTGTTCGGCCCGTACATGCCGTTTCAGGTGCTCAAGCATCCGGGCATCAACTGGGCCCAGTACATCAACAACATGTACTTTCCCGCCGAGGGTATTTTCGGCATCACCCTGTGGATCGTATCCACCGTGGTGTTCCATTTCGTGCTGTTCGGCGTGCTCGCCCAGCGCATGGGGTTGGGCCAGTTCTTCGTCGACATGGCGACGGTGATCGCCGGGCGCTACACCGGCGGCCTGGCCAAGGTCAGCGTCGTCTCGTCGGCGTTTTTCGGCACCATTTCCGGGTCTTCCATCGCCAACGTAGTGTCCACCGGTTCGTTGACCATTCCCAACATGAAACGCATGGGCTACCCGGGTCACCTGGCCGGCGGAGTCGAGGCCGCGGCCAGCGCCGGCGGTCAAATCACTCCGCCCATCATGGGCGCCGCCGCCTTCGTGATGGCCGAATTCCTCGAGGTTCCCTACACCACCATCGTCATCGCCGCCTCGGTGCCCGCGGCCATGCACTATGTGGGTGTCCTGTGCATGGTCCATTTCCAGGCCAAGCGCCTGGGTCTCAAGGGTCTGCCGCCGGAGAAAATTCCCCTGCTGTTCGCAGTCATCCGACGGGGATGGCCGACGGCCGTGCCCCTGGTGGTGCTGATCTACGTCTTGTTCAGCGGCTACTCGCCGCACATGGCGGCGTTTTGGGGAATCACCTCGGCGCTGGCCATCGGCTTCGTCAATCCCATGCACCGGATCACCGTGCGCGACGTCCTCGAGGGTTGTATCACCGGCGTCAAGTACGCGCTGGCTGTCGGTGCTGTGGGCGCTGCCATCGGTATCGTCATCGGCGTGGTCAACTCCACCGGTCTGGGTTTCCGCCTGGGCTTCATGGTCACCAACAGCGCCCTGACCATGGCCGAAAATCTTCATGTACTGATCGCCTGGATCCCGCTGATGGACATCACCCTGGAGGGGTTGACGCTGTTCGTGTCGCTGATCTTGATCGCCATCACCTGCATCCTGATGGGAGCCGGGTTGCCTACCACCGCGCTCTACATCATGCTCGTTACCGTCGCCCATCCGGCGCTGGCCAACCTGGGCATTCCGCCACTGGCCGCTCACCTGTTCGTGCTCTACTACGGTGTCATTTCGGAAATTACGCCGCCGGTCTGCACTTCGGCCTATGCGGCAGCGGCGATCGCCGGCTCCAATCCGTTCAAGACCGGCGTCTCCGCCTTCTCATTCGGCATCGGCAAGCTCCTGGTGCCCATGGTCTTCGTCTATTCGCCGGCCATGCTCATCGTTCTCGAGGATTACTTCACCTGGGGCGCATTCCTGGAGACGGCCCTCACCTGTGCCCTGGGCGTGGCCATGATGGCCACCGCCGTGAGCGGGTACTTTATCGCGCCCATGCCCATGGGCATTCGCATTCTGATGGCATTGGCGGCCTTCTTCATGGTTGCCCCGGGCATTACCAGCGATCTCTACGCACTGGTGCTGGCCGCTCCGGTGCTGATCCAGCAAGGCTTGGCCCGGCGGCGGGAACGTGACGCTGTCCCCGAAATTGCCTGACGCGAACGCCAGAGAAACCATCGTCATCGGTGCCGGCATCGTCGGCATCTGCACCGCGCTGGCGCTCCAGGACAAGGGCTATGACGTTCGCATCATCGACCGCGACGGCCCGGCGGAAGGCGCCAGCCACGGCAACGCCGGTGTGATCTCGCCCTGGTCCTGCGTGCCACAATCCCTGCCCGGCGTGTGGAAGAACGTACCGAAATGGTTGCTCGACGAGGAAGGACCGCTGGCGGTACGCTGGGCTTATGCGCCCCGGTTGTTGCCCTGGCTGGTGAAATTCTTCCAGGCCGGTGCGCTGCAACGATTACCGGCTATCGCCGATGCCATGCTCGCGGTCAACCGCCCCAGTGTCGACCTTTACCGGCAGTTGCTGGCCGGCACCGGCGAAGAAAGCCTGGTCCAGAGTTGCCTCTATCTGCATGTCTATCGAGCAGCGGATGGTGCCAAGACGGATGGCCTGCCGTGGCGTTTGCGCCGCGAGCGCGGCGTGCCCTTCGAGGTTTTGAGAAACGGTGAGATTCAAGAGCTGGAGCCGGAAATATCACCGGCGTTCAAATCGGCGTTGCTGGTCAAACAACAGGGCCGCACGGTCAATCCAGGCCGCCTCGGTCAGGTTCTGGCGGCAAAGGCCGAGGCCCGCGGCGCGCGCTTCCTGCGTGGTCGGGTGACGAGGATCGTTGCCGATGGCAACGGCGGTTACCGCGTGGACACCGACCAGGGCGAGCACGTGACGAAAACCGTGGTCCTGGCTGCCGGCGCCTGGTCGGTGCGGCTGCTGTCGGCTCTGGGCGTTCGCGTGCCGCTGGAGGCGGAACGGGGCTACCATCTGGTCTTCACCGATCCCGGCCTGACGCTCAACCACTCGATCCTGGATGCGGATCGGAAATTCGTCACCAGCTCCATGGAAATGGGGGTGCGCAGCGCCGGAACCGCCGAATTCGCCGGCCTGGATGCACCGCCCAACTACCGCCGCGCCCGAGTTTTCGCACGCCACGCCAAGGCGCTGCTGCCGAATCTCAACACCGCGTCCAGCGAGGAATGGATGGGCACGCGCCCGGCGTCACCGGACTCGGTTCCCTACATCGGGCCGGTTCCCGGGCACCCACGCATTTTCTGTGGCTTCGGCCACGGCCACCTGGGACTGACCGGCGCCCCCATGACCGGGCGCATGTTGGCGGCCCTGGTGGCAGACGAGCCCTTGAACACGGACATGACGCCCTACCGTCTGAATCGTTTCCATGACTGAGGCCCGGGAGACAAAACCCTGAGTGTTCACGACGCCATCGTTGTCGGCGGTGGCCTGGTGGGCGCGGCGCTGGCTTTCGGCTTACAGCGGCGCGGCCTGTCCACGCTCATGTTGGACGAAGGTGATGTGGCGTTTCGCGCCGCCCGCGGAAACTTCGGCCTGGTGTGGGTGCAGGGCAAGGGCACGGACTTTCCGCCCTATGCCCGGTGGACCTGGGCGTCGGCCCAATGCTGGTCCGATCTGAATGCCGAGATAGAGGAAATCACCGGCGAGGATATCGGATACCGCCGCCCCGGGGGCGTCGAGGTCTGTATCGACGCCGAAGAATTTGAACGCACGGGCGCGCAAATGCAGCGCTTGCAGTCCCACGCCCCGCACTTCGAATACCAGATGCTGGACCGCAAAGCATTGTCCGAGTTGCTTCCAGGGCTGGGGCCGGAGGTGACCGGCGGCTGTTATTCACCCGCCGATGGGCATGTGAATCCATTGTTGCTGTTACGCGCTCTGCACCAATGCCTCACCGCCAAGGGCGGGCGCATCGAAATCGGCAGCCGCGTGATCGGGATTCAACGCAAGGGATCGGCCTTTGCCGTCGACACCACCGGGATCCGCCATCACGGCGCACGCGTGATCCTCGCCGCCGGGTTGGGCACGGCTGAGCTGGCGGCGATGATCGGCATGGAGATCCCATTGCGCCCGGAGCGCGGGCAGATTCTGGTCACCGAGCGTCTGCGTCCGTTTCTGTCTCTACCCCTGGGCAGGATCCGCCAGACGGTGGAAGGCAGCGTCCAGCTGGGGGCTTCCAACGAAGATGTCGGTTTCGACGAGGGCACCCGAGTTTCGGTCTTGAACAGGATCGCAGCCCGCGCGGTGTGCGTGTTTCCCCATCTGCAACGAGCCCGCGTGGTGCGCGCCTGGGGGGCGCTGCGCATCATGACGCCGGACAGCTACCCTATCTACGAACAGTCCCGGCAGCACCCGGGCGCTTTCGCCGCCGTCTGTCACAGTGGCGTGACGCTGGCCGCCGCCCACGTCCTGCATCTGGCGGCCGGCATCGCGGAAGGCACCCTGCCCGAAACGCTCTCGCCCATGAGCACTCGAAGGTTCGGTCATGCGTAGGCTCCCCCGGGACGATGGGCCGCGGGTGCGCATGGAATTCGAAGGCCAGCCGCTGCTCGCCTACGCCGGGGACACCGTCGCCGCCGCCCTGCTGGCCGGCAACCATTGGAATTTTCGCGCCACCCCGGTGAGTGGTGCGAGCCGCGGGCCGTTCTGCATGATGGGCGTGTGTTTCGATTGCCTGGTGGAGATCGACGGCGTCGCCAACCGCCAGGCTTGCATGATCGAGGTTCGCGACGGCATGCGGGTCAAACGCCAGCTGGGGGCAAGTGACATCGACGGTGAAGCGGATCCCTTCGCCCAGGGCGAGCAGGACGCACCGTCGTGAAAGATCACTACGATATCGTGGTAGTTGGCGCCGGCCCGGCGGGCATGGCCGCGGCCACGGTGGCGGCCGAAGGTGGCGCCGGCGTGCTGCTCCTGGACGAGCAATCCGCCGCCGGAGGTCAGATTTACCGTGCTGTCGGCCGTCAGGTTCTGAGCGATGGGAACATTCTCGGCGAGGATTATTACCAGGGTCGCGCGCTGGTCTCGGCGTTGCAGGCGAGCGGTGCGGAGCATGTGAGCGGCGCCACCGTCTGGCAGCTTTCCCCGGAGCGCGAAATCGGTGTCTCCAGGGATGGCATCGCCCGGCTGCTGAGCGCCGACCAGGTAATCATCGCTACCGGCGCCCAGGAACGCCCGTTTCCGATTCCCGGTTGGACCCTGGCGGGTGTGATGACCGCCGGCGGCGCGCAAGCGCTGCTCAAGTCAGCTGCCCTGGCCGCCCCCGACGCGGTATTCGCGGGAACCGGGCCATTGCTATACCTGGTGGCCTACCAGTATCTGAAGGCCGGCATTGGCATCCGCGCCATCCTCGACACCACACCCCGGGCCAACCGGCTGCGCGCGCTGCCGCACTTGCCGGGGGCGCTGATGAATATGGGCGCCCTGCTGAAAGGACGCCGCTGGCTGGCCGAGCTTCGCACCGCCGGCATTCCTTTCATCCAACAGGTCGCGGATTTGAAGCTGCTGGGCAGGTCGGCGCTCTCGGCTGTGGAGTACCGGCACCGGGATCGTTGGCAGCGCTTGGAAACCAGCCGGGTGTTTCTGCATCAAGGCGTCGTCCCCAACGTCAATCTGGCCATGGCCGCCGGTTGCACCCACCGTTGGAGCGACGCGCAGCTTTGTTGGCACGCGGTCATCGACGCCTGGGCCGAGACCGATGTGCCGGGTATCGCCATTGCCGGCGATGGCGCCGCCATCGACGGCGCCATCGCCGCGCGATGCCTCCGGTCTATTGCCGCCTATGGCGCGCTGCACCGCTGCGCACGCCTCGACGCCCGGGAGCGTGACCGACTGGCCGCGCCACAGCGGCGGGCTGTAGCACAAGAGCGGCGCATGCGGCCGTTCCTCGATGCCATGTTCCGACCGGCGCGGCAATTTCGAATCCCGGCAGACGACGCCACCATCGTCTGCCGTTGCGAAGAGGTGTCGGCCGCGCGGGTGCGCGAGGCCGTGGCCCTGGGCTGTGTCGGCCCCAACCAGTTAAAAGCATTCAGCCGTTGCGGCATGGGGCCCTGCCAGGGGCGCTTGTGCGGATTGACCATCAGCGAAATGATCGCCAGCCAGCGCGGCCAGTCGGTGGCCGAGGTCGGTGCGCTGCGACTGCGCCCGCCGGTGAAGCCGCTGATGCTGGCAGAGCTGGCGGCGCTGGTGACGGCGCCCGAGTCGATCCCCGGCCACGACTGATCCCATGGCGAGCGGCACTAATATCGCCGACGTCATCGTCATCGGTGGTGGCTTGCATGGCTGCGCAACGGCGTTGTATCTGGCGCGCGCAGGCCTGGCTGCCATGGTTGTGGAGAAGGACAGCGTCGGGCGCCACGCCTCCAGCGCCAATGCCGGGGGCGTGCGCCGGCTGGGCCGAGCGTTGCCGGAGATCCCTCTGGCCGTCGCCGCCCTCGCCGCCTGGCATCAAATTCGTGAACTGGTGGATGACGATTGCGGCTTCGCCAGTTCCTGCCAGGTGAAGGTGGCGGAGACCGAGTTCGAATTGCAGACCCTGCGTCAGAGGCGAGATACCGTGCTGGGCCTCGGTTTCAAGCACGAAGAAATCATCGACCAGGCAGAACTTCGGGAGTTGCTCCCTGCCATCGCCCCCCATTGTGTCGGCGGCCTGGTGGTGCACGGCGACGGCCACGCCAATCCCTTCCTGACGGTGCAGGCATTCAAGCGCAAGGCACTCGCCCTTGGTGTTCGATTTCTCGAGGGCACGCCAGTCGAAGCATTGCGAAAGTCGGGGCAAACCTGGCAAGTGCGTACGGCACGCGCCGAACTGGAAGCACCGGTCCTGGTCAACTGCGCAGGCGCCTGGGGCGGGCACATCGCCGCCTTACTCGGTGAACATGCACCGGTGGAGGTCCAGGCCCTGATGCTGATGATCACCGCTCGCGTGAAACCGTTCGTCAAACCCATCGTCGGAGCCCAGGGCCGGAAGCTTTCTTTCAAGCAATTCGACAACGGCACGGTTCTAATCGGTGGCGGCCACCGGGGCCGAGCCGAGCCGGAATGCAACCGGACCCATCTGAATGTTGCCGGCCTGGCCGCCAGTGCGGCCACCGCCATGGCATTGTTTCCCGCTTTGCGCGGCGTTCAGATAGTGCGCTGTTGGGCGGGCATCGAGGGAGAGATGCCGGACGGCATCCCGGTCATCGGCGCCAGCGCCGCAGAAGGCGCGTACCACGCTTTCGGCTTCAGCGGCCACGGCTTCGCCCTGGGGTCCCATCGTCGGGAGACTGATCGCCGATCTCGTCGTTACGGGTGACACCGACTTACCCATCGATGCTTTCGACATTGGCCGGTTTTCCAGTTCCGGTGGGCGCGCCCGGACGGGGCTTGACAGCGGATGATCGGAATTTCAAGAATCCCCCAAGGGTGGCCCATGGTCGAGTGGCACATTTGCAGGACGTAGATACATTCGGCGCAACCGACCTGCTGCGCCATCAACAGGCCGCGTGGCAGCGCCAACGCGAATACGTCGCCAGAAACTCCGCTTTCTATCAAGAGCTCTGGGATGGGCAAGCGCCACCGGGAAATTTGCGCGACCTGCCGGTATTGCCCTTGTCATCGAAAGCACAGTTGCGGATTTCACAGGCGGACCATCCGCCTTTCGGGAACTACCTGGCATCCACGCGCGCCAAAGTGACACGTCTTCATCGTACCTCCGGCACATCGGGGCAGGCGATGAACCACGCATTGTCTGCCCGGGATTGCGAGATCACGGAAGGCGTTGGTGCGCGCAGTCACCGGGCCGCCGGACTGACAGCGAATCATACGGTTGTCCATTGCCTCAACTACCAGATGTGGATGGGCGGGGTAACCGATCACCTCACTCTCGAACGCACCGGCGCCACGGTCGTTCCGTTCGGCGTGGGCGGCACCGAGCTCCTGATCCGCACCATCCGCGAAGTCGGAATCAACGCGATTTCCTGCACGCCTTCTTATCCGGCTGTTCTGGAGCGCGTATTGGCGGAGCACTTTCCGGAGCTTCGCCCCCGGGACCTCGGCTTGGCGCTCGGATTGTTCGGGGGTGAGCCGGGTCTCGACGACCCGACTCTGCGGGAACGGATCCGCGAAACCTGGGGCATGGAACCGCGCAATGCGAACTACGGGGTTTCGGACGTGTTCTCCAATTTCGCCGCCCAATGCGAAAAAGACACCCGCCTGCACTTTCTTGCGGGCGACGTTCTTTACCTTGAACTGATCGATCTGGAGACCGAAGAGCCTCTGCCTTTCGAGCCCGGACGGGAAGGCGAATTGGTGCTGACCCATCTGGAACGGGAATGTCAGCCGCTGGTGCGGTTCCGCACCGGCGATATCATTGCCGTGGACGAAACCGAACCATGCGAATGCGGTCGCACGGGGATGCGGTTCCGGATTGTCGGGCGCAGTGACGACATGGTGGTCGTGCGCGGTCTGAATATTTTTCCGCCGATGGTGGCGGCGGTCGTTGGTGAATATTCGGAACTCTCGGGGAACTATCGAATAGAACTCGATCATGAGCCGCCTTACGACTTTCTGCCAGTGCAGGTGGAGCTCGCCCAAGGGGACCGAATTCCTGCGGGACTCGGCGAGAGGATTGAGCACGCCATCAAGACGAAACTCGGCAGCACGGCCAGGGTAACCGTCCTGCCAGCCGCCAGCTTCCCGTTAACTGAAGGCAAGACGCGGCGTGTGCTGAGGACGTACACATGAGTGCATTTGAATACAAGACCGTTTTGAGTTCCGTCGACGACAATGGTGTGCGAACGATAGCACTGAATCGGCCAGGCAGCCTCAATGCCATGAATCGGCAATTGATCGACGACGTTGCTCGCGCCTTCGACGATGCGAATGGAGATCACGCGACCAGGGCAATTATCTTCACCGGCGCAGGCAGGGCATTCTGTGCCGGCGACGATCGCCATGAGCATGTGCATCCCGAAGATGAGGCGCAGGCCCGCGACCTGGTGGATGCCATCCAGCGCGCAACTCGCGCGATCGTCTTTGGCGAAAAACCGATTGTCGGAGCAATAAACGGGTGGGCAGTCGGCGGTGGTTTTGAATGGGCAATCAACTGCGACTTTCCAATTTGGGCCGAGAGTGCCAGGGGCTTCGTCCATCAACCCATCGTCGCTCACCACACGCCACGCGACGCCCATTTCTTGAAGCTTGGTGGCCGAATACCGACAACCAAGAAACAGCATCTCGCGAGCCGTGTTCAATCCAACCAGTGCCGGCAGGAGAGATGTCACCGCGCCTGTGACAAATAGATTGAGCGACACTTCTGGAA
>PVMK01114648.1_pt1 | contig 19309 bp, 20 predicted proteins | sample 1853481 | NCBI WGS metagenome assembly PVMK01 (sample SAMN08533507, study PRJNA380276) | Marine sediment metagenome, whole genome shotgun sequencing project. | reverse complement strand
TCAGGTCCGCCAGCGACACGCCAGCCTTGAGCACCATGTCGGTATCCACATCTGCAAAGATCTGTGGCACATTGGCCCTATAAGTCGTATTCACTCTTCCAATTTCCGGACGCTCGCTGGCCGCTTCTATGAAAGCCTGGGCCTGCTCTGCCAGGTAGCTTGGTGAATTACCTCCGCGGTCCTGCAACATCATGCTGAAACCTGATCCGGTGCCAAGGCCGGGAATCGCGGGTGGCCCAAACGCAAACGCGATAGCCTGCGGTATTCCCGTGGCAAATTGCCCGTTGACGCGTTGAATGATTTTGTTAACGTGCAGTTCAGCGCTGCCTCTTTCGCTCCAGTGTTTCAGCGATACGAACAGGAAAGCGTTGTTCGGAGACAGTGATGAAGTCAAAAGGCTGTAACCGGCAATTGCGGTAACCGAATCGACTCCGGGTGAACCAACCAGCATCTCCTCAACCAGCTTGGTAACCGCATCTGTTCTTTCCAGGGAGGCCGCATCGGGTAGCTGGATATTGACCAGGAAATACCCCTGGTCTTCTTCGGGTACGAAACCGCCCGGCACCATCCCGAACAATCCCCCCATCAAAACGATCATGATCAGCAGGGTTACGGCACTGATCGCCAGTTTGCGGCTGAACATCGTGGCGATTCTCATATAGCCGCCAGTCGCTCGCTCGAAAGTCCTGTTGAACCCGTTATAGAACGGGGTCAGGAAGTTATCTTTCCTTTCTGACGGTGGCCGCAGCAACATGGCACTCAAGGCCGGGCTGAGCGTCAGTGCGTTAAGGGACGAAATGGCCACCGAGATGGCAATGGTTATCGCAAACTGCTGATACAGGCGGCCGGTGATACCGCCCATCGCTGCAACCGGAACGAACACAGCCATTAGCGCTAGCGATGTGGCAACGATCGGGCCCGACACCTCTTTCATCGCGGCAATGGTTGCGGCCTTGGGCTTGAGACCTTCTTCCATCTTTTTCGTGACGGCTTCCACCACCACGATGGCATCGTCCACAACAATACCGATGGCCAGCACCAGGCCCAGCAATGAAAGCGTATTGATAGAAAACCCCAGCAAGGGAAAGACTGCAAACGTGCCGATCAGGGAAACCGGCACAGCCAGTGATGGAATCAGCGTGGCACGAGCGTTCTGAAGGAATATGAATACCACCAGAATCACCAGCGCGACCGCCTGGAACAGGGTTGTGATGATTTCTCTGATTCCCTCTTCAATCGCCAGCGTGGTGTCCAGGGAAACCAGGTACTCGATGTCATCGGGAAAATCTGCGGACATCTCCTCCATGACAGCTACAACCTGTGCTGCAACTTCCAGGCCGTTGGCGCCTGGTAACTGGTAAACCGAAAGGATTGCGGCCGGCCCGCCATTCAGTCGACTCGCCGCGTTGTAGGTCTGCGTGCCCAGTTCGACTCGTGCAATGTCCTTGATCCTGACCTGGGATCCATCCGGATTGGATCTTACGATCACATTCTCGAATTCTTCAGCGGTCGACAACCTGCCTTTTGTGCGTACCTGGTAGGTAAACTGGGTGCCCGGAACGGCCGGCGGCCCGCCAATCTGGCCTGCCGGAGCAATCACATTTTGCTCCTGGATAGCCTGGGTTATGTCCGGTACGGTCAAGCCCAGCTTGGCTAATTGGTCGGGCTTGACCCATACCCGCATGGCGTAATCACTGCCTCCCAGCACGCTGGCCTGGCCAACACCTTTGATACGGGCAACCGCGTCCAGGATATTGATGGTCAGGTAATTGCTCTGGAAATTCTGGTCGTAAGTTCCTTCGGGTGAATAAAGTGAAACCAGCATCAGCGGGAAAGACAATTTTTTCTTGACGGTGATACCCAGGCGTTTAACTTCCTCAGGAATGCTTGCCTGTGCTTCTGAAACGCGGTTCTGAACCAGCACGTTGGACATGTCCAGGTCGGAACCCACTTCGAAGGATACCGTCAGGTTCATGGTTCCGTCATTCGCATTGACGGATTTCATGTAAATCGAATTTTCAACGCCGTTGACTTTCTGTTCCAGTGGCGTCGCAACCGACTGTTCAACAATTTCTGCATTGGCGCCTGTGTAGGTCGCCGTCACGCCCACTTCGGGCGGAGTAATTTCCGGGTATTGGGCGACCGGTAAATTACCCATCGAAACAACACCTAAAAGGACAATAATAATCGCGATGACCATTGCGACAATCGGACGTCCTACAAAAAATTCAGCCATGCCTGCTATCCCTGGTCGGTTTTGGTGGCAGTCGCAGGCACCGGGTCGACCGTCATGCCGGGCCGCACTTTCTGAATGCCTTCGACAATCACCGTCTCACCTGCATCCAGTCCGGATTCCACTACGACATCATCACCGGAATTCGGACCGAGGGCTATTTCCTTGACAGAAACCACGCCAGTGGCATCAACCACATAGACACGAAACAGGCCCTGTAATTCGGAGATGGCTTTACGCGGGATGACCGTGACATTTTCCAGCGTTTGGTAAGGTGCCCGAACCCGAGCGAACTGACCCGGCAGGATGATTTTGCTGGGATTCGCGAAGGACGCATCCATTGTGTAAGTGCCGGTGTCCTGGTCAATGGACTGGGAAGCCGCGACTACCTTTCCTTTATGTGGATGCTCGGAGCCATCCGCCAGGATCAGTTTGAGATTCAAAGGCCGGTCGGAGCGCTGCCTAGCCTCTGCCCTTGCAGGAGTCTTGTGTTCACTCATGTACGTTCGCGCCATGATCAGGTATTCACGCTCGGAAATCGAGAAGCGCACCCGGATAGGATCAATATCGGAGACCTGGTTCAGAACCACCGGGTTGGGGTCACGCCCCACAAATTCTCCCGGTCTTGCTTTTGTCAGCCCAATCAGTCCGCTGATCGGGGCCATTATGCGCGTATAACTCAGGGTAGTCTTGGCCAGTTCCACCCCAGCCTCACTGGCACGGACACTCGCACGAGCAGCCGCTTCCTGCGCCACCGCTCCATCCAGATCCTGTTCACTGACCGCCTTCATTTCCGCCAGCGGCTTGATACGGCCCAGGTCGGACACCGACTTCGCCAGGTTGGTTTGAGCGGCTGCCAGCAGGCTTTGGGCTTCGACCAGTTTGGCCTGGAATGGTTGTGCATCGATGGTGTAAAGCAAATCACCTTCTGTCACGAAAGTCCCTTCTATGAAGTCCATGCTTTCCAGGAAACCTTCAACACGCGCACGAATCGGTACATCCTTGGTTCCAAGGGTCGAGCCCACCATGTCGATCGACAACGGTACGTCCCGCTGCTCCGAGGTGCTTACCAGGACCCGCAATGCGGGGGCCTCGGCCGCTGGTCAGAGCCTTGACGATCACAGCCACCCAGTATGACCACTGACACAAAGGCGGCCAACAGGCAGCGTAGGTTTTCTCTTTCATCAAGCTCATCTTCCATCACCTTTATAGTTGTCGCTTTCCGGCATTTTGTAGTCGCCGGAACCGACGTAATTGGTCGGGCCATAGTTGTAGATCTGGCGCTTGTTTCCGTTCAAATCCCATTGCCAGTCCTTTTCCCGTGTATTTACCCGGTAGGTTTCCGAATGACTATAACCGTAAGGGTAGTAATGCAGTCCCCTGTACCCCCCATAGCCATACGTGTGGGGATAACGCCAATATGAATAACGGCTATGGTAGCCCGGATAGTACCAACCGGTTCCGTAAACCATTGTAGAACCCGTGTAGTACCGGCTGTAGTAACCGCTGGTACTCTGGTAGGCCACTTCATCGCTGCTGTCATCGAAAGGCTCAACCCGGACAAACGTGACGTTATACGCGGGATCCGTCGGTGGGATGGTATAGATGGCTTCGGGGATTTCTGTTGCAACGCGCCAGGGTCCTGCTGGCTGCGTTGATGAATACCAGGCGCCTTCATAACACAGGTAATAGAAGTTATTGTGCATAATCACCTGGAACGGTGTGTTTTCAGCGCGACGCAGCCCGGTGGCCGGAATATCGACAAAACTCGGTTCACCGATGTAAGGGACTTTCACGTTACCACCCGCATCCCGGCTGAGCCGTGCAATTGTTGGCTTTGCCGCCTCGGCCACGGCTTTCTCAGCCTGCGGGGTGCCCGGAACTGCGATCAGCACCCTGGCCATACGGTGGTCGCCGGGAATCACGGCGAAATCGGGTGGGAGGGTTTTGACTGACGCCCATTGCTTCTTGAAGTCCTTGGTGCTGAACCAGCGACCGGATAACAGGATGTAGTATTGGCCGTTCAACAAAAAGAGATCGTTCCGGGTGTTTGAAACGAACTGCAGGTTCGTTCCTGCTATCGCTTCCAACTGAATATCACCATCGATCAGGACTTGTTCAGTCGGTTCGTAACTGATGGTAACGGGCAGGGGTTTGGTAGGAGACTTTCGTGGTGGCATGGAGGCAGCCACGCTTGGCCAGTCGGAACTGACTTGCAGAGTCAGGAAATCCCTTGGCAAGTCGATGGTGTTGGTCCAGTCTCCACTGGATAACATATTGCTGGTCAGCCAGTATCCCTCTTTCAAAATATACCAGGCGTCATTTTCCCGGCTGTGGAACACATCCCAGTCGGTATTAACGACGAATTCGATCTGTGTGCCGGCAATGGGAACATTTGCCGGCGGTCCGTCGATCAGCATCAACTCCAGCGGACGATCTGATACGACGATCCGCGGCGGCTGAAAATTCAGTTGCGACTGCGCGTCTGAAACGACTGCAAGCAGCAATAATACCGCAGCCAGCCTGATTCCATTAAATCTTGTCATGAGAGTTTGTTAGCCCAGTGTGTAAGCGCGACCCTCCATCATAATTGGGCAGCCGTACAATATGAACTGGATTTGGAACTTCCGGTAATTTTAGTTTACCGGTTTCCTGAACTTGAGGGTCCAGCGGTCGGTGTTACCGGTCACGGTTTTGCGCCCAACCTCGTAACGTAACTCGTCGTCCGGCCGGAAATGCAGGTCGGTGAAATCAACGAATTCAAAGCCGGCCGCCTCGATTTCCCTGATCGCCAGGACCGGGTCAATCCTTCTGCGGTTTTCGTCGTTGTCTGCTTCCATGTGCCGCCGGTTATGGTCGACCACCGCGTAAATTCCGCCTGGTTTCAGTGCATCGTAAACCGCACGATTCATTGCAGCACGGCCTTCGGCAGCGAAGTTATGGTAATTACGGAAAGTAAGCACGATGTCCGCATCCTCAACGCCCAGGGTATCCAGTTCCAGCGCATAGAACCGCGAACCTTCCGGCCGGTAAATTTTGGCATCTTCTGCGACAACGACAACGTGTTCGAAACCATCCTGGTTGAGGACGCGCTCCTTGACCCTACCGGTTCCCAACGCCACGTAGAACTCACCATTTTCAGCCATCACCGGCGCCAAAAGCTTGGTGTACCAACCGCCACCGGGAAGCAACTCAACCACCTTCATATCATCACGGAGGCCAAAAAATTCCAGGGTTTCGACCGGACTGCGGTTGCGGTCCCGCTCGACTTCCGCTTCACTGCGGCTGTCTGCCTTCATCGCGGCTTTCAGTTTTGTTTCTACCGCAGAATAATCACTTGCCTGCACGAGGGTGGCAAACATCAACAACAAGACCACAAACATTTTCGCCATGCGAACTCTCCTGATAAAAAACCCAAACGAATGAAAACGCCGGAGTTCAAGAAAGAACCCGGCAGGAGAGATTGTACTCCAGGATAGATCAGGCCGTCAGGCTGCTATCCTGAGATCTCCGATGGAATTGGTGTTCATTGCGCGTACTGCCGTCTTCAGGCAGGCGCGCATTTCCTCTTCTTTACTTTTCGACATCCGGCTTTTGTTGAGGTACAGCATTTCATGCCAGTACTCGATCTCCGCCTGGAGCAGGTAGCGCTTGGAAGATTCCATATCTTTTGCCCAATTAGGTACCGCGCTCTCTGACGCGGGTGATATTTTGGAATATCATCCTGATCAATACACCGCAGACTTTCCTTGTCCGCAGTTATTGCACAAACCATGCAATAAAACATGACTGGTAGATCATGCTCCTTCTTTAATAATCTATTTTAGCTTCAAAGTCAAGCGCAAGGCCGTGATTTAGTGACGAATTTTACAAAAAGAACTATTTTCTGCACTAATCGGCAATAAACTGGTCTTGCTAACAGACCCGTCAGTTTCTCGGCTTTAGCAACATTTCGAGAATACCCTCGGGCAACAGGAGGCCGCGTTCAAAATCAAAGTTGTTAAACATCTCATGCATTTCAATCTGGGAATGCGGGTAGTGCGGCAATTGTGCAGAGCGACGTTCCCTGATGCTCAGTGTGTCCTTATTGACCACACCATACTGAATATTCTCCAACTTGATGGCGAGGTGATGCACACCAAATCCATGTGCCCTGGTTCCAGAATGCAGCCACGGTCGTAGCGCCGAGTTAAAGGCGCGCAATGCCGTGTCATCCAGGTAGCACAGAAAATCCCAAAACAGGCATATGTCAATCCGGGTATCTGCCGGAAACCGTAACTGTTCCTCAAACGCGTGTCTCAGCTCCTTTTCGGACAAATCGGCCTGTCTCTCACGTACAAAAGGCTCCTGAAAAAGATCGACAAAATGAAGCCTGCACTTGAATTGTGAGAAAAAATCGACCGTTTCAGTCAGCGCAGGACCAACCTCAAGAACCGTCAAACGGTGGTTGACGTTCAACATCTTGAACATGGACGGAAACAGCTTGCTCGATTGACGGGATGTAACCGGACCCGTGCGGGGCAGAGTGCTCCCGCTTTCAATTGTTCTCGCTACAGCACTCATTGCAAAGTGTCTTGCTTCACTCTTTCCGTCAGTGCGGGACGATTTCAGATTCAGCTTACCTAACCGCTTTTCAGGTTCAGGCCGGGTTCTTTCCTGGCTGTTCCTGAAGTAGTGGCCACGCGCTGCGTTGCAGGCTTGGCGGCCGGTTTACTCGCTGTCTGTTTGACCGCCGCGGGTTTCTCAGTTGCGGCAGGTTTAGCGGGGTTCATGTCAATGCTACCCCTGAACAGTGCGCCGTCTTCCAGTTGCACACGCGGCGCAATGATATTTCCCTGCACCCGGCCTGACCGGGATATCAGAACTTTTTCACTGCCACCGATATCACCGGAGACCGCTCCCGAAACCTTAACCACCTTCGCCATGATACTCGCGCTCACGTATCCTGATTCGGCAATTTCAACATCATGAGAACACTGAACGCTGCGGCCTTCGATTCGCCCTTCTATTTTCAGACTGACATCAGCTGTAACATCGCCGGAAATACTGATTCCCTGGCCAATCATGGCGACTTTCGCCGTGGTGGCTGGAGCCGATGCGCCCATCGATGGGGCTGGCTGGCTGATTTTGGGTTCCCGGCTTACAGGGGTGTCTTGCTTTGCGCTTTTGTGTTTGTCAAACATGGACATGATTGTGTACTTTGTAGTTCAAGGGGCAGTCATCGTATCAAGTTGTCAATTGACTGTCACTTGGAGGATGCATTTTCGAAATCCGCCAGGGCTTCCCGGAAGTGATCGAAACTGTGGCAGCCGCCTTCAAATGCGATAAATCTCGAAATTGGTGAATGTTTCGCAGCGCTTTGCTTCCAGCCGATGACCTCGTCCATCTTGTCGACATATACAAAGAATGGAAGCGCCGCCCCATAGTCCACGCTGCTTTCCAGCGACCTCAGTTGCTCACTGTGAGCCCTGGTCCAATCGTACTCTTCAAGGGTGACATAATTGAGTTGGGGCCCGACCAGCATATATCCGTACATACTCAGGTCAAAAGCGGGATTGAATGCGATGGCTGAACTTTTGATCCCGGGCTTCTCGTGGTTTAGCAATAACTGCATGATCCGGGCAAACCAGCCGCCCATGGAGGAACCACAGAAAATGACTTCATCTACTGATTCCCCAACCAGCGCCAGGATTTCCCTGCTTTGTTCCAGTGCCTGCCGAAAGCAGACAGACACAGGAATAAAATCATAGTCCCTGCTCAGCGCATATTCCGCCACCGCGACGATTTTGGGACTGCCCGAATAGTCGTCCAGGATGGCTGAATTGAAGCCGTTGAAATAGAACAGCAGCTTAGCTGGCAACATCTAAGGCCTGGTCAAGGTCAGCAATGATGTCCTCAATGTCCTCGATACCGATGCACAGCCGGATCATATCCGGCGTAACGCCAGCAGACTCGAGTTCTTCCCCGGACAGTGCCTGTGTGTAGTCGAGGCCGGATGATCCTGCAAGTAATTGGCGACAGCAATCGCATTGTCGCAGTGTCTTTCCATGCGCAGTGGCAGGGTCTGATCTTTCATCGGATGTCCTTCATTCTAAATTGAGTGGATTGTCGGGATCGACCGCGTCCATGTATTGTTTACGCCGGTCGAGGTTAGTGAGTTGGTAAATCAGGCCCAGCCAATTTGCGACAATAGCCTTGGCCGTATCGCCCCAGGTGTTATCCAGTCTGGGTCCGATTTCCTGTTCGAGAAAGTCCGGCAGCGGCTGATCTTCCCACAGCGCCCGTTCAGCCTTCTGCACGTATCGCTCGGCAATACCGGCAGCTTCTTCCGGGAAATAATGCGCAGGAAACGGCGGCGCTGCATACAGTTCACCGTTCAGATAACGCAAAACTTCGCGCTTGTACTCTTTAAGCAGGCTGTTGGTATCGTATTCAGGGTGTCCCTGAAAATAAATAATCCGGAACTGATCCGGGCTGACCGCCATGTGCACGCCGCCTTCCTCACTTTCAACCAGTACGGTGAGATGCTCGCTCTCGAGTTGCTCCCGCGAGATGTCGTTATAGCGCGAATGCGGCACATCGAAGCGGGTATTGATCTCCCGCAACAGCGGATGCCGTGGGGAAGATATCCGATGGCTGTAAACACCCCAGAGCTTTTCAGGTAGGGGCTCTCGGTGAATGCCATGAAGGTGTTTCAGGACCGCGTGGGTTGCCAGGCAGGAACACAGGGTTGATGCAACATTTTCCCGGGCCCAGCTGATTACTTCCATCAAGGGATCCCAGAATGGCTCATTCTCGAGTAACGGATTTGCAACATTGGCGCCGGTGATGATCAATGCATCGAGCCCTGTTTCCTGCAGGTCTTCGAACTTGCTGTAATAGCGCTTGATGTACTCCAGCGTTTCATCCCCACGAGGCAAGCCGGGCAGGGAAAACGGGTAAACAAAAAACTGGGCGATGCGGTTACAGCCCCCAACCAGGCGGATGAATTGCCGCTCGGTCGCCTGCAGGGCCGCATCCGGCATCATATTCAGAAAACCGATGTGCAGTTCGCGGATATCCTGGTGCAGGGCACGGTCCAGTGACAGCACCTCGTGGCCGGTTTCACGCAGCCGTGAAAAGGTGGGTAAATCTGAATGCTGAACCAGGGGCATAGGTGATTGTAACCTCGATCAGGTACTTTTCAATTTCTCTCCTATACTGAGGGAACCCCCGTAGGGTCCACAAAGAGGAGAGCAAGCATGAGAAAAGTGATTTTAGCCGCCGTTTTCTGTTTTACACCACTGATCAGCCTGGCTGACGCCGGTGACGTCCGGGTCATTGAAATGTGGCAATGCGAACTGAAGGATGGCCAGAAAATGGAAGATGTCAAGGCCAACAATACCAAGTGGCTGGCCCAGACCCGGAAAGAAGCTGCCAGCGATGATGTTCGCAGTTACGCGCTCAATACTATCGTCGGCGACCAGTCAAAATTCGTATTTGTAGATACTTTTCCAAATTTGGCAGCCTGGTCAGCAGCCAAGTCAGCAGAATCCGACGAAGGCAAAGCCATTGAAGCCGCCTTTGAAGAATTAATGGAATGCACGAAAAACCAGCTGTACGAGAGCACTGAACATTGATGCCATGATGGCTGGAAAAACTGCCGTCAGAACCCAGATCCGGGTTCTGACGGAAAAACTTTCGTACTAAGACTCAGCGATCGACCTTCCTTTTGAACCCAAATCCTCGCAGGCTTCCTGCAGACGAGCCACAATTCCGAGTTCTCCGGCCCTCATATATTTCCGCGGGTCGTAGAACTTCTTATAGGGCGTACCATCTTCAGGGTCTACCTGGTAGATGAATGCTTTCGGGTTCTCGTTGACGAACTTGCCGACCGGCTCGGAAAACGCAAACTGGGTATCCGTGTCGATATTCATCTTGAACACGCCGTAACCTACTGCTTCCGCGATCTTGGCCTTCTCGGAGCCGGAACCGCCATGGAATACGAGGTGCAGGGGATTCTCCCCGGTGCCGTGCGTCTGCTGAACCAGGGTTTGTGAATTCTTCAGGATTTCGGGACGTAGCTTGACATTGCCCGGCTTGTAAACGCCGTGCACGTTGCCAAAAGAAGCCGCCACCGAGAAATGTCCGATGGGATTTAACAGGTCGTAAGCCTGCAGGACATCTGCTGGCTGGGTGTAGAGCTTGGAGTTGTCTGCAGCTTCGTCAAAGTCGCTGCCGATACCGTCCTCTTCACCGCCGGTGACACCGAGTTCGATCTCCAGCGACATGTCGATTTTAGCCATCCGTTCCAGGATGCGGGCGCATTCGCTGAGATTGAAATCAATCGGATCGGCCGACAGATCCAGCATATGCGAACTGAACAGTGGTTTGCCGTGTTTCTCGTAATACTTTTCACCTTCGTCGAGCAAGGCTTCGATCCAGGGTATCAGGGCGCGATTGGCGTGGTCGGTATGCATGGCTACGCAGATTCCGTAGTGCTCCGCCAGCAGATGCGCGTGCTGTGCCGCGGCTACCGAACCAAGCACCTTCGCCTGGAAACCATCAGCCATGCCGGCGCCGGCATAAAATGCACCGCCGCTATTGGACAATTGGATAATGATGTCTGAATTGGCTGTGGCTGCCGCCTCCATGACCGCGTTGATGGTATTGGTTCCAACGATATTCACCGCGGGCAGTGCATACCCGCCGGTTTTCGCCGCATTTACCAGAGTTTTATAGCCTTCACCGGTGACTACTCCCGGTCTTAATTGATTGTCGGACATTCGAATTTCCTTTTTACAAACCCAACCACCAGTTTGTTGTATCGGTGTGACTATTTCAAGGAGGTTTCGAATGGAATTCGGATATTGACCGTCAAGCCGTGTGGCGAGGTTTCGCTGAGGCGGAACGAGTGCTGGTTTCCATAAAGTTCAACCAGGCGTTCTTGCGTGTTGCGCAAGCCCACGCCGTTCGCATTGGGAATGAGCCCGTTGACCAGTTCAACCCCGGGTCCGTCATCACTCAATTCCAGCAACAGGTCGCCGGCGAAGACTTTGGCCGCAATCCTCAAGTGGGCGCCCTCTTCCGCGCGCGCTATTCCATACTTGATGGCGTTCTCCACCAGTGGCTGCAGAAGCAGGCTGGGGATAAGTGCTTTCGCGGCTTCATCACCGATATCCAGTTCCAGGCTCAGGCGCTCTTCAAAACGGACTTTCTCGATGTCCAGGTACAGTTTCAGCGCCGCCAATTCCTGCTCCAGCGTGATCTTCTGCATCGGGTCGTTGTCCAGCGAGTAGCGCAGAAAGCTGGATAAGCGGATGACCATCCGGTTGGCGAGTTCGGTCTGCTGCTCCAGGATAAGCGTGGAAATGGCGTTCAGCGTATTGAACAGAAAATGCGGATTCAACTGGTAGCGCAACATCTTCAGCTGGGCTTCGTGGGCCATGGCGGCCGACTTAAGGGCGCTCTTCTGTACTTCCTGGAAGATCTGGTAATACTTGATGAAAAAATAGAGAATGCTCCAGGCCAGCATCGGGATCCAACCCGTGGAAAAGCTCTCCAGGTAATAAACCTTTTCGTACAGGTGGGCCGCCTCGCCCATTTTTTCCATCCAGGCTTCCATGTCCTTGGCCTTCTCAAACCAGCCGGTATAGATATACGAACGGGTCTGCATCCATAGAAAACCGGCCGCAGAACTTCCCAGCAGGAAACCCACCGCCTGCTGCCAGAGCGGCCGACTCCACATAAAGCGATAGATATAGCGAAGGCCAAGTGAAAACACGATGCCGATCACTGTGATGACCATGACGTAAAAGAAATAGTTGGGAACCATTTCATCCGAAATGGCCCGCGTGAAGGCGTACTTGGCGAATAGCCCCCAGACAAGCCAACCACCCAGGTGAAGCACCCAGAACAGTTTTCGCTGGTCACAAACAAGATTCTTGATCATCATCCGCATATTTTAGCCCACCAGGCACTGATAGGGACTGCGCCTTGTCGGGCTGAAGCTGCGCTTTGTCTCAAACGTAGGGGGGTCTAATCGCAAGTCAGCGTGAAACGGACCCTGACGGTAAAAACAGAGTTTTTGTTCAAAATAGCCGGCGCTTCGCGGACACCGGCAGCAATATCGACTTCTTTTGTCACCTTGTCGCCATGCGGGCCCGGGCATTCTATCGTGACATCCTTGCTGGCTTTGCCCACGTCATTGACGAACAGATCGACTTCGGTTGCAGTGAGTTCCATTCTCACCAGCAGCTCGGTCAGGCATTCACCCGAGAAAACGACCAGGGGTTCAGGGGAACCGTAAGGTTCCTTCACCGAACCGGCGACCAGATTATGTTTCGGTACATTGACCCGGCCTTCTCCTTTGAGCCCCTCATGGAACACTTTTACATCCAAATCATATTTCCAGTCCTCTCCACAATCTCCCTCCTGGTATTCCGAAACCAGCGTCATTGTCAGCTTGCATGTCATTTGTTTGCTCCTTTCTGATCCGGCTATCTTCATCCAATACCCGGCAAGGGTCAATCAGGGAAGTCATTTTGTTATGATGAGTCCGCTCACGAGGGACAGCCATGCAAGCATTGAACGAAATTTTTGCCGCAATCGATGGATATATTGGCGGTTCGAACTGGTTCGTGTATCTCCTGCTCGGTACCGGCCTGTTTTTTACCCTGTACCTGAAATTCCCGCAAATCCGGTATTTCCGGCACGCCTTACTGATGGTGACCGGGAAATACGATGAGAAAGGGGCCAAGGGTGACACCACCCATTTCCGGGCTCTGACAACGGCGCTGTCAGGAACGGTAGGCACCGGAAATATTGCCGGTGTTGCCCTGGCGATCCACCTGGGCGGGCCTGCGGCCCTGTTCTGGATGCTGGTCACCGCCATGCTGGGCATGACGACCAAGTTTGTCGAGGTCACGCTGTCCCACAAGTACCGGGAATTTACCGAAGACGGCTCAGCCGCCGGCGGGCCGATGTATTACATGAAGAACCGGCTGAATATGAAGTGGATGGCGGTGCTGTTCGCGCTGGCTACGATCATCTCTTCGTTTGGCACCGGCAATATGCCGCAGATCAACAGTATTTCAAATTCCATGCATTCGGCTTTCGGCATTCATCCTGCCATCACCGGCCTGGTTCTGGCCGTCCTGCTCGCCATGATCATTCTGGGTGGCATCAAACGCATTGCGGCAGTGACCTCGAAGCTGGTGCCGCTGATGGCGGTCATCTATTTCCTTGGCGCACTGTCAGTCATCTTTGCCAACACCGAAAACATTGCACCTTCTCTGGCCGCCATCGCCGGAGATATCTTCACCGGTTCATCCGCCACCGGTGGCTTCCTCGGCGCGACGCTGGCTTATGCCTTCAACCGCGGCGTCAACCGTGGCCTGTTCTCCAATGAAGCGGGCCAGGGAAGCGCGCCCATCGCCCATGCCGCGGCCAAGGCCGATCATCCGGTGTCGGAAGGGATGGTGGCTATTCTCGAACCCTTTATCGACACCATCATCATCTGCACGCTCACCGGGATGGTTCTGCTTTCTTCCGGGGTCTGGAATGAGAAACATCAGAATATTTTTCAGCGTTCCGACATCGTAATTCTCAATGGCAGTTACGACGAGAATATCGCCGCCCACCAGGAGGAACTATCCAGTTTCCTGAACCCGGCTTTGGAATCAAAGGCCCGGAGATTCAATGGGCCTTTGCACGTGGAAAACGGCGTAATCCAGGACGAAGTCACGGTGATCCATGCACGCTCGATCGCCGAAGACGTTGTTTTGACCAATACCGCTACCGATGAAAATTTCAGCGGTACGATACCCGTCGAGAACGGGCGGATATTTAACGCGACGAGTAATTTGCAGCTAAGCGGACGGTCACTGATTCACAGCGCGCCTTTGACGACAATGGCTTTCAGCAGAGGCTTGCTCGGCGAATCAGGTCGTTTCATCATCCCGATCAGCCTGTTGATGTTCGCCTTTTCCACAGCCATCGCCTGGTCCTACTATGGCGACCGCGCAGTCACTTTCCTGTGGGGTACCGAATATGTCCGCTACTACCGCGTGCTTTACGTGCTGGGCTTTTTCGCGGCAGCCATTATCGATACCACGATCATCTGGACATTTTCCGGCATCGCGATCGCGCTGATGACCATTCCCAATATTACTGGGATCCTGCTTTTGCGTAAGGAGATGAAGGAAACGGTGGATGATTACTGGAAGAATTTTAATTCCTTTAAAAAAGATGAGGAAGATCGCGAATGAATTCGCTCCTACAGGTTATTCGGGCATATGGGCCGGGTCTGGGTCGAAGGCTATTTCTTCGTCTGAATCGGGACGGCCCTCGAGCCATTTTTCCAGCAGTTCGAGGTGCTCTTTTTCCTCGTCGGCGAATTCGGCCGCAAGCGCCCTGACATCTCCGTCCGGACTGTCTTTGCTGATTTCAAAGTAGAAGTCGTGGGCGCGTTGTTCATTGCCCATGGCGATTTTCAGCGCGTGGGTGGTGTTCATCAGGTAATTCACCTCACCGATGTCCGCCGTTTCCGGGCCTTCCATGTCTTCCCAGCCAAAATCCCAGGGTGCGATCACCGGCAGAGCGTGGCCCTTTGAATGATCACGTATCTCTTGCGCATGCAGGCGGCTGTAGTGAGCCAGCTTGCGGAACGTTGCAGCCACCTCGGGGTTGTTGTGTACATCCATCATGTCGGCCAGTTCATCATGACGATCAGCTGCTTCTTCCTCCAGCGCCACCGAATAGGTGAGGAAGGTATCCAGATCAATCATCTTCTGTGCCAGGCTCATATCGTGAACTCACTCTCTATCGATCCCATTCCAGCGTCTACACCTGTGCCGGGCTGGAATACGGGATATTCGTTGCGGAAAACAATACCAGTGCTCATCCTGTCATCGGCCTGGATTCGCTGTGCCGCCTCGATCGGATTGCTCGTAGTTTCTGCTTCAAACGCACGGACGTGATGTTTCCATTGCATTTGTTCGGGCCGGAACGTGGGGCAGGGACTGAGTGCCTGGACAAATGAAAAACCCTTGTGCTCAATCGCTGACACCAGTATTTTTGCCAGCCCATTGGGGTCGCCGGTAAAGCCGCGCGCTATAAACGACGCACCGGCCGTCAGCGCCAGGCCGGCCGGCTGGAACGGCCTGATCCCCGTGCCGTGTGGTGTCAATTTGCTGTCCGCCCAGTCCGGCGCGGTGGTCGGCGAGGCCTGGCCCTTGGTCATGCCGTAGACCTCGTTGTCCATGATGATATAGGTCATGTCCATATTGCGGCGGCAGGAATGGATGAAATGATTACCACCGATGGAGAGGCCATCGCCATCGCCACCGGCCACCAACACGGTCAAATCAGGCCGGGCGGCCTTCAATCCAGAGGCCAGTGCCAGTGAGCGCCCATGAACGCCATGAAAACCGTATACGCTGGTATATGCGGCGATTCTGGATGAACAACCAATGCCGGTAATCAGCGCCACATCCTCCCGCGGCAGCCCCATGAAGGCCAGCGCCTTGGTGATGGCGTTGAGAACTGCGAAATCGCCGCAGCCAGGACACCAGACGGGCTTGATGGCCGACTTGTAGTCTTTGGGTTTGACTGTGATTGGTAAGGTCGACTGGTCCATAGTCAGCTCCAGTTCTCTATTTGCTCGACGATTTCAGCAGGAGTGATCGGCAGCGGGCCAGGCCGGGCCAGGGTATGGGTCTTCGCCTGGATATCGTAGTAGGCCCGTAAATAAAGGTGAAACTGCCTGGAATGGCTTTGCTCGACGACTAGCACCCGTTTGACGCCCTCGAGTACCCGGGCAAGTTTGCCCGGACTGGCTGGCAGCAACAGGCGTAAGGCAATCACTTTTACCTGGTGGCCCGCGGCTTGAAGCCGTGATCCTGCCTCGCGCGCGGCTGCGGTGGTTGAACCCCAGGTGATGATGGCGGTTTCACCGTCACCCCTGACATCCGCCCAGTGTTCCCCGTAGTCAAATGAATGAATTTTCCGTGACCGCTTTTCCAACTGGGCCAGGTGATCGGCTGCGGCCGTGGAAGGCTTGCCGCTCTCGGTGTGTTCGAGCCCATCGGCGACATAAGTCGACAAAGCCGTCCCGGGAATGGCCATCTTCGACACACCACTGTCGGTAATTTCGTATCTCTGGTAAGCCTCGTCCGGTTCCGCAACAGCTCTTTCGCTAATCTCCTGCAGTTGGTATTCAGGTTTGTGAATCAAGACTGTGGACTGTGCCAGGATCTGGTCGGTCAACACGATTGCGACTGTTTGCAGGGCTTCTGCCAACCGCACCGACCACTCCGTCGTCAGGATACAGTCGGCGTGATCCAGCGCGCCCAGCACCAGGTGCGGCGCATCGCCGTGCAGCCCATACAGGGCCATATTCAGATCCACCTGCTCGGACTTGGTTGGGATACCCGTGGATGGACCGCCGCGCATCACGTTGACGACGACAGCCGGGATCTCGGCGGCCACCGCCAGACCCATTGCCTCCGTCATTAACGCCAGGCCAGGACCCGAAGTTGCGGTCATCGAAGGCACGCCACCAAAAGAAGCGCCGATTACCATGTTGATCGAGGCCAGTTCATCCTCAGCCTGGACCAGGCTGCCGCCGAGTTGTTCCAACCGGGGAGAAAGCCATTCCAGCAGATCACTGGCGGGTGTAATGGGGTAGGCCGCGGCAAATCGTATTCCACCCCGGATCGCGCCCAGACCACAGCCCTGGTTGCCGTTGAAATGCCAGCGCGAACCGGCGAACACAGGTTCACCGCATTCTGACCGGGGCCTCGCCTCCCGTGCTTCGATGATCAACGGTTCCGTGAAGCCCGCTGTGAACGCTGCGCGGGATCCGTCGATAATTTCTTCACCCTTGCTTGCAAACACCTGGTCGATCAGTTTTCCAGCCTCGTCGCCGCAAAACCCCAGCCAGTGTGCGAGCAGGCCCAGGGCGACCATGTTGGGACGCCCGGCGGGAATTTCCTTCGCCAGCGCCTTCATCGGCACTTCGATGATTTCAACATCCAGTTCCCGGATAGCATCAGGGATTTCACCAGCGGCAGGTCTGCAATGATCACGCTGTCGGAACGCAGTGCGATCTCATGGGCGAACCGGTCCGCATTGCGCCAATCCAGCGCCAACAGCAAATCGCAGCTGTCGTTCATGCATTCGACAGGAATATGGCTGATTCTGATCAATGCAGCAGCTTCACCCCCGCGAATCTGCGGGCCGAAAGAACGCCTCATCATGCCGAAACAATTATTTTTTCCCGCAAGGCTCAGCAGCAATTCACCCGCCGTAATCGCCCCTGCACCACCGGAGCCGGTGACGGCCAGCGAGATATCACATGTCTGTACTGAATTCATCGCACTCAAGCTTTCATGATGGAAATCAAAAAAGGCCGCCATGAACACATGGCGGCCTTGATCTTAATGGCGTGCAGCCTACTTGCCGTGCACCTTGTCCATCGAGTTTCTCAACCGCGTTGCAAACCTCGTGAACATGTACTTAACGTTGGAAATGTTATTTTTCGTAGTAAACGACTTGTATTTCTCACCGATGGCCTTGTCACCCTCGATCAGGAACAGCAGTTCACGGGTCCTGGAATCACGCAACTCAACGCGAGCGGTGATTTCTCCGGAACCCAGGGTCTTTACCTGGTGGCCGTCAATTTCGCTGCCGCTGCCCGGCTTCAGCCAGGGCATGATATTGAGTATTTCAACTTCCACCTCAAGGACGTCCTTGCCATCCGTATACACCAGTGGATAGCCGTTATTGCCCGACAGCACATCTTTCATCACGTCCCGGAATACAGCCTGCATGCCCTCGAGGTCCTGGATGTCCAGGGTCCACTCTGACGGGTCATCCTCGGCGTAGGGTGGTTTTATTACTTTAACGTCGTCGATGTTAAGCGGCTTCACCAGGAACTTCGAATATTGCTCCCAATCCACACCTTCTTTAACCCACGTGGGCTCCAGTTGGATGTCTGCAAACGAGACGGTGGAGAACAACATCACGAATAAGCCAATGAGCAGTTTCCCGCGATTCAAAAACTCTGATTTCATTCCTTGCTCCTTCCTGTATCAAGCCATGTTCTGAATGCCTGCAAGCGCAGACTGACCCGTAACTATAACATTCGGGGCCTATGGGGTCACCCGCACCACGCTGTCCGGTGTCAGGATGTAGAGCATGCCCCCGGGCCCGCTACGCACATCACGAATCCTGGCCGCAATCTCGCTGAAAGCGGGTTCTTCACCAACCACTTTGCCGCCGCTGAGATCCAGCCGCCGGACCTCCTGGTCAACCAGCGCACCAACAAAAAGATCGCCCTGCCAACCAGGAAAAAGATCTGCTTCGTAAATGGCCAGGCCTGAAGGCGCAATCGACGGCACCCAGTAGTGGTCCGGCTGCGCCATGCCTTCCCAGGCCGTATGGGGTGAGATCACTGCCCCGCTGTAATCGACACCGAAGGTAATCGCGGGCCAGCCATAATTCACGCCGGGCTCAATCCGGTTGAGCTCATCGCCACCGCGCGGACCGTGCTCATGCAACCAGATAATCCCGGAACGGCTGACTGCCAGGCCCTGCGGGTTACGATGGCCATAACTGTAAACGTAAGGCGAACCCGGAAATGGGTTGCCGTAAGCTGGCGTACCATCATCGTTCATGCGCAGAACCTTGCCGAGCCCACTGTCGATATCCTGGGCCGCCTCCCGATAATCAAAGCCGTCACCGGTTGTGAGCAGCAAGGTTCCATCAGACAGGAACAGCATCCGGCCGCCGTAATGCACCGGCGTATCCTTACGGGTGAAGTTACGGAAGATGATTTCAACATCTTCCAGCGCATTACCATTGAGCCTGCTACGGGCAATGGCGGTGCCGTTATCCTTTTTGCCACCTTCAGCAAAAGACAGGTAAACCAGTTGATTCCGGGGAAAATCCGGATGCAGCACGACATCGAACAAGCCACCCTGCCCGGCGAAATAGACTTCGGGCACATTCTCGACTGGCTGGCCTGCGATTACCTTTGGTGTCGTGCTGCATCCGGATTTTCCCCGGAATCAACTGGTTTACCTGTCTTTTGCT
>PVMK01132179.1_pt1 | contig 19315 bp, 26 predicted proteins | sample 1853481 | NCBI WGS metagenome assembly PVMK01 (sample SAMN08533507, study PRJNA380276) | Marine sediment metagenome, whole genome shotgun sequencing project. | reverse complement strand
AGCCATTGTTGCTTCTGATCCTCGGATCCGAAGGCCCAGATCGCGTACATCGCCAGTGATCCTTGCACAGAAACAAAGCTGCGAATGCCGGAGTCACCCGCCTCAAGCTCCGTACACGCAAGGCCGTACTGCACCGCGCTGGTGCCAGCGCATCCGTATCCGTCGAGCTGCATGCCGAGAAGACCGAGGTCGCCCATCCTCCGAATCAAGTCTCGTGGAAGGACGCCTTCGTCCCACCACCGAGCAATGTTCGGAGTTACCTGTTCAGCGACGAACTGGCGGACGGTGTCGCGCATGAGGCGTTCTTCGGTGCTGAGGAGCGCGTCTATCTCAAGGAAGTCAGACGGATCGAGCCGCCGAGGTGTGATTGGTTCACTCATCCAGCTGCGTCGGGTTGGGGGAAGTGGCTTGCGTACGCATCCACACGTCTCGCTGCGGGAAGGCTATGACGATTCCTTCGCGACGACACACTCGATCGACCGATCGGATGACTTCATCTTGTGCCACGAACCCATCAAGGATCGTCGAAGGGTGCCACACGCGGATTTCCATGGTGATGGCAGAGTCATCGAACTCCGTCACCAGGACTTGCGGTTCGGGATCCTTGACAACACTCGGAAGATCGACGACGGCTCCAAGGAGTATTTCAGCAGCACGGTCGAGGTCGGTCCCATAGGCAACTCCGACCTCAATCTCGGATCTTCGAAACTTCGACGCGGTCAGGTTGATGATCGGCTCAGCGAGAATTGTCGTGTTTCGGATCCGGACAGTCTCTCCCGAGGGGGTCGCTATGACTGTGGATCGCCCATCGATGTCCTCAACGACGCCCAAGAACCCAGCGTGGCGAATCGTGTCGCCGACAACGAACGGTGTACGAGTTTGAAGTATGAGGCTCGCTGAGAAGTCCTCCATCAGGGGGCGGGCGGCGAAGAAGAAGAGGACCGCTGCCATGAGAACCAGAATCATTGCGGGTTCGATCTGGAATCCGAGACGAGGCAAGGCGAGCAGTACTCCAAGAACAATGATGAGTAGAAAGACCCCTCGTGAGAAGGCAATCCCCACGGGATCCGAGAGTTGGTCCAGACGCTTGAGATACTTCTGCATGATGCGGCGCACGACGGTCGCGACGACGACCGCAATGATGATGATCGCAATGGCCGATCCGACGTCGACCGCCGTTACGCTCTCGACGTCGACGATTTCGTCCAGTTGTGTACCTGTCTGAAACTGCATCAGAACAACGTAAGCGGATGCCGCCCGCTATCGCAACCCGTCACGCCGGACCATGGCAGCTTTTCCATGAAGGCCCATGAGCGCCTGTGTATCGTGGAGGGTCCGAGCAGGTGAAGTGCGGCCATGTGTTTCGGACACGGATAGCCCTTGTTCGACTCAAATGAGTACCAGGGCAGTGTGGGAGCGAGGTCACGCATCATCGTGTCGCGGGTGACCTTCGCCACGATCGATGCTGCGGCGATGCTCAACGAGATCGTGTCTCCCTTGACAATCGGTGTGGTATCAAGCGAGCCAATGAAGTCCCATGGGCCGTCTACCAGAACGTGATCAGGGGAGACACCAAGGCTGTCGAGCGCCCGTTTCGAAGCAAGTCGTTGTGCCTCTGACATTCCGAGGTCGTCGCACTCTGCCGCAGTCACATGACCAACCGACCAAGCCTCTGCCCACTCTTTGACTCGTTCCACGAGGAGGTTGCGCTCCGGCTCAGTGAGTTGCTTCGAGTCACGAATCTTGTAGATCCGCCGATCTTTGGGGATGACGACTGCGCCAACTGTGAGCGGTCCCGCCCATGCTCCTCTGCCAACTTCGTCGATTCCAACGACAATGTCGGCTCCCGCGCTCCACTGTTTCGTCTCATGTTCGATTCCTGGCGAGCCTCCAACGAGGGACGGCCGAAGACGGGGAACGGTTGTTGTCATGCAGTACAGATTAGCGGCCGAAGCCTTCGGGCAGCGTGCGCGCGTTAGTTGGTCGATGGATCATTCGGATAGGTCGTGTACAACGGAAGCGTTCCTGGACCGCGCTGCACAGTACGTTCCCACATCCCCTCGATGTCAGATGTGAAGATCTCATCGAGGTCAGGGAAGAGCACCCACCAAGCACCCTCCTCGATCTCAGCCTCAAGTTGCGTGGGGTCCCACCCCGCATACCCCGCGAACACACGAAGTGTCTCGAGACTGTCGGTCCCGGTCTCGATGTCCACGATTCCGATACCAGGAAGGGCGCTCGGTCGGAGAAATTCGACGCCGTGTCCGCGTCCGAGGGTGATCGCGGTGTCAGAGCTGACGGGTCCTCCGAGGAATACGTGGGGTGGGGCCGAGAGACGACCATCGATCTCGGGGAGGTGCTCGGAGACGAGAAGATCTGTTGGGCTGTTGAGCATGAGTCCGATTGCACCCGAGTCATCGTGTTCAAGCATCAGCACTACAGAGCGGGCAAAGGGAGGTGCCGCGATAATTGGTGTGGCGACAAGGAATTGGCCCGCGATCCGTTCGTTCAACATCTAGCGAGCCGCATCGAGTGTCAAGCCGTCGTACGCGATGGTGAAGCCTGCGTTCGTTGCCTTTTGCGTGATTTCGGACGTTTCGTGACCCAGCGGGTTCGAGTGATTGATGTGGGTGAGGATGATGTGCGTGTCGTCGGCGAGGTGTGCGAATCGATCGATGGTATCGGGCACCACGGGATGTCCAACTGAACGCATGTCGCGTCCTGGCAGTTCGTCGATGGAGGAGAACGTGGCATCAAGGAGGGCAATGTCGTGGCGCGCTACCTCGCTTTCTGCGGAGTCCCACAGATCCCATGCATCGATATCAGGCAGATACAACAGCCGGGGCTGGCCTCGAACGCTGACGCTGAACGCGACGGTGTCCGAAAATTCATCACGATGAGGCACCCGGATGGCATCGATCGATACCTCCGCGTCGATCGTCGCCGTTGCGTTGTCGATGGCGATCGGTTCGAGATGTCCGCCTCTGAGGAGCGCAGCCCACGGCTCGTTGTTTGCGAGGTATGCAAGCAGGCGTTCGGTCCCAAAGAGAGGCAGATGGTCAGTCGCCGCCGCTTCCGTGCCGAACTGGAGAAGCCCGCCGTAGTGACCCATGTGCGCGTGCGTGATGAACACACCGTCAATGAAGGTCTCCCTTGGGTGGGGGTATCGGTTGGATGCGAGTAGCGCGTGTGACTGCAAGCGAAGGTCTGGTGTTGCATCGAGGAGCACGACAGATCCTTGAGATCCAATCACGGCAACGCACGACGCAGTCCTCGGTGCGGACACAGAGGAAGCCAGTCCTACCTGAGGTGAGCCGCCGTCCTGGCCGGAACCGAGGATGATGAACGATGTAGTCATGAAGCTATTGTCGCAGTACGTCGAAAGGAGTGCAGCATGGAGCTGACGAGTAACTCGATACTCGATGGGGGCCCGATCGGGAGAGACTTTGCCCTCGCCGAAGCGGCAGATGAAGGTCACGTGGCATTTGCGGGCAACCGGAACCCGCATCTGGCATGGTCTGATACGCCGGACGGTGTGGTGTCGTTCGTTGTCACCTGTATCGACATCGACGCGCCGAGCGCCGGGGATGATGTGAATCAGGAGGACCGTGAGGTGTCAGCCGACCTGCAACGCGCCGAGTTCACACACTGGCTCCTTGCGAACATCCCGGCCAACCAGGGCGAGATCATCGAAGGCTCCCACTCCGATGGCGTCGTGCCCGGAGGCAAAGGAGCGCACACAGCGCCCGAGGGTGTGCATGGCCTCAACGACTACACATCGTGGTTCGATCGAGACGAGGACCTCGGCGGCCTGTGGAACGGGTACGACGGATGCGCACCCCCATGGAATGACTCGATTCGTCACCGGTATCGGTTCACCGTGTCAGCGATGGATATCGCTGAGCTGGATCTCGCTCCCGGCTTCAGTAGGGACGAGTTGAACGCTGCAATGCGTGGCCACGTGTTGGACTCTGCGTCGCTCACGGGTACGTACGCCACGAATCCGAGGCTGCAGTAGCGTCCCTGTTGTGAATACAGAATCGATTCAGCTGCTGCCAAAAGCAGTGCTCCATGACCATCTTGACGGCGGGTTGAGACCGGCGACGATCCTCGAGCTGGCCGACGAACAGGGCTATGACGGCCTTCCGGCATCGGATGAGTCGGAGCTTGCGGCATGGTTCCACCAAGGGAATTCCGGTTCCCTTGAGTCGTATCTCGAAGCATTCGAGCAGACGATATCGGTGATGCAAACCGAGGATGCAATTTCGCGGGTGGCTTATGAGGCGGGGGTGGATCTCGCCGACCAAGGAGTCAAGTACGCCGAAGTGCGATACGGACCATCGCTATCGCTTCGTCGTGGGCTGACCATCGAAGCCGTACTCGAAGCAGTGGTTGATGGCTTTGAACGGGCTCAAAGGGACAGCGGTATCGCTCTGTACGGCATTGCAACGGCATTACGGCACCAGACGGACTCGGCTGAGGTCGCAACGGCCGCGAGCAGGTACGTCGGGAAGGGCATCGTGGGCTTCGATCTGGCCGGTCCTGAGAAGGGATTCCCACCCGAGGAGCATCGGGAGGCGTGCAACATTGCACGTGAGGCCGGACTCGGGCTGACGCTGCACGCTGGCGAGAGCGATGGTCCGAATTCTATGTGGCGGGCCCTCTCACGTTGTGGCGCTCAGCGGCTCGGCCATGGTGTTCACGTGGTCCAAGACGCTACGTTCGCCGATGGCGTGTTGACTCATCTCGGGTCGTTCGCTCGGCGCGTCCGAGATCACCAAGTCCCTCTGGAGGTTGCCATCACATCGAACCTCCACACGGGGTCATGGGCGGAAGCGATTGATCATCCCTTTGGGGCACTCGTGGCTGCGGGATTCAATGTGTCCATCAATACCGACAATCGTCTGATGTCAGGTATCTCCATGGTCGACGAATACGCCTTGGCGGCCGAGACGTTCGCACTCTCGACGAGAGAGCTCAACGCGATCACGGTGGACGCCCTTAAGGCCGGTTTCGGAGATTGGCCAACTCGCAAGGCATTGATCGCGACCATCGAGAACTGAATTCCACATTCGACTGCGGTATTTCGGGCAGTTACCTATTGACCAACGCGGCCATCTATTCGGCTCGCCCATCAGAAGAGCTTTGCTTCGATCCAGTCTGCGACATCACCCATGACCTCAGCACCCTCTGGCTCGTTGTGGAGCTCGTGGCGCAGAGTCGGATACAGGCGTCTTTCGACACCCTCCGAGCTCGCAAGGCCAGCGCTCGCAGAGGGCGGAACGAGTGGATCCTCGGCGCCGTGGATCACGAGCGTTGGTGTCGTGACGGCACCGTGGGAGTCAGAGAGTCTGCTCATTTCGTCAAACATGCACTTACCGAAGCGGGCCGTCGGCTTCGTTTGGACGAGTGGATCCGCAAAGTAGACCTCCCCAACCACAGGGTCCTTGGAGAGTTGTTCACCCTTGATCGAGTTCTCCATGCGGAATCCGGGCATGATGCGACCCAGCACCGACGCTGCGGCTCGGAGGGCAGCTGGCACGTCCGCTGCCAATGCGGGAGCGGAGAGCACAGCGATGTTCGGCTGCGGGCGTTTGTCGTCGTGAGGTAGCCGGCGCATTGGAGCCCGCCAAGGCTGTGTCCATAGAGCACCCATGGCATTCCCGAGGTCGCGACGGTTGCGGCGGCCATCTCTGCGATGTCTTCGTGATACTGGTCGAATCGTTCGACGTCCCCGGGAGCGCCGCCACTGTTGCCGTGACCCCGCAAATCATACGTGTACACCGTCGCGCCTCTGGCGACAAGGTGTGACATCGGTTCGGCCCACCGGCCAGAGTGCTCTCCGAGTCCATGTACCAACAGAATTTCGTAGCGGGGTGTATCCGCCGACCATGTGCGTGTGAACAGGTCGGTTCCATCGGATGTGCGGAATGTGCCCTCGGATTTGGTCATATCTGCTCCCTAGGTACTGCAACCATGGCTGCTCCGACGATACCGGCGTTGTTGCGCAGTCGTGCAGGCACAATCTCAGCCCTTGTCTCGATGAGATGGCTGAATTCTTCGAAGCGCTTGGAGATGCCGCCTCCGAACACGATCTTGGTGGGAGACAGGATCAGTTCTACATGCTGAAGGTATTCATTGACCCGACCGGCCCACCACTCGATGTCGGCGTTCTCACGCTTGACGAGCCTGCCTGCGGCGTACTTTTCGGCATCCATGCCGCGGAATTCGAGATGTCCGAATTCCGTGTTGGGCACGAGGACACGGTCGTGGATGAGGGCGGATCCTATGCCGGTTCCGAACGTGAGTACCAATACGACCCCGTCGGTCGCGTCATGCTGTCCGTAGCGGACTTCAGCGATGCCGGCAGCGTCAGCATCGTTGATGACGGTCACGGGCATCTCAAGGGCCTCTGAGAGGGCGGTTGCCGCGTCAAAGTCGATCCACCCGGCATCGATGTTGGCCGCGGTACGGACCACGCCAGCGATGACTACGCCGGGAACTGCGACGCCGAGTGGTCCATTCCATCGATGGTGATCTACGATTGCGCGGACCGTCTCGACGACGTTGACAGGCGTCGAGTCGTTTGGCGTAGGTATTCGGAACCGCTCCTGTGCAAGAGCACCTGTGTCGAGGTCAACAGGAGCACCTTTGACGCCTGACCCACCAATGTCTATTCCGAAACTGATCATGATTGCCGTGTGATCATCGTTCGAGGAAGGGCAGATCTTCACGGGTCGCAGGCACTTCCTTGTCGCGTATCGTGACAACGACTTCATCTCCGTCATCCGGCGGTGGAGAGACGTACGCAAGCCCGATGCCGTGTTGCAGTGTTGGCGAGAAGTTGCCTGACGTGACAGATCCAGTGGACTCTCCGATGCGCACGTCGTATCCGTGGCGAGGAATCGCCCTCCCCTCGGTGGAGAACGCAATGAGCTGCTTCGCCACTGACGAGCGTTGGCGCTCAAGAGCATCTCTACCAATAAAGTCGTGGTCCCACGCCACGACCCAGCCGAGACCTGCTTCGAGTGGGGACGTATCGGGACTGAGATCCTGACCCCACAGCGGGAATCCCATCTCCAGCCGAAGCGTGTCCCTTGCTCCCAGTCCAGCGGGTTCGGCACCTGCGGAGATGATGGCATCCCAGAGTTCTTCAGCGCCATTCAGGGTTATGCAGAGTTCAGCGCCAGGCTCGCCGGTGTATCCTGTCCCCGCTGCTGTGACTTCATGGTCGGCGAAGTCAGTGGTGATGATCCGGAATCGGCCTGGCTTTGTCCCAAGTACCTGTTCGATGACGCTCGGCGCGGCTGGACCCTGGACGGCAAGGAGGACTGTGTCTCTTCTGACGTCATCGATGGAGACGCTTTCTGGTGTGGCCTGACGAAATCGGTCGACGATATCGTCAAAGTTCGTGCCGTTCGGCATGACCCAGAAGCGATCGTTCGACAACCACCACACGATGATGTCGTCCTCGACTCCCCCATCATCGTTGAGCGCCATCGTGTACTGGGCTCGACCAGGTCCGATCTTGGCGATGTCGTTGCACAGCTGGGATGCGATCAGACTCTTGGCGCCGACACCCGCCACTTCGAACCGCCCGAGGTGCGAGACGTCGAAGACGCCGACTTTCTCACGAACGGCCACATGTTCGGTGAGGACGCCTTCATACTGAACCGGCATCGTCCAACTACCAAAGTCAGTGAAGCGCGCGCCAGCGGCTTCGTGAACGGCGTGAATCGGCGACTTGGGCAATGTTCCTCCGGACGTGCAGTACGAGCGATGGTAGTGCTGGTCATCCGGCGAGCCCTTCCGGCTCGCGTCCGAGGTCCACGATCTCCGGTGGCCCTGGTATGCGCATCGGCGTCGGAATATCGACGTCGGCTTCAGGCTCCTCGAGTCCGTACTTCACAAGCAGGTTCAGATAGTCCCGCTGATAGAACACCTTGCACCTGATCTCGGGATGATGCTCACGTAGAAGCCTGACCTTCCGGTTCTTCTTGGTCACGAGCTTCTGGCTCATCGTGGTTATCTCGATGTAGACGTCGTCCTCTGGCAGATAGAAGTCGGGTCTGAAGTACCTGGTTGGCTCACCGGCATCGTCCCACTCGAGGGGGAACGCATGCGGCTCGTACAGCCAGTCGATACCGTAGAAGTCCAGCAGTCGCGCGAACCCTCGCTCGCTGTTGTGGGCGAACTCAGTCAGCTCTGCCTGTGATGGCCCGAATAGGTCCTCTGTTGTCAGATTCCCGACGCTCCCGCGCTCTTTTTGTGTGCGACCGAGCCGATTTCTCGGTCAGGGAACAGTTTATGGAGTTCACCCCGCACCTCATCATGCACAGGACGCACGGCGATTCCGAAAACACCTTGGCCACGCTGGAGGAGGTCGATGACCTCTTCTGGACTGGTGGCCGCGTAAATCGTCGTGCCGTCACTGAGCAGTGTGATGTCCTGTTCACGCCAGTCTTCGCCTACCTGCGCTTCGAGTTGCTCGAATGCCGACCGGATCTTGTGCAGGCTGGTCCCTGCGTCTTTGAGGCGTTTGATGACACGCAACGTGACAACGTCTTGGAACGTGTACAACCGTTGAGTCCCTGAGCCCGAGGCCGCCTGCATCGATGGTCCGAGGAGGCCTGAACGGTCCCAGTAGTCGAGTTGTCGGTAGGTAATCCCCACGACTTTGCATACTTGGGGCGAACGGAAGCCCAAGGCGTTATCTGTGTTCGTATTGGTCATGAATGTCTCCTCACCCAGAAGGTTACACAGTCGTAATTCCGTCCCTTGAACTACGACCATGAAAGTTACGAGATGTGCGCGCGCATGTCAACAACCGGAACGTCTGATTGTGATCCGACCGCTAAGTGGTTTCGAAGACGTGGCCGAGGGCTTCGAGTTGATCAGCCGTTCCGATGCCGAAAATGCATGCGCCTGCGGTGAACGGAGCGTTCGGGTCAGGGTTCATGCGAATAGGCATGCCCTCATCGGCAATGCCGATGACCATGGCGCCTGAGTCCCTTCTGAGATTCAGATCTGTGAGTGTGCGGCCAACGCTGTCTGACTGGTCCGATACGATGAAGCGCTTGACGCGAAACTCGGTAGCAGAATCCCGCACGACCATGTCGATGAACTCTGCCAGCCCCGGCTGGGTTGCGAGGGCAGCGATCCGCTCTCCGCCTATTTGATGTGGAGTCACAACAGAATCGGCGCCAGCGAGTCTGAGCTTCTTCTCTGTCTGTGCGTCGGCTGCACGAGCAGTGACCGGCACGGTTTCGCGCAGCGCCCGGACAGAGAGCGTGATTACCAGGTTGTCGCTCGCAGATGCAAGCGAAGCCACGATGGCCCGGCACGTGTCCAATCCGGCCGCGAGCAACACTTCATCCCTCGTTGCGTCGCCGTCCACCACCATGAACCCAGCCTCTATGGCTGCATCGACGGCCTTCGGTCGACGTTCGATGACGACAACAGGGACGTCGTCCCTTCGCAGTGCGCCTGCTGCGGTCGATCCGACGCGTCCGTATCCGCAGACAATCACGTGATCCTTGACCCTCTTAAGATCCTTGTCCATCTTTCTGCGCCTCCGATAGTCCGACCCGATGAGAATTTCCAAACCGTACTCCATCATTGCGGTCACGGTGTAGATGGCCGCACCCATGCCGGAGACGAGCACAATGACGACCCAGATGCGAGTCGGTCCGTCGAATGGCCCGCCGATCTCCTCGTATCCGAGCGTCGTGATCGTGATAATTGTGAAGTACAAGGCATCGCCGAAGTCCAGTCCACCGATCACGACGAATCCGATGGACCCAATCACAACCACCACGGACAACGCAATCAATCCACCCTTGAGGTTGGTGGGGAGATTCACTGCGCAGATCCGGCCTCGAAGTCGGTAGGGTCGACCCGGTCGAGAAACTCCCTGAACTTTTCGACGACGTCTTCATCCTGCTCATCCTCGATCAGTACGCCTGCCGTTTCCATGAGCTCCTTGTCAGCGAAGAGCGGCGCTTGGGCTCGCACAGCAATGGCGACGGCGTCTGAAGGTCGAGCCGAGATGTGATGTTTGTCTTCTCCGACAGTGACCGTGAGATCGGCGTAGAACGTGCCTCCACGGAGTTCGGTGACCACGACGCTGTCGACGGTAGCTCCAAGTTCTTCGATGACCGCCGTCACCAGATCATGCGTGAGCGGCCGCTTGGTCTGGATCCCGTCGTGAGCGAGGGCAATCGCTGTCGCCTCTGGGGCTCCGATCCAAATCGGAAGGTATCGGTCCCCACCCTGCTCGCGGAGAAGCATTATGGGGGTGTTTGTAGGCAGTTCGATTCGAATGCCCACCAAATCCATTGGCACCGTGTCGCTCATGGGTCCAGACTAACGCCTCGACCCGACGATGCGAACCAGTCACTCAGCAGTAGGTGAGCCGAACACCAATGGTTGGAACGAGTGCGGATTGTCGGCGAGGTGTGGGAGATCCATGACGGCCCAGATCGAAGGGATGTTCCGATAGCGACCTTCCCAATCGAGTCCGTAGCCCAAGAGGTATTCGTCGCCGACCTCGAACCCCCTGTAGTCGATTGTTACGTCCACGATCCGGCGTGGCGCCTTGTCGAGCAGCGTGGCAGTGCGAACGCTTCGTGCTCCGTGCGCTTCCATGAGGCGTTGGATGGTCGCCAGCGTAAGGCCGGTGTCGACCATCTCGAGAACGATCAGCACATCTCTTCCGTCGAGTGGAATAGAGACGTCCATGGCAACCGAAACCCTGCCTTCACGGCCGAACCGCGTAAGGGAGAGGAATTCGGCCTGGCTGGTGAGTGGGAGGTGGCTGAGTAGGTCCTTGAAGAAGAAAAGTGAACCCTTCAGGATTCCAACGACTACCGGGTCGCCATCTGGGTAGTCAGCTGCGATTTGCTCACCCATCTCAGAGACCCTGCGCTGCAGGGTCTTGTCGGAGATGACTTCGATGAACGGTTCAGTCATCAGCTTCCGGAAGCAATGTCCGGGATCGATTCCCTGATCCATCGGCCGATGCTCGCAGCCTTGGGAAGGTCCTCGAGGCTTGACGTGCTCCAACGGCCATCATCGAGGCCAGGGAGGGAACGCAGACGACGCTCCTCACTCTCTGTGAGCCCAAGGTCATCGATTGTGGTCGCTCCCCCACCGTCTTCGCTGAACAGCGGCCTGAGCCATCGGTCTCTCAGCGAGTACGTGGAGTATGACCAGTCGAGCAGCTCCCTGGTGTCGCTGAAGTGGTCGTCACTGTGCATGACCACGGTGTAGATCTCGCGCCCGGCGCGTTCTGAGGTTGCGAGTAGGACCTTGTCAGCCTGCGGCGTGTCCCCGGTCTTGAGGCCGGTGACGCCAGGGTACGTTCCCAGCAGTCGGTTTGTGTTCTTGAAGAGTCGCGCCTTGCCATTGGGATCTGCAGGCATCGACACGAGTCGGGTTCGCGCGACCCGTTTGATATCCGCATATTCCTGGGACGCAATGATGAGTGTGAGGAGATCACGCGCCGTTGAGTAGTGAGCTTCGGCGTCAAGGCCGTTTGGGTTGGCAAAGTGTGTACCAGTCATACCGAGCTGTGCCGTCTTCGTGTTCATCATGGCCACGAATCTGGACATCGACCCTCCGCCCACATGATCGGCGAGCGTTAACGCTGCGTCGTTTCCGGACCGAACGAGCATCGCGATCAAGAGGTCTCCCACTGACCACTGCTCGCCAGCCACAAGACCGGCTGTTGATCCACGGGCACCAGCGGCGAACGCGGGAACAGAGACGATATCGCCGAGCTCAGAGTTCTCCACGACGATGATTGCGGTCATCACCTTCGTAACCGAAGCCATCGGGGCCTGGTCATTTGCGTTCCACGAGGCAAGGACGACATCCGCCGTTGCGTCGTACGTGATCCAGCGTTCTGCAGTGAGATTGGGAATGTCGGGTACGTCGAGTTGGCCTACCGGTGCCGAAGCGAGTGGTGAGCCGACGAGAGACGCCACGAGCGCCAACGAGGTTAAGAAAGTTGCAATCATCAGTGTTCGAGTAGCTTGCGAAGCCTACTGCGAACCAGTGTTTCTTGAATAATTGCGGATGCTTCGGAGGTATCGGCGAGTATCTCGGACGACCTTCGCTGGTTGTCAGGGTTTCGGTGACGAAGCAGAGGAGCAACGAGTTGTCCGAGCAGGTCGGTCTGCCTGTCCGCCGAGAGACGGATGCCTCTGAGGTGGCGAGGTTCGAGACCCCTGCTCAGCAGGCGGTGTGCTGCTCTGGCGATCTGGAGGTCGGCATCGGTATACACCGGCGTGCCGTCGGGTAGATCGGTTGGATCGATCACGCCCTCGGTCTGGACCGCCTCGAGCTGTTCGGCGGAGAGGCCCGATGATCTCAGGATCTCTCTGGTGGATAGTGATACGCCTGACGAGGCAAAGTAGGACTCTGGCGGGGGGCCGCTGTCGGGAACCACGGGTGACTCGGTGCCCTTGTCCCAGGCCGAGAGTTTGGACTTGATCACCTTCAGTGGCAAGTAGTGATCACGCTGCTCTGTGAGCACGTATTGGATCCGCTGCACGTCGTCGTCGGTGAACATTCGGTATCCCGAGGTCGATCTTCCGGGCTGGATAAGGCCTCTGGATTCGAGGAAACGAACCTTCGAGACTGACACATCTGGGAACTCAGGCCGCAGTCGATTTATGACCTCGCCGATCGTGTGCGTGCGTTGGGGTGGTGAGCCGACAGCCCGGAGTTCAGCCATGGCCCCGTGACACCTTGAGGTGGTACTTGCCAATCATCAGCTCGTCACCCTCTGCGAGCATTCCCGCGGCGTGCCGCTGGCCGTTCACATAGGTTCCATTTGTCGAACCAAGGTCAGACATCGACAATCCTGCAGTGTCAACAGAGAAACGCACGTGTTCGCGCGATACCGTCACATCGGACAGGAAGATGGCACTCTCCGCACCGCGACCGGCAACCGTGTTGCCAGGACCCAGTACATACGTCAACCCGGTTTGCGGTCCGCCTTCGATGGTCAGTGCCCAAGCAAAGGCACCTGCGAGTCTGCCTCCGGAGTCGACACGGGTGTCTTCCGAGCTCCCGGGTTCCCACGAGATCGTCGGTTCGTGCTCAATATCGACGTTCTCCGGAACGTCGCGGTCAGTGTCATCCATGGTTGCAGCCTACAGGCAAACCCTCAAGCATGGGTTGAACGTTTGTCGAGATGGCCTCTGCTCCGGGTGTGAGCTGCTTCAGGAGTCAGCTCACCGTTGCTTCGTAGCCCTGGGCGCTGAGAAGATTGTCGAGTTGTGACGGATGTGATGCTTCGACGACGGCGATCCACCCATCCCCGTATGGGTCGCTGTTCACGAGTTCCGGGTTGGTGTCGAGAGCCTCGTTCACCGCAATGACAGTGCCTGATACCGGTGCGTTGACATCGGACACTGACTTCGTGGACTCGACTTCAGCACACGGTTCGCCAGCAACAACCGTCGCGGCGACCTCGGGAATTTCCACGTACACCACATCGCCGAGTGCATCTTGGGCGAAGTCAGAGATGCCCATACGGACCTTGTTGTCGTCCTCGAGTCTTGCCCATTCGTGGGTCTCCGCGTACTTGAGATCGTCCGGGTACTGCATTGGTCTCTCCTCAACGTCTTTCGTGCATACTACTTGGCCTCGGATGCGGCTCTTCTCATATCCCCGAGGTAATCGACGCCTACCCAGTAGTACATGACCAGGCCGGGGATCCCGAAGCCATACGCGATCCAGAGTGCCCAGTCGGCGGAGAATCCAATGCCGATGTAGAACGCGGTCACTGAGACATAGAGGGAGAGCGTTGCGGCCTTTCCGAGCCAGCGAACATCGAGCTTCGTGACGCCATTCATCCATCCGTAGATCGCACCGATCACGATCAAGAGCTCCCTCACGATGAGAGCGATGGCGAACCACGTCGGCAAGACACCGACGATCAGGCCGGCAATGACCGCTACAACGACGGCGATCCGGTCAGCGAGAGGGTCGAGGAACTTTCCGAGCTCCGTCACCTGGTCGAGCCGGCGGGCCAGATATCCGTCAATCCAGTCGGTTGCTCCGATGATGCCGAGGAGTACACCTGCCCATCCGTACTCCTCTGGCACGAATACGAGCCAGACGAATAGTGGGATGAGTGCGAGCCGAAGGAACGAAATCGAGTTCGGAACGTTGAAGGCCTGACCCACTACGGAACCAACGCGACACGGAAGCGGATACGAGCCAGTTCCTGCTCGTTGAGGCTTACGACAAATGTGTATCCCTTTGCCTCTGCGAACGTGATGTTGTGAAATGGGCTCACGATGGGTACGACGCTCGGCGATCCTGGCGGAAGGTTCGGCGGTGCGCCGACACGCAGCATCCCCTTCGCTTCAACGCCGACAGGCTTCCCGTCTTCGTCGATGAGAGAGATGTGAAGTTCGAGGTCGCGCTGCCGATCCTCTGGCCCGACCTCGGCGACCATTGCAATGGTGAGGTTGCGGTGTGTGGCCGGGAGGCTTTTCACTGAGATAGTGTCGAATCCGCCTCCGAGGACGAAGAGCTTCCCCGATTGGACCTGTGCGCCGTCCGCGAGCATGGCTGAGGTGATCTTCATGATTCGTCTTCCGGTTCGAAGTTGTACGTGCGTTCGTCAGGGTCGGTGACACTCACCATACGGGTTCCCCAATGTGTGTCGACGATGGGCGAGTCCATTCTCTGCGACATCGATGCAAGATCGTCGGTCATGAGAAACACTGATGATGAAGCATCACGAGCGCCCGCTTCTGCGAGGACGACTCGTGTTGCATCGTTGATGAGGATGCCGGCGCGGTGGGGCGCTTCGCCCCATGTTGTCACGAATGTGAATCCGAGGTTCTCCCACCACGCGACACTCTTGGCCCAGTGGACGGTCTCCCTGTATAGGTGGTCGATGCGCAGTGAGGCCATGACGTCGACGTTAGCGCCACCACGACACGTGTATCGACCCCGCGTGGTGCGCCTAAGCGGCCGTGAACCGAGCCTGGAAGAACCGCAGCGACTCCGGCTCGTATGTGAACGTGAGCCCCTTGACCGCGTGCCGGTTTCGATGGACGTCGATTACGGATTCGGCAACCACGTCCATGTGTGACTGGGTGTAGACCCGCCTTGGGATGGTGAGTCGTACCAGCTCGAGCTTGGGATGCCGGTTTTCGCCTGTCAACGGATCGCGACCCGCGGACACATTACCTCGCTCCATGCCTCGGACGCCAGAGTCGACGTAGATCGCCGCGGCCAGGGCCTGGGCGGGGAACTCGTCCTGGGCGACATGTTCAAGGATTCTTCGCGCATCGAGGAAGACACCGTGGCCACCAATGGGCTGGATGAGCGGCACACCCGCGTCGATGAGTCGATGTCCGAGATACTCGACTTGGCCGATGCGCGCTCTGATGTGGTCGTCTGTGCTGACCATCTCACGGATACCTTCGGCGAGTGCCTCCATGTCACGTCCGGACATTCCGCCATATGTGTGAAGACCCTCGAATGCAACGAGCATGGCCCGCGCTCGTGTAGCGAGCTCGGGATCGCGAACAGCAAGGAAGCCACCGATGTTGACGAGATTGTCCTTCTTCGAAGACACCGTGGCTCCGTCTGAGTGATCGGTGATCTCGCGCAGGATCGTCGCAATAGACCTGTCGGCGTAGCCCTCTTCGCGCTGCTGGATGAAGTACGCGTTCTCGACTGCCCGGGTAGCGTCGAGCATCACCGGGATGTTGTTGTCCTGGCAGTACGCATAGACGACCTTGATGTTTGCCATCGATGCGGGTTGTCCGCCTGCCATGTTCACATTCGTCTCGAACGACACATACGGAACACGGTCCGCGCCGACGTCATCGACGATCGCCTTCAGCTTGTCGAGGTCAATGTTGCCCTTGAACGGAAAGGTCGAAGTTGGGTCATGCGCTTCGTCGATGATGACATCGGCAAATGTCCCACCGGCCGCTTCCTGGTGGTAACGCGTCGTCGTGAAGTACATGTTGCCGGGGACGATGTCACCGTCGCTGATGAGGAGTTGGCTCAAGATGTGCTCCGCTCCCCTCCCCTGATGTGTCGGGATGAGCTCTTCATAGCCGTACACGTCGTGCACGGCGTCGACGAGTTTGTAGAACGAAGTTGCGCCCGCGTAGGCTTCGTCTCCGAGGAGCATGGCGGACCACTGCCGGTCGGACATGGCGGTGGTCCCGGAGTCCGTCAGGAGATCGATGTAGACGTCCTCGCTCCTGAGGAGGAACGTGTTGTAGCCGGCCTCTTGGATCGCGCGTTCGCGATGCTCGCGGGTCGTCATGGTCAGTGGTTCGACCATCTTGATCTTCCAGGGCTCTGCCCAACTCTTTGTCATGGGTGGTCCTTTCGTTGGCCTATATGGCGCTGAGGGCGTTGGCGAGGTCGGCAATGATGTCGTCGGGGGCTTCCACACCGACGGAGATGCGGACAAGGGAGTCTGTGACGTCAAGACGGAGTTTGTCCTCTGGGTCAACACCCGCGTGGGTCATCGACGCCGGGTGTTGTGCAAGCGTCTCTGTGGATCCGAGGCTCACAGCCAAGTGTGCGAGTTGCAGTGCGTCGAGGAAGCGGAATGCCTCTGGTTCTCCGCCATCCACCCAGACCGAGATCATGGCTCCGGGTCCGCTGCACTGCTCCGAATAGATGTCGTATCCGTCGTCGCCGGGGGTGAGCAGTCCGAGATACGAGATCTTCGCAACCTTCCGATGATCTGCAAGGAACGCGGCCACCTTCTGTGCGTTCTCCATCTGTCGAGTCATCCGGAGCGAGAGAGTTTCGAGGCTTCGCATCATGAGCCACCCGGTGAGCGGTGTTGCCATGGTGCCGAGAATCGTCCGTGTTTCGACCACCTGCGCCATCAACTCGGCGGAGCCGAGTGCGGCTCCGGCGATCAGGTCTGAGTGTCCTCCGATGTACTTCGTTGCTGAGTAGAGCACTATGTCTGCGCCGTGCGTGAGTGGATGCTGGAACATGGGACCGAGGAAGGTGTTGTCGACCATCACAGGAGCGGGGTTCTCTTCGGTGCGGTATCGGTCGGCGAGGCCCTTTGCTGCACTGATCGAGAAGAGATCGTTTGTCGGGTTTGCCGGTGTCTCCACCAGCACGGCCGCAAGCGTGTCGTCACCAACTTTGCGCGCGACTTCATCGACGCTCATGCCGTGCTGCCACTCGACCGACCTCACGTTGAATCGGGGAAGTACATGGTGTATGAAGTGATCCGTGCCGCCGTAGATGGGCGCCGTGTACACAAGGACGGATCCTGGTTCGACAAATGTCAAGAGCGATGTCGTGATGGCTGCCATCCCCGATGCGAAGACAAGGCTCTTCTCTGCGCCATCCCACAAGGTGAGTCGGTGCTCAAGGATTTCGAGGTCAGGGTTGTTTAGGCGGGAGTAGATGAGGCCCACTGATTCGCCGTCCGAGGGCGTGTCCAGCCCGTATGCGATCTCGAAGTATCTCTTGCCCTCTGCTGCTGATGTGAACGCGAACGTCGACGTCTGAAAGATGGGGCTCTTGAGGGCACCCTCTGACCATTCGGGTTTGTAGGCGTACCCCATCATGAGGCTCTCGGGTGAGAGCTCATGTCCGTCGATGTCGGTGCGGTACTGCTCGGTCATGGGTCCTCGGGGCGGGATGGCGTTTGACGATTCTTCTTCGAACACACTGTGGGTTCTGATAGCATTATCGGGCACAGATCGGATGTAGTGCCTCTGATCCGAAGGGAATTCGTATGGACCGCTCAAATCGGGAACTTGACCGAACAGATCGTCGTTTGGTACAGATTCTGTCGGAGGATGCACGGCGATCGAACAAGGAGATCGCGGCCGCTGCGGGCATCGCACCGTCCACTTGCTCAGAGCGAATCCAAAGATTGAGGGACGAAGGTGTCTTCAGAGGGTTTCATGCCGAGGTCGATCCGGTGGTAATGGGAATCGGACTCCAGGCCCTCGTGGTGGTGAGATTGCGCCGACACGCTGAGGACGAGGTACAACGGTTCTGGGCACACGCCGAGGCCATGCCTGAGACCAAGGCGGTCTACCACCTGTCAGGGGCGAACGACTTTCTCTGCCACGTCGTCGTCAAGGATCCGGATCATCTCCGCCGCGTCGCGGTGACCGGCTTCACGACGCTTCCCGAAGTGGCGCATATCGAGACTTCACTCATCTTCGAGCATCGTTCGAAGCCAACGCTGCCGGATCTGATAGATACGTAGGCCGGATCCATATGTCGCAGGTCGTTAGTCCCTTTGCGGGAGTCCCTACTTGTCTGTCTACCAGACAGCCAACGCAAGATGAGACCAACCAACGCTCGGTTGGGTCAGGTCATTCGTGCTTTCAATGTCGACATTCGGATGATCAGCGAGCCACTCATTCACGTCTGCGTCAAGAGCCCCGAACTTTGGCTTTCTGTTTCCGGATTCGTAGGGAAGATCTTCAGTTTCATGCATCATCTTTCGATAGCTGAGGTTCAGGCCAACGCCGAAGTACGGAGACATCGTTCGACATACGAGAGTTGCAAGGTCGGTGACGTGCCCGTCAGCGCCACAAATGTCAATCAGGCACATATGCGCCCTCCGGTGAGCCGAACATGTTGCAACGACCACCTGAAATCGTACCGGATATGGGCGGTCAGCGAGCCTTCCATCTTCCGGGACATCCATCGCAATTGACCCAGACTTGTTCGGGTGTTTCGCCAGTGATCAACCGCTGGGCCTCGGTGCGCAGGAGAACACCGATGAGGACTCCTTGGGGGGTGGTGACGGTGACGAGTGTTGTTCCTCGTTTCTCCATTCGGTTCACGAGAGGTTCGAGCAGACCGTTCGGTCTCACGGTGGTTGGCCCTAGTTCCATCACTTGTGAGACAGGGAGACTTCTGTCCTGCTGCCATGTTGTGGTGCGGAGCCGTCCGATAACAACCCCGTCGCCGTCGATAACCAATGCCTCTTCCCATCCGGAGTCCGTCACACGGTCATAGACAGTGCCGAGCAACTCGTCTGATTGTGCTGTTGGAACATCTGGTCGGGTGGCATCCGACACAAGCTGGGTATCGGAGGAATCCCCCTCGATGGGCGACCCGGCAGCTCTCCAGTCGGCGATCCCTGCTACGTAGTCGTAGACCTGTTCAAATCCAAAGCGTTCGAGCTGACACGCAGCTCGTGGAGACATGTCTCACAAACCATCGTGTCAATAGACAACGACCGGCTTGTCCCGCGACAGTCCGGCAACAGCGTTCCTGTCCAGGCTTCTGAGGGGCATATTAAGTGCGCCCGGAATATGGCCTGATG
>PVMK01123009.1_pt1 | contig 19318 bp, 18 predicted proteins | sample 1853481 | NCBI WGS metagenome assembly PVMK01 (sample SAMN08533507, study PRJNA380276) | Marine sediment metagenome, whole genome shotgun sequencing project. | reverse complement strand
CCCGTGTGACAGGGTCCCCGCCATTACTTCTTTTTGATCGTCCAGACCGATCTCTTCCAAAATGTTATTGGCAACTTCTTCGGATTTCTTGTCTTTTCCCAAAAACATAAATGTCATGAGCTTGCTCATCTGAAAAGGGACTTCCAGCCTCTGAGCCGCTATCATAATATTATCAAAAACGGACAACTCAGGAAAAATATTTGTAATCTGAAAGGTCCGTCCTATCCCCAGCATTACCCTGTCATGGGGCGGCAATTCCGTGATATCTTCCCCTTGATAAAATACCCGGCCTTCCGTGGGTAGGTAGTGGCCTGACAGTAGATTAAAAATGTGGTTTTTCCGGCCCCGTTTGGACCGATAACGGATGCCAGCATCCCTTCCTCCAGTTCAAAATTGACCTTATTAACGGCCTTCAGACCCCCAAATGCTATGGTCGCATTTTCTGTCTTTATCATCATGATTCTAAGTTCTCCTGCACCCGGTTCAGACGTGTATGGATCGTATGGATCATACGCTTTTGCTCTTTATCCAATTCACTTTACCATTATTATTATCTATATTTTGCTTCCAAACAGACCCTGTGGTCGTGTCAAAAGGAAGACGGCCATAAAAACATAGACGGCAACCTGTGACATCTCCGGATACCACAGCGTAGTCAATGCCATGATCTCTCCAACGATGATGCCGGCAACGATTGATCCCTTAAAACTGCCCATTCCGCCGATCACCACGACCACAAAAGACTCTATCAGAATCTGAAGCCCCATCTCCGGATAGACGGAAAATAGCGGTGCGGCCAGCGCCCCGCCGAGACCGGCCAATGCAACCCCAATACCAAAGACAAGGGTAAATACGGCCGATACGTTGATTCCCAGCGCCCTTACCATGTCACGTTTGTCAACGGCTGCCCGAACAGTCATTCCAAGGGATGTCTTTTTCAAAAGGAGCCATACCAGGATGGCCAGGCCTATGCAGACGGAAACTACAAACAAACGATAGATTGAAAAATGCATAAATCCCAAATACACCGACCCGCTTAGCCCCTCAGGCGGGGAGAAAGGCTTGTAGTCAACTCCCCAGATGAGCCTAATGGCCTGGATGATGGCCAGCATCACCCCAAAATTAAGAAGAAGGGAAAAAACCGGGTTCTTTCCATATAAAGGACGAAGGAGCACGAATTCCACAAAAAATCCCACCAACATCACGGTCGCCGGCACCACTAACAAGGCAAGATAAAAATTGTCGATAAACCCCATTGCTGTGAGTGCCACATAGGCCCCAAGCGAATAATAGGCCCCGTGGGCAAAATTGATTATATCCATTAAGCCAAAGATGATGGACAAACCCATGGCGATCAGTGCCAAGATCATCCCAAACACAAAACCGTTCATAAGTTGTCCAGCCAATAAAGCCAAAAAGTCTGTCATCTGTATCTCCTCATCACTTGAAAACCCGCAGAGAGGTTGTTGCAATCTTATCCCAGACTCCCTTGGGCAAAAATAGCACCAAAGCGATAATGATTATTGCAATAAACCCCATCCACTCCTGGGTATACGCAGCAATCGTATCCTTAAAGCTCCAGAAGATCATCGATCCCACGAGGGGACCCCATATGGTCCTCATCCCGCCGATCAAGCACATTATGACAATCTCTCCGCTCAAGAGCCAGTGAAACGTATCAAGGCCCACGTAGTTCATGCGAATCGTAAGGAGGGAGCCTGCCACGCCCCCAAATAACCCCGACAAGGCAAAGGATATCAACTTGAATTTGAATGGATTGTAACCCAGAAAGGACACCCGCAGTTCGTTTTCCCGAATGCCGTGGATCACCCTGCCAAACGGCGAATGGATGATCCTTTTTATGAGAAAACCACAAATGATAAAAACTACCATGACGAAAAAATAAAGGGTGAGCGGTGGATCCAGAGAAATGGAGAAAAGGCCGGGGATCTCCAGCGGGGGTGTTGGGATTGCCAAGAGCCCGTCCGAGCCACCGGTAAACCTTTGGAGAGGGGACCACACAAGAAAATAAAACATCTGACAAAAAGCGAGGGTCGTCAATGCAAGATAGGCTGGGTTTGAACCCCTGGCGAATTTTTTGAGGCAAACATAGCCAATCACAATCGCGACAATCGTGGCAGCGGCTACACCAAAAAATATGACACTCAGACCTTCATACCAATTAAGAAGAAGCAACCCTGTTGTATACGCCCCAAACCCAAAGAACATCGCGTGGCCAAAGGATATGAGCCCCATGTGACCAAAGATAAAATTGAAGCCCATGGCAAGAATGCCAAAGATAAGGATATCTATTGAAAGGTATATTGAAGGATTGACAAAGGGCATAATGACCAGGACTATTGTCAAAAAACACATGGGAAAAAATGGGTTTTGCATGGTCCTTCCGAATATTCCTTTTCTTACACTGCTCTCTGTAGGCATAATTACTATTCATCCTCCCGGATTGTGCCTTTTTTAAAAAAGTTAACTAAAACTACCCGTTGTGATAATAGGTAATACAAACCATCTATAACTATCCCTTATTTATAAGAGGTTATCTTTTACTTTTTGAACACCCAGAAGTCAAGTCCTATATCCGGTTTTTTCATTCTATCCTTGAAATAAATTTGGGTTTGCAAAACGTAAATAAACGGTCAACACCTTCGCAAGCCCCTAGCCGCCAAAATATGGATGAACCCATCTGATATCGTCTCCCTCCTTTATCTCAAACGACTCGTATTCGTGGGTCTTGACGACCCGGCCGTTCAGGACAAAAACAATGTTATCTTTACCCGTCTTTTTGACAATGGTCTGGATCATGGGTTCATTTTTTTTTGCCTCCCGGATGAGTTTGACCACCTCAATAAACCGGGTCCCTTCCTTAAACTCCTTTGGCTTACAGTTGATGAACGCCTTCATCTGAGGCCGCCGTCCTCTCCGTGTTGTTATTCAGCAAAATCTTCCAAGCCGACTTCCTTGAGCTTGGCCATTGTCGGCTTGCCTTCTTCATCCCAGCCCCGTTCCTTGTAATAGTCCATTATGGCGTCTTCAAGCCCAACCGGGATCTTACCGGCAGCCGGCCCGGAATCCACAGGCTCCATAAAACGTTTGGGGAAATTAAAGTCATCAGCCTTTTTCCACCCATAGCGGATATTTAGGAGTTTCTGAAGCTGTGTGATCCGGTCCCCACAAAGACGAAGGTCTTCAAGGCTCCAGTCCATCCCTGTGGCGGCGTTGATGGTGTTACAAAGATCAGTCAGGGTGTAACCGCGAAACTCCATAAATTTGCAGTGACACGCGGAGTTGATAACATTACAGTAATCATGGAATTTGGCATTACGATCGGCTGCATTCTCCCACGACCACCTTTCCTCGTTTTCAACTTCGTCAATACCCCACTCGGGCAACTTGATATGTCCCACCCAGATATGCTGCGAGTTTCCCCGTTCATGGTTGGGGCCGGAGGCCACGCCGGTGCAATAATTGAGTGCAGATATATACTGGGCCCGCCAGTTGTGGGCAGCGATCTCCTGTCCTTTCATTTGCACGGCCCAATCCTCCGACCCCATGCCAAGACGCTCGGAAGCGATCTTACACCCCTCACCAAGCAGATACCCGAGACCGTCAGCGCGCAGGCCGATCTTTCTGACCATCTCTACCATAGCCTCGGCATTACCCCAGGTGAGATCGAGCCCATAGGTGTCGTCCTTTGTGATAACGCCCTTCTCATAAGACTCCATGGCCCATGCAATGACCACGCCCAGCGAAATGGTATCCAGCGAGTAAAGGTTTGCCAGTTCGCATGCGTAGGCCACTGCCTTTACGTCATCAACCATAGTATTAAAGCCCACCATTGCAAAAGACTCGTACTCAGGCCCTTTGCCTTTGTAGGCATATGGCCCTTCTTTAATCTCGCAAAGGTTATGGCACTGAATAACACAGTACTGACAGGGCCAGGGTTTGGCGTTAAGCTCTTTGACCCAGTTTGAAGCATGATGGGTCTTTACGCCGGCAGGGAAGTCTGCCAACCGGTAGTTCTTTATGGGGAGGTTGCCCTGAGGCGCGAAAAGTTCGGTGGCCATAGCAGTACCCACGCGTTTTATCTGGAGCCAGTCCTCTTTTTCGTTGTCCATCTCGATCAGACGTTTATTGATCTGTTTGTTAATCCGATCAAGTTCCTGGGGATCATGCACACTGACGGATTGGCTGCCCCGCACGGCGATGCCCTTTAGTAACTTTGAACCCATGACCGCTCCCAGACCACACCGGCCGAGGAACGATTTTTTCCGGGTCTGGATATTAGCGTAACGGACCAACCTTTCTCCTGCCTGGCCAATGGTGACGCATTCAAACTTATCGCCTTCGGCCTCTTTGATGCCGTCTTCTGCTTCGTAGGCGTTTTTGCCCCAGAGATCATTTGCATCTTTGATTTCCACTTTGTCGTCATCAACAACCACATAGACCGGTTTGTCCGACCGGCCATGGACCACGATGGCATCATAGCCCGCCTCCTTGATCTCAATTCCAAAGCTGGCAGTGGCTGCCGAGTCGGCATTCAGATGAAAGGAGGGGGATATGGCCCCTGCCGTCCATTTGGCCGCACCGGTCTGTTTTATGCCCTGCATCGGGCCCGGTGCAAAGGTCAGGCGGTTCGCCGGGTCAAAGGTTGTCGTTCCACGCGGGGATTCGCGCCAAAGCATGTATGCTGTCATCCCGGCCCCGCCCAGAAACTTCTCATAGACCTCATCAGACAAGTCCTCGGGTCCACACGTGCCATTTGTCAAGTCCACCTTTAAAACCTTGTTCCAAACACTTTTCATAGCAAGACCCTCCCTTTTTAGTGATCACGACCTTTATTTACCAAAACTCAATATAGGACCAAAAACGTTCGTTCGTTTAAAAGGCTCTTTGTCTCCTCTTTTGTTGGCATTTAGAAACAAACTATCTGAAAATGCCTGGTAATTTCACACATATATTTCCGGATTCAGACAATTGGGTGGAACGTCTCCTCTCAGGGCAGCAATCAAGTTTTTAGCAGCAACCAGGCCCATCTGGGTCCTTGTCTCAATGGATGCACTTCCAATGTGGGGGAGTATTACAACATTATCCATTTTGGTCAGTGCGGGGTGGATCTTTGGCTCATGCTCAAAGACATCCAGACCCGCACCTGCGATTTTTTTTGCCCCGAGGGCCGCCACAAGGGCATCCTCGTCGATCACCTCACCCCTTGAGGTATTAATGATAAATGCCGTGGATTTCATGGATGACAGTTCCTCAGGACCTATCATATGCAATGTATCCGGTGACAGAGGGACGTGGACAGAAACAAAATCTGACTCTTTTAGCAGGGTCTCCTTGTCCACGTATTCGGCACTCACTTGTTTTTCGAGCTCAGCCTCAGCCCTTTGGAGATCATGATACAAAACCCGCATATCAAATCCGGCCGCCCTCCTTGCAACCGCAAAACCTATCCGACCAAACCCAAAGAGTCCCAGAGTCTTATTGTGAATGTCAGTGCCTGCAAAGAGGAGCGGTGCCCAGTTCCGGTATTTTCCTGCCCTGGCAAACGTGTCGGCTTCTACGATACGCCTCGCCACGGAAAGAAGCAGTCCCATGGTAAGATCGGCTGTGGTCTCCGTCAGCACTTCAGGAGTATTTGTCACGGCAATTTTTCTGGCAGTCGCGGCCGCCACATCGATATTGTTGTATCCCACTGCATAGTTGGCAATCACCTTTAGTCCCTGCCCTGCAGCATCCATCACTTCGCCGTCAACTGTCTCTGTCAGAAGAGACAACAGCCCTTGTTTTCCCTTTACAGACGACAGAAGTTCTTGACGTGTAAGCACCCTGTCATTGGGGTTACATTCCACATTAAAGTTCTCCTCCAAAAGGTCCATGGCCCCTTGAGGGAGTTTGCGTGTAACAAATATCTGTGGTTTCATTTTTTTCCTACATGCTCACAAAGAGACTAAACCATGCTCCATGCCCTTTGAAGAACCCGCTTGGCATTGGCAATAATCACCAGAGGGTCCTGCCCCTCCATGGGTTTTATTTCAAAGCTTACAATCGGTCTTTGTTTTTCATTTAGAAACCCTATCTCAAAAAGGGTTCGCAAAAACGCCACCACTTCGGCCACGTCATTCACGCTTCCCGGGGTTCCAAATATAGGGTGGTTGTCGCCGTAGCCGCTGTTGTTCGCGTCAGTGACAGCATTCCCCAGATGTGCGCCGGTCAAATATTCCTTTACAGGGACAAGGGCCTCTTTGGGTGACTCGTTTAGCAACGGGATATGGCTTAAATCTACAAGCAGACCAAAATTATCGAATTTCTTGTTCACCTGCGCCGCCACTTCTTTTGCCATGTCGCTGGGGCCCAACAGACAGCATTTGTCCACGTCGCGGTCAAAGATTTCAACCACGATCCGAGGACCGTCTTTACCGGCCGAGTAAGTACACAGATCCTCCAGCGACATTATGAGGGCCTTTACCGCTTCCGCCCGGTTTTCGGCTCCCGGGTCCTTTCCCGAAAGGAGGACAAAGTTCTCCGCCCCCATGTATATAGCCTCGTCCAAATGATTTTTTAGCAAATCACAGACCCGGGTGCGTTCTTCTTTGTCAAGGGAGTTGATATTGAGCCCTTGCCCCAGGATAAGGGGATGGGCACCGTATGCAACCGATAGGCTGGCGAGATGAGTAAGGTCCCTTACGCGATCGCGTACCCGGGACTCCTCTATGTGAGTGATCTCTATGGCGTGAAAAAAGGGATCAAGAGCGATGTGTCTCACGGTTTCTTCCCAGGGACCATTACCCGATCCCAACTCGGGAAAAACCATGTAGTGAACGATTCCCAATCTCATAAAGGCTTCAATCGGTCTGTCCATTTTTTTGTTGTCTCCCGAAGACCGCTGTTTTCTCTTTAGAGGTTCGAGAAACTTCCCCTTTACCATGTCTTGAGAGTCTGTTAATCAAGCGGTATCTCCGCTTCTTTGATTGCCCAATACACTTTTTCCGGGTCTGCCGGCAGGTCTCGGACCCTTCCGCCGCACGCATTGGCGATGGCGTTCAAAATTGCCGGTGTGGCGGGGAGGTTGGGCATTTCCCCGATTCCTTTGGCCCCATAGGGCCCAAATTTGTTTTCCACTTCCAGGATGATCGGTTTAATATCCGGGACATCGAGCGACGTCGGAATCAGATAGTCTCTAAGACTGAGGTTCTGGATATAGCCGTTTTCAATCGCCACTTCTTCGGTCAGGGCGTATCCAAGTCCCATGGCCACCCCGCCCTCGATTTGTCCTTCAAGAGCCTTGGGATTGATGGCCTTACCCACATCAAAGGCGGCCACATAGTCAGTCACTTCCACTTCCCCGGTCTCCATATCGACATTGACTTCTGCCATGTGGGTCGAATAGGTGTAGACAAAGTATGGATTACCTTGACCCGTTTCCGGGTCCAGGCTGGGCGCAGGGGGAGCCCACCACCCTTGTCCGATAAGACGTTTTCCATTGGCCATACACCTGGCAGCCGCTTCCCTGAACTCCAAAAAGGTATCGGGATTATCCCGGTCATAGATGCGACGGTCTCTTGATTCCAACCGGGTCAACGGCACCATCAGCATCTCTGCGGCCATTTCCATGATTGATTGTTTTACCTGCCGGGCCGCCAGGATAATGGCGTTCCCCATGAGGGTGGTGGACCGGCTCCCCACCGTGGGGCCGGATTCCGGCACAGCGTCCGTATCCGGTCTTGCCACACGAACATCTTCCACCCGCACCCCGAGCTCTTCAGCACAAATCTGAGGAAGCACGGTAAAAGAGCCCTGACCCATCTCGGTGATTCCTGTACTGAGAAGTACGGATCCATCTTCATGGACGTATACGTTCGCGCCGCACGCGTCATTGTTTGTCCCGATGCTGGTTCGATACCAGCCCATGCCGATCCCGACACCGCGGCGTTTGGTCTTTTCCTCGTTTACATAGCCCGTATCCTGGTATTTTTTCTCCCAGTCAAAGGCCTTGGCACACGACTCTAACGTGTCGTGGAGACCAACGCTTTGATCCAGCACTTGCCCGGTGGCCGTTGCCGACCCCTTCCCTCAATCCATTTCTCCGCCGGATGTCAAAGGGGGTTGTGCCAAGGGCCTCGGCAAGTTCGTCAATAATCTGTTCATGGGCCACATGCACCTGTGGGGCGCCAAACCCGCGCATGGCCCCACCGTATGGGTTGTTGGTGTAACAGAGGTAGGCATCTATCTTTACATTGGGGATCTCATAAGGACCGGACATCATTATCATGGCATGGACGTGTGATCCCCCTGCGGGTGGGATAACAGGCCCCAGGCTGGCGTAAGCCCCTTGCTCGTCATATATAACGCCTTCAAAAGCAACAAGGCTTCCATCCTTTTTGGCCCCGATCTTGATCTTCATGGTCATGGGATGGCGTTTACAGGTCTGGAGGGTGACCTCTTCCCTCTCGAGAGCAATACGGACGGGACGTCCGGTATGGTGTGCCAGGACCGCTGCCCGACAACCCAGATCAATGGGGGAATCTTCTTTGCCGCCAAAGCCGCCCCCCATGGATATCTGGCGGGCCTGAACCCTGTTTATTGGAACCCCGAGCACGGCATTTACATTGCGCCTCACGGTGAAGGGCGCTTGCATGGGCCCTTCCACCAGCATAATGCCATCCACCTGTGGGATGGCCATACATATGTCCGGTTCCAGATAGGCATGATCCACAAAGGGAACCTTGTAGGTTCTTTCAATGATTACATCCGCTTGGGCAAAACCCTTTTCTGCGTCGCCTTTACGAAGTTTATTATAGGAAAGGAGATTCCCCTTTTCATGGACCTTTGGAGCGTCTTCTTTGAGTGCCTCAAGCGGATCAAAGACAGGCGGCAGGAGATCGTATTCCACTTTGATCAGTTCAAGGGCCTGGTTGGCTATCTTTTCGGTCTCTGCGGCCACCAGCGCCACCCCGTCTCCCACAAAACGAACCTTGTCACCGCAAATCACGGGTTGATCAGGGATAATCCCTCCAAACCCGTTTCTTCCCGGTACATCCTCTGCCGTTAATACGGCAGCAACACCAGGCAAGTTTTTTGCCTTCTCAATATCAATTGATTTTATCACGGCATGTGGATAGGGGCTTCTAAGAATCTTTCCGTGCAAGAAACCTTCCTGTGAATAATCTGCTCCAAAAGCAAGTTTCCCGGTAACTTTGCTGAGAGCGTCAGTCCTCACAATGGATTTTCCCACCACAGAAGGACTCACCTTGGAGGTCTTTATCAGCTCCTGGAGGTCGGGTTTATCCTTGGTCAGCGTCTTTGTTTGCTTATGGTCATGGGTTTTGGTACTCATATTTTATGCCCCTGTTCGAAGATAGGGTGTTCAAAGACCGGGCAACCGGTCCTTTTTTTATCAACGGGTTGAATCCATCTTATGCCCGGCAGTTTTGACCGCCTGCACTATTTTTTGGTACCCGGTACACCGGCACTGTACCCCTGAGATGGCTTCCCTGATTTTTCCCTCATCAGGGTGCGGGTCCTCACCCAAAAGGGCCTTTGCATTCATGATCATTCCCGGTGTGCAAAAACCGCACTGAACCGCGCCCTCCTGGATAAATGCCTCCTGGATCGGATCCAACCGGCCGTCATTCTTGGTCAAACCTTCAATGGTGGTGACCGATCGCCCTTCAACCTTGAATGCCGGAAGGATACAGGAGTTTACCGGGATATCATCCAGTAGAACCGTACAGGCCCCGCATTCTCCTTCCCGGCACCCCGTTTTGGTGCCCTTCAGTCCAAGCGTGTCCCTCAAGAGGTCCACCAACAAGGTGTCCGAAGAGACGTCCACACAAACACCACATCCATTCAGTTGAAATTGAATCTCCATTTCTTTTATACACCGCCCCTTTAAGCGGCGGGGCACCCCGCCCTTTTCAGGGCCTTATACAACCCCCGCCGCACAAAAACTTTCACCATTTCCTTCTTGTATTCATCTGACCCCCAAACCGCACTCGATTCGGGCGTAGACTCTTTATAGGCAGCATCTCCTGCCAGCTCCACGGTTTCTTTACTTACAGGGGCGCCTTTGAGAACCCCTTCGGCATTTCTGGCGCGGAAAGGCACGGGTGCCACCGGACCTATTGCGATCGCCGCATCCCTAATTGTCTTCCCATCCGGGTCAACATCCACCACGGTAGCCAGGACGAGAATAGCAATAGTAAGGGCCCGTCGCTTACTCAGCCTCAAATAGCAACACCCCTGGTTTTTTCCCAGGGCAGAAAAGCTGATTTGAGTTATTATCTCTCTTCTGGAATCCACTGCGGTCTGGTTTCCCCCCTGGAAAAACTGTGGAAGATCAACCGCCCGTTCTCCTTCTTTGGAGGCAATCGTAACCGAGGCGTTTAGGGCAAGAAGCGGCATGCTCGTGTCAGCCGCCGGGTGACCGCTCGCCAGATTTCCTGCCACAGTGCCCATATTCCTGATCTGAGGTGACCCGACCCTGGCGGCACCTTCTGCAAGGACCCCTGCTTTCTCCCTGATCAACAGGGAAGCCGCTGTCTGGGCATGGGTAACAAGCCCACCCAAAATAATTTTATCCCCCTCCTGTTTGATATCGCTCATTCCCGGCAGGCGTGAGATATCCACCAGGGCCTCGACCTCCAATTCCCGCTTGCGCAGCTTCGGGATGACGTCTGTCCCCCCGGAGATCACCTGTGCTCGACCCTTGTACTCTGCGAGCATATCGAGTGCCTCCGCCGTTGTCTTTGGCAAGAGGTACTCATTTACCCGGATATCGTTTGCCCAATGAAAGTCTTTAAAGGCATATGACATGTTTGCTCCTCAGTTCGCTTCCGCTTCTTGAGCCTTCTTGATTTGCCGACGCACCCTGGCGTTGTGCCTTCGCATTATCCTCTCCGCTCCGGCCCCATCATGAGCCTTCAAAGCCCCCACCACCTCCCTGTGGTCCTGATAGAGTTCAGGAAGGATTGATGCAAGATCGCAGACAAAGGGCCGCGACCTCGCTTTTATGTTTTCCAGCAACTCGTTTAACAACCAGTTGCCGCAGGAATCATATATGATGCCATGAAACTCAAAGTCCGATTTTGAATACTCAAACACATCCCGTTTGTTGACAATCCGACGCTGCTTTTTCAAAAGCGACTCCAGACGGGCCACAGTCTTTTTATTGATATTTTCGGCCGCAAAGCGCCCGGCCAACCCCTCCAACTGCCCCCTTACCACATAGAGGTCATAGGCCATCTGAAGCGTCAACCGGGCCATGTGTATTCCCTGATTGGGAACATGGGTTACCAGCCCTTCTTTCTCCAGATTCTTGAGGGCCTGCCAAATGGGGGTCCTGCTGACCCCCAGATCTTTTGCCAATCGCTCAACGTTTATCCTTTTACCCGGAGTAAACCGATAAGAGGCAATCATATCTCTTACGGCTGTCTCCGCCTGTTCTCTTAAAGTTAAGCGCTTTAGATTTTCAGCTGCCACCTTGCCTTTACCCGTCTCAAAAAATTTCTATTAAATCATATTGGTGCTTTCTCCTTAAAATATTGTCGGCTATAAAGTCAACAAAAATTTGATAAAAAATTGAATTTATGTCAAATTATACCGATAATCCAACGGACAAATGCTGTCATCTTGTCTGAAATCCATGGATCAAGAACTCTTTTAAAGAATGGGGGTTGAAAGGGGTGAGCTGTGGTTATAATGGACCGAATCAGGGAAAATCATTTTATTGGAGGGAGGACAATCAATGATAAAGGGAATTGGTCATATCGGAATAGCCATTGAGAACATCGATAAAAGTCTCGCCACGGTTTCCAGGGTGCTTGACCTGCCGACACCTGTGGTGCACGATAATTCCGAGAAAAAAATGAAATTTGCCGTCTTGGATTTGGGAGGGATAGGGTTGGAGTTTCTGCAGGATTACAGCGAAGACGGTGTGTTTACCAGATTTGTGAGGGAAAAAGGCGACGCGATTCACCATTTCTGTTTGTTGACAGACAATATCGAATCCGACATCGAGACCCTCAAGGAACGGGGAATCGAGATGGCCGATGAAAAGCCAAAACTGGGGTTGCGGGGGAAAAAAATTGCCTTTATCAAATCAGACGCACTAAACGGGATTCAGATTGAATTGTCAGAGCCGTAAAAAATAGAACCGCTTTTCCGTTGTCCGGGAAATTCTTGTCCAAAGGTTGGCGTAAAAAATTATGTGGAGCTATCCCTGAAACACATAAGGAATAGCCCCACTTTGTCTCACCCTCAGGCATCCGGGCCATACTCCACACTTTTTTTCCAATTCATGACTTCTCTGTTGTCGGGATAGCAGTACCGTCCGATGTCCTGATCATCCGGATGTATGTATCTCGCCCCCGGCAAAAGACTGACCACCTTCATCTTGTGGTGACGGGGTTCCTTGTTTTTCCGGTTTACAATATCTCAAGGTAAGATGGCTCTTCATAACAGTTTGCCCAGTTATCGTGGTGCATTGGCAATATTACCTCCACATTGAGTGATTCAGCCACACGCCACAGATCCCAGGGAGACATCTTGTCGGTATAACCAGGAGCATTATTACCCATAGCCATGGAAACCACGTCCACCTTATAGTTTTCCCCAACCATCCGGTATCCGTTGTGGTACAAGCTGTCCGCCAGAAAAGCGACTGTCCCACCCTCGGTGTTAAAGAGGTAGCTCACCGCCACCTCTTCAAATGGCGCCGGGGGATCAAATCCGGTCTTGGTTGCGATGATATCGTAATTAGGGGCGAAGTCGATCTTCATGTCTTCGATTTGAATACTCTTACCCACCTCAGCGACGATCATCCTTTCATCTGGGACCTTCATGTTAGCCTTCATTCGGCGGGCTGCCTCAGGAGGTGCAACAAACTTACAGTTGGTCGTCTGTAACGCTGCGCTGATAGTGTAAAAATCCATGTGGTCCTGATGGTGATGGGTCACAAACACCGCATCCAGCCTTTTGAACTTCCATGGATCAATGACCATCGGGTGGGTTCTCATCCACCAGAGTTTCTCGGCCCCACTGGTGCGACACACCCCACAGTAAGAATAGTCGGTAAAAAGACTGGGGCCCGCATAACCATCTAACAGAAAGACAGCCCCCGCCTGGGACTTTATTGCACATGACATGGCGCCAAAATACCACATGGCCCCGGTTCCCGGTTTGACCTCGAATTGATCGATTTCATAATTGAGGTAAGTTCCCCACTCGGGGAAGACCTCCTTTAACCAGATATCACGGTTCATTTCTCTTGGCAGACCGACGGTGCCCCCATCCAGCACCCCTCGTTCATCATACTTGACGACACTCTCATTACCCATAACGTCTACCTCCTTTTCTTAGACTATCCCAGTTTACGATTTTTAGTGGGGTGGACTTTTTTGATTTCTTTCCTTCACCCCAAATATCCAAAAACTTACCAGAACGAAAATAGGGGAAAAAAGATTACAGGTCAAGGGAAATACAAACTCCCTAGCAGTGTAAGGGCGATAAATTTATCATGATCATGACACTTGACATAGTGAGCCTGTGCGGTGTATCAGAAATTTCAAAGCCCAAGGTGTTTTTGTTATGAGATCTTATTTTTGATATTGAACATTATTTCGGTAAGGAGGGAAACAGATGACTTGGCGCAGCAAAGAAATTCTGGAACGTCCGGAGTGGTCCATGAATCGTTCTTTATACAAATCCATGGGTTTTAGTGATTATGATCTGTCCCAGCCATTAATCGGGATCGCCAACTCGTGGAATCGGGTCGTCCCCGGACACTACAACCTCCGGCACGTCTCCGAATATGTTCAACAAGGGATCCGACAAGCCGGCGGGACCCCCGTAGAATTTGGTGTAATCGCTGCCTGCGACGGCATTGCCAACGGCCATGCGGGGATGCATTACATCCTGCCAACCCGTGACCTCATTGCCAACGATGTTGAGATGATGATCGAGGCCCACCGTTTTGATGGGGTTGTGCTCCTGGCCTCCTGCGACAAGATCGTCCCGGGTATGCTGATGGCAGCGGCCCGGCTTGACATTCCTGCCATCATGGTTGTGGGCGGTCCCATGGAAGGGGGATGTGAGTTTGACGGGCGTGCCAGTGATACCACGTCGCTTACGGAAGGTCTGGGCATGCTCAAGAGCGGAAAGATCGACGAGGCCACATACCGAGAACTTGAAGACCGGGCAACCCCCACATGCGGTTCATGCTCCTTTCTCGGGACTGCCAATACCATGTGTTGTCTGGCGGAGGCGATGGGGCTCTGCCTGCCGGGAAGTGCCACCATCCCCGCAACCCATGCGGAGCGACTGCGCTCGGCCCAGGAATCCGGACGACAAGTGATGGCCTTGGTAAAACAGGGAATCACCGCATGCAAAATCTTAAACCGGCAGGGGATCGAAAACGGCATTCGCGTAAATTCGGCGATTGGTGGCTCAACAAATGCCGCGTTGCATATCCCCGCAATAGGCTATGAGGCGGACTGCGAAATTTCGATGGATCTTTTTGAAGAACTGAGCCGCACCACACCGCACATCGCCAAGATGAACCCGGCCTCACCCCTTAATGTACCCGATTTTAATGACGCTGGCGGCGTTCCCGCCGTCATGAATGAAATCCTTGAACTGCTCCACGGCAACGCCCTTACGGTGACAGGGAAAACAGTTGCTGAAAACCTGGCCAATCCCAGGACACCCAATAGAAACATAATAAGGACCCTGGCCGATCCTTGGAGCAAGGAAGGGGGGTTGGCCGTCTTACGGGGCAACCTGGCCAAAAATACGGCCATCACAAAACCGGCGGCCATTGTACCGGAAATGCACAAATTCGAAGGAAAAGCCCGCTGTTTTGACTCGGAGGAGGCCGCCAACAAGGCGATTCTGGACGGAAAAATCCAAGAAGGCCAAGTTATTGTAATCCGGTATGAGGGGCCAAAGGGCGGCCCTGGTATGCGTGAGATGTATAAGGCCATGAAACTCCTTTATGGAAAGGGTTTGGCCCTCAAGACGGCGCTTGTGACAGACGGACGGTTTTCCGGGACCAACAACGGTTGTTTTGTGGGTCACATCTCACCGGAGGCAGCTCAAGGGGGATGTCTTGCGGCTGTTGAAGATGGTGATATGATCACTATCGATATCCCCAACCGAAACCTGCACCTGGATGTGTCAGATGAAGAGATTGAGCGTCGTCTTGCCAAGTGGAAACGGCCGGAACCCAAGTTTAAGAAAGGGTATTTGGCCCTTTATTCCCGTCTTGCTGAATCCGCGGACAAAGGGGCCATTATCAGACACAAAATAGAGTAGGCCTATCCGTTCCCCATATCCTCTTGTTCCGGCACGGATGAATCATGGCTGCCCAAAAAAGACATCCGGAACGGAGCAAGGGACGTCGCCAATCTTGGCTGGTGGATTAGTTCATGCTTTAGGCCGCCCCATATTTCATCTCCTGCCAAAAAACGAGAACAGCATAAACGTGAATACTGACGGAGGCCAAGGCAAATCCCTTCACGTATCAGCCCAGACACCCATTGGAAGTTCTCTGCTTGGAGAGAGTTCGAGCCGTGGTTGAGGGCCTCTGCTGTGCGGAACGTCTTTCTACACCCGCGATTTCAATCCGATAATGAGATCCATCCGGAAAGGTAAAAGGGGAATCCGGCAGATCTCCCAGATCCCTTCCAGGGATACCATGCTTTTCCATTATTTTTTCAATGTCTCTCATTTCCTCCACCCTTTCTGAAACTGAATCGGATTTTCTTGCCGCAAGGGGGTTTAGTCATGGGAAACCCTCAGGATTGCACCCTTGTCTACAGAGGTCACGAGTTTCGAATAGATTTCCCCCAAAAACCCCCCCCTTATTTTTGGTTCAGGTGGTTTTATGGTTTTGTGTCGTTCTCGAATTTCCGCCTCACTCAATTCAACCGCCAGAACCCGTTTGGGGATATCGTAGAGAATCACGTCACCATCCTTGACCGTGGACAGAGGGCCCCCTGCCGCTGCCTCGGGGGAGACGTGCCCAATGGCCGGACCTCGGTTCCAGCCCGAAAATCTGCCATCGGTGACCAGGGCAACCGAATCGTCCAGTTTCATCCCGCAAAGAATCGTCTGAAAGGTATACATCTCCCGCATTCCCGGCCCTCCCCTGGGTCCCTCATAACGAATGACCACCACGTCACCGGGACGTATCCTGCGGGCAAGAAGAGCTTCCTTTGCCTTTTCTTCATCGTCAAACACCCTGGCGGGTCCCTTATGGACGAGCATTTTGGGCGCAAGGGCCGTCTGTTTGACAACGGCGCCATGGGGGGCAAGGTTTCCGGTGAGAATGGCAATGGCGCCCTCTCCATAGATTGGATTATCAAGTGACCTGATCACATCCGAGGTCGGGTTTTTACACGATTCGAGGTTTGCGCCGATAGAATTCCCCGTGCATGTCTTGACATCCAGATTTAAGACAGATCTCAGCGCGTTCATTACGGCAGGAACACCGCCCGCCCGGTCAAAATCCTCCATAGTGTAAGGAGATCCGGCTGTGATGTTTACCAGATGAGGCACCATCCTGCTGATGTCATTCCAGCGGGCAAGTGGGATTTCAGCGCCCAGTTCGTGCAGAATCGCCGGGACATGAATCACCGCATTGGTTGATCCTCCTATGGCCGAATGGACCATCATGGCGTTTTTCATGGACTCTTCGGTCATAATGTCTCTTGGTCGAATATCCTTGTCAATCAGCTCCATGACCTTTCGCCCCGCCCTCCGAGCCAGGCGAAAGAGCGATGCATTGACTGCTATTTGAGTCCCGTTTCCCGGCAATGACATCCCCATGGCCTCGGTCATGCAGCACATGGTATTGGCCGTACCCATGGTACAACATGCCCCACATGTAGGGCAGACATTATCTTCGATCTGCTTGAACTGGGAGTCCGTCAGCTTGCCTTCTTTCCATACAGGATACATCTCGTTAATGTGCTGGGCCTGGACCTTCTCTCCTTGAAAGCTCCCTGAGAGCATGGCGCCACCGGTGACCATTATTGAAGGAAGGTTTATCCGCGCCAGTGCCATCAGTTGTGCGGGGACGATCTTGTCACAAGTCGAAAGGGCAACAACCCCATCTACCCGTTGAGACTGGATCATCATCTCCATAGAGGCCGCCATGATATCTCTGCTGGGCAGGATCCAATGCATGCCCACAGTCCCATCAGCGAGTCCGTCGCAAGGGGCAATGTGGTTAAATTCGACCGGCATCCCACCTGCCTGCCATATGCCAATCTTGACGGCCTCCCCGACTCTTTTCAGATGATGGTGTCCGGGAACAAATTCATTCCATGAATTGGCTACGGCTACAAAGGGCCGGTCTAGATCTGAATCGTCAAAATTCATGGACTTGAACAGGGCACGCCGCTCATAGTAGGAGTCCTCAGGCACCCGTCGGCTGTTCAAGTCAGGATAATCCGTTATCTTTTTAGCGCTCATTGGAGTCCCGTCTCTATCATGGGGTCTGTGAACCTCAGAGCCCCAGGATCCTGACCGCGTTACTGTTCAGGATCTTCTTCTTTTGGTCTTCAGTGATATCGGCCTCTTTGACCTTTGCCAGTTCAGGTCCTGGATTATAGGCAGGGAAATCCATGCCAAAGACGATCCGGTCTTCTCCGACCACTTCAATGGCGAAGTTCAGGATGCGGTACCAGTTAAAACTGCCCGTGGTGTCCAATTGAAGCAAGGTGATCCTCCACATCAACGTTTTTCTTCCAATAAGCATACCAGGGATCGCCCATGTGGCTATGAAAATCAATGATCATTTTTTCCTCCCATAATTTAAACGCTTCCAAGACGCTGCCCCGACGAAGCGCCCGCATTGAGTGCGGTGATAATAACAAATAACAGCACGGTTCCAAACACGCACACAACCCGGAGTGTTTTCCTTAAGAAAGTGTGACGTGCTCTCTTATCATAGATCATATATGAAAGCAATTTACCGTTAAAGCATTTCAAAGAGTTCCAATAATTCTGTTGACTCCTGAACCTAAAAGAGCCATTGTAAAAGCCTGGAAAGGAGGAATGCATGAACTATAAAGGATTTGATTTGACAGGAAGATCAGCCATCATAACTGGGGCAGGTACCGGCATTGGGAAGGCCATTGCCATCGGCCTTTCCCAGGCTGGTGCAAAAGTAGCCCTCATCGGACGAAGACTGGAACCGCTTCAGGAGGCCGAAAAGGAGGTGTCCGCCGCAGGCGGACAGACATTGGTGATTCAAGGGGATATCGCCGACCTTAATTTTCATACGCAGGCCGTTTCCCAGTCCCTTGAGGCCTTTGGCAAGATCGATATCCTGATGAACAACGCCGCCGTGTTATTCAAGGGTCCCATCGAAGAGACCACCGAAGAAATCTGGGACACCACCATAGATATAAACCTTAAAGGAAACTTTTTCTTTGCCCTGGCCGTAGGCCGAGAAATGATCAAACAAAAGAGCGGGAAGATAATCAATATCCTCTCCAATTGTAGTTTTGTTGCTGAACACGGCATTGGGATCTACTGCATAAGCAAGGGAGGCTTGCTTATGACCACCCGATGCCTGGCCACTGAGTGGGGACCTTACGGCATACAGGTCAATGGCATTGGACCCGCCTTTGTCCGTACCCCAATGAATGATCCGGTGGTGGCTGATCCCCATTTTGTTGAATGGAGTACAAACCGGATTCCCCTCCACCGCATGGGAGATCCGGAAGAGATGGTGGGTGCGGCGATTTATATGGCGTCGGATGCCTCCAGTTTTGTCAATGGCGCCGTGCTTATGGTGGACGGTGGCTTCACCGCTTGCTAAACGGCTATTTTTTCCATGTTTTTTACAAAAAGCCTGGAGTTGGCCCTTGGATATTTCTGTCTGGCTTCCTCATATCTCTGTTGCAGCCCAAAATCCACTTTGAGTCGCATCAAAGATTTTACCGGGAGTTTGTGCGCTCCCAATTGTGAAGACCTCTATGCCTTTTTCCTCCAGGGTTTTTGTCAATCCTGCAGAGTCTTCGGACCTGAAACCCACCGCTTATGATTCCTCCAATACGTTACGTTATTACTACAATCCCGCTGAAGACGGGATCTTTGACTCTCCAATGCTCCAGGGCAATCCTTCCATGCAGACCCATTTGTCTCTGACCCCGTACAAAGGGAAGGAACAGGGCCTTTATTTTGAACCAAAGACTCCTCGACGCAAGCCGTGTCAAACAAGGATCTCACCTTTATCGAGGACCACCTTATCCTCGATTTCGAGAGTGGCCTCTGAATAGATGATATCGAT